>Ga0307512_10007385_pt1 | contig 10907 bp, 15 predicted proteins | sample 14_EM_MG_FD_200267 | JGI IMG/M metagenome (GOLD analysis project Ga0307512, IMG submission 200267) | Populus trichocarpa ectomycorrhiza microbial communities from riparian zone in the Pacific Northwest, United States - 14_EM | ecosystem: Host-associated > Plants > Roots > Unclassified | place... | reverse complement strand
TAGTGTATGTTCATACTGAACTTTGGCATTCAACTTTGGCCTTCAGTTTGCTTGATGAGCACTTTGATTTGCTCCATCATGTTGACCATTCCAATTTCTTGGAGCGCATTTTGCCTGCGAGACTTTCGAAACTGTGGGCCGATATCTACAGATTGGAGGATGCGATTAAGGCGCTTCGGGGCGATGCACGGGTTTGTGTCCAAAAAACGGACTTGATTGTTTTTCAAATGTTGACCAGTCCTCTTACTGTAGAAATCTACAACCATTCGCCTAAGAGAAGGCAGTGCCCAAGCTGGCATTCTTCCAATGTGTGTCAGCATAGACCCGCAAGCATGGACGCATCCATATACGTCTAGCAGTGAGCTTATCACATTCGGAGGGCACCCTTCAGGGTTTACCCAACGCCACTCGGGCGGTACTAGGCCAGCCCCGATGGCATCCGCTAGACACCAGGCAGTCCACACACACACATACCCAGAGCAGGAATAATGCCTATTCTACTGGCCTCAATCTTAGCATCCGGCCCAAATCCTGGTAGGAATGGCCTGAGTAGAAGTGGGACTCAGTGTAACGTACAAGTTCTGGGGGGCATTGACGCATTAGTACTGCCATTCCATTATGTTGATCGCCGACTCATACTTCCTTTTCAATATAACAGTGACTCACGGACTGACTGACCTGGCCGGTCGGATTTCTCGCATATCATAAATTATCATATCAGCCGGCGTCCAGACGGAGATGCTCTTCGTGTGCTACAGGCCATCACAAAAGAACGGGATAACACCCAGATATAGTAATATCTCTGCCTACTTGAGCACCCGGATATAAACACAAACGAGCGTGTCAGAATCTCGGAGGATGCCTATGTGCTCGGGATGCCCAAGTATGGGTGGGGAAGAGAGTAAGAGACAGGGGCCTGCGGTCAAGTTGCAGTACCGCGCAGTGCGTTCAACATGATTGATGCAACCAAAAGAAATTGAAGGGTCGTCCGGCCTTACTTGATTCTTGTATACCGGTAGTGCATCGCCGGTATTTGACATATTGACCATTATTTGACCCTCGGGCTTCTGAGTCACAATAGTGATGTTTGCTCACTGAGTACGAGGCTCATGCGGCCTTGGCCCTTATTGTGGTAGCCCTGACTGTAGGACATTGGGACGCTCTATGTCACCATATTGCGTCTTGGGCGCCGATTCACGTCTCTGGTCTAATCATCTAATGTGGCCTCATACCAATGACAACCGTGTTGTACTGCCAGTGGGTCCCACACAGAGGCGGAACTGGACCCTATCGCGGGGCATTCCACCACCCTGAGAGGTTGTTGTACTTTACATCGACGTCCTGATGGCTGTGGATCCCTGTGGCAACTCAAGAGCTGGTATATTGGGGCACGAACTTGAATCTAGGGGGGCTGTGCTGCCAGTGATTCAACGCTGACCTCGTGACCTCGTACTGGTATCATGTTCAACTCCAACAAGTCGCCACCTTGGGCTCTCTCTGGCTCGAGAATGATTTCGTCCCGGTTTTACAAAAGTCGTAGTGCTACAGCTCAGTTAAGTTACGTGCCGCGCTATCCACCCATTACAGCCACACCGGCCCCAATGTCCAAATTCCACGGGTGAGGCGTCACCAGCGCGCTCCGCGGTGCGGTACATCCATCATACGGTCGCCCAACAACGCAGGTCGGCAAACGGGACTCACTCCTCGAGGAAGAAGTAATTTCCCGAAGCTGAACAAAAAAAGACCGTTAAAACTGCGCTCGTAAATCGTCAAACTGAACACGGACATTTTTGCTCTTTGTCCTTGACCGAATTGAGTTTGTTCACACGTGGGCGGAAGTTGGTCGGGTCGCGACGGAACGTTATTTCCAACGATTGGAGGAATTTGTTCATCCCCGTGAGTAGCGATTGTGGTCTGCGGTGACACGAATGCAATCAAATCTTTCCCATAGATAAAACATGGACAACAAAATAAAACATACGGTGTGGCGGTGGCAGCGACAGCTGGGGCGCCCTCGAAGACAATGACGCGGTCGGCGAGGTAAGTCGCCATTATGAAATCGTGCTCGATAACAAAAGCCGTCTTCTTCGCGTGTAAGATGAAACGCTTGATGACCTTTGCTGTAATTATGCGCTGCTCCGAGTCCAAGAAGCTGAAATTTGCTCAGTTTGGGCGCAAACCTGCCAAAGACGCTCCAAAAAAAAACACGCACGAGGAGGGCTCGTCGATTAGGTAAACGCTCACGTTGGGCTTTCCCAGCGCCAGCACTATGGCCACGCGCTGAAGCTCACCACCTGACAACGTCTTGACTTCCTGATCGATGATATTCTCGATGTTCATCGGCTTCACGACGTCACTCTGGAACTGTGGGTGCATAAAGGCAGCCTTGATCTGCTTCAACAATAGCATGCGGACGGTGCCGGGGAACTTGGGCGAGATTGTCTGTGGCTTGAGCGACACGGCCATGCTTTGCTTGTCTGCTGGTTCGTCCGGCTCCTCGCCAGCAAGCAGACGCACAAAAGTCGTCTTCCCAGTCCCGTTCTCGCCGAGCATGACAATGATTTCAGAATCGGTGAAGGAGCCCTCTTGTACCGTCAATTTGAAACTTCCGAGCGTCTTTGTCATGGATGGGTAGGAGTAGTGCCGTGTTTTATCGACCAGTATTTCCTCGGCGGTTTCCACCATTTTGAAAGAGAGCGACTCCTCGCGAAAACGCAAGTTTTCAGTAGGGACGAAACCGTCCAGGAAGATATTGATGCCTGCATCACGTCAACAATGGATAGCAAGCGAGCCAGTCTGCTGACCTTCCCGCACAGAGTAAGGCATGGTGACGACGCCATACATGGATGGCTTGCCGTACAGACAGCAAACAAAGTCGGAGAGGTAGTCGAGAACAGACAAGTCGTGCTCCACGGCAACAACGTAGTTGTCGCGCGTCAATAGCTGGCGGATGACCTCGGCGGCCTTCAATCGTTGCTTGACATCTAAGTAACTCGAAGGCTCATCGAACATGTACCTAGAGGAAGGACTAAGGCAACATCGGGATACAAGGGAAATCGACGCACACGTCCGCACGTTGGATGCACGACATAGCGATCGCGAATCGCTGAAGCTCCCCTCCTGATAACTGAGACACTTCGCGCTCCAAAACTTTGTTCAACTCGAGGTCGTCGCATAGCTTTTGTTTGTTGTCTAGTTCCAGCTTTGAATCAAGCATTTGGCTGACGGTCATTTGATTCTTGATCGCTCGGGGGATGTGGTCGACATATTGAGGTTTGATGAGAGCCTTGAGGTTATCTTCGAGGACCTTCGTGAAATAGTTTTGCAGTTCCGATCCGCGGAAATATTTCAAGATTTCTTGCCAGTCTGGTGGGTCCTGCCAGCACAGCATGAGGGTCGAAAGTCGACTCGTCGACGATTGGAACGAGAGAGTGAGAGCGCACATCATAACGACCGAGGTTCGGTTTGAGCTTCCCTGCTAGGATTTTGAGAGCGGTGCTTTTCCCGATGCCGTTGGTCCCTACGAGACCGAGGACTTGACCCGGTCGAGGGGTGGGCAGACGATGGAGCTTGAAGGAATTGGCGGTGTATCGATGGGTGACGGCGGATTCGAGATTCGTAGGAAGATTGATGATCGCGATGGCCTCGAACGGGCATCTGAAATACCATATCGTTCAGATGCGAAAGAACGCACGAGGGATTTCGTGGAAATCGCACGCACTTTTTGACGCAGATGCCGCACCCGATGCAAAGAAACTCGGAGATGAACGCGATCTTGTCCGTGGGCTTCACCTCGATACAGAGTTTGCCTGCAAAAAACGTTATTTTACGTTACAATTGCTTCGCGCACACACAGAGGCGTTTTTTGGCGGGAGTCACAGACCCATTTTTACGACAGGACATGACTATGTGTGTGTGTTTTTTGAGAGAGAGAGAGGAAGGGGCTGATGATCAGAAACAGACGGTCCCCTACTTCCACGATGACGAAATGCGTACTTTTTTGCACTCCTGCGCACAACGCTTGGGCTTACAGCGATTGTCATCGACGATCGCTATACGCGTGATCTTGTCGGCCATTGATGGATGGGTGAAAGAACCAGCACGATGATCGACGATGAACAACCAAAGACTCGACTTATTCAATTTGTGTTATCGGGCCCGCCTGTCCCCGAAATCGGCATCCGCACCACGTGGCGTGGCTCCCATCAGTCCCAGTCACGGTGCTAAATCCCGTCCATCCGATTGGTTTGAGCAGTCCCCCGTGCGCTTCTCGCTCTTGCAGCTTGCATGGCAACAATCCGGAAGTCTCTCTTTCTCCGTCACCACCACCACCTTAATGCCAAAGGGTGCAGCCTCCAAAGACAAAAGGTCTGCAGAGAAGAAGGGTGGCAACAAGGGCAAAGGGAAGTCCGCTGAAGAGCCCGCAGACAAGGGAGGAAAGGTGCGTACATGTCATGCCATATCCATCCAAGACTCTTTTTTCTTTTGTGCCAATCGGAGGTGTTTCAGGGTAAAGGCGGGTTGAAGGCCGCTACGGCCGTCAACGTGAGACACATTCTCTGCGAGAAACACTCAAAGACAATGGAAGCACTCCAGCGCATTCAGGTACGTTGATTACCTTCATATCTTGCGAGAGCATTTCTTTTCTTATATTATCTATCCTACCGTGATCTCTCTCGTGTCGTCGTGCCATCAGGCCGGTGAGCGATTCGACAAAGTTGCCCAGGAATGTTCGGAGGACAAGGCCAAAAGTATGTTATTGACCTGTTGCTTCATTGGATGTCATATTCAAGACGTTTTCTCACAAGCTGGTGGTAGTCTGGGTTGGATGACCCGCGGATCGATGGTGGTACGCCCCCGTTTTTTTATCCAACCGTTCAGAAAAACCGCGTCTGATATCATGTGAATGAAGGGCCCATTTCAAGATGCTGCGTTCGCCCTCGAGCCATCGACCGTGGACAAGCCCATCCTTTCACCTCTTGTCAAAACAAACTTTGGTTATCACATTATTATGGTCGAGGGCAGGCGCTAGGTAAAAGTTAACTCTCTTGCTCAGTATGGGGTATCGATACTCATCCATGCCTCCGATTGCCAACAACAATGGAAAAAGGACGGTGTACAGTATGCAGACAATTATCTGGTGGACAAGGTACATAAATAGTCCGTGTCACTAAGATCCAGTAACAATACAGTAACGAAAGATGCAATATATGTCCACATCTAAACCAGAGGATGGGTGGGGGTGATGCTGGTGTATGAACTAGGAGTAAAGGGGTAGTGTTGAGCCCGAGTTTGAACCGGGAATAGAAAAGGAGCGGGATTGAAGGTCCATAAGGTGGGATCGCGAGGTCGCTGAGATCGGGGGCACATCGTTAATCGCAAATGAGCGTTCATGATTAGCATTTGCGATATCGCGAATCAGCTCTAACGGATCCTTCTTGTCGTCTTGGCAAGAATCCGCCGTCGGTGATGGTCCAGGGGTATGTGCCACGACAGTGCTCAGATTACACCGCTCGAGGTTAGCAGCGTGAGAGTTGCCTGCCTGGGTGTTCGCCTGGGAAAAGAGAAGTTAACTATAGAAGGAAAAACAAAATAGAGCAGATACCTTGTTAGCAGCTAGGTCCTTCTCGTACTGGGCCAGTAACTCCACTGTGGCGTACACGTCAGCGAATGAACGGCATACTCATACACATTCTGACCTATTTTCTGCATGGATGCGGATGCATTCGCGCTCGGGGCTATGATAGGCGGCGGTTTGGACAACAGTTTCGGTTCCTCTGTTGGAGTATCCGGGGCTGGTTTGGGTTTCCGCGGTGCCCGTCTGCTCCTCTTAGTTGGTGGGTCCTCCGTCACGGCCGGCTCAGGTTCAGCGACTGGGCGAGTGTTTCTCCGACGCTTGGGGCGCACCGACTCGGGTTCTGGCTCTGGTGTCGGTGTTGTTGTAACCGGCGTCTGCTCCTCCTGCAGCACAGCCGTGATACTCCGGCGCGGTGCTACCCTTGCGGACTCACGCCGCCTCTTCGCAGCTGCACCCGCCCGGCGTTTGACGGGATCTTGCTCCTTTGACACCTCCGCGTCGTGCTGGCGAATATCCGCGAGAAGGCCACCCTTCTTTTTATCTGTCCTCCTTCCGCCACGTCTCCTTTTGCTCTGACCATACGTGACAATTGCCTCACGGAAGTCGATAAGCACCTTCTTGTGCAGGTAATAGAACTGGACGCATTGCGCCTGTGTCTTGTGCGCAAGTCCGGCAGCGATATGGCCAAATTGTTTCGGGTACTTGGCGAAGCGCTGCTTGTAAATTTCCACCTCATCATCGGTCCACTCAGCGAGGCCTGGTGAAGGATCGAAAAAGGATAGAGGGTCATTGACGGCATTGTTCGTATCGTCGAAGACAGCATCAACTTTGCCCCGTGAGACTGAGATCATGTCTGGGATGGCAGCAAGGTTGCGCAGTGCAAGATGGGCCGGATCGTAAAGTTCGTCATTGCCTAGGCTAGCAATAATCTGTTCCATCTCGAGATCTGACCGAACAGCGTCCCCAAGGACGGCAGCAGAGCGGCGAGTGGTGCGCGTAGGGAGGGAAGATACTTCGCCAGCAGCGGGGTCGACTCGGTGTACGTTGTCCAGTTCAGCACAACGCGCAACCCACTCTCTGTGAAGTTCGAGGTAGTCTTTGCGGAGTCGTACGGCCTTCTCATCAACGGTTTCCTTTCGGGCAGCCATGTTTGCGACTAAAGAATCCCGCACATGAGACCCGAAAGCTTGGATTGTACCCTTCGCACGGTGACCAGCCAAGACCTCCTGTACAAGAGCATCCGCAGATGGAACGGGAACATCTGTGGATGGTGCTGATATGGCCCTATTAGACAGTAGGATGGGATTGACACGCTCCTCGCGAGACTGAAGTTCTAGCTTCTGCCGCGCACTGACCACCATGTGCAGGGCTTCGGTTAATGATTTTGCCTCCTTCGTGCACATGGAGAAGGTATCATGGTCGGAGCGCACAATTGCAGGCACACCAACAGCTTGCAATGCTGATGACACAGGTGAGGCAGGCATTGGAATATCCTCCGGTTCCTGTACTGCGGGTGCTGCCACGATGACTCCGGGAGCTACGTAAGGCGGTGACGGTGTCTGTAGACTTGGAGTTGGTGCTACCGAAGACACGGGGGAGGACGTGGTAGCTTCCGGAAGACCATTGATAGGGAGAATTTGTAGGGTGCTGCATTGTTCCAAGGCAGGCCCTGACCGAGGAAGTGGTGTGGTGGTGGCTCCTACAGGAACAGGAGAAAACAATGCTGACTGAGATAGACAGGATGAATCGGTCTTGGTCACTTCATTGGGCCCGTCCTGTGTTGAAGGGGGTTCTACGGGAATTTCTGAAGTTGGGATAACGAGTCTCGGAAGCTCTGGGATCGCTTCGGTCGTCGGTGAGGACTCGTTCTTATCATCATCCTTGAGGGATGACAGCTCGCCTGTATCTCCTGGTCGACTTGTATCCACCATGACAGGAGTGGAAACCTCTACTTTTGGACTAGGGAGGTCCTCTAACTTCAGCGTTCCATAAGGAGGCTCAATTTCTAGCTTTCGAGTGGTAAAGATAGGAGCCCCCTCCGCAACCGCAGAAGCGATCGTCTGAGGTTCCGACACCGCTAAACCTTTTGACGTGGTGGCACCGTCCACGGGGGATAGAGGATGCACAACATACTCTCCTGGACTATCCGGAGGTAAGGGTGCTGCATTCGAGTCGCTCACCATGTCTCGAGCTTGATACGGGAATGAACTCCGTTTCTTTCGATTGATACCCCCACGCCGTTTTCGTTTTGATCTCCCGAGTTGATAGGCTTGTTGGTTAGCACTAAGGTTAGACGAACTTCCTGCACTATTTGTCAGCGCCCACCAGAATTTCGGTAATCATTCCAAAATTTCACCTCTACCAGCTGGAGGATCGTGGTAGCTACTCTGCGCAGGGCCAGAAAGCCCGCGTTCAGAAAAGCGATTTCGTCCACCAGGTCCAGGAGTAAGATAAGGCGAAGAAGGACGTAATGGGAGAGAGGGATGAACGCCAGTGTGATCATCAGGTCTTATCTCGTTTGGATACGTCATGGGTTGCACAAAAGGGGGAGCAACAGAGTCGCGAAAGCCATCCGTCGGAAAGCGCATTCCAGATCGCATGGTGCCCCGACGTCGACCACGGAATTGACCAACAGGATGACTTCGATGAACTTGCGGTCGCCCAGGAGGTTCCGCAGTGTAGGAGCAAGAGTCAAGAGAGGACCGCTCAGAGGATCGAGAATGCTCGGGAGAACGTGGCAAGGATTTTGATCGCTCTCGGGAGGAGCGAATGGAGGAGGAAGACGGGGATGGAGCCCTACGCGAGGCGGTAGCGCGAGAATGCCTCGGCGATGAAAAATGGGAAGAACGAGGTGAACCACTTAGAGACCTTTCATATGACACATCTCTATAGTCCACTCGCCCACGGGGAGGACGAGATGTGTTACTCGGAGATCGCCGGTGATTCCAGGAGTTTGAGGTATCATCCAAAGGGTAGTTCCAGTGCCCCTCATCAAAGTAGCCAGATCTGTACGGACCGGGTTGGCGCGAGTGTACCGAGTCCCGTCTCGAGATGTAAGTAGGCCCAGTGCGATAGGAGTCACCGCCATAAGGGTACGTATAGTCTTCTCTAGGTGGCGGCATCCGACTACTGGCAAACCGCTCAGAGACATCCAATCCTGAATCAGGTCTAAGGATGATAGAAGTAAACAAGGAGGTACAGTCTTCACAAGTGAGTATTCCAATACTCACACATGGTCGTGCTTCCAAGACTCAGATGGCTCGAACATCCTCTCTGCCATGACCTCTCGCCGCGGCCATGGACCAGGGGATGTATCATAGCCCTGGGGATGAGAGTAATTCATTGCCCAACTGAAGCGGTGTTTGTCACCGTCATAGACAGTCTCATAGTGATCCGGATGGGGTTCCCTTGGGCGATAGGAAGGCTGAACTCGTCGAGAGTCACCACGAAATCTGCCAGAGTTTGGTACGCCATTTCCATAGAAAGAATTTCCGTGTGGGGGTTGGTAACCACCATAACCAGGGCGTGGGCGAGAAGGTCCAGGGGATGGTGGGATTGGAGCGTTGGACATTTGTACAAGGCACTGTACTGAATGGGAAATGCAATGTAAGCTTCAAGAGCCATCGGTAAGAGATGTGTACACGGACATCGATATCCTGAAGATGAAAGGGTGTCCGCAGACGAGTTGTTGGTGAGACTGGTAATAATTACGGACTTGAGCGTCCGAGGGAGTAGTTCAAGGGTGAAGACTCTAAGTATGAATCTCTCCGCGTGAGTTGTGTAAGAGTGGGGAAACGCGCGTGGAGCAGGGTGAGAGCAGGGTGAGAATTTTCGGGTATTCCCTGAGCGTGATGGAGCCCTGCAGAAGGAAACTGTGCAATGGGGATTTGCGAGCGTGCTTGGAGAGTCGACAAGTCGAGAGTCTCTCGTTGACCTGGTGCCACCAATCCATTCTCCGCCGGCAAATTCCGACAACTGTGCCGCAACCAGGGCAGGGAGAGTCCACGACGGCTAACGGTGAGGTGAGGATGAACGACCATGGGTCTAAGGAGCCCTCTACATTGTCATTCGAAAGTCAACGGACACGCTTATGGATACTCACGTCTTATCTCGTCGTCGTAATCCTCGCCCTCCCGCTCTGGTGGTCGACTACGACCATCGAGAGGCTTTCACTCCCCGTATCACGCGTTGACGCCCTGAGCGGTAAAGAGGTCAGTCTCTGTGTTAAATGGCTATTCTTGATCACAATCTAACAGACATTAAGCTCCATTTACCTATCAGGGTCGCGGTTGACGTTGCAAATTCCGGCACACGCCCAGATGACCTTGCACAAAACCTGCGGTCAATATTCGAGTTGAGGAAAGAAAGAGTTCCCGCGTTGTATAGTCATCTGGAGTTCTCGGTGGACCCTTTTCCAGGTGTCAGTCAGTGTTTTCCTACTTCGTGGATGTCTTGTGATCTGAACGCCGCCCGGAGCCAGGCTGTGCCATCAGATACCTACCGTATCTCATTGAATGAAGAAACCCAACTCCCTACTATCCAAACGAGGAATCTGTCTGTCCCAGTTCACCAAGGTCAGTTTCATACAGCTTCGGCATGACGTTTGTAGCTGAGACGTCCACGAATAGTAAACCAGACCCCCGACTTGTTAATGTCCCTCTTGACACCGTACGGGACACCATCCCCACCTGGGACATTCCGCCATCTGGTCGCTAAATACGCACCTCGCTACCGCCTCGCGTTCACCCTTCTCAATGAGGATGCCGCGGCCGGCAGGGCTGTGGTTGGTTGGGACATCGCCGAGATGATCTCTCGTTGGTTCTTTGATTCTTTTCACGGTGAAAGGAGAGCTGAAGCTGATAGATAGGATGGATTGCCCCCGTTCTGAAGCAAACGTCCGAACTTCACAACTTCACCATCGAAAGCCAAATTCGGTTCCACGCCCCACTAGCCTTCGAACTACAGATCCTCAGCAATGGGCAAGATATCGTACACGGACTGACACAAGAAAGTCTCAAAGTGTTTGTGAATTCTGCCGAATGGACGCTAGGTACGTATCTAAGGAGTTGGCTTGGAACTGGCTCTCAAGTTGACGATGTTCCACAGCGTCTAGCGTGTCCAATGATCCCGTTCTCCATTTCGTCGTGTTCGTCCCATCCATGTCCCACGCACCACTACGCATACTCGACGATACCAGTGAGTGTTACTGCTTCTACCCAGGCTGCAATCTCATAGAACTAGGTCAACCCATCTCTTCCGACTCCTTCATCCTTCCACAGTGGGGCGGCATTGTCTTGTTGAACTTGCCAGAAGATACTCCATCGAAACT
>Ga0307512_10007384_pt1 | contig 10907 bp, 15 predicted proteins | sample 14_EM_MG_FD_200267 | JGI IMG/M metagenome (GOLD analysis project Ga0307512, IMG submission 200267) | Populus trichocarpa ectomycorrhiza microbial communities from riparian zone in the Pacific Northwest, United States - 14_EM | ecosystem: Host-associated > Plants > Roots > Unclassified | place... | reverse complement strand
ACCTCTCTGTCAGTTCCCCCCCCCCCCCCCCCCTTTCTTCTTCTCTTCTTACCTTCCATATTCGATCATCAGATACAACCATGTCCTCTTATGAGGACCCCTCGAAGGACCCCTCAAGCGTCGCATGGCTGGGTACTTCCACATCATCTTCTCAGTCCCAAAGGACTTTACTACTCCGACTCGAGTGGCTTTCCATCATCAGTTCCCTCTTTCGCAACTATTTTTCCCCACCTATTGTCTTTGCCACCTTGAAAGATCGAATAGGAAGCTGTAAGACCAGGCCGTGTATAGGCAGGAAGCCAAGCCTGGTAGGTATACAAGAGGACTTTGATGGACATGTACACAACATCGTCACCTTATTCTTTTGGTTCCATCCTCATGGTGCGTCATCCCCTGATATGCCACAGATAGCTTGTATGATTCTCAAAACTCTGATGTTTGGGAAAATTTGTACAGACGTTACACAGATCGGTGTCCAACAACGGAAAGATCATGGTGGTAAACAACCTCGACTACAACACACACATCGCGCGCCGAGATTTCTGTTAATGCGGTCACAGTTCATCGTTTTTGCTGATGTGTCATCGGTCCTTTTTGCCAGCTCATGTGGCTACCTTGTGGACGCCCGAGAGTCGCCGCATACAGACCAGTTCCACAAGTGAGAATTCGCGGCGGCCTGGAACGGGTTGACATGGTACTGTTCATGTTGTACCCAACACCGCGTGCTTTCATCGTGCGCACGTCGAGTTCATTGCATGGGTCATTATGTCATACCCAGACCTCAGGTTGTTGTCCCCACTTGAAGAATATTTGCTACGTTGAGTTCGGTGGAGACCTTATGAGGATTTCTACTTGATGTCGACAGTAAAGTGATTTTACAGCCCCATTTGTTTACGGGTGTCCCGCACTGTGCCTCAGCACTCAGTACTTTGTTTGCCGAGATATTGACCAAAATTCTTGCTGGTGTAATTCAAGGGTGGCAAGCTCGTTCCCACTACCCAGACATAATATCTGTCCAAGTTTTAGTTTGAGATGCCAGGTTATGTATGATTAATCATGCGTGATTGGTTACCAAAAACACACCGAGTTACTTCTGACATCTAAGAAACAATGACAGTCGCTCCATTGGCAGCATGCGTCCATCCTCTGTGCTGTAAGGACTAAGTCTGAAAAAATGGGGTAGTAAACATAATTGAAGACGAAGATGTATTTCACGGGGTTATGGGAACGGTTCTGCTTTGAATTGTTGCTCAGTTGTGACCAGGGCACCATGACGATCTCGGAGTTTCCACAACCAAGTCACTAGGTAAGCACCCTGATCCAGTCTGTTCCAGGGTTGGCAGTACACCCCTTATGCCCAAGGCTCATCGTGATGCGCTTTGACTTCATATGAGATGTTGGCACACATGCGGACATGTGGATGCTCGATTGGGGGATCAAGCGAATTTCAAACCAGGCGACACCTCTGAGTGCGCCAGACACAAAGATATATCCCCTTGTGGGAGCCTGCTGTTGTGCATTGAATTTGTTCGTTAAATGCCACCGATGATGATAGAAGCATACATGACGCATCTGGCAACGGGTCGGGCATGGCAACCCACTTATTTTGTACGTGCACTTGTACTGGTATTCACATCATTGCGCAGCTCCTGGCTGAAATTTCGGCGCCAAGGGAAGTGGAGCTTCACGCATGGAGAGGCGGCAAGGAAGGAGGCACAACGTCCTCGCATGGATGACAAAAAGTCATTACCCAGAACGGTAATCGATCCCAGCCACTCGCTTTCAAGGCAGGTCTATATGCTTGCTTTCGAGGCAAGCATGATCGATCCAATAGCTACTTGCTTTCAAGGCAAGTAGGATGTCCGCTCCACCACTGGTGCGATGCTACATTAGTGCAGGATCTCAAATATGGACAGGAAGTTGGGTGAGAATGAATCCTTTAGATCTCTCCGAGCACAACGTGCCTTCTCATTTAAAGGAAACCATTGATTCAGATATGTCTACTTTATGTCAGTGTCTACTTGATAAGAAGTCGAATGAATAAAAAATGTGATCATGAAAGAATTATCAATACGATGTGCCCGGACACACCAACATTGATCGCACATGGGGCGATCATGTTCAGCAAGTCAATATCATTAAAGAAATCTATCAGCTACATGTAATAATGCCCGACTTTCTCCCATAATGGATGCCTGACATCGTTATCTGTGCACAGAAACTGTCAAGATGGGCCCTGGTACTTATGCTGGTTACATGCCCGGAGTAACCCCGGATCAGGTGCCATTGAACAGATCTAGAGCGGTGTCAGCTGACTTGGGTCAAAATGGCATGCATGTTATTAGATTAAAGCAAAAAATGTGTCAGATGTACACAGTCCCAAACACTTGATGGGCCCACATTCATTGGAGTGATGAGTGGGCTATTAACACATAAACTAATAGATTCCTTGAATAATGTTTAAGTGCCAAACACGATCGTCCCTTGCGGGATCAATGTGGAATGTCTCAGCAAATATCATTAATATTTCATTCCTAGTCACACTTTTTGTGCATTCTACTTCCTACTGGGCAGACACAAAGTAGACATATATCTGAATCAATGGTGTTTTTAAAATGAGAAGGTGTGTTTTGCTTGGAGAGATAATTCATTCTTGCCCAACTCCTTGTCATATTCAAGATCCTCTACTAGTACAGCATAGCACCAATGGTGCAGTGGACGTCCTCCTTGCCTTGAAAGCAAGTGGCCATGGGTTCGATTCGATCATGTTTGCCTTGAAAGCAAGAAAGCACATTCACCTTGAAAGTGAGTGGCATGGGATCGACTCCCGCTTCGGGTAATGATTTTTTGTCATTGATATGCACTTTTCTGTCATGGCCCATGGTACCACCAAGCGGTTATGTTACTGCTCACATCCTCTCCATTGGTCAATGTGTCTTTCCCTCAGTGCCAACATTTTCATCTTTGTGATCTACATGATGATAGCAGTAACCATACTGGTGGGTGGGGTATTTCACATGAGAGAATTCTCCCCAATGCAATGATAGATTGCGTCGGACATGGCCCTATGCCCTGTCAGTGCCATCTGACTGACTGCTGTGAGGATTCACTGAGAAACGGACGGTGACGCATCTGGATGCCATGAGGATGTCAAGTAGAATGAGAAAGATGGGTTTGAGGCAATAGGTGGTCACACAAGTCACAAGTGCAGCAACGAATCACCAAAAACCATTACCCAAAACGGGAATCGATCCCATGCCACTTGCTTTTGAGGCAAATGTGCTTCTCGCTTTCCAGGCAAGTGGGATAGAGCCCCATTCCACTTGCTTTCAAGGCAAGTTTCATGTCCACTGCACCATTGGTGCTATGCTACAGTAGTAGAGGGTCCAGAATATGGACTGGAAGTTTGATGAGAATACACTCTCCATATCTCTCCAAGCACAGCATATGCACTCATGAAAGAAAAGCTCGTGAATTTTACATATACTTGTGCGTTATGAAGGGATTCAAGGCACTGCGTAGCTAACAAGCCCGATCCCCAAAGTCTGTCCGAATCTCTGTATGATCTGCTCAACTTCTCTACATCAGGCGCCACAGGTTTCCCATAACGTGTGTACCGTTCTCGTATCCGTGACCACTTCCCCATCTGTAACGCATTGTAATCTCTGCTTCCTTCTGTATGTCCCGCGATTCCTCTCCCAACCCACAACGAAGACGAAATTACTATTGAAGGCGATTCAATATTCAACAATTGTGATCGGTCCTTTCCTTGTATCCCACACAGTACCTTAATATCGTGACGACACCTTGGACGACACTTGGCCAACGCAACACCCAATGTCTCCCATGCTGACCCATCGACTCGGAGTCGGTAGTTAATACGTCCTGTGGTCCTCTGCGCCTCCAACAGTAAATCCATTGCGTCACGACGTCAGTTGGCTGATGCTACTTCGAAAGCTGTCACGCCCAGCAGTCCCGTGCGTAGACATCCGCGTGCATTTGAGGAGACTCCAAGGGAGACTCTGCGCAGAGGCGTGGTTGCGGCTCGTCCGGCCCGGTTTTATGTCGGAAGGCGGAAAGCAGCGAGCGCGGTGCATGGGTGCATGGGTGCATGGTACAGAGATCTTCGAGGACGTCGTGGGGATATACTTTTGGATGCCTTCTCATGGTGTGCTCATCTGGAATTGGATGTTTGGAGAGGAACTTGTCGTGCGTCTCATTGGTTTTATTTTATTTATCTTCACCGTGTTTCACACGCTCACGACTTATATAGGATATTCAAAATGACCAGGCGCCGGACCTCATTGGGACTTTTCTTTCGCTGCGGGCCTACATGGTCAAAACGCTCAAAGACGGCGGCGAATTCCGGGTCTACAGCTTCCGGCACCCTTAGTCTCCGAAGTGGCCAACCGATGTCGCGACGCTGCACCTCCTCAACCCCACGACCACCGCGTGCTCCTCGAGTTGACCACGACGACAGGCCCATTCCCCGCCTGTCCGCCCACGGACGTGCCATTTGCTGCTGCTCGCAACGCCCGGGCGCACGTGTTTACGTTGCATCATGACTCCGCGGAGCACCGGGGACGATGGTAGCCGGTGTGTTTCGCGGTGCACAACTGAACGCCGATTCAGTACGTCGATTGGTATCGAGAGGAAGTGGGTGCTGCGGACGTGCCTTGGGAGAAGTGGGGCCCGCATGGGGACACGGTTCTTCATGGTCGCGATGGGACCCCAGTGGCCCCGGTAAGTAGTAATCCTTATATGCCCCTTGTATGCGCATGCTGATGACACAAACACACACTTCGTCTCCGCGGCATCCTGGCGGGCATGTACATGGAACGCATGTGATTTGTCCCGTCCTGCAGCCGTACGGGGAAAGCCGAGTCGAGGTGCTGGACTTTAACGTGCACGCATTGCGCGTCGACGATGGCAGAGAAGCTCGCTGCGACGCATTCAGGCATCGACCCTGAGCAGCCGCCCGAGGGTGCACGCTTCGTGTGCGAACCATCGGCGTTCTCCGTGGGCTTGGTACTCGCTAAGGAAGTCATCAAGTCGCTGGCGTATTACTCTGTGTCAGCTCCGAGACAGCGCGAGCTGTATGTCGGATTCATCGTTGGGTGGCCAGGACCTACGCGGTGGTCCATGGTGGAAGACGTCAAGGGAGTGGCCAATAAGGAAACCCCGCGGATGGGCATGGCTTGAATTTGTCAAGAGGGTGGAGAACTTGTCAATGGCGCCTTTAGCAACGGTATGTGAGTCCTCGACATTGAAGGAATCAAAGTTGTGCGACATCTTTGGGTGGAAAGCCGTCGGAAAGACGGCAAGCGAGCTTCATCTCCCGTGAAGGCGATCTACAAGGAGGGTCTTGTAGGGGTCTGTGAGGGAACAAGTTCAGGAGAGACTCACCGTTTTGTTAGCCTGATGTAGCCGCTATATGACGGAATCCTCCTCAATCGATGCGCCCCCAAGGTTATAACTGATATCGACGAATGTTGGTAGAGGCCAGTGACGAGAGCCTTGATGCGCTGTAGTGTTGTTGTCGGAGGATCGGCGTGGGCGTTGAAAGGGAAAAAATTGCGCGGCTGCTTGGTGGTGAGCTCTTGCGGAAGGCTCAGGATGTTGTGATGGTAGGGGGAATGGGGTTGTGGTGGATGCAGGGAAAGAAAATGGAAGCGGAGAATCGATGATGAGGAGGATAGCGCGTTTGTTTGTCGGCGGTAACATGCATGGAGATGTGGAGCCTGTGCAAGACGCGACGGTATAACTTTGAAAGGGACAGCCTGCTTGGTAAGAAACCCCGCGTAAAGTGATATATCCCGACGATGTGAAGGGAAAAAAGAAAAAGGACTCAGGATGTCCGAAACACCATCATGATGAAAGGGTCTCTGGGCGCAGCAGATACACTGTTTTCGAATGGGGTCAGCTATAAGCAGCTGGTAGGTTATCAACGTACCGAGGTCAGCCTCCTACAAGTCGCGGTCTCTCTGCGATTATCCTACGCGTCAATGTCTTCGCAATCGGTGTTGGGTGTTGGCTCGGCGCATGTCGGTCGGTCCCTCGGGCCGTGTCACCGGGCGTCGTTCATCGGGAGTTACCGAAGAACTGTTTATTGTGGATCGCAGCACGGCCCGAATCCCTGTGTTGACTCGCAATCATCTCATCGTGGTCTTGGTTGGCAGGAGCGTGTGAAGGTGCCAAAGTCAAGTTTTTGAAGGTTCATCGATATGGCTCCTGTGCATTTGGGCGTCGTGTGTGCAGTTCTTTCAGCTTCAAGCCTGGAAACGGAAGCCACTTAACTTTGGCGATTCCTCTGTCGCGATCCTAGACAAAGAAGGAATCTGGATACTTTTCTGATCCCACTAGGAGATCCTTTTTGATCTTGATCCTCGCTCTGACCCAGGCTAACTCAAGCGCACTCTGTCATCACCTTCCTCTTTTCTCCTCAGAGTCAGACGCCGCTCTCCGTCAGTTCTTTCCCCCAATTTCACCTTCTCTTCTTACCTTCATTACACACAATTCTCTCCCCCGGACATCCCTCAGCGTACCGCTCAGGCATCGCCTCGTCGAACACTTCCACACCATCCGGTCACTCTCAAAGCACTCCTTAGTCCTTCCCATCCCAGCCCGAGCCGTCACCTCATCCCTCTGCTCACTACCATCTCCTAGGACATTCAAGCCGTCCCAGTCCATCTGGTTCGGCTCGCTCCTAGCCCGGCCTGATCGGCGCTCCTCCCACCTTTACGATCCGGACCATGAGGTCCAGTCCCCAACTCAGAACTAACGTGAGTAGACTGCTTCCTACGAACGGCAAAATCTGCTTCCGCTTTCCGTGTCGTCATCTTATGCTCATCAGACTTCAAGAACGGACCAGCGCCTTGAGCGCCAAGCGCAACCATCGATAACACGGAATCCCAATCAATACTAATTTGTTCCCCAACATCCGCTCTCCACCACATGGCACCACCCCCAATGCTGCATGATACAACCACCCGACCCGTCAGAATCGATTCGACAGTTGACCACCACAAGCTCTGTCATCTCAGCGTGTGACACAGTCCACACAACAGCATACCCAGGACCGGCCCTCGCCCCGAACACTGGTTGCACATACACCACCACCTCCGCCTAAGCTTGTATCCATGATCTGATCAACCAGTATCCCAGCACAGAGGCGCATGCCAAACCCCAATCCGAAACAACTGCTTAGCTTACACCCAGATTAGGTGTCGACACGACTTGCCGCATATCTCATCTGGTTTGGCGACCATCCACTGCCGTCACCCAGCACTAACACGTCAAAACATCCCCACCAGTACATTCATCGTACCTCCGCGACGTAAAGACACCGAGGCTAATCCAAAGCGCACGCATCAAGGTACTGAAACCAGTGATGATGACGACGAGGGCCCAGTGAGCCCGAGCGCTGATCTGAGCCTATCTTGACCTCCCAATCGACTGTAAGTGTCCTTCCTGTTTTATATTGTAAAATTCCTAGAGCATTGAGCTCATCCTTCGTGTCATCCTTCACGTCTCCTCAGCTACCGTTGTTCGGACCAACTCTTCTTCTTTTCTCTTTGTTTTTGCGTTCCCATTGAAGAAATTTTGCAGCGTAATCCATCCACACCCTTTCCCTGACACGACCCTCTCATTCATGCACGTCATCTCGGGCTACTTGTAATCCCGGGTTTGTACTGCCGTGCTCCGTCCCGTGCTCCCCCGCACTTTCCTCGGATGGTTGGCGCCTTCCCGTTACCCACAGTCTCGGAGCGTGCGCATAATGCAAGCATCATAAGGTGCGTTCTCCCAGCTCGCAAGTTTAATCATGCATACCTGACATCCTATCCGATTCGTGTTGCCAACTCAAAACCCCTCAGGCTGAAAACCCCTTTGCACCCCCAATCTCGTGCGCGCCATCAGATGAAACGAAAATTCCCTCCTGGAGAGAACGTGTGTAAGCGCTGCAGATAGGGCAAGCACGACTGTATTGCTGAAGGCCGAAACCCGGACGTGCCCCAAAGTGAGCCATCTCCCCCCTTCCCCAGTGATGTCCAATTTTATTTGGGAGACTTTGTTCTGCGGGAAATCCTCCTCCGTCTTGGCCCCTCCTCTCACTTTCCCACCTTCCCCCGAAATGCCCGATTGTGCTGTTTCACGCCCGTCTTCATCTTGTACCTCTCCTGATCACTGTGAATGCTCATTTTCGCCCTTCAGAACGCAAGTACCTCCTCTCCCAGATGAACTAGAAGGATGGGCGTATCGGTTCTCTCCTTGAGCAGGTCCATCTTTCCCACATCCTACTAACAAAATATGTGCGCATCTCTTGATCATGTCATCATCCCGTCTGTCGCCCCCCAGCTTCATAATCCGTACCTCGCCACGCCCCTTGATCGGCGCATACCGCAACGCAACGTCTATCGCCAGCCAACACCGACAAACCGTGATCACATGGCTCGATCGACTTCAATCCCTGTGCACTCACCGCGCCCAACAGGCTCCTCCTCAAATCCGTTCCATCTTGATACGCGTGCTGGTAAACGTGGGGGACAGTCGGATGATTCGGCCAAGGAGCAAGGATCCCAGAACCACGCGCGAACCACTCCGTGCGTCCTCGGGCTTGGAAGGTACACCAGTCTCACCAAACACCTTCGTTGACTCAGAGATCGACCCATATCCGGACATGCCGTCCCCATTGGGCTCCTTGGAGTCTTGCGATCAGCTCATCAAGGGACAACGCAGGTGCGTCGTCGGACAAGACGCCAAAGATGGGCGAGGCGAATGCTTCTGCAGATGACGATGATATCGTGTGTTTATGTTCTTTCTCTGTGGTGTTACAATAAGGGAACCGGACTGATGGTGGTGTCATTTTTTATAATTTGATAGGGCATTGCCGGCAAGGGGTATTTCATGCAGACACGGCACTGAACCTCAGCTTGCGTAAGTCATAAATTGACAAGACGGGTCCACCGCATATTTTAGTGCATGAACTCGTGACGCCAGGCGATGTCGAGAAGTTTTTCGACATGTGAGTCCTTTACTCTTATCACCCATGAATATGGGAACCGACCCTGCGATGACCAGCTTCTATGTGCGGACAAATTATGTGTGACAGTCTGAGCGTGCGAAGAGTGGTTGACATTGGGCACCTTGATTTGACATTAGGTATTTAAGGAAGGGAGACTTCTGTTTAGTAGAAGGTGGAATACATGTTTTCCGAACCAGTCCCAACGGATAGTATAGGACATTGTTCATCGAGCGATTGCTCGCTCCGGGTGGTGTGTTGACGATACATGTCCGGTTCTGGTTGAAATGATGTTTCTATGGGATTAGAATCCTGGTTTTACTGGAATTATCTCCATAGTATCGAGGTCACATACATCGTATGAATACAGCGACAATATCTCGGGCCCAACACAACGCCCTGGGCTCCGAGCCCATAGCTATTATTGGGTCCTGTCGCCCTCTTCTCCATGCCCCAGTAATAACTGGATTTCCTCCTGATATTGCCCGTAAAATGATGTTGATGCTAGCTGGAATGGTGTCCGACCCTCGTCGTCCCGTGCATTGATATCGGCGCTGTACTGGAGCAGCAATCGTACGCCATCAAGATATCCCGCCTCGGACGCCACATGTAACGGAGTTCGGTTCTTGGCATCTCTTGCATTCGGATCTACGCCATTCTCGAGAAGCACGCGAGCGACTTCCGCGTTAGCTCCTCCCATCGCCCGGTGCAACGGAGTCCGATTGTGGATGTCCCGTGCGTTCGAATCTGCGCCGTACTCGAGGAGAATTCGAGTAACCCCCTCGTTACGCGCAAAATGCAGTGGAGTCGAATTATCCGTTCTCTTGGCATTTGCATCCGCGCCGTTTCCGAGGAGCACCCGGGCTACCGCCACATGTCCGAAGTCCGATGCGAAATGCAAGGCCGTCCGGTTATCCTCGTCTAAGGAGTTCAGATCCGCATGGTTCTCCAGAAGCACCCGAACCACTTCCACATGTCCGTATGCCGAAGACCGTGACAAAGGGCTGTAGGTGTATGTGTCCCTGGTTTCCGTATCTGCGCCATGTTCAAGGAGGACTCGGGCAACTTCAGAATAGCCCTGCCGAGATGCCACACCCAGCGGAGTCTCTTCGAGAACAAAGCCCCGAGCGTTCACGTCCTGGGATCGCTCGACGATCAGAAATTCGACGACCTCGTGCAGGCCATGATATCCCGCATAATGCAACGGAGTCGCCCCGATCTGCGACGGGCGTTCAGATCTAGCGTATTCGCTCGCGAGCCATTCTGGATTGTAAATCCAGACCCAGACGGAAAGATGGTGATTGTTAGGGTCAAAGAGACGTTTCATCCCATCTTTGATGTTTCGTGATACGCCCTCCAATCGCGCGTGGCCCGCCCAATGCTCGGCGGCATAATCAGCGAGAGGAAAATTTTCCATGTCGCCCTCGGTGATGTCCTCATCAATGTGTAGTAGAACACCTAGGCAAGCTCGCGCAATAATCGTATGGGCCAGTGACATGGAAACATGGAATCGGGAAATAGTCTCCTTTGATTCGGCAAGCCGCTTCGATGTCAAGTACTCCTTCACCGAAAAATGGGAAAATTGGATAACGGACGATCCATCCATGTCGACAATCGCAAGCAGACTAGAACATGTGGATCGCACAGCGTGTGCTGGGTCCTCCTCGCGCCAATCCTTCCTGAGTGTGGGTGTCGAAACTGTGTCGAAATCGAATGCGAGGAACTCCGCGAGCTCCTCGACGCGAAGTGGGCGAGATGCCGCTGCGACCCACTGAAAGAGTCTGTGTGCGTATTCCCAGTTTTGCTTGCCAATTTCTTCCAACGTGCGATCGTATGTCTCGTCGAGTGTGTCTGGCAATTCATCGAGAGCGCGCCGGATGCGTTGACG
>Ga0307512_10007383_pt1 | contig 10908 bp, 9 predicted proteins | sample 14_EM_MG_FD_200267 | JGI IMG/M metagenome (GOLD analysis project Ga0307512, IMG submission 200267) | Populus trichocarpa ectomycorrhiza microbial communities from riparian zone in the Pacific Northwest, United States - 14_EM | ecosystem: Host-associated > Plants > Roots > Unclassified | place... | reverse complement strand
TCAAGGACGAGCGCCTGCGGTTCGCCGCCGACCTGCACGACATCCAGGGTCATCATCTCCAAGTGATCGCCCTGAAGAGCGAGTTGGCGGCGCGGCTCGTCGAGGTGGACCCCGGTCGCGCCGCCGCGGAGATGAAGGAGGTGCGTCGGCTGGCCGCCGATGCCCTCGGCGACACCCGGGCCGTGGTGCAGGGCTACCGCCGCACGAGCCTGGACGACGAGATCACCAACGCGACCCGGGTGCTGGCCGCGGCCGAGATCGACGCCCGGATGACCGTCGAGCCCGCCACGGCCGTCACCGAACTGGCCGAGTCGGCCCGCCATCTCCTGGGCCTCGTGATGCGGGAGACCACCACCAACGTGCTCCGGCACAGCAGCGCACGGCACGCCGAGGTGGACTGCCGCGTCACCGGCGGTCTCGCCCGACTTCGGGTGAGCAACGACGGAGCCGACGAGCACCCGCCCGGCACCGACGGCACCGGACTGGGCACACTCCGGGAGCGATTGCGGGCGGCCGGCGGCGAGTTGACCTGGGCCCGCGACGGCGAGCGCTTCGTGGCCGAGGCCACGCTGCCGGTGGAACCGAGGAACACCGGGAACGGAGCGGCGAGTTGATCCGACTGCTGATCGCCGACGACGAGGACCTCCTCAGGGGCGCGCTGGCCACGCTGCTCGGACTGGAGCAGGACCTCGTCGTGGTCGCCGAGGCGTCCACGTCCACCGACGCGGTACGGCTGGCGCGCGAGCACCGCCCCGACATCGCTGTCCTCGATCTGGAGATGCCGCCCACCGACGGGCTGCGCGCCGCCGAGGAGATCCGGGCCGAACTCCCCACTCAGATCGTCCTGGTGACCCGGCACGCCCGCCCCGCCGTGCTGCGCCGCGCGCTCGCCGCCGGAATCCGCGGCTTCGTGCCCAAGACCACCGCCGCGGCCCGACTGGCGGAGATCATCCGCGATGTCGCCGCCGGCCGCCGGTACGTCGACCCCGACATCGCCGCCTCCGCGCTGACCGAGGACGACTGCCCCCTCACCGACCGCGAACTGGAGGTCCTGCGCGCCGCCCGCACCGGAGCGTCGGTCGTCGAGATCGCCGCGGCGGTCCATCTGGCCCCGGGCACGGTCCGCAACTACCTCTCCGCCGCCATGTCCAAACTGGGAGCGTCCACACGCCATGCCGCCGCGCATCACGCATGGGAACAGGGCTGGATTTGATTCCCGGTGGGAGTCAACCCCGCCGCTTCTCCACCTATCGCTTCCCCAGCGATCGCCCCTGCAGTGAGTGCTTCTCCGTCAACGACACGGTGAACGGATGCGCGGGCGCCGTCAGGATGTCCTCGGCAGACCCTTGCTCGACCACCTCCCCGGCATCCAACACCGCGATCCTGGAAGCGAGTCGGGCCGTGTCCAGGTCGTGCGTGATCAGTACGAGGGACAGGTCGCCGCGGTCCCGCAGCAGCCCGGCGAGCAGGTCGAGGATGCCCCGGCGGGTGACCGCGTCGAGCCCGGAGGTGATCTCGTCGCACACCAGGACCCGCGGCCGCGCGAGCAGGGCCCGGGCCAGGGCGGCCCGTTGGAGCTCGCCACCGGAGAGCCGGCCTGCGGAGCGAGCCGCCAACTCGTCAGCCAGACCAAGGCTGTTGAGCACCTTCGCCGGCTCGGCCAGCGCTTCCCGAGGGGGCATTCCACGCAACCGAACCGCCGTACGGGCCACCTGGTCGAGCACCGGCCGACGTTCGTCGAAGGAGGCACGCGCGTCCTGGAACACGTACTGCACAGCGGACAGTTGACCGCGCGAACGGTCGCGCAGACTGCGCGGCAGCGCGACCCCGTCGAGCAGCACCTCTCCCTCGTACGCGCGATGGAGTCCGGCCAGGCATCGGGCGAGCGTCGTCTTTCCGCTGCCCGAGCGGCCGAGGACGGCGAGGCACTCGCCGGAGCGCAGGGCGAGTTCCGGGGTATGCAGCACCTCGACGTCGCGGTGCCGGGCACGGAGACCGCGGACCTGCAGCACGGTGTGCGAGTCCGATGCATCCAGTGTGTCGCCCCTCAATGGCGGCTGCTCCGCGAGGAGTTCACGCGTCCACGGGTGCGAGGGCGCGAGCCACACCCGCTGCGTCGGACCGGACTCCACGACCCGGCCGTCCCGCATGACCAGTACCTCGTCGGCGAGTGCGCGTACGGTCTCCAGGTCGTGGCTGAGCAGGACGACGCCGATTCCCCGCGCGGCGACCGCCGCCAGCTCGTCGACCACGCGTCGCTTCGTCAGCGCGTCCTGCCCGGTGGTGGGCTCGTCCGCGACGACGACCCTCGCCCCGAGTAGCAGTGCCTGCGCGAGGACGACACGCTGCTGCTGCCCGCCCGAGAGCTGATGCGGAAAGCGCCTCAACAGCCGTAATCCATCCGGCAGTTGGGCCATCTCCAAGGCGTTCAGGACGTGCTTCCGCGCCGCGGCCCGACGGACACGGCGAGGCAGTTCGCGCACGCGGCCGCGCGCGATGTCGTACAGCAGCGCACCCACCCGCCGCGCGGGGTTGAGCACCGCCGCCGGATGCTGCGGGACGTAACCGACCAGAGCCTCGTCCACCCGTACGGAGCCGGTCACCCGCGCGCCCGACGGGAACTCGCCGAGCAGCGCACGCCCTGTCGTCGTCTTCCCGCTGCCGGAGGCCCCCACCAGCGCGGTCACCTTCCCCGGCAGAACCCGCAGGCTCACCCCGTCGACGATGCGCCGCCCGCCGACCTCCACGGTCAGCTCCTCGATCTCCGCGACCGCGGTCGACTCGCTCACCGACGCGGCTCCTTCACTCGATCACGTACACCGACACCACGGCGAACGACATCCCGTTCCGTAGCGACCTCCCGGCCAGTGCTGAGCAGCGCGTCGAAGAGCAGGTTGCACCCCATCGTCAGCGTCACGATCAGCAGCGCCGGGACCACCACGGCCCACGGCTGAACGAACAGCCCCGTACGGTTGCGGTCCACCATCACCGCCCAGTCGGCCGCGTCCGGAGCCACCCCGATGCCCAGGAAGGCCGCCGTGGCCACCAGATAGAGGACACCTGTCAGCCGTACGCCCGCGTCGGCGGCGAGGGGCCGCAGGATCGACCGGCCGACGTGCCCGACGGCGATGCGCCACCACGACTCGCCCTGCATCCGCAGCGCCTCCACCGCCGGTCGCGAGGCCACATCGGCCGCCGCGGCGCGCACGATACGTGCCGCGTCCGGGATGTTGACGAGCGCGACCAGCAGGGCGAGGCCCGCCGCGCCGGGCGAGAACACCGACGAGATCAGCAGGATCATCAGGAGCGACGGCACGGCGAGGAGCACGTCCAGCGGCCGCATCAGCGCCTCCTCCAACCAGGTCCGGTGGGTGAGCGCGCTGATCAGCCCGACCGGCAGCGCCACCAGATAGGCCAGCGTCGTCGCCGCGAGCGCCACGACCACCACGGGCCGGCCGCCGAACAGCACCTGCCGCCACACGTCACGCCCCACGAAGTCCGTGCCGAGCCAGTGCCCGTCGCCGAGTGTGAACGAGGTGGCCCGGGGCCCGGCTTCACCCGCGAACAGCGGCCCGAACAGTGCGAGGACCAGCGGCACGCAGACCAGAGCGACCCCGAGCGCGAAGCGCCCCGACGGCAGCCAACTCACCCCTCCTCTCACCCGTCCCTTCCTCCGTCCCCTCACGCGGCCACCTCCGCCCGTGGCGCGAACCGGTGGGTGATGAGATCGGCCCCCAGGTTCAGCACCACGGTGATCACCCCGAAGACCACCGCGAGCCCCTGCACCACCGGCACATCCCGCTCGGCGACGGCGTTCATCAGTACGGTCCCCAGCCCGGGAATCACGAACAACGCCTCCACGACGATCACTCCGCACAACAACCAGTCGACGGTGCGGGCGAGTTGCTGGGCGGCGGGCGCCATCGCGTTCGGCAATGCGTGCGCGTACCGGACCCGGGCGCCCGGGATCCCGTACCGGCGGGCCTGCGCGACGTACGGCGAGGCGAGCGCGTCGATCATCCCGGCGCGCACCAGCCGGGAGAGGGAGCAGACCGGCCGGGACAGCAGGACGAGTACCGGCAGTACGAGCGCGGCCGGATGTCCGAGCAGATCCGTGCCGTAGCCGACCGCCGTCGGCGGCAGCCAGTCGAGCCGCAGCGCGAACACCGTCACCAGCAGCACCCCGAACGCGAACTCCGGTACGGCGTACACCCCGAGCGTCACCGAACTGATCAACCGGTCCACGAACCGCCCCTCGAACCGCGCGGCCAGCACTCCGAGCCCGACCCCGACCGGCACCAGCAACGCGACCGTGAGACCGGCGAGCAGCAGGGTGGGACCGAAGGCGTCGGAGATGTACGAGGAGACGGGCCGCCCGGATGTCAGGGAGTGCCCGAAGTCCGCGTGCAGCAAGCCCGTTGCCCAGTCGGCGAGCCGTTCGTACGCGGGCCGGTCCAGGTCGAGTGCCTCGCGGATGGCGGCGATCCGTGCTGGATCCGGCTGGTCCCCGGCGAGAGCCACCGCCGCGTCGCCCGGCAGCGCCTCGGTCAGCGCGAAGACCAGCACCACCACGGCCACGGTCTGCGCGCCACCGAGCAGCAGCCGCCGGGCGGCCCACGATCTCAGTCCGCTCACGCCAGCCAGACCTTGTCGAACCGCGCCCAGTCGAGCGTGTTCGCGGGAGCCTTCCGCTCAACTCCCTTGACCTCACGGCCCGTTCCGATGATCCAGTCGGCGAACCCCCACACCAGGAAACCGCCCTCGGCGTACAGCCGGCGCTGCATCCGGCCGAACACGGCGGCGCGTTCGGTCTCGTCCTTCGTGGACTGCGCCTGCTGGTAGAGCGCGTCGAAGTCTTTGTGGTGCCACTTGGTGGCGTTGGTGGTGGAGTCGGTGAGCAGCCGCTGCGAGATGTGCGACTCGATGGGCATCGCCCCCGACCGGTAGCAGCACAGGGTTCCGGAGTCGAGGATGTCCGCCCAGTACGAGTCCTTGCTGCCCATCCTCACCTCGACGGTGACACCGGCCTCGGCGGCCTGGTCGCGGAAGATGCCGGCCGCCTCGGTGAACCCGGCCGCGACCGCCGACGTGTCCAGCGTGACCTTCAGCTTCTCCGCGCCCGCCTTCCTGAGGAGGGAACGGGCCCGGTCGAGGTCCTGCTCGCGCTGCGGCAGACCGTCCGCGTAGTACTCGTACCCCTTCCCGAACAGGTCGTTGCCGACCGTGCCCGCCCCGGACAGCGCGCCGTCGATCAGCTCCTGGCGGTCGGCGATCAGGAAGAACGCCTCCCGGATCCGCTTGTCGTCGAAAGGCGGCCTGTCCGTCTTCATGGCGAAAGCCTGCATGGCGCTGTTCCGCAGCCGTACGATCTCGATCCGGCCCTTGCCCTCATGGGCGCGGGCGGTCGTCGGGTTCAACTCGTGGGCGTACTCGACCTGCCCGCCGAGCAGTGCGTTCACCCGCGCGGACTCCTCGTTGGCGACGACGAACTCCAGCTCGTCGAGGTGCGGGGCGCCGTCCCAATGGGCGTCGTTGCGCCGGAAGACCGCCGAGCGGCCCGGCGCGAACGACACGAAGCGGAACGGCCCGGAGCCGACCGGCTTCTTGTCGAAGGCGGTGTCCGACGTCCCGTTGGGCACGATGTACGCGCCGAACGCGGCCAGCACATTGGGGAATTCGGCGGTCGGCCGCTTGAGGACGAACTCCACGGTCCGCTCGTCGACGGCCCGGCTCGCCTTCAGATCGATGGGTTCGAGGGACGCCTTTGCCCGGAAAGCCTTCTCTGGATCGGCGATACGGCGGAAGCTGAACAGGACGTCCTCGGCGGTGACGGGCTTCCCGTCGTGGAACTCAGCCTTGCGCAGAGTGACCTGCCAGCGGTCCAGGCCCGCGTTCGGCTCCCAGCCGGAGGCCAGGCGCGGCTGGGCGGAGAGGTCGTCGCCGTAGTCGGCGAGCTTGTCGAAGAGCGCCTTGGCGCGGGCCACGTCGGCGAACAGATTGGCCAGGTGCGGATCGAGCGTCTCGCTCGCACCGCCGCCCGCGAAGGCGGCCCGCAGTCGCCCGCCGCGCCGGGGCTTCCCGTCGCTCCCGCCGCCAGAGCCAGAGCCCGAGTCGTTGTCCGAGCCGCCGCAGCCGACGAGGGCGAGAGCGCCCACACCCGAGGCGGCGGCGAGGAAGCCTCTACGACGGAGGCCGGGGTATTCCCGCATGACGATGTCCTTGCTGTGTGAGGTGGAAGGTGGAAGGTGGATGAAGCGGACGAGACAGGGATGCGTGGTGCGTCACGCGTCGAGCCGGGCCACCACGTGCAGCCGGTCGGCCTCGGCCGCCGCTCCGGGCAAATCGCCCTCCTGCCAAGGCGGTTCGGTACGCGGCCCCGGACCGTCGTGCAGCGCGAGCACGGTGAAGCCGTGGGAGGCCAGAAAGTGCCGCAGCTCCAGCGGGAGGAGCAGCCGCCAGGCGGACCGCTGTTCGACGGGAGCCGAGTCGTCGTCGGCCGTCCACACGCGCGTACGCCGCAGGAGTTGCGCGGTGCGGTCGACGTACAGCGTGGTCGTCGACCGGTACGAAGTCCCCTGCCAGGCAAAGGTGTTGACCTTCGGTGTGTTCAACAGGCCGTCGCGGCCGAGGAAGTAGGCGCCGTTACGCATCTCGGCGACGAGCAGCCCGCCGCGTGTCAGGCTCCGACGGCAGGAGGCGAGGAAGCCGTCGAGGTCGTCGTTGGTGTGGCAGTACAGCAGCGAACTGTCCAGGCACACCACGGCGTTGAAGACTCCGAGCGAGAAGTCCCGCAGATCGGCGCGCAGGTACTCCGGGCCGGGGTGCCGGTCGCGGGCGTACGCCAGCATCGCCTCGGAGAGGTCGGCCCCGACGACCGTCCGCCCGGACGCGTGCAGCTGGGCCGCGTCCCGGCCGGTGCCGCAGCCCAGGTCGAGGACCCTCGGACCGGCCGCGTACCGCCGCAGGCAGTCCTCGGCCCACCGCCCGGCCAGCCGCTCGGGATCGGGGAACCGGGCCTCGTACAGCTCCGGATTGTCGGTCAGAAGATTGCCGCTCGTCATACCGTCGCCCCCACGGGCACGCGACGCTCGGGCAGCGCCTTGAGGCGACGGAGCCAGGTGACCCCGGCGGCCGAGACCAGACCGAAGATCAGGCAGCAGGCCCACGGCAGCCAGGAAGCTCCGCGCTGGTCACCGGTGTCCATGGCCCAGCCCACGACCGTGTTGCCCACGGCCGCCGCGATCCCGGACACCATGTAGAAGATCCCGAAGTACGTGCCGGTCAGCTCCGGCCGCCCGAAGCCGGGGATCAGCTCCATCACGAAGGGCTGGGCGACCATGACGCCGACATGGAGGAACAGCACGCCGACGAGGACGGGCACCGCGTGCCACATCTCCGGTGAGGCCCCTGACACCAGCATCGGCGGCAAGAAGGCCAGGCCCATGAGGGCGAGCCCGACACCGATGGCTTGATGACCGCGGTCCCTGAGAGCCCGCGTCAACCGCATCTGCAGGGCGAGATTGGCGAGCGTGCCCACCAGGAAGACGAGCCCGGCCGCGCCGTCCCAGCCGGTGGCCCGGCGGGCGCCGTCGGGCAGCAGCAGATAGAGCTGGTTCTCCAGGGTGAACATGCCGACCATGGTGAGCGAGAAGGCCAGGAACGCGCGGTTGCCCACCACCTCACGCCAGTCCGCGAGCACACCGCCCGTGCTCTTCGGCACCGCCCGCGCCGGCAGCACGAGCGCCTGCGCCACGGTCAGCACCGCGAAGATCCCGGCGGCCGTGAGCGCGGAGGCCCGGAAGTCGAACAGCAGCAGCACACTGCCGAGCAACGGCCCGATCAGCGCGCCCGTGGTCGCGAAGACGTTGAACAGCGCGAACGCCTCGGCCTTGCGCTCACCGGCCTCCTGCGAGAGATAGGCCCGCACGGCCGGGTTGAACAGCGCCCCCGCGAGCCCGCTCAGCACGGACGCGGCGAGCAGCACGCCGAGCCCGTCCCCGAGCGCGAACAGCGCGAAGCCGACGGTACGCACCGCACACCCGGCGATGATCACGCCACGCGCCCCGAGCCGGTCCGCGGCCGATCCGCCGATGAGGAACAGCCCCTGCTGGCTGAGGTTGCGCACCCCGAGCACGATCCCGACGACGGCCGCCGACATGCCCAGGTCCTCGCCGAGATGCGTGGCCAGATAGGGGATGAGCAGATAGAAACCGGTGTTGACGCCAAGCTGGTTGACCAGGAGCAGCCGGATCGCGGGCGAGAAGCCGCGTATCTCATGCAGCGTCTTCACGGCCCACCCGCCTCTCCCGTACGCCGAGCCCGGGCAGGTCATTCGCCCGTACGACGCCGTCGGCGCCCCCGATCCCGGACCACGGGTCGTCGGCGAGCAGCAGATGCCCGTCGAGGTCGGCCCAGCGGGCACGGTCGGCGAGATGCACGGCTGGCGCGAGGCCGAGAGTGCTGGCGGTGAGACAGCCGAGCATCAGCTCGGTTCCGCTGCCCTCGATCAACTCGGCGATCCGCAGCGCCGCGTACGGACCGCCGCATTTGGCGAGCTTGACGTTCACGCCGTGCACCCGGCCCGCGAGTCGGCGTACGTCCTCGTACGTGACGGCGTCCTCGTCGGCGATCAGGGGCAGCGGTGAACGCTCGGCGAGCCGCGCCAGGGCCTCCGGATCACCGGGGGCGAGGGGCTGTTCGACGGCCTCGACACCCAACTCGGCGTAACGGGGGAGCAGTTGCAGGGCCTGGGCGGACGTCCAGGCACCGTTGGGGTCGAGGAGCAGCCCGGCCCGGGGCGCGGCGGAGGCGATGGCTCGTATGCGGTCGAGGTCGTCTTCCGGGTCCGGGGCGCCCGCCTTGACCTTGATGACGGTGAAGCCGCTGTCCGCGAGCGAGCGGGCCTGCGCGGCGGCGCGCTCGGCGGGGACGATGCCGATGGTGCGGGCGGTCCGTGCGCTCGGAGTACTCGGAGAGGTCCGGGCGCTCTTCGCGTCGAGCAGTCGGTGCAGGGGGAGGCCGGACCGCTTGCCGCACAGGTCAAGCAGCGCCGCCTCGACGGCCGCGGTCACCGCCGGCGGCCTGTCGCCCGCAGGCCGCTCGCGCAACGCGTTCTCGGGGGCGCCGAAGCGGCCCAGGTCCAGCCCGGCCTCGTGCAACTGCCGTTCCAGATAAGCCGTGTTGAGACCGTAGTAGACGCTGGTGACGGCCTCGCCGTGGCCGGTCAGGCCCTCGTGCTCGACCGTCAGCCAGACGGCGTCGCGGGCGGCCATCGTCGAACGGGATATGCGCAGCGGCTCGGCGAGTGCGAGCCGCACGGTGCGCAGGGTGGCCTTCACGGGCTCCCTTCCAAGGGGGTGTGCACAGGGGGGTGCAGAGGGTCGGTGACCGTGGCGCAGCGGACCCAGCCGGTGGCCTCGACGGCACGCGGATGCGGGATCTCGACGGGCCGGGTGGCGGCGCCGGCCGGGTCGAGGCCGTGCGCGGCCGCGAAGTCGTCGTCGTAGACCGTGCCGAGGTAGCGGTGCGGCCCGTCGGGAAAGACGGTCGCGACCACGGACCCGGGATGGACGCGCGCGGCCCACGCCGAGACGAGCGCGACCGCCCCGGTACTCCAGCCGCCGCTGACGAAACTCCCGCGCGCGAGGCGTCGACAGGCGTCCGCGGACTCGGCCGGGCCCACCCAGTGCACCTCGTCGAAGGCCTCGTACGCCACGTTGCGCGGATGGATGCTGCTCCCGAGGCCTCGCATCAGGCGGGGCCTGGCGGGCTGGCCGAAGATGGTGGAGCCGGTGGCGTCCACACCGATCAGGCGCAGCCCCGGCCAGTGTCTGCGCAACGGCCCCACCACTCCGGCACTGTGGCCACCGGTGCCGACACTGCACACCAGTACGTCCAAGTGGTCGAGCTGGGTGGCGAGTTCGGCGGCGAGCGACGCGTACCCGGCGATGTTGTCCGGGTTGTTGTACTGGTCGGGCCAGTACGCGTCCGGCAGCATCGCGAGCAGCTCTCGCAGCCGGGCCAGTCGCGCCGCCTGCCAGCCACCAACGACCGCCGGACGGTCGACGAGTTCCAGACGGACCCCGTAGGTGCGCAGCAACTGCCGCATGGACAGCTCCAGTTCGGTGTCGCCGACCAGCACGATGGGGTGCCCGAGGGCCTGCCCGGCGAAGGCGAGACCGATCCCGAGCGTTCCCGAGGTGGACTCCACCACCGGTGCTCCGGGCCGCAGTTCACCCCGCTCCCGGGCGCCGAGCAGCATGGACACGGCGGCCCGCGCCTTCATGCCACCGGCGCCGAGCCCTTCGAGCTTCGCCCAGAAACCGGGCTGGGGGCACGGCAGATCGGTGGTCACCCGGGCCAGCGGTGTGCGGCCGAGGAGCGCGAGGAGATCGGGGTTGGCGGTGAAAGGACGCAGCGCGGCCGTCGTCACAGCGCGGCCTCCGTACAGCCGTCGCGATGTCCGGAACCGTGGACGGGCGGGTGGACGGACCCGTGTACGGAGGGGTGGTCGGACGGAGGGTCGGACCGATGTCCATGTTCGTGCCCAAGTCCGTGTCCGTAGCGGTGGATGACGCCGGGACCGCCGTCCAGCCAGAAGAACGGGTACGGCTCCGCGCACACCGCGCTCACTCCGGCGCCGAGGAAACGCGGCAGGACTGCACTTCCCGTCTGCGCGAACATCACCAACTGCTTGCCGACGCGCAGGGCATGCTCCCGCAACGGCTCGAAGGACCCGTTGCCGAGCGTCATACCGGATGCCAACACGGCATCACAGTGGTCGAGTTCGGCGAGCGCGTCCGTCACGATCGGCTCGCCCCACTCCGTTCGGCCGCCCTTGAGGTCACACGGTATGTACGGGACGCCACGTGAACGGAGCGCCTCCAGAAGGGAGTTGACGACACCGAC
>Ga0307512_10007382_pt1 | contig 10909 bp, 11 predicted proteins | sample 14_EM_MG_FD_200267 | JGI IMG/M metagenome (GOLD analysis project Ga0307512, IMG submission 200267) | Populus trichocarpa ectomycorrhiza microbial communities from riparian zone in the Pacific Northwest, United States - 14_EM | ecosystem: Host-associated > Plants > Roots > Unclassified | place... | reverse complement strand
CGCCGGGTCCACCGGGTTCGAGTCCCGCCGGGTCCACCGGGTTCGAGTCCCGCCGGGTCCACCGGGTTCGAGTCCCGATCGATTATCACATTTCCGATCGTTGGGCAATTGCGTAGGATTTCGCACGTAGGTGTGCTCGATCGATGGTCACCCGGGCGCCTCCTGCGGGCGCACGGCGGTTCTGATCCACCCACCTTTTACCCACCGAAAACAACGCGAACTCATGACAACAGATGACAAGTCGAGGCGGCCTTTGGGCGGTCTTTGTGCTGGTCGGGGCACGCTTTTGACAAGCGATGCTAAGCCCTGCAAAGTCGCGATTTAGAACAAGGGGTCGCAGGTTCAAATCCTGTCAGCCCGACAATGTGATGTCTCGGGACATCGGAATAGCTCGAACCTACGGATCGTAGGTTCGGGCTATCTCTTTTTTTTGGGGGGGCTGGTCCGGGTGGTCGGCCGGTGGGCTGGTAGTCGCGTCGTGGGTCGATGGTGAGTTCGCGTAGGAGTTCTCCGGTGGCGGCGTGCAGGACCCGGGCGTGGAGGTCTTGGACGAGCAGGGTGACGTAGGTTCCGGCGTAGGTTCGGCCGATGCCGATGTGGCGTAGCCGGCCTGCGACGCGCAGGGTTACGGTGCCGGTTTTGCTGATGGTGTCGTGGCGGACTCGGTCGTGGGTGTCGCCGGTGCGGTCGGTGCCGGGGGTGGCTTTCGGCCGGGTCTGGTAGGCGGTGGCCGGGGTGGCCCGGTGGGGCGGGGACCGGTGGGGCCGGGCGTGGTTGTACTGGTCGGTGAAGGTGTCCAGCAGCGTCTGTAGCTGGCTGATCGTGTGTGGTTGCTGTGGTTGGGCGCGGAGCCATTTTTTGAGGGTTTGTTGAAATCTTTCGACTTTGCCGCAGGTGGTGGGGTGGTTGGGCCGGGAGTTCTTCTGCACGATGTTCAGTCGGCGCAGTTCGGTCTCGAGTTGGGTTCTGCCGCCGCGGCCACCGGCGAACCGTACGGTGTGGACCATCCCGTTGTCGGTCGGTGTGGAGGCGGGAATCCCATATGTGGCAACGGTTTCGCGGAAGGCGGTCAGCACGACGGGTCCGGTGATGTGGGGGTGGGCGCTGATGTGTAGTGCGTAGCGGGAGTGGTCGTCGAGCCAGGTGAGGATCTCGGTGTCCGCGCCGGGCCGGCCGTCGGGGCGGGTGAGCCGGTAGTGGGTGAAGTCGGACTGCCAGGTTTCGTTGGGCTGTTCGGCTTCAAATCGGCGGCGGTGTCGCGGCGGGAGTGGTCTTCGGGGCGCGGGAGCGGGCCTCGAACGCGGCCTCGCCCTCGGCCTGGTAACGGGCCATGAGCCGGCTGATCCAGCCCTGGGAGACGCCGTAGGTGCGGGCGGCCTCGGACTGGGAGGTGCCGGCCAGGACGGCGGTAATGACGAGACGACGTGTGGACACGCCGCACCCTGCTGCCGAGCCGTTCGCTCAGCTATGCAGCCATGCCGATGTCCGGAGACAGACCTATTCCGATGACGCGAGACACCCCATTCCGATGTCCTGAGCCAGGACACTGTCAGCCCGACAGCGAGAGGGTCTCTGCAGGTCAGAGGCCCTCTTTTGTGATCATGGACGTTCTGCCGGGTCAAGCACGCCGCTTGTAGACCCCTTGACTCGGCAGGTGTTGATGATGCCCCTACTCAAGCTAGACCTACTGTGTGAGGACCTGGAGGACGGCGACTGGGCCGGCTTCCTGCGCGACTGGGACCGCGGCCTTCGGGCCGCGAACCACCCGGAGACCACCCGTTACAACTACCTTCTGGCCGCAGCGCAATTGGCCAAGTATCTGGCGGCGGAATCGCCGGACCCCGACGCCGACGACGCGGCCAAAGACCCGACCGTGGTGACGAAGGCTCACATCGAATCCTTCCAAGCGTGGATGATCGAAACCCGGTCCGCCTCGACGGCTTTGAACAAGCACAAAGGCCTCCAGCAGTTCTTCAAGTTTCTGGTGGACGAGGAGGAGATCGACCGGTCGCCGATGGCCCGGGTGAAGCAGCCGCAGACTCCGCAGAAACTCGTGCCGATCATGGGTGACGACGACACGAAGAAACTCCTCGACGCGACCAAGGGCAAGACGTTCATGGCTTTGCGCGACGAGGCGCTGACCCGGCTGTACTACAACACCGGGGCGCGGTTGTCGGAGATCGGGAATCTGCTGGTGACCGATCTGGACATGAACACCGAGTCGGTGCGCCTGCACGGCAAGGGCGCGAAGGATCGCCGGGTTCGGTTCGGGCCGAAAACCTCGCGGGCGTTGTCGCGGTATCTGCGGGCCCGGGCCAAACGTAAAGGCGCCGCCGACGTGCCGCAGTTGTGGATGGCCGACCGGGGGAGCCGGCCGCTGACGCCGAACGGCATCAAGTTGATGCTCAAACGGCGTGGTGCCGCTGCCGGAGTGGACAACACGCACGCCCATCGGTGGCGCCACAATTTCGCCCATGAATGGCACAAGGCCGGGGGTAACACCGGTGATCTGATGTTGCTGCTCGGCTGGGCGTCGGAAGACATGCCCCGCCGCTACGGGGCGAGCGCGGCCGCGGAACGGGCGCAGGAACTTCAGGTCCGGATGGGCATCGGCGAGAAGATCTGACGCCCCGTCCTCCTTGCGGGTGCGTACGGCCTCCCCGTACGTACCCGCACACCAACCGCGTGGCCTCGTCACCGCGTGTCTGGGAATCGGGAGACAGAATGACGCACGACCTTCCCACCCACGCCGCGGCGCACGCTGCCTGTCAGACGTGCCAGCGGTCGCGGGTGGGCAACTCGTATGCTTCGCCGGTGGAATATGGCGTTTCGGTCGGCCTGGAGCTGCCGGAGAACTCGTCCCTCCTTGATCCTCTGCAAGCTGAGGGCGCTGCGTCGTTGCTGAGCCGGGTGTTGGAACAGGTTGAGGGTGCGGAAGGGCACGAGGGCGGTGAGGTTCTCGTTGACCGGCATTGGGTCGGTGCATATCCCGAGGGTGCCGTGGTGCTTCTGGTGGTTGACGCCGGTTCGCTGGAGATCGCGGAAGCCGCCGCGCGGGGCATCATGCTCGAGGTTCTGCAGCGCAGTGAGCTGTTGGCGCAGTGGCAAGTGACCAGCTGCGAAGTGGGTTTCGACGAACGTTTCGCGGAAGCCGGCCTGCAGGTGGTAGACGGCGCGGAGTTGCCGCCTGCGGATCCGGCGGAACGGGCGCGGTGGCATGCCGAGCAGCGCCGGCCGGCCGGCCCGCCGGAGGAAGTCGACTGGCGCGCGTGGATCAAAGGTCACGAGACGCTGCTGCGCGCCTTCGACTTGGACGTCTTCGACCCGGGTGACGGCGACCCGGAGTCCGCCCAAATCGCGGCCGGCGCGTTGATGATGGCGGCGACGATCGTCATCGACGAACTGTTTCAGGACGTCACGTTGCTCGGCCGGGACACCGTCGCCGACAGCGGTGAGGTGTTCATGGTGCTGGAGGAGTTGCCCGAGCGGTTCGCGCACCACTACGACGGACGCTTCGCGCGGAACTTCCTGATTGCGATGATCATGGTCACGGGCAGGCTTGCCGAGGACGAGTGGACCTCGCCGGCGTCTGTCGCTGAGGCGCTCGCCTTGCACGTGGTGGTGAAGCGGGCACGGGTGCTGTTGGACATGCATGAGGTGTTCGACGAGCAGACGCTGCGCCGCCTCTATCACGGCTTCGACGATGCCGCGTATGACGACGTCGATCACGAGTGGCTGTATCGGAGGGATATGGACGGGTTCGAGGACGACCCGGATTTCGCCGCGCAGTTCGGTGTGACAGCCATGCAGGTCCGCTCCTGGTTCGATCAGGTCGAGCACGCGGGTAGCCATGTCCATCCGTTCGCCATCGAAGTGGACAGGCCCACGACCGGCGGCGACGAGGCGAAAGGCTGACCCCACTCGGACAGCGAGGTCCCAAACACAACCACACATCCCCGTCTTCGGCTCCGTGTACTGGTAGGTCATCGCCGCCCAGCGAGCCTGCACTTGTTATGGGGCGGCACCTGTCGTCACCTATCGCGTGGGCCATCGCGACGATCACGATGAAGATCCGAGCCCGATCCCGTGGCGAGGATGCTATTCGCTGCCGGCGGGTCTGATTCGTTGGTGGCGTCGTGAACGGTGGGGGGAGGGGCTGTGCTGGATCTGCCGAAGGTGTGCCACGGCCTCGCACCGACGTGGTTCGACTACGTGCGCGACTGGGATCGCACGCTTCGTGCCGGGAACTATCCGGAGACGACGCGCTACAACTACCTACTGGCTGCCGCCCAGCTCGATCGGTTCCTGCTCGACAACGTCGAGGGGTTCGACGCCGAGGATGCCGCCGTGGACCCGACCGAGGTCCAGCGTGGCCATGTGGAGGAGTTCCAGGCGTGGATGGTGCGGACCCGGTCGGCGTCGACGGCCCTGAACAAGCACAAGGGTTTGCAGCAGTTCTTCAAGTGGTTGGTCGAGGAGGAGGACCTCGAGCGGTCACCACTGGATCGGGTGAAGCAGCCCAAGACCGGGCTGCCATTGATTCCGATCTTGGGCGACGAGGATACCGCTAAGCCTTGATCCACCGACGCAGTCGGTGTCGATCGCCGTTGATCATTTCTGTATGGGGTGATCCGGTGGGCGAGCAGGAGTCGCCGATCGCGTGGTCGGCTTGCTCCGGGCGCATTGTTCGGGGCGAAATGAGGATTGTGGCCTGTGGTGGGGCCGCCTGACTTCAGGGGGTGTGGGCTGGTTCAGCGGGGTGTCGTGTTCACGGCGGTGAAGAGGTTGTCAAACGCCGTCTGCCAGGGCCACTGGTCGGGCAGGTGCAGGTGGACGGTGCGGGCCCGGCGCGCGAGGCGGGCGGCGACGTTGATGATCCGGGTCCGGATCGTGGCGGGCCTGGCGCTGCGGTAGGCGCCGGCGGCGAGGTGCCCGGCGGCGCGGGTGAGGTTGTGGGTGATCGCGGCGCAGGTCAGCCAGGCGTCGTTGGCGCTGAACTTCCCGCTCGGCAGGTGTGCCAATGCTCCGGCGATCAAATCGGCGTTGACCTGCTCGATGATCGCGTGGCCGCGGTGCTGGGCCTCGGCCTGCACGAGCGTGAACGGTGAGTCGGTGAACACCGTGTGATACCGGTAGGTGGGTAGCAGTTCGCCTTGGCCGGGGATCTGGGCCGGGTCGTCGCGGCGGATCCGGCGCACGATCAGCCGGGCGGTCACCTCATGCCGGGTGCCGGCGAACGCGGTGTAGGCGGTCTCGGCGATCTGCGCGTCGGAGATCCATCGGCCGGTGTCTTCGTCGAAGACGGCCTGCGGGTACTGGATGCAGGTCCACTGATCGTCGCTGATGCTGTCGCAGGCGGCGCGGATCTTCGCGTCGATCCGGGTGGTGACCGAGAACCGGACTTTGCGCCGCCGGCAGGTGGTGATGACGGTTTTGGTGTAGAACGCGGAGTCGGCCCGCACCACGATCTCACCCGTGGCGCCGCAGGAGCGGGCGGTGGTGATCGCTTCGGTGATCTGGCTGGCGGCGCCGCGGGCGGAGCCTGCGTTACCCGCGCGTAGCCGGGTGGCGGCGATGACCGGCGCCGACAGCGGTGTGGACAGTGTGGTGATCAGCGGGTTGTAGCCGCGTAGGTAGACGTTGTAGCCGCCGACTTTGGCGTGGCCGAATCCGATGCCCTGTTTCTGTTTGCCGTAGACGCGGCGCAGCATCGAGTCGATGTCCACAAAGCACAGCGTGTCGGCGCCGTCGAGCAGCGGCACCCGGCAGGCGAGCGCGATCAGGGTGTCACGGGCGGCGGCCTGCAACTGCCGCACATGCCCGTGGGTGAAGGTGCGCAGGAACGAGCCGAGCGTCGAGGGCGCGTACACGCTGGTGAACAGCGACGGCATACCGCCGTGGCGGGCGATGTTCAGGTCGTCGATGCTGTCCGCGCCGGCGAGCATCCCCGCGACGATCGTGGTGACCTTGCCCGCCGGGTTCGAACCGGTGTCACCGGGCAGATGGACCCGGTCGGCGACCGCGGCAGGTAAACCCACTGTTTGAGCCAGACGCATGACCGGGACCAGGCCGGCACACGACACGAGATGCGGATCGTCGAACGTTGCGCGCACGACCGGCGCGTCTTGGCGTAATCTCACCTGCGAGGTGCCCTCTCGAACCCGTGGAATAGAAGCGTCAGAACTCCTATCCTCCCAGTTCAGAGGGCATCTTCTATCCCCGGCACGCTGACGCGAACACTATTCATCGGTGGATCCAGGCTAAGATCCTCGCTACCTGTAAGGGCAAGGAATTCATCCAGGTGCGGGACGAGGCCATCGTCCGGGTGCTCTACAACACTGGAGCCCGGCTGTCCGAGGTCGCCGGTCTGCAGCTCGATGACGTCGACATGAACAACGATTCGCTGCTGTTCCACGGCAAGGGGGCGAAGGACCGCCGGGTCCGCTTCGGCCACAAGGCCGGCCGGGCGCTGAGCAAGTACTTGCGCGCTCGGGCGGCCCGCAAGGCTGGGCCGCAGTCGTCGGCGGTGTGGTTGCCGCAAAATGGTGAGACGCCGCTGTCGGCCAATGGCATCAAGCTGATGCTGCGCCGCCGCGGTGACCTGGCCGGCGTGCCCAACGTGCACGCCCACCGGTGGCGGCACAACTTCGCCCACGAATGGAAACTCGCCGGCGGCGACACCGGCGATCTGATGTTCGTGCTCGGCTGGGCCTCCGACGACATGCCCCGCCGCTACGGGGCCAGCGCCGCCGCCGAGCGTGCCCAGATCACCCACGCGCGGTTGCGCATCGGCGACCGCGTGTGACCGGGAGGTGGCAAAGCGATGCCGTTGACACCCCAGCAGCGCAGCCGCCGGGCACGGATTGCCGCTCACGCGTCCTGGGCGAACTCCACCGACCGTGCAGGCAGGACCGCACCGGCGACCATCGCGTTTCTGGCCCGCTTCGAACGACAGGTCGATCCGCTCGGGGTCCTGGACCCGGAGATCCGAGCGCGGATGGCCTCGCACGCCCGTCGGGCGTACATGCTTCAGTTGGCGGAGCGGTCGGCCAGGGCACGGCGGAAGCGTGCCGAGAATGACCGCCGCTGATCGGCGCCGAGCCGTGATCGATCAGCGCCGTCCGACGGCGAGATCCGTTGAGCGGAACTCTGTGTCACTGATGGACCGTTCGAAGGCGACCGCGCTCGTTGAACGAGTTCTCCAGTAGCTCAGTGAGCGCCGAAGCGAGTTCCCGGTAACCGTGATCCGAGAGGTGCACGTCTTCGGGTCGTTTGCTCGCAGCGCGCTGCAACCAGGCGACGTCGACCTCGATATCGAGCTCGACATGTCGGACCGGAGTCGGGTAGAAGTGGCAGCCAGAGAACTTGGCTGCGGGCGAAACCCGTACCGCACTTTCTTGGCGGGCTCCTCGGGCTCGGCCGTGGAGTCCAGGTCGTCTTCAACGGGCACGTCTTGGCCGACTACACGACGACGCTGCTGTGGCGGGCCGGCGACTCCGATTAGCGGGTGCTCTCGATGGGTTTTTGGGCTCTCAGCGTGAGGAGGGGTGATGGACCGAGCTCGCGCAACGGCGCTGACCGAAGACGTGTTGCAGCGGTTGGTCGAACGGCAAGAGGAGTGGCCATTGCGGCTGGTCCGCGAGGTGTCCGTCTTCGGCTCCTACGCGCGGGGAGCGCCGCAACCTGGCGACGTCGACTTGAACGTCGAGTTCGATCATGACGACGACCGGTGGACGTCCACGTGGCTCGACAGCCTGTCCTACGGCGGCAACCCACACCGCTTCTTCACCCAACCGCTGGTCGGCCGCAAACGCAGCGTGAAGTTCATGTTCGACGGCCGCAAGGCAACCGACTTCGACATGACCCTGCTGTGGCAATCCGGCGACGACCTGCAGACGGCCTTGGCACGACTGCATGCCATCACCGAAAATCCCGAAGCTGGCAGGGCACCACGGCACGCGATGCTGCCCCAATTCGAGGGCACGGAAGCCTGGCTTCCCCGCTACACGCGGGAGTACCTCGTCGAAGCGATTGACGAGGGCGCACTGAGCGTGGAACGGCTTGTCCTGCCCGACAGCGACCTGAATGATCCGCTGGCAACTCGGCATATGAACGAGCGGTGGAACGAGACCAGTCCGCTATTTCGCGCGGCCCGTGCCGTCTTCGCGTACCTGCTCGACCGCGGAATCGACCCGGCACAGGTGCACCTGCACGGCCGCGATGTCCGCGACCCGGTGACGCCGTACTTCGCCGGCTTTTCGCTGCGATATCTACGAGCGATGCCGCGATGCTTGACCGCCCACGGTGGCAAAGAGTGGATCGAGGTGGTGCACCCAACCAAGCGAAGTGAGCTGCTCGCTCTCAGGATTGTCCCGATATCGACGGAGCGTCTTGAGAAGATCAAGGGACGACTGTAAGAGAAAGGGAGAGCCCGATCGCTTCACCGCGCGATCTCGCGGACGTTGTGATCACAACGCGATAGGGGTGGCCCAAGTCTCCGTGTCGAAGCTGAACCAAAAAACTGGCTGGCAGGCTGAACCCGCTCGCTGATGTGGCTACAGCGGCGCTGACCTGCCAAACTCGTGCTCCGGTGGCATCCGCAGATGGATGTTACCCGGCAGGTTATTGGTTCATCACCGACATCGGGTACTCTCGGGGACGCCTGCAAAAACAGCGGAACTCACCTTGATTGCCTGGCAGAGTGGCATAACTTGGCTCGGCGGGGGCCGGAGGTCGCGCATCGCAGGCTGCAGCCCAAGCTTTGCCGATTCAGCCCTCGCCCGATCGAGTGTCGTGTCGCTGGATCGAGAAACAAAGTGGCGACCTTGCGAGACCTGAGTAAATCATGAAAGGGACGCAAAAAGCCAACATGAAGGACGCATCAATGTCGACACAAAATTCATCGCCGGACGACTTGCTCACCGTCGAGGAGGTCGCCGAGATCTTCAGGGTTCCAGTGGCGACAGTGCGTAAGTGGCGTAATGAGGGGTCTGGCCCTCCAGGGTTCCGCGTAGGAAAGTATGTTCGCTATCGCCGCTCAGCAGTAGAACTCTATATCACCGAGCTCGAAAAGCGCACGTAAGCGTGTGAACCATTCGCGCCGATACAAGGGTCCGTATGTCAGAACCTCTGCCTCCTGCACTGCAAGATCACCATCTTCGCCCCTAGAATTGTTGGAATCAAATTATCGGGGCCTCCAGGAGTCGATAACGCTTCCTCATGGAAGTCGGTCACCCGGTGAACCGAAACCTGCCGGATGGTCTGTAGCCTGGTGTCTCGCCGGGATAGGGCTGCCCTTTGGCGCTGGATCCTGGGATGCTTTGCGCGTTGTGGCGGCCCAAGGGACCTTAGGACCGGGTTCACGTGTGTCGACGCGGGGCCGGCGGATATCGGGACCTGGCTAGCGGCGGCGGCGATGTTGCCGAAGCGAGCCCGACGGTGTGGTTCGCGTCGAGGTGAGCCGCGCACTGGCAGTGTGGGGTCACCCATGGGTCTTGACCTGATGTTATTCATGAGCTTCTATGGGTCATGCCCGTGCGCAGGGGAGCCGTTGAGAACGGATTTAGCGCGCTGTCTTGAGGCTTCAATTGTACGTTGAGCATCCCGTGTGCCGCGCCAAAACTCGTCGCACAGGGTGTGAGCTGCCGCTTCGTGTTTGGTGGCGGAAGATGACGGACGTGTTCGTGCGGCTGCTGTACCTGAGTGCGGTGCGGGTGTTCGGCTGGCTGCCGCAGGCCGCACGCGGCGAGCCGGCGCTGATAACCGAACTGCTGGTGCTGCGTCACGAGGTCGCGGTGCTACGACGTCAGATCGGTCGACCACGCCTGACCTGGCCGGAACGAGCCGTCCTGTCCGCGCTGGTCCGCGCGCTGCCACGAAAACTGTGGAGGCACCGCATCGTCACCCCGGCAACGCTGCTTGCCTGGCATCGACGGCTGATCCGACGGCACTGGGCCTTTCCGAACCGACCGGGACGCCCACGCATCCACGACGACCTCCGCGATCTGGTCCTGTGCCTGGCCCGGGAGAACCCGCGCTGGGGGCACCGGCGTATCCAGGGCGAGCTCGTCGGTCTCGGCTACCGGGTGGGTGCTGGCACCATCCGCCGTATCCTGGCCGGTTCGCGTGTGGGTCCCGCTCCGCGCGAGATGGACACCAGCTGGCGGACATTTCTCCGGGCTCAGGCATCCGGTCTGTTGGCGACCGACTTCTTCCACGTGGATACCATCATGCTGCGTCGCCTGTACGTCCTGTTCGTCATGGAGATCACCACCCGCCGGGTTCATATCCTGGGCGTCACCGCTCACCCGACCGCCGCGTGGACCACCCAGCAGGCCCGTAACGTGGTGATGGATCTCGGCGACCGCGCGACTCGGTTCCGGTTCCTGATCCGCGATCGGGACACCAAGTTCACCGACACCTTCGACGCGGTGTTCGCCGGCGAAGGCATCGAGGTAGTGAAGACTCCACCGCGCACGCCAACGGCGAATTGTTTCGCGGAACGATTCGTGCGCAGCGTCCGGGCCGAATGCACCGACCAGATCCTGATCTACGGCGAGCAGCACGCTCGCACGGTGCTGCGCGACTACGAGGATCACTTCGATCGGCACCGGCCACACCAGAGCCTGGACCAGCACCCACCAGACCACGACCCCGACGTGGTAGTCGCGATCGACAAACCCATCCATCGACGACGGGTACTGGGTGGCGTGATCAACGAATACCGCAGGGCCGCCTGACCGATCCGCCAAAAACCCCAGCTCAGAGCCCAAATAACGAGTTTTGGCACGGTACAGGGTACATGTCGTGGGTGACTCGCTGAACCACGCCAAAGGCATCATTGCTGATGGCAGGCACGGGGCGCTCTTCTCGGCCAACCTCGACGGCGAGCATGGTCTGACCAGCGGCG
>Ga0307512_10007381_pt1 | contig 10909 bp, 10 predicted proteins | sample 14_EM_MG_FD_200267 | JGI IMG/M metagenome (GOLD analysis project Ga0307512, IMG submission 200267) | Populus trichocarpa ectomycorrhiza microbial communities from riparian zone in the Pacific Northwest, United States - 14_EM | ecosystem: Host-associated > Plants > Roots > Unclassified | place... | reverse complement strand
TATTGACTCTAATTAGAGTATGACAGGACCCTGATATCCCCTCCGCCTCCGGGCGAGCCGGCTAGATGGCGGAGCTCCCCCCCCGCTACCCTTCGTCCCCGCTGACAAATGAAAGGTGAGACAAAGACAAAAAGGACAAGAAAGAAAGAAAGAAAGAAAGAAAGAGAGAGTAGTATAATCCCGTTGCCGCCAGCGCCGCCCCCGAGCCCCAAGCCCTGAGCCCGCTCCATACGGCTACTTCATTTGGGCGGAAACTTCCCAACCTCAGTGGCCGCCAAGAAGTCCATCACCGCCTGGTTGCACTCCTCTATGGTAAAAAGCTCAGAGATCTGCACGTGCCGGCACCTGCCCGCTTTCCAGCCTGTAGCCTGTCCCACTGTCTTCCAGAGTGTCTTCTGCTGCTCTTTCCATCTGCTGCAGTGGTGGAAGAGGTGCTCCCGGGTCAGGGACACATTCCCTCCACACCACCAGCATTTGTCGTCATCTCGGTGGCCGAACCGCCTCAGGTAGACTCCAGTGGGCGCGTGCCCGGACTTCAGTCAGTAGAACCTGGCGGCCAGCGATTTTACGCTTGTCATCAGGATAGGTCTCTTGGTCCCCGCCTTGCCCTTGAGTCTGTAGCTGAAGTGCTTGCTGCACTTATCGGCCTCCCACACCGCCTTAGCTGCCGACCTTCCTTCAGAGATTCGTCTAGCCCTGTTCGAGGCCGAGGTGTCTGGCCGCTCTATCACTGTGCTCCCGCTTGTGTCTCAGGCCAAGTTGGCCTGACGGTCAGCTTCTTCGTTTCCGAGGATGCCGGAGTGGCCCGGGACCCAATGGATCTCAGTCGCGATGCGGTGGGCGAGGAGACTCCGCGCCCTTCTGTTGATCCGCCTCGCCAGTCGCTGCCCTGGGCCCAGCTCCAGGTGTGCCGCTCGTCGAATTGCAGCCTGTGAGTCGCTGAAGACTGCCACCGTCTTCACTCCATGCATCTGCAATGTTTCTCTCTTCTCGATCGCCACGTCAAGCGTGAGCCCGATCGCCCACAGCTCGGCGTCGAAGACTTCCATACGTCCGGTGCCCAGAAAGCTGCGGCGAGACCTCCATTCATTTCCGTGCTTACACACCGCTGCGGCTCCCACTCGGCCATCGTCTGAGCACGATCCATCTGTCCACCTCATCCAGACCCCCGCTCCGGTTTTGGCTTCTTTCTCTCTTGCCCAGCGCAGCGCGGCGCTTTTGGCTGCTGCTGTGTCGTCCAGTATGGTGGTCCTGACCGCTGGCTCTTCACCCGGGGCCGGCCAGTTCATGCCTTCGGTTGTCCGGCCATGCTCATGCTCTTTCCTGACTACTCTGCATATCGGCGCACCGGAGGAGGGGTTGCTGTGTGTTTTTCCCTGGTTTCCGAGCTACATGTTTTATATATCTATCGCCTACCGTTGTATGGTTTATGGGTTTCAGCTAGCATTCCTAAGGGACTAGGCCTGGACAGCCTGCATGAAGCAGGGCCTGATCTTCGCTAGTGCACAGTGTTGTCAACCGTCCCGTCCGACGGCCGCAATATCTGCAGGACGGACGGGACGGTGCCAAGGCCGTCCGTCCCGTCCTCACCCACTGAGGACGGCATGTTGGCCGTCATCCACCGTCACCGGCCGACATCGGGCGGTTACTATTGATACATATACTTTAACTCTAGAGCGCGCGGTACAACATATAAATAGATTTATTTATATTTCTAGACTCTCAATCAGTAGTAAGAATTCGGGTTCGGATCGAGCAGATGTTGAAGGATCTTGATTCACAGTCAAGATAGGGGAGAAATGTACTTATTATAACTGAATATCTACTATGTATGATGACTCGCAAACATCAATGGATATCGGCCGATGACCGCCGGGGACGGAAATTTACCGTCAACGGCCGTCCCTTCCGTCCGTCTCCATCCGGCCTCAAAAAAGACAGCGCCGTTCCGTCCTTGCTCAGGGCGGACGGCAAGCCGCCGTCCCGTCCCGTCCTCAGTGATGTCGGGCGGCCGAGACGGTTGACAACACTGCTAGTGCAGGCCTGTAAATAGAAGCCTGGCTGGCAGGCACGCCGTGTATATGAGCATACACACTCCCACGTAGATTCAATGAATCATCACAAGTATCAGCATTGCGATATGTCTAAGATCGAGTAAGCAGCTGTGGACAATACTTCTTTGAGAGATGTAGAGCGGCATCAAAATATGAAAGGTGTCATAAATCAGAGACCAAGAAAAGAAAGAGAGCCTACATCTCGGGTATAGAACACTTTGATCTGAGCAAAACTCGAGGACTTATCGGACTTGAGTTGGTTGTGGTAGCTGAACGGGAGGCCTCTGCTCAGCCGCCAATAGGTATTTTACTTCGGTCACATAGATCACCGGGAGCGGGAGAGATACACTAGGACCTGGCTGGAGATTTTGACACTGGGCTGGGCCGGGAGCCGGCGGGAGAAGGTAAAGATGGACTCACCAGCAGAAGTCTGGAGACAGCAACTCTGCTAGCCGGGAAGCCAGCTCTTGGCCGGTGGGATCGATCACCTCCAAGGGCACCTCCGAGTGTTCCTAAGTACCCTGTCTAAGTGCACCTTGGATTGCACCTGAGCCCTGTCTTTAAATATCCGGTCGACCATTAGAAAATAGAGCCAAATTATCGTCAATAAAATTTATTGATCTTAAGACTTGAACTAAGAATCGAGTACCTGTATAAACGAGACAATTAGTCACAAGTGAGTCTGAGCGCAGGATGAGCGGGAAATTCGCGCTCGAGTGCACGGCAGATGCCACTCGAGTGTGAACTCATTTCTCTCGATGATGAGAGCAAAAGAGAAAGAATGAAGAAGTTCAATTGTCTATCGTACAGAGAGAGAAGAAGATAGACATATATAAAGAAAGAGATCATCTCAACCACTAAGAACAAATCACTAAGAGTGAAGCATCACAAGAAACGCACTACTCCGGCCCGAGGCTCACGGAGAGATAGGCACCGTACCAAGCCCGAGGCTGGCGGAGAGATAGGCTCCGTACCAAGCCCGTAAAGTTAGTGCCCGCCTTAGTTCCGGTAGCCTTCGAGCTAAAACCTTTAGTCAACAGTCGATTGAAACAATCCCAACAAAAGCCGAGTATCTCTCCTGAGAGCTGACTGGAGATCGTCCAGATGGACTCATTAAAATAACAGAGATAGCGAAAAGACTGAATATAGTATGATTAAAATAACAAATAAAGATAAGGGCTCTCGATCGTACATATCATTATTCTATTCCGCTGGAGAGCATTTCTAGAAGCACAGTTAACCGGCCACATGTTTAGAATACCAGCAATTGCGAAGCCACTTCAATTATTTGGCTATTCTGGATCGAAATGCTGAAGGGCTAAAGCTGCGGTAAAAGCCTTTTTGAGTTTCCGGAAGGCGAGTTAGGCATTCCTAGTCTATTTTCATTTCGGTGTATATGTAGTTAGCTTCCAGTGAGTCCTAAGTGCGCATTTGGTTTCCATACCAAGTGCATTATCCTGTGCATTTCTAGGTGCGCTTCCGAATGCGCCTTCTGGTTCCCTTCTCCAAGTATACTTCTTGTTGTACTTTCTGGTGCTCTCAACTCCACTTCTCTAAGTGCACTTACAAGTGCACAGACCTCCGACTTCGGCAATTGCTGCCCTCTAAGAGGAATTCTGGAACACATGATGTCATTGCCCGTTTGTTGTTTTAGTACTGTCAGAGGTATCCTGACCTCTGCATGTTTCTAAATGAATTGCCGGTAAAATTTCGAGAGTCCCGGAAGTACTGATACATCCGTAACCAACTTCGAAACTAGCTAGTCCACAATAGTGGATATGCGATCCGGCTCCAAGCTGACATCCAAGATTATGAATTGACACTTTTCGGCTATGCAATATAGACCAAACTTTTGTAGCGCTTGATCAGTAGTCATTAACACACGGCAAGTTTGGCCAACAGCTACGGACTGTATGGTTTAGTTTCACCGCTCACTAGGCTGTCTACCATATAGATGGTTGTTTGGGCGCCCGCAAAGTGCAAATCGACTATAGGCTGCCTTACGCGCAGCTCATAACAAGCTTCCCGTGAATGCAAATTGAGCACGGTGTACGACCGGCTGCGGAGGATGTCAGAATCAGTGATATAAACGGGCCACTACGTGACCACACTCCTGATTGGTGCTTTAGTGCTGTTAAAGATTATGCCACACCGACATACCATTTCCCACTCTTTACTATACTATTTCTATTCTTGAGTACATTCTAACTACTTACTAAGCTCCACACAACTTACTCTTTCCTCCACTTTTTAAAAGTCAAGATGTTTTCTAAGATTGTTGTCATACTGTTGAGGGTTTCATCAGGCTGTACCGTATTCATTTCTGCAGTTCTTTGCCATGGAGGTGTGACTTCACCTACTTACTTTTCTGCTACGAGAAAATTAGGCCAGTTTCACCCTTGTGGGACTTGTATGGGGGGGTATGGCTAGCTGCCGGTGTGCGATGGTTGGGCTGCTGGTGGTAATGGAGCCGATAAATCTCACAATACTTGACATCCCCGGCCTCGTATCCCTAAATATCCACGTACTTGACATCTAGGTTACACACATATATACGAATGGAATGACACGGAAATGTATTAGTTTGTATACCGGAAGGTGGGTTTTCTAAGTTATCCCACATTCTAATACTTTTCCCATCCACTTTCTGTTGGCTGATAGAGATTTCGGAAAGTGGTTTTAGGAGAACACGTACCTGATGATCAGGAGCCTGAGAATATGTTGGAACAACAAGAAGTAGAGGAAGAAGACGATATTTGAATTAATATTTTTGAAGGTGGAATAATGGGAAGAGCAGGAATCAACTATCCGGTCGGATTAGTCTTTCGGGGCCCTGGAGAAACGTCCGGTCTTGGGTGGCTGGTCAGATGCTTGATCCATCCCGGGCAAGATGTTCCAGGACCAGGGCTCCATCTAGGTGACCAAAGCCCACCACTGGGCTTGCGCCGAAACAAATAGTGTGGAGACTGTATGGGTGTGCTGGAAAATAGCGTTTGTATACCGAGGAAAATCTCTTAATTATGTACAATGAAGAAAATGAAGCGATCGATAATTTTATAAAGCCAGTATAAATCAATTCTGCTTAAATGTATTCTATATGACAACGGGAGACATTTTGGAGGCCTTGGAAACGCGATTTCGCCTTAGTTTGTTTGATTACTTTGGGCCCCACAGTCTTGTAGTCTTGTCATTGGTTGCCCTGATCCGTCTTGTCCTAGAATTTTACACGCCGAAAATAGTGGTTCCGTCCTGGGTAATATCCATTCTGTTCCGAACCCATATATCGATTCCTAGCGAATACAAAACCTCCGTTTCTCTTCCCGTTCCAACGACATTTCACCCGTAAGCACTACTCCACGTCTATATCCAGTAGCTCCCTCAATGTCTTTTGCCAGGATTATCCAGGTTCACATATCATCATTCCACCATCAACCAACGGTCTCAGAACTCTCCTGATCATCACAATAACTCTCACAATTTTCTGCTACTTCCAAATACTCCCAGGTCTCGGCGCGCTCTGCCTCCACGCCACCAATAGGCGCTACCCTAGCGGCGTATACCAGCGTATTGACAGTGTTATCTGAGAGAACAAATGTCACAGCGATGTTGTACTCTATCAAGTCTGTTAGCGGGGTTCTTCGTACGCACCTAGCCACGTCCTGCACCGGTAACTCCACACTCCCGGATGAAGGGCACTGTTATATTTAGTCTCTCGTCCTCATCGATAAGTGGGTCGAAATCCTCATGAGCAATGTAATTATTCTCCGTCTCCGGATCCCCACATGCAGCACTAAATTTATTGATTCTTCAGGGGAGTAGCTCATATAGGTACTGAAATTGGAAAGATCGTCTGGGACAGTGAGCCTTTTATCACCTCTAAAAAGTTGGTGGGCTCAAAGGTGCCATAACCGGATTATAAACAGTAATACGGGATGATGGAGGCGGCTGTGAATGATCACAACTTCGGATTCCCACCGCAACATTTCACGCTCCGACAGCTTACTACTCTTGCTAAACCAACTACACAACATCACCTGTCCACAGTGTAAAGCCTACCAAGCAAGGTCTCTATCCTGCCCAGATCGCGGCCCATAACCTCGCCTAGGCATGCGTAGCTATTACTAGCGAAAACGATGCAGAATGCAGTCTTCCCACATTTTGGAATATGATTGAGGTGTCTTTGGACACGAGCGAGATGTGAGGTAGGCTTGATGGAAGACATGTTGGTAAGATGCCGACGAAGCGCTTAGAGCATAGATTTCGACTACAAAGAAGCGGCGAGACTATTTCCACCGGGTTTCAAGCTCTCAGCGAGATCTAGATTGTATGTCCGTACTCGGGGAAGGCGTTAGCGGGGCGAGAGCGACTGGTTTTAGAGCCGATGTCGGTGTTGGCTAGCCGAGGTGGTGAGGATGAAGTCTTCGATTGCGCTTTGACACTGCTGATTGAAATGCTGCCGCTCCCCGGTCTCTAGCGTACAACAAATCGGGCTAGGCTAGTTCTATCTTCCATGGCTGCGAGGAATTCGTTGCGAGTTTGAAGGTACGGGATCGAGGGTTGTAACGCTGTTAGTGGCACCTACCCTGCCTCGGCAGACGTTTTGGGAAGGTGGGGCGTTGGTTGGTGGGTCATCCCTGCAGTTGAAAGGTGGCCTCGAATCAGGTTCTCAATTGCACTAAGATGAAAATGGAAGTCACAAAAAGGAAATAGTGTTGTGAGGAAATGGAATTCCTAGAGACATTGCTCCACACTAAGTTCACCAGTCAACCAGGTGAAATTTTCAAAACCACAGGTTTGAGCTAGGTTTGCATAGAAAGAAGAGTTTAGGGTAAAGGAAATACAGTTTATATAGGGTGCGAAGTAAGTCAAGCAAAATTTGTAGTGTAAAGTGAACAAGAGTGACTGGGTCAAGAAGCTGGCAACAACCTGGATCAACCTGGATCAGCTTTGGGTTAAGGGTGCAATGAGTGCAAATGTGGTGGAATTATTGAAAAAAAACTCGGCATTGACTCAGGTAGATGTAAACTAATACCCCGAAAAGCTCAGCTCTCTGAAGGTAATTTGAATTGTAGGTGGGGTGATGTCTCCAAGCCTTTTCACATCACTATTCTTCATGATCTCAATTTGGATCAGACTCTCTATTTCGGTTAGTATAAAATCACGTGAGATCAAGGGCTGGGGTACGAGGCTAGTTGAAAGGATCGTTCGACAACTCCATGGCCGGAAAAGCGGTACGTCTGTGCCACAATACCGCACATTTGCTGCTCCCCATGTCCGCACTCCACTAGCCTTCTCCCACCATCTCCCGCGACACTACCTAACTTAATCGACTAATGCTCTTCTTTTCTTCCACCTTTAACTAAGTCAAATCCCTTCTCCATCCGTGCCCAACTCCATGAATATTCCACTGATGAAGACGTTGTTCGGCGTCAAATGATCTCATCAATGAACGCGCTTTAAGATCGTGAATCTACCGAGCAGTTCTCGTGCGGCGACCAATTCTGTTTTTGGAGTAGGCTGGGTCTAGGAGACTGCAGTTGGGTGAGCAGGTACCGACCGCAGTTAGGAGATGGAGTCGGGTGCACTTGAAAGCTTGGAGTTGAGTTCACCTTTGAGAAAGGAGTTGAGAACCTTTGGGGGCTTAGAGTTGAGCACACTTGAGAGATTGGAATTGAGTGCACTAGGGAGCTTGGAGACGGGTGCACCTAGAGCGTGAAATCAAGTGCACCTAAGAGCATAGAGTCGAGTGCGCCTGTGATGCGGGAGAATGAAGCACCGTGCGTAGCTTCTAGCGCAGTTCCATTGGATGAACTATTGCGACTTCAACGGCATTCGCCTTTACCCGCGAAGCGGTGCTTCAAAGCCACAACGTGCATTCGATATTATACTCCCTGCATCCACTGCCGGTCAATAGAACTTCATAGTGCCCGCTCTATGGAATGCCGTCCGAAAGGAGGTTGCTATGGGCTGTGTGTCGGGTACCAGTGCTGCTGATATGAGGCCGAATATCCCCAGGGTTGGGGAGGGAGCTCTGTCAGAGTATGTTTTTTGGTACACTAAGCAGAAATATTTAGTCGTTCGTTAGGCCCTGTCCTGATGGCCACATACATTTCTTCGACTTGTCTGGATTTATAATATTGGAACATTGCGATGGTTCCGATAGAGCTTGGTAGTATCATCTATCATCTATAAAACACCGTACTACCCTATTAGTTATCAGCAACACCCTCGGACATTACCGACATTACTACGGAAGGAATACAGCCGAACTGACGGATATCAACCTCCACTACCAAGAGCACTCTCCCTCACCAATACCCGGCATGCATCTCTCCCCACCCAAAACTCGAGTTCAGCCGATTATGTTCGAAGAGTGTAGCAAGGTACTAGTGGATTGAAATTTACATCAGACGGCTTCTCCGGCGTACAACTAATAACATGGAAGTACTCGAGCTCGTAAACCCTCTAATTAAAGACAGACGTATCGTAGTATGCAATGCCCGCGGTCTGCTTATGCTGTAAGCCCAATTCGCGGACCCCATCCATGGATGGGACAAATTTGTGAATAGGATGAAGAAACTTCAGCCAGCCGTTGTCGGTCTGATTGGTAGCCCTCAGCTCTGAGCGTTGTAAGATATGGTAAAGCAACAGCGGAAATCTAAACGGACGGCGTTGCTAAGCCACATCCACGGATAGAGTGGCACTTAGTGTTAACCCTGAAAGGCACATTCTATCTACGGAAACCGCAATCACCATAGGTACTCACTCCTACTACCACGACGACCACCACCACGACCACCACCACGACTACGACCACCACAATCACCACAATCACCACCACAATCACCACTATATTGTTTGTACCTCGTACCACCTGCTGTCAGGCTAAAGTTAATGCTAAAATAAAAGTTAAAAATATTAAAATATAAGCAGCTGTATTAGTGATGGTGTGATGGCAGCAGTGATCTAATTTATAGGTCCAACTATGAAAAACAAATCTCAACTCTATGGTGACGGAGATGATAGAGGACTAACGTATGTGACCGGGTAACCGCCCACGACAGGGTTCCCGACCAACTCGGCCGATCACTCGGCCGAATACTCACACCAACCTTTTCACCCGCGAACATGAACCATTCAAACCACAACTCTACCATGGGTTGAGTAAAGCCCCGGAAGTCAGACTCTGAGCGTGAAAAATCTAGTCATCTTGCAAAACAAGACTATCTTGCTGGTATTGAACCTTCAATTAGATCTGCTGCTTCTACCTATGGTTAACCATATTCAACACTGCGTGATCGCCTGCGACGTACACAATCAGCTTCGCTGGCTCTCCACCACCAACAGCTCCGGACAGACCAGGAGGAGAAATTAATTGTCTGCTTTTGCAATACCTTAGATAAATATGGCTATCCAGTCAATATGCTAATTGTGAAGAGATTTGCAAATCCTTGTGACCAGTCTCCAAACGCAGGGAAGTGGGAAAACACTGGGCTACACGCTTTCTAAACCGTCACCCTGAGTTAGCAGCAAGATTTAGTCAGTGCTTGGACCGTCGAAGAGCCAATGTAAGTGATCCTGCAATTATTAAAGACTCTTTTCGCAAGGTAATTATACTTCATTACAATTGAACTTGATACTAACTTGAATAGCTTGGAAAGCTCATTAGAGAACTAAAAATTAGACCAGAGAATATCTACAATATGGATGAGAAAGGATTTCTACTAGGCCAAGCACTTAAGGTCAAGGTGATTGTTCGCCAAAGACAGCGAAATTCCCGCTACTGTCAAGATGGGAATCGAGAAATGGTTACAGTTATCGAAACAGTTTCAGCAGATGGTCGAGTACTTCCACCTATGTACATTTATAAAGGTTCTGCACACTTAATGGGGTGGCATGCTGCAGTTCATATGGAGGAGAAAGCATCATTGGCATGGTCACCAAAAGGTTGGACTGAGCGGGAACTTGGATTAGAGTGGGTGGAACAGAACTTCAACCGCTACAGCAGTAGTAATATGTAAGCATCATCTTTTCACCTCAAGACTATATTACTAATTGAATAGAATTTGCAGACTTGATGGTGAGCACCACCTGCGGATTCTAGATGGACATGCTTCCCATTGTACTGTTGAGTTTTACCAGTACTGTTTGGACAATAATATCCACCCGCTTTGCCTACCTGCCCATTCTACACACATCGTCCAACCACTGGATGTTGGTTTATTCAGTCCACTGCAGCAAGCATACAGCTCAGAACATGATCTCTGGATGAGGCGCGGAGGTAATGCCACAAAGAAAGGCCAGTTTTATGAGTACTCCATCCAGTCTTTATGATAATATAACACTGTATATTGACCTGATCCCAGACTTGTGACACCTGCAAGGAGAAGTATATACACACCAAAGAACATCTGTAGCACCTTTGCAGCTACCAGAATCTGGCCTTACAATCCTCGACAAGTTTTGAGTCGCGTATCACCATTGATCACTGGCTCGGCCTCGGCGAACTCATCTCCAGGTGCAACCCCATGAAATTCGAGAGCCATCAACCACCTACCGCGTACTGCTATCCATCTAGTAAAGCGAAATACACCTTCCTCCCTTAAGCTAAAGCATATTATTGGACAGCTTGGGAGATGTGCAGAGGGTGCAATTGCAGATAGAGAACTGGAGGGAGAAATGCTGAGAAACCTGCGCTCTCAGGCCAAAGATCTATCTGCTGCATCAGCTAAGGATCGTCGCCAGCTCACTAAAGCTAGGGTAATCACTCAGGAGGATGTAGTCCACCTCAGGGAAGAGAGAGAGCAAAAGGAAGCAGAAAAATCTGCTAGAGCAGAAGCTAGGAAAAGGAAGCA
>Ga0307512_10007380_pt1 | contig 10911 bp, 12 predicted proteins | sample 14_EM_MG_FD_200267 | JGI IMG/M metagenome (GOLD analysis project Ga0307512, IMG submission 200267) | Populus trichocarpa ectomycorrhiza microbial communities from riparian zone in the Pacific Northwest, United States - 14_EM | ecosystem: Host-associated > Plants > Roots > Unclassified | place... | reverse complement strand
CCTGGGTTATGTGATGGAGCTGCAGGCTATAGTTTGGTACGATCAGCACAGACTTGAAGAGGCGAAGTCTGAGGCTCTGCGCGCGGCCGACATTTATGACAAGCTTGGGGCTGCGAAGGATGTGGAGGACTGTAGAGAGCTCCTCCGGGATATAGAGAAGGAAATGAGAACCCCGGTTGCCTCTGGTTAGTCCGGCTTCAACTGTGAGCTCCTGCAGATAGTGTTGCTTCCCGCGCATATTAACACTCCGTTCTAAACTTAGGAAATCGAATGAAGGCATTGAAAATCGCGTCAAATTCTCCAAATGCGTCCCCCTGCAAATCGCCGACGCGTCGCCATCTCACCCCGTCTGCAACCATGTCTTCGATACGACCGCTGTGCACATCCCTCCAGCTTTTATCAATGTCTTTACCCACAAACACCATCCCAGATATCTGTTGTCCCGCTCTCATTGTTGATCCGCATCCTGAGCTGCTTTTTTCCCGATGGCTGGTAGCTGTAGCTTGATTGGCCTTTTCTAGACGGCCGGTCCACTCCTAGGCCCGAGTCTCGTTACGCCGAGGAGTCCTAGCCAGGGTCTGCTGCCTGTCCGTAGACATACCATCGACATTACCGTCATAAATCATCAATTCTTCCTCTTATCCCCCCATCTCGTGCACTCTGCAGGCCCCAGTAAGAAACGGCGAAAAACTGGAACTGGTTCGTCGACGAGGAAACTCAAACGGGGAGAAAATCGAACAAGCGTGGTAAGGTAAAAGGTTATTGTATCCAGTGTCTCGAAGCGCACCGGTAACTCCTCCCCGAAACCGGTGAGCGGCAAGACCGAGCGCACCACGATATCTATGCGGTGGGGTTGAGGGGTCGCATTTTCGTGATTATCAGTAATCCTGACATACACCTAATATACAATGACTATTCTGTTCAACACCTACACTACTCTGCCTGTAAAAGCCTCATAGGGACAGTGGGAAGTTCGAGTCGCGCCCGGGTCGTCGCCTGGCAGAGCTATCGACCCCGAGTCCTATGGCGCCAGGGATACGGCTGCGCATCACCGAATATCAGCCGGTAATCGTAAGCTGGTGAAAGCTATCAGCTTGTCCAACACCAATCGGAAGGCGTGCGAGCCAACGAAGTCCTGGGCGTTCAACGTTCAAGTCTAGAAGTTGATCAGGGTACTTAATATTCAATCGTCTGGCACGAGAAACGCCGCTCGTGTTCGGCAGATGATCTGTTCCCCTGTTAGATTTTCAAAGAAGCATGAGCGTCCTGGATTTCGCCTCAAGTTCAGAGGGGACCTTAGGATTTCGTACTAAAAACCAGAAGCCTAAGAGGCGTAGTAAGCGTGGGCAAACACTTCCGCATTAGGCTGGGGCGGGATTCGGCGCTGACATCGGAGTACACCACGGTTCTCCGCAACTTACTCATCGACCATGGCTTTGAACGTTCAGCCCAATCCTTTGACTGGCCCTTCACCACTTCGGGACATCGTTCGACCTCAGTTTCATCAGAACAACTTCGCTCAGGAGCTTTTTATTAAGAATGAACTCGGTGTGAAGTTAGATAAAGGTATGTATTGTCGTGTCTGTCACCTAAACACGATCGGTTGATTCGAATCGCGAAATTGCGTCTTCGGCTGTAGATGATCAGATATGTCGACTCGCTCTAACAGCTACGGGTTGTCCTCTTGGACCATTATTATGTCCGCTGCGGCACACGACACCGTCACCCCAAAACTTCCAACCGCCAAAACAACTCCCCACCCATCCTCGGGACAGAGAGCGTTTGGCAACTGTTTGCAAACACTGGTTGCGTGGGCTTTGTAAGAAGGGCGACGCGTGCGAGTTTCTGCACGAGTATAATCTTCGGCGAATGCCAGAATGTTGGTGGTTCGCGAAGTACGGATACTGTTCAGCCGGAGACGAATGCCTGTATGCCCATCCAAAGGAACGTAAAGTCGAATGTCCGGATTATAACCGAGGGTTCTGCAAGCTAGGTCTGTCCATCTCTACTGAGTTCGGACTTGCATGTCGTCCCCACTAACCTTACCGCAACCTTACAGGTCCAACTTGTCCACGAAAACATGTCAGAAGAGTGGCTTGTCAGTTGTTCCTGACCGGGTTTTGTCCAATGGGTCCGGATTGCCCGCGAGGACAGTGAGTATCCTTACCTATCCGCTCCCACGCTATGTCCGTAACCCTACACCCACTCACGATACGAACAGCCCCAAGCCGAATATCCCTCCACTGAACGCTTATGATCCTCCTCCCCCGCCTTCGCCGAGGGATTTGGGCCCCCCTCCGCCTGGTTATGGTAGATATGCAGACTTTGACCACGGATCTGGGTCAGGGATGCAGCCTGGAGGCGGGCAGCCCCCACGTCGGAACCTGGACGAAGTTATGTGTTTCAAGGTACGGTGATTCTCTGCGCGCGCAATTTGCTTCTGCTCCAACTGACGACAATTGAAATTAAATCAAGTGCGGCGAGAAGGGACATTATGCCAATCATTGTACGAATCGTAACAAGCCGGGAAACCGGGGAGGGATTGATAGGACGACCAGGCGGTTCGACGACTGAGGATGATGGACGTAGTTCCTCGTGGTCCATCGGTTCCTTCCGGGTGGCGGTTTTCCCATCGTTGGGTCGAGTAGCATGTATAAAGTGAAATGACAAGTGGTTTTTCTCTCAGGTATGAGAGCTAGGGGGAAGGATCAGGGCCTGGAGCTGGACCAACTCCGGCGGGTGGATCAGAGACGATCGTTGAGGTATTTGATTTTCGGGCAGCGCGGGTGTCAGACTTGGTCAGACTCATTGGAAAATCTGTAAGCTGTGTAGTGAAAGATGTCGATTATTGTCTACGAAAAAAAGAAACAAAGGGAAATGGAAGAAGAGGTACAGGATAGTTGCTGACCGTGCCTCCCGCCGTCTGGTCCCCTTTCATCTTTTTACCTGACTGAGGTTTTATCTTCTCGTGGTCACGTGGGCTGTGCACTGATCCATAGCCGCTCGTCGACAGGAGGATGATTGTTTATAATTCACGAAATCCACCTACCTTTCTGCTCCTTGTCCTCCGCTCATCCCCACTCTCTCCCTCCTTCCTCTTTCTGGATGCCGAAAGCACAATCTTCTCCCCAATCGTCGCGACCTGCTCTCCGTCGGAACCAGGTACTTCTTGCCGCGCCCACCAACCCATTTCTTCTGATCTCTCATATCTTTCCGACTGTCTAGGCTTGTCTTTCTTGTCGGAAAAGAAAACTCGTACGCGACTCTTCTTGAAGCTTCCCCGGGGCGCATCTGATCACTGCCTGTCCAAAGAAATGTGACGCCGGTCGCCCCCATTGTACCACCTGCGTGAAGTATGTCTGTCTATACGCGCAAGTGTTGTCTCATTGAGCCTCCATGTGTTGCACCCTCACAGGCAATGGAAAGCTACGATTAGCGTTCCCCCTCCGGTCGGTTTTACGTCAGTCTCCCAATCCCTTCCGTCTGTATGGCCCTTGCTCACGCAACCTACAGTCACCCTACCGAGCCACAATGTACATACGACCCCGTCGATGGCCTCCCTCTGGCCCCTGATACTGGACCTTTGGAGAAGATCAAAGCGCTCGAGGAACAGCTCAGTGAGTGGGACGGATTATTCTCCCGATTCAGACTCACCCCTCATAATCCGCGTGTTCAGACCAATTAAGGAATCAACTCCGTGAAACGGGTTCCATAGCAGGACCGTCAACAACGCCCAGCGTCCGGACACCAGCTGTTCCATCATTGTTCGGTGCCTCCCCAGAACTGAGTCCCGGGGTCATCGTCTTGCCAAGCGTCTCCCTCGCAACCGCAGGTGCTGGAAGTACCCCCGGATCGAGTCCGATCAACAACCACTCCTACCCCACCAAATCCAGTCCCAGTCCACCACAAGAGTTGCTTATCGCTGGGTGGAACCCTGACTTACCTTCACCTGCGATTGTGAACCACCTTATCGACATATTTTTCAATTGTGACCCGTGCGGTTCAAGGATTCTGCATAGACCATCATTCTTGGCTGCCATGCAGTTACCTGCTTACCATTCTAAATTCCCTCATGTTGCTTTGCTGCACGCGATCGTAAGCGGTTTAGTCACAACTTATAAACGGAATCGCTAATCAATACGTAGTGTGCCTCGGCGTCAAGATGGACTTCGAATGCTGCCACCACAACTCAGGACGGTGTACGTCGAGACAAGTTTGCCGAGTTCCATGCCAGTAAAACGAGACAATACATCGACCGGACAATGGCCAGCGGAAAGGATATCTTTCAGGTCATGCAGGCGTGTATCGTGTTGTCTTGGTATCTTTATCAGGAAGGGCGATGGGTCGAGGTCTGGATATATGCTGGTTTCCAGACACGCGTTGCTGTCCCATTGCGGTTGAATTACCCCGGCACATTTTCTGTTCATGCCGTAAACGGACCTGGAGAATACCTTCCTCCCCCTCAAGATCCGCTAGAACAAGAAATCAGGCGAAGGACGTGGTGGATGACAATACTTTTTGATCGGACCGTGTCCATTGGCGGTTGGGTGCATGCAGTCGGTTAGTTGCTCATCCCCCTCGTACGAATACAAAGCCTTGACAGTCGTTTCGGCAGACGAACGAGATATCGGTACTGAGCTTCCATTAACGACGGCAGACTTTGAGTTTCAGGTGCGGCGCCTGTTCTGCGCGTGCATGTCTGCCACCCTCTCGAGACCTTACTATTGGTTATCACAGCGAAACGTCCCGGTTAATCCACAGGACATGTCCAAGGAGGACCTTTTCGTCAATCACCCCCCAGAATACACGGACTCCTTTTTGTTGCTCATCAAGGCGACCATGTTGTTTGGTCGCGTGACGGACTACAACGTCCGTAGCAACCTCCGGGCGCCCGCAGTTGTCACACGTAACCAGAACCCATTTTTCAAGCCCGGTTTCACAGAGCTTGATAAGCTGGTTTACACGGACTTTTTGGAGAGCTTCCCACCACCTTACAAAAACCTTGGGTTCAACGAAGACGGTTCTATGGATACGGACCTGTATCTCGCACATCTGCTCCCTCATGCGTGAGTGTCGTTTACGTCCTTGTTTATATTCCCCGCAGAACCAATTTCTGATCATGCGTCTAATTTTAATTTAACACAGTACTGTCATCACGTTGCACAACCCATACGTTGACTTCTCCGACTCGCAATCTACGTCAGCATCGAGATGTGTTCACTCCGCGAGGTCCATCCTCACGGCCTATTACCGGTTGTACGAGACTTCGCTTGACATCACGAGGTTACACCCTCTCGTAGTGGTGGGTATTCGTTCTTTCCTACTTTTTGTCTCGTTTATCTTCTCCCAGATCTGCTGGTACTTGGCTGCCGTCGTGCAGATCCAGTTGTGCAAGTACTTCATTGAGATTGGTGATGTCTCAAGGGAGACTACCATCTGGGGCGAGATCAACATCTTAAGGTATGCGTCAATTCTTCCACGATTACACCTTCGTTCTTTCCCACACCCCTGGGCGAGACTCTCCCCCGACCGCCGTTGTCGCTGTCTTTACACATAATTTTACTTGATGGGGTTCCTCATCGTATGAATTAACCACGCTGATGGGAATTTGTGGACCTTTTCAATAGATCGGCTATGATTGCATACGGAGAGAGGTCCCCAATTGGGAGTGAGTCGTCTGTACCTTGCCTTCGGCGTGTTCCTGAAACACTATTCAGCTCGACAGGAAAAGCTTCTGCAGGGTCTCATGTCCGAGATCGTCCGACTCACCAGTCAGATGCAACCTCTGGAAGTAGGGGTACCGCTCTACCCCTTCTCGAGGGAAACTGCGTTCGATAAACCCTCCCCGACCAGCGCCCCGCTCCCAAGCGGATCGCCGTTTGAAGATGGAGGCAATTCGCCGAACCTCAGGAGTAGCTCAAGGGCTGAGATCATCAATTCGCACTCGGGGATAAAAGTTTCAGGTACTGGTACGAATGGTGACTTGTGGTCGACCAGTCCCAGTGACATGCATCCATTCTCTGACGAGATCCGCGAAGCTGCTTATCTGTAAACTTCTTTTTCGCAATCTCGCTGGATCTCCATTCTTTTTTTCCCTCGCTTTGCAATTAGTCTCAGCTCCCAGCAAGGTTTTCCGTTGTGACGTAACCGTTCTTTCCCCATGGTTATGTGCGTTTATCTTCTCCCCCCATTGCTTGGTGGGGTGGGGCTGCTGATATGCAATCGATCCTTCCCCCGCTGTGTTCGTTGTATAATTAGTTTCCTCCGTGCTTTTGTAGCCGCGGGTCTACCGTTTTTACTGTTTCCCTCTCCTGTCTGTTTAGATACCCTTGGGCAGTCCACTTCTATTTTGTGATTCGTTTCCGAGCCCCGTAGTGAGCTCTCTGACTTTCCTCTTGTATACACCGGTACTTGCTTGATTTTACCCTAGAATTTGAAGGGCTGGGCGGAATTATCATCTCAAATTGGCGACCTCCAGCCTGACCTACTCTATGCATTTTGACTGGGAATCTTCCATGCCTGTCTTGGATTGTCTTCGCGTACACTGTGCGAAGAGTGGTCTGGGATTAGGTCTCGTAGGCGTTTGCACAAAGCACAATTGTCTTTCCGGTAATCTACAAGCAACTGATCTCGCGATTACATCCTTGGGCTTCTGTCCCTTACTGTCGATTGTGATTTGTGATTTAGCCGACGGATCATTCCCAGGGTCGGGAGAGTCCTGGTGGGTCGTGGAGAGTCGCAGGGAGCGTAGGGTTCCTATGGAAGTCGTGACCCTACTTGGAGTTTCGAGTTTCGAAGTGTTCGTTACGATGTCGGAGAACTAATCCCCGACATGTCTGAAAGGAATGATAAAGGAGTATTGTGTGATGCGATCCGCGCGCAAGGGGCTCGCGTCAAGCCTGAGAGGTTCTGCGTTTTTCAGCCTCCAACACAGCTTCAAACTGAGCTTCATCAAACGCGCGACTGTCCCACCGTTTCTCGTTCTTGTCGACTGTGACTGATGAATCAAGATCGGGAGAATCTTCGCGGTCGTATGTACCATCCGCTCTAGCTGCTCCGGTCGGGTTACGGGTGGAGGGTTGAGATGACGGAGGCAGCGACATTTTGTTCCGCTCATGGCTCTGTCGTATGAGATCCCACGAAGAAGGGGAACCGGCTTTGTTGTTGGCAGCCCGAATATCGTCCCATTTGGTAGGGGGTCTTTGGGCGTTCGATTGACTGGTCTGCTGCGCTACAAGCCGGTATTTTGTGTGAGAATGAATGCACTCATAGGAAGCAAAATGAACAGGATCAAAATGTAAGGATGTTTACAGTATGTGTCGCATTCGTAGGCGCTGGTGGCGACGGGAATGATGCGAGAAATGCAGCTATGACGTAGACTTACACTGGGTTTGATCTGGTTCCTCTTGGGGTTGAGAAAGGGCCCAATCTTCCCCCGGCTCCGTTGTTTCGAAGGGTGATTTATTGATGTTAGGATCTTTTGTCAGAGCTGTAACGCCAGGCCCGAGAGCAACACCCATGAGCTCTTCCCGCCGTTCCGGAACCCCGTATGGGAAGTGTTCCGGGCCTCCAAGGCGAGCGTTGATGTTTCGTAGGGCCCGGTTGAAACCTGCAGGACTCTCCAACGACCGGGCGAACCTGGAGTGGGCAGTCAACTTTTGGTTGAACCCGAAGGTGTAGCTGCCAACGCCCAGGAAAGTGCTTATTGTCACGAGCTTGGTTAGGCTCCATTTTGGTCGAGCGAACTTTTGAGAGTACACGGCTGCACCCAGGAACGCGAGATTCGAGTAAAGCAGCTGGAAGAGTGGGATTGGTTGTGAGGTCGAACGTGTGTGCCTGGAGGGTGCAATGGCCTCAGATGGAGGGACTCACTGGAAGATAGCGTTTCTTGCTCGAGAAGAACGACTGTAGAGGGTATGCGGGTTTACCTCATCTACATCTGTGAGAGCAAGAGAATCTCACTTGCCTGAGCAAGTTCCATATCATGATAAGTAACATTCCCGTTCTCGACCTCAGGTCTGAACAGACTTTCCGTCCTTTCCTTCGAGTTGAAAGTGTCTTCTATCCATTTGAGAGGATACGCCCTTGTCGATTGGCCTGACTGCGTCGGGGAACGGGGGACCGCCATTTCGGGGCGACCGGCGGTTGGTTGTGAGAAACGAACGAGACAGGCACTCTTGATCTCATCGTCACTTTTGCGCTTGTCCTTAACCAACTACGACAAGCACATCGTTTGTCAACCCACACTCATGAACGTAGCGGGCCTCAAGCCATACGATGACCTGCCGCCGCCCCTACCTCCGCCAAAGATCGTAGAGGAAAAGTCAAGGCTTCCACCAGTGCCGCTTGACACCACCGACTTGATGCCTTCCTCACTAAACCCAAACGGTTTGTATCCCCCTACCCTTTCCTTCGTTTTTTATTCTGTATCACCATTGAGCCCTTCCTCTACCCCAGAACTCACCACACCGGTGACGCCGACAAGTACCGGCGGCTCTCGCTCTCAGCCGCCGTCACCACAGCCTGAAGCCAGGTCGAAAAAGACGAACCCGCTCACGGAACTAGTTGAGACGGAAAAGATTTATGTTGACCAATTGGCTGGTATTATCAGGGTAAGGCCTACCGGTTACTTCTATTCGGTACCTCCTGAATGTTCTGATGGCTTGTCTCTGATTCGTGTGTCTGATTGATCCAGAGAGTTGCCTCTGCATGGTCAAGGTCAAACTTGCCGCCTTCTGAACTGGACCAGATGTTCAGGGCGGTTGAGGCTGTCTATAAGGCGAACAGGTCGTTGCTCTCGGTAGGCAATCACACGCTCATTTCCAGCGTATTCTGAATACAAGCGAAATATGTGTTTTCTAGAAACTGAAAGAGATCGGAACGAGTCCCTCGTCACCAAAGGCGTTGGGTGATCTCCTCATGCGTTGGGTCGGTGGATATATGCTGTCGTCCTGAGCCTCTAACCAATCCCGACTTCCAGGTGGACGATCTCGAACCCCCATACGCAATGTACTGCAACAAGTACACCGCTGGATTTGACACATGGGAACCTGTAGCTAATAATCCGAAGCTACCAACAACCCTTACGTTATTCTCTGCCTCGAACCCTCCTCTTCCCTCATCGTCCCAAGCCTCCCCATCAGAACCGCCCTTGTGGACCTTGGACGGTTTGTTTCTGCTTCCTCACGGTCGACTAAAGTACTACAAGAAGCTGTACGGGAGGCTGTTGAAGAGCACTGCACCGGGACGAAGCGATCACAAGTTGCTAGTTGGTGCAATGGAAAAGCTAGAGAGGTTATTGGCAACTGTGGAAGGGAGATTCAATGTTAGACTCCAGCCATTTCCACCAATTGAGACCGAGGACGAAGTTGTAGTTGACATACGGGATGGACCTCCGCAGTACTCTCCCCCCGAGCCCGGGATCCGAGACACTCTGTTGTCAGATGGAACCAATTCAAGGCATGCGAGCATATCGTAAGCTCTGGGTTTCCTTAGAAAACGGAGGGTTTTTAACAGACAATTGACCTTTCCAGCAGTGGAGGAAACCAATCTCAGACGACGTGGGCGACGTCTGTCGATCGGCACTCTGGACCGACACCACCTGTGACGGTCGCTGACATTGAAAGGCGATTATCGACCGCGAAGACACTCGACTTGTTTACTATGAGCCCGAGGGTGAGTGATTGTCCTCCCTTTCGAGCAAAGTATGAACTCTAACGTCACGTCCGTAGGAAACCAAGTTGCAAATAGAAACGCCAGGGCTGACATATACCCGTGAAGTGCGGATTTCACTAGATGTTACCATCGACTTCACTCCCAAATCTATTGGTCAACCTGTGCGATACCCTCGCGGACACATATTTCTTCTCACGGACCTCTTCCTTATCTGTGAATGGATCCTACCTTCGGAGAGGGCGGAACACGGAGGGGCGTCCGACATCTCGTTGATCTTCCCTCCCCTTGCTGGCAAACACCTCAAAGTCTCGGAAATACCTGACTCTGGTCAGTGACAGGTTTCAGTTGTCTCCGATTCCATCTGATTCCCGGGATAGACACGGCTTTAAGCATCCTTATCCTAAGGAAGGAAACCTTAACCATCAATACCCCTTCACCCCAAGTGAAATCAAAATTGCTGGCAGAGTTCCGAGATTGTATTGACACAGCAGCAGGTCGTGAGTTTACCCAGGGTTGAGTTTCCTTCGTTAATCTCAGCCGGTTCTCCTAGTCTACCAGCGGGCAAAAAACGCACAACCACCACCTCCCGTTCCAAGCCTTCCGAGCCTCCCGCGATCTATCTCCTCACCTTTCCCACCATCACCCGGTCCACATCGTCCTGAGTCTGGTGGCCCAGGAGGTCCGCCCACACGTGGGCTTTCACCCAGTCATAGCCTTACCTCAGATGAAAAGAGGTTTTCACCCCCTTCACGAACTGAATCTGTCAATTCTGAGAGACGTTGGTCTCCTTCTGGCCCACCTGAATCACTTGCGCAACGGGCATTTTCACCAGAATTGCAACTCCAGAACGGACCGCGTCGTGTTGTGCAGGAACAGTCGCCTGACCATTTGAACTCACAGAGGACGTCGTCAACCGCAGAGACTGTGATGGATGGATCAGCCCATCGCAGTAGACCACCTTCACAGAACCAGGGACCTGGGGGCATTGGTTCTCCGTTCCGACCAGGACAGGTGATACCTCCGCCAGGTTCGTTCGGTCCCGGACAAGTCATCCCCCCTGTATTTGGCCCAGGTCAGGTTATATCACAACAGTCATTCAGCCCTGGGCAAGTCCTTCCCCGTAGTATGAGCATTCAACGAGGACCAGGACCCCCGCCTCGGAACATGATGAGCCCCCCACCGGGATATGGCGGCCCGCCCCCACCTCGAAACATAACAAGCCCTCCGCCTGGACAA
>Ga0307512_10007379_pt1 | contig 10911 bp, 8 predicted proteins | sample 14_EM_MG_FD_200267 | JGI IMG/M metagenome (GOLD analysis project Ga0307512, IMG submission 200267) | Populus trichocarpa ectomycorrhiza microbial communities from riparian zone in the Pacific Northwest, United States - 14_EM | ecosystem: Host-associated > Plants > Roots > Unclassified | place... | reverse complement strand
GGCGTGCCGGCCACGCTCGCCTTTGCGGCGTGGCACGGGCGGCGCGATGCGCGGCCGGACGACGTCGGCGAGCGACTGTGGCCGGCGGTGCCGGGCGGTGTCGCTCGTGTTGCTGGCCACCGCGAAGCGGAAGGCGTGCGACGGTCCGCCGGCCGCGTGGCGCGGTCCGCGAGACGGCGCCGTCCGGTCTTCGGGCTGCAACATCCGTCATAACTACCGTGCAACATGATCAAACGCGATACCACGAAAGTGATCTATTCGTCACGTATTGTCATTCATGCAGGTCCGGCGCTTCCATGCATCGAATACAAATAACGTCAATCGTCCGCGTGTACCGCTTCCGTGGCCTTCCGGGCAGCGATCAGCACCGGATCCCACACCGGCGAGAACGGCGGCGCGTAGCTCAGGTCGAGCGCCGTCATCTCCTCGACGGTCATCCGGTTCCAGACCGCGATCGCCAGCGCGTCGATCCGCTTCGCCGCCTCCTGCCGGCCGACGATCTGGCCGCCCAGCAACAGGCCGGTGCGCTTCTCGGCGACCAACTTGATCGTCATGCTGGACGCGCCGGGGTAGTAGCCCGCCCGGCTCGTCGAATCCACCGACGCCGTCACGAAGGCGTACCCCGCCTTGGTCGCCTCCTTCTCGGTCAGCCCGGTGCGGGCGACCTCAAGGTCGCACACCTTCGTCACGGCGGTGCCGATCACGCCCGGGAACGTGGCGTAGCCCCCGCCGATGTTGATGCCCGCGACCCGGCCCTGCTTGTTCGCGTGCGTGCCGAGCGGCGCGTGGATGGGCTGGCCGGTCATCCGGTGCACGCTCTGCACGCAGTCACCGGCGGCCCAGACGCCGTCCGCGCCGAGCACCCGCATCCGCAGATCGGTGGGCAGCCCGCCGGTCACGCCGAGCGGGAGGCCGGCCGCGGCGGCGAGCGCGGTGTTCGGGCGTACGCCAAGCCCCAGCACCACGATGTCGGCCGGCAGCGTCCGGCCCGGGGTGACCACAGCGGACACCCGGCCGTTGGTCGTCTCGATGCCCTGGACGTGGGCGTCGGTGTGCACCTCGATGCCCAGCCCGCGGATCGCCTCGGCGACCCGCCGGCCCATGTCGGGGTCCACCGTGGACATCGGCTGGGCGGACTTCTCGAGCAGCACCACGTCCAGCCCGCGCCGCACCATCGCCTCGGCCATCTCGACGCCGATGTAGCCGCCGCCGATCACCACCGCCCGTTGCGGCTTCGGGTCGCTGTCGAGCCAGGCGTGGATGGCGGAGCCGTCGTCGAGGGTCTGCACACCGAACACGCCCCCGCCGGAGATCCGCGCCCAGTCCGGCGTCACCGGGACGGCTCCGGTCGCGTACACGAGCTGGTCGAACCCCTCCCGGACCTCGCCGCCACCGCTCAGATCGCGCGCCACCACCTCGCGTTTGTCCAGGTCAATAGCCAAAACCTCATGGCGCATGCGTACGTCGATGTCGAGCGCCCGGAAGGCGGCCGGCTCCCGCGCCACCAGCAGATCCCGGTCCTCGACGGCACCGCCGATCCAGTACGGGATCCCGCATGCCGAGTATGAGGTGAAGTGCCCCTTCTCGAACGCGACGATCTCGAGCTTGTCCTTCTTCAGCCGGCGCCGCGCCTGGGAGGCGGCCGACATCCCGGCGGCGTCCCCGCCGATGACCACAAGTTTCACGCCTCTTGTCTACCCTCGTCGTCGTTGCCCCGGGTCGCCGAGGCCAGCCAGTCCACCACGTCGGCGACCGAGCCGCGCCGGGCGAGCAGGGCCCGCTGCCGGGCCGCGCCGGTGCCGTTCGCATGCAGCCGGGCCAGCAGCAGGGTCGCCGTCTCCAGGTCGCCGTGCCGCGCCAGCTGCGGCCGAACGAAGTCGAAGAGCTGCCGCAGCAGCCGCCGGGCCGGGCGGGTCTCGCGGGTGGCCAGGTCGAGGTTCAGCCCGTCGAGGCCGTCGTGCGCGGCTCGCCAATGCGCCGCCACCAGCAGCGGGTGCGGGATGTCGGGGGCGCGGACCCCGGCGCGTACGGCGTCCAGGAGCGTCGCCACCAGGCCGCGGGTGAGCGCGGCGAGCAGCACTGTCTCGTCGAGCGTCGGGCAGACGTCGCCCATCCGGATCTCCACGGTGGGATAGCGCGCGGACAATCGCGCGTACCAGTAGAGCATCCCCTCGTCGAGCATGGCGCCGCTCGCGACCAGGTCACTCACGAGGGTCTCGTACCGCTCGTGGGACTCGAGGTAGGGCGTCGGGCCGACCGTCGGCCAGCGCTCCCACATCACCGAGCGCCAGCTCGCGTAGCCGGTCTCGTGCCCGCAGAAGACCGGCGAGTTGGCGGTCGCGGCCTGCAGGATCGGCAGCCAGGGGCGCAGGTGGTTGAGGACCTGCACGCCGGATTCCGGGTCCGGGATGCTGACGTGCACGTGCATGCCGTTGAGGCCGGCGCCGGGGGAGAGGTCGCCGAAGCGCTCCCGCATCCGGTGGAAGCGCGGCTCATCGACCAGCCGAACGGCCGCGCCGGTGGCGGGCGAGACGCCGACAGCGACGAGCCGCGCCCCGGCCCGTTCGGCGGCGTCGGCGAGTCCCCGGCGCAGCCGCGTCAACGAGTCGCGCAGGCCGGTCAGCTCCAGCTGCGGGGGACTGGCCACCTCGATCTGACTGCGCAGGTACTCACGCTGAACCGAATCGCGAATCTCGTCGGGGAGTTCGGCGAAGACCGCGTCGACGGCCTCGATGCCGGCCGGCTCGACCGCGTCGACCAGCAGATACTCCTCCTCGACGCCGAGCGTGAGCAGGTCATGCGCCTCGGCCTCCGCGGCCATCTCTCCGGTGATCGTGGTCGCGGGTGCCTCGGAGATCGTCATTACTCTGCAGTACCCGAGCGATAGCGCAGAGAAACGACGCCGGGCGCCGGGTCGGCGGTTTGCCGGGCGGGTGGGCGTGGCTTCGTGCTTGTCGGGCTGGGGCGTCTGCGGTTTTGCCGGGCGCGGGTATCGTCGGCGGCATGCTGTTGTGGGGGCTATGGGCGCTGTTCGGGCTGCAGTCGCCCACGCCCTCGTCTTCCCACCTGGTGCTCGGGCTGGCCGTGGCGGCTGCGGCACTGCTGGTCATCATCGCCGTCGCCGGTCTGCACGCGCTGCCGAGGCCCCGGGCCTTGTGGTCGCGGGCGATCGCTCGTCGTGCCCGCTTCCGGCCGCGGCCCCGGCTGGTGGATCCCGGTGCGGCCGGTCGGCCCCGGCCCAGAGCGCCGGCTCCCGGCCTGACGGCCCTCGGCCGCTTCGGCCTCGCCCACCCCTGCTGAGCTTTTCGTTCCAGCTGCTGGGGTGCGCGCTAAATCCTGGACGACGCCCGCTCCTCGGCGAGCATGTTGCGTTTTCGCGGAAACCGTCCCGTCGAGAGTCGCCGCGACTCTCGACGGCTGGCGACCGGCCCGCACAGCCGTGTCTTTCTCGACACGGAACGTGAGGCGGCCATTTCGCAACAGGCTCTGGCGGGCGGTGAGCGTCCCAGGATTTCGGCCCGGCTCGGTGGTGCCGTCTCCGCGTCCCTGTCCCAGCGGATCCGCCGGAGTATGCCCATGTCCCTGTTCGCCGCGTTCGATGCCGTGGTCGGCGTCGCGCATTCCGCCATCGAGGGTCTCGCGACCCTCCTGACCCCGACGGTCGGCGGGCTCGCCGCCGCGCTCGCGATCGTCGTCTGCACGATCCTGGTCCGACTGCTGATCAGCCCGCTCAGCTGGCTGCAGGCCCGCTCCGCCAAGCGCGGCGCCGCCCTCGCGCCCGAGATCGCCAAGCTGCGCGAGAAGCACAAGGACGACCCGGTGAAGCTGGCCGGCGAGACGCTCGCACTGCAGCGTGCCAACGGCGCCGGCCCGGGAATGAGCCTGCTCCCGGCCCTGGTCCAGGCCCCCTTCTTCATGATCATGTTCCGCCTCGTGCAGCCCGGTGCGGGCGCGCCGAGCGGCCTGCTCGCGGGGGACCTGTTCGGAGTGCCGCTGACCGCCCACCTCACGACCGGACTGCCGATCTTCGCCGTCCTGCTCGCGATCGCCACCGGCCTGGCGATCTGGACGTCCCGCCGAGCCCGCAAAGCCCTGGCCCCGCCCGCGCCGAAGGGAACGCGTGGCGACTCGCCGAAGGGAATGGACGGTGGCGGAGCCTTGCCGGTTGGGGGGCTGGCGAGGGTTGACTATGGCGGACCGGCCACGGTGGGTCGCGAACCTCTCGGAGCGGTGGCCGGCGCGCAGGAAGGAGCACGGGCAGCCAGGGCTGGCACGTCGAAGGGGACGCCCGCTCGCGCACCGAAGCAGGCCGCGGGCGTGGCCAAGTCGACGGGCGCCGGTAACCGGGCGGGGACCGGCGGGGCGGCCGGTTTGGCGGCGGCTGAGGGGGCGGCGCCGCTGGTTGGGCGGTTGTTGGGCGTTCTGCCGTACCTCACTGTTCTGATGGTTGCCTACCTGCCGCTTGCCGGGGCGCTCTATCTAGTCACGTCGACCGCGTGGACCGCTCTAGAGCAGGCGCTCTGGCGGCGCCCGGCCGTCGGCACCAATCGGTAGACGTACATATTGACAAGCCCGTGAAACACGCTGTTAACTTCGTGAGAGCGCTCTCACGCCTGTTCCCCCGTCCCCCCGAAAGGCGTTCCCATGGATGCTTCCGAGCCCCGCAAGGGCCTGTTCAAAGGCCGGTCGACCGGCCGAAGGCTGATCGCCGCGACGGCCGCCGTCGTCGCTGTCGGCGCGACCGCCCTGTTCGCCGCGACCGCCGACGCCGCCGTCCCGAGCGCGCCCACCGGCATGACCACAGTGTTCAGTGACGACTTCACCGGGGCGGCCGGGACCGGGCTGAACACGGCGAACTGGCTCTACGACATCGGCACGTCCTATCCCGGCGGCGCGGCCAACTGGGGCACCGGCGAGATCGAGACGATGACCAACTCGACCAGCAACGTCTACCAGGACGGCGCCGGCAACCTGGTGATCAAGCCGATCCGGGACAGCAGTGGCAACTGGACCTCCGGCCGGGTGGAGACGCAGCGCACCGACTTCGCCGCGCCCGCCGGCGGCAAGGTCCGCATCGAGGCCCGGCTCCAGCAGCCCAACGTCAGCGGCGCGGCCGCGGCCGGTTACTGGCCCGCGTTCTGGGCGCTCGGCGCGGCGGCCCGTCCGGTCGGCGCGACGAACTGGCCCAGCATCGGCGAGTGGGACATCATGGAGGACATCAACGGTCGCTCCAGCGTCTTCGCGGCCCTGCACTGTGGCGTCGCCTCGGGCGGCCCCTGCAACGAGACCACCGGCCTGACCAGCGGCGAGCACGCGTGTTCCGGCTGCCAGACCGCCTTCCACACGTACGCGGTGGAGTACGACCGCAGCGTCTCGCCCGAGCAACTGCGCTGGTATCTCGACGGCACCCAGTACTTCTCCCTCAACGCGAGCCAGGTCGACGCGACGACCTGGAACAACGCCACCCAGCACGGCTTCTTCGTGATCTTGAACGTGGCCATGGGCGGTGGCTTCCCGGCGGCGTTCGGCGGCGGGCCCACCTCGGCGACCCAGTCCGGCGTGCCGATGCTGATCGACTATGTGGCCGTCTACCAGTCCAGTGGCGGCACCACGACCAGCCCGACGACCAGCCCGACCACGACCCCGCCGACCGGCAGCACCCGGGACGCGTACGCCACGATTCAGGCCGAGTCCTACGACGCCTCCGCGGGCGTGCAGATTGAGACCTCGTCCGAGGGCGGCCAGGACGTCGGTTACATCGCGAACGGCGACTGGATGCAGTACAACAACGTCAACTTCGGCACCGGCGGGGTCAAGGACTTCCTGGCCCGGGTCGCGTCCGGGGCGGCCAGCGGGATCAGCGGCCTGATCGAGGTACGCCTGGACAGCCGCAGCAACGCGCCGATCGGCAGCTTCGCGCTCGCCAACACGGGCGGCTGGCAGACCTGGCAGTCGATCCCGGGCAACGTCTCCAACGTGACCGGCACGCACACCGTCTTCCTCACCTTCACCAGCGGCCAGTCGGCCGACTTCGTCAACGTGAATTGGTTCCAGTTCCGTAAGTAATGTCCGTTATCAATGCGTTAACGAAAAGGGCCGGGGTCTCCCGGCCCTTTTCGCGATTAAGTGAAAGTTATCTGGCCAGGGTCTAGACCTGGACTGTAAACACTCCTAATAATTAGCGACATGAAACGCTCCCGGTCAGTAGTTCTTGCGACGGTGGCGGCGCTGGCCGCCGGTGGAACGGCGGTCTACGTCTCGGACGCGGCCGTGGCCGCGGTCGCGTGTGCGCCGGCGTGGAGTGCCACGCAGGTCTATGTCGGCGGCAACGTCGCCTCCCAGAACAGTCACAACTACAGCGCCAAGTGGTGGACCCAGAACGAGAGCCCGGCCACCCACAGCGGCCAGTGGGACGTCTGGGCCGACCAGGGCGCCTGCGGCGGCGGCACGACCCCCACCACCCCGCCGACCACGCCACCCACGACCACCCCGCCGACCACAACGCCACCGACGACGCCGCCCACCACGGTTCCGCCGGGCAACGGCACGCTGCCGGCGCACTTCCTGACCGGCTACTGGCAGAATTTCGACAACCCGGCGAACGAGATCAAGCTTGCCGCGGTGCCCACCAGCTATGACCTGATCGCCGTCGCGTTCGCGGACGCCACCGGCACGCCGGGCGCGGTCTCGTTCACCATCGACCCCGGGCTGTCGGCGAGCCTCGGTGGCTACACCAACGACCAGTTCAAGGCCGACCTCGCCACGCTGCACTCGCGCGGCAAGAAGGTCGTCATCTCGGTCGGCGGCCAGAACGGCTCGATCAGCGTCGCCGACTCGGCGGCGGCCACCAACTTCGCCAGCTCGGTCTACTCGCTGATGCAGACGTACGGCTTCGACGGCGTCGACATCGACCTGGAGAACGGGGTCAACGCGACCTACATGGCACAGGCGCTACGCAGTCTGCGGAGCAAGGCCGGGGCGAACCTGATCATCACGATGGCCCCGCAGACCATCGACATGCAGAGCCCACAGTCCTCGTACTTCGCGCTGGCACTGAGCATCAAGGACATCCTCACGGTCGTGCACACCCAGTACTACAACTCGGGCGCGATGCTGGGCTGCGACAACAATGCGGCGTACGCGCAGGGCACGGTGAATTTCCTGGTCGCCCTCGCCTGCATCCAGTTGCAGAACGGCTTGCGCCCGGACCAGGTCTCGCTCGGCCTGCCCGCCACCACTAGCGCGGCCGGCGGCGGTTACGTGGCGCCGTCGGTGGTCAACCAGGCGCTCGACTGCCTGGCCCGGGGCACCAACTGCGGCTCGTTCAAGCCGCCGGCGACCTACCCGGGCATCCGGGGCGCGATGACCTGGTCGATCAACTGGGACGTCACCGGCGGCAACGGTTTCGCCAACACCGTCAAGCCGCACCTCTCGACCCTCCCCTGAGTCCCCCACCCACAGGAGAACCGGAATGAACCTCAAGAAGAAGTACGTCGCCACGCTGGGGGTCGCGCTCGTCGCGGCGGCCGCCGCGATCCTGCCGATGACCGCCTCGAACGCCGCGGTCGCCTGCGCCCCCGCGTGGAGTGCCACGCAGGTCTATGTCGGCGGCAATGTCGCCTCCCAGAACAGTCACAACTACAGCGCCAAGTGGTGGACCCAGAACGAGAGTCCGGCCACCCACAGTGGCCAGTGGGACGTCTGGGCGGACCAGGGCGCCTGCGGCGGCACCACACCGCCGACCACCCCGCCCACGACCGGCCCGACGACGCCGCCGACCACCGGCACGAAGATGGCGTCCGCGCCCTACCTCTACCCCGGTTGGGGCAACCCGCCGGCGCCGTCGACCGTCATGAACGCCACCGGCATCAAGGCGTTCACGATCGCGTTCGTGCTGGCCAACGGCTGTAACCCGGTCTGGGACGGTGAGGGCGGCCTGACCGGCGGCTCGCACGAGAGCACGATCAACGCCATCAAGGCGGCGGGCGGTTCGGTCGTCCCGTCGATCGGCGGCTGGAGCGGCAACAAGCTCGGCCCGAACTGCTCGACGGCGGCGCTGCTCGCCGGGGCGTACCAGAAGGTGATCAATGCTTTCGGGTTGAAGGCGATCGACATCGACATCGAGAACACCGATGAGTTCGAGAACCCGACGGTGCAGGACCGGATCCTCGGCGCGCTGAAGATCATCAAGCAGAACAACCCGACCGTGACGACCATCCTGACCTTCGGCACCACGACCAGCGGCCCGTCGTCGACCGGCGTCCGGCTGATCACCCAGGCCAAGGCACTCGGCGCCAACGTGGACATCTTCACCCAGATGCCGTTCGACTTCGGCGGCGGCGCGGACATGTACACCAGCACGGTCAACGCGTCCGAGGGCCTCAAGGCGCAGCTCAAGTCGACCTTCGGCTACACCGACGCGCAGGCGTACTCGCACATGGGCATCTCCGGCATGAACGGCCTCTCCGACCAGCAGGAGCTGACCAGCACCGACACCTGGACCCGGATCCGCGACTACGCGAAGAGCAAGGGCTTCGCCCGGTTCACCTTCTGGGCGGTCAACCGGGACCGTGGCTGCGCCGGCGGCGGCGTGGTCTCCAACTGCAGCGGCATCGCTCAGGCCGACTGGGCATTCACCAAGATCAGCGCTGGTTTCTGATCCGGCCAAGTTTTTACTGACTGACCCGCTCACCTAGGGAAGCAGAGCCCCGGCTCTGCTTCCCTAGGGCATTTTCAGGAATGTTTTCGCCAGCGTAAATGCGGCCGGTTATGGATATCGGTGGATCAGGATGAACCGGCAGTCATGGGCCGGGTTAGAGTCCTGCCGTCCACGAATCAAGGAGGCCGACATGATCGGCCGCCGCTGGCCAACGATCTCGCGGGCGAGGGGCCAGAATTTGCATGCCGAGGGAGAGCGCAGCATGACCCAACCCACCCGAATCGCGATCGTCACCGGGGCCGCCCGGGGCATCGGCGCGGCGATCGCACGTAGGCTCGCCGCCGACGGGATGGCCGTCGCGGTCGTCGATCTCGACGAGGCCGCCTGTTCGAACACGGTCACCGCGATCCACGACGCGGGCGGCACGGCGCTGGCCGTCGGTGCCGACGTCGCCGACCCGGCCGCCGTGCCCGTCGCGGTCGAGCGGATCGCCGCCGGGCTGGGCGCCCCGACCGTGCTGGTCAACAACGCGGGCGTGCTGCGCGACAACCTGCTGTTCAAAATGAGCGACGACGACTGGGACACCGTGATGGCGGTGCACCTGCGCGGCGCGTTCCTGTTTAGCCGGGCCGTGCAGAAGCACATGGTGGACGCCCAGTGGGGCCGCATCGTCAGCCTCTCCAGCACCTCGGCGCTGGGCAACCGAGGCCAGGCCAACTACGCCGCCGCCAAGGCCGGCATCCAGGGCTTCACCAAGACGCTCGCGATCGAGTTGGGCCGCTTCGGCATCACCGCGAACGCGGTCGCGCCCGGCTTCATCGTCACCGACATGACCGCGGCGACCGCGGCCCGGGTCGGCATGGACTTCGACGACTTCTCGAAGGCGGCGGTCAGTCAGATTCCGGTCGGCCGGGCGGGCCGGCCCGAAGACGTCGCCAACACGGTGTCGTTCCTGGCCAGCGAGGGCGCGGGCTTCGTCTCCGGCCAGGTCATCTACGTCGCGGGCGGCCCGCGAGCTTGACCCTTCCGGCTTGCCGCCGGACGGTACAGTCATCGACTGTGACCCGACGGATGACCTCGCGCAGCGTGTCGCTGACCAGCACCTTCTTGCTGCTCGCGGCCGGTGGTGCGGCGGCTTGCGACAGCGGCAACGATTACCACGACGAGGGCTTCTACTGCGCCGATGAGAACGGCGTCATCGTCGATGAGGATTACTGCGACGACGACGACAGCTACCACGGCGGACCGGGGTTCTTCATCTGGCACTCGTCGGGCTATCGCTCGGGTTATCCCATTGGTTCACGGTTGCCGTCCGGCGGCAGCAAGTTCGCCTACAACGACAAGACGGCCCGCTCCGCATTCGGGCTGCCGACAACGGGAAAGATCTCCAACGGCACGGTGAAGACAAGCGTGGTGGGCAAGGGCGGCAGCGGCACCAGCAGCAGCAGCGGCAAGTCGTCCAGCAGCAAGTCCGGCGGCTGAGCAGTGCGCCGGATTCCGTATGGGCCGGTCCGCGACGGCTGGCGGCTCACCAACTACAGCCTCGGGCTCACCTACAACGAGACCGAGCTGCCCGACGGGACGATGGAGTCGTACTGGTCGGAGGGGCCGTACTACGACTTCACCGAGGCCGAGGTCGAGGAGCTGGAGACGGCCACCACGGTCCTCAACGCGATGTGCATGGACGCGGGCGACTGGATGGTCGAGCAATGCCCCCGGCACACCCGCGAGGGCCGCCGGCAGGGCTACTTCGCCTCGGTCTGCTCGCCGCAGACGTGCTTCCTAGCCAAGATTGGCATTCCCGAGTACGCGCACGAGCAGATCATCCGCACCTGGTTCGACGGCGACGCCGAGACCTGGACGCACGCCGACAAGGATCTGGACGGCCGCCTCCCGATGCAGACGCCGGATTTCTCGCCGAGCGTCTACGGCCGCTTCGATCTCTGGTACAACGGCGCGGGCACCCCGCCCAAGCTCTTCGAGTACAACGCGCAGACGCCGACCTCGCTGGTCGAGGCCGCGGTCATCCAGTGGCACTGGGCAGACCAGACAAACCTCACCCAGCACCCCTGGCGGCAGTGGAATTCGATCCATGACCGCCTCGTCGGCTGGGAGGCCGCCGACGGCGAGCCCGCCAACCCGGGTGCCTGGCGGCGCAACATCGGCAAGCTGCGCGAGGCCCGCCCCTGGCTCCCCGAGAAACCCAAGATCTATTTCGCGTACGAGACGTCCGAGACCACCGGCGAGGACCG
>Ga0307512_10007378_pt1 | contig 10911 bp, 9 predicted proteins | sample 14_EM_MG_FD_200267 | JGI IMG/M metagenome (GOLD analysis project Ga0307512, IMG submission 200267) | Populus trichocarpa ectomycorrhiza microbial communities from riparian zone in the Pacific Northwest, United States - 14_EM | ecosystem: Host-associated > Plants > Roots > Unclassified | place... | reverse complement strand
CGCGCTAAGGACGGCCGGCCAGGCTTTGTCCAAAGCCCGAAGGCTGGGCCTAAAGATGTCAGGGCCGGCCCGGCCCGGCCCGTTTCGAACACTGGTTGTAAAACAAGACTAGGAGGTCAGGATGGAGAGGTGTACTTACTTTCATGGTTCCCACTACCCCATAGCTGATTACTTCGGAACCAGGGCCTTACCTGTCAATCCTTTCAGTCAAAGTATTCTCCTTTAGTGTGTGTTTGACGTCTCCAATTTATAGCATAGCCAGTAATGATACCATGGCTCTATGACATTTTCAATGTGTGGGTGCCACCCGCGGACATGAATCGCGACCGATCACTCGGCCCGCTCTGGCTTGCAGGCCGGCCAGGCTTCTCTCCTGAAAAGCCCGCGCTAAGGGCGGCCGGCCAGGCTTGATATAAAGCCCGCAGGCCGGGCCTAAAGACGTCAGGGCCGGCCCGGCCCGGCCCGTTTCGAACACTGGATAGGAGTCGAACAACAGTAGTTCGACCACAGCACGCGCTGAAACGTAAACTTTTTCCAGCACACGCAAAAGGGTCATCTCCTGATTTTCCGTTGTCCTCGCCATGTTGGGTGTTCAAAGTAGAGATGATAGAGAACCTCAATTGTATTTAGTCTAAGAGAGCCACAATGCCATATATATATATATGAGAGTACAAGTGTGAATGCGTGCGTATGCATCTATGTATAGACCCTTCCGGCAGCAATCTCCGGTCATACGAGACTCACCTCCGGCCATGAGAAGACAGAGACCTATCATGCAATATTGGGGGTTGTTGGTGGCGCCGTTTTGGGATTTGAGGGAAACGTTCTCACCCAGAAGGCAAACGCATTGAGCGAGAAATCTCTAGAATTGGCGGTGTGGACTGCGAGAAAAAAGCTTCAAGATTACTGTGAGAGGGCTAAAGTAAGCGCAACCCGCGTAGTTCGGAGGTTAAGCTGACGAATAGGCATTAGAGCACACCACAATTCACTTCAAGTTGTGCTAATATACTGGGCATGCCGCTAGAATCACCTCCAGCTCGGTCTGACCAGTCGTACGGTTTCGGAGGAGACCTTGGCGCTTCCAAACATGCAACCATGTCTTGGCCTTGGATTCTCTGGCCGTCGGAATAATCATTACCCGGGCTGCTACATGCTCCTCGACATTTTACAAAGGAGCGAGTTTTGCAACATATTCATGTTCCGCGTCATACTCTCCGTCCGAGTCGGACTTCTCGGCGTGGTCTGTGTTTCTCTCATTCCTATTCTAGTCCTAGTCATGTTTCCGTTCTCGGAAGCAGTCTATTGAGAGGTGGAGCGAACCCAGAGCATACCAACCGCCGGTTGCACCACCTCCATAAGGGGTTCAAATGTTATGCGTTTGGGGGTTACATTTCTTCAAGGAACATTAGTTTCGATGCATGGGTTAATTGTTCTTGACTAGAGGGCCTTTTTTCAGTGGTCTGTTAGACATTTTCCATATTTCGTTCTCGTTATCATTGATTGCGCGTTCTGCTTGTTGAATACCAAAGTCCAGGTGGAGGAAGTTATTGCTAGTAACTGTAATTTAGAGCCTACTATAACTCGGCGTGGCTTAATTCTGTGCACACTGGCTTATTGGTGCGAATAAATTCAGCAACACGGGGATAAACCAAATAAGGGGTAATATACGGCCAAGTTCTGTTACAGCAGAAACTCACACGCCTGAAGAAACCAAGCTAGGATGGTATAGAAGTGAGACCTAGGACGTATGTATTTGCGCAGTTATTTTGACAGCCCTAACCCTACGCCTCAGACTAAAAGCTCGGCCTCCAACAATTTTGACATCCATCTACATTATTGCGTGTGGTTTTTCGCTTTCCGTAAAGCGTACCATCTTTTTAGGCCGAGAGACGGATACAATTACTGCAATGAATGGTCGCCAAGCCATGACAGGGACATCATACTGTACCCTTACACTTGACATTCTGGTGGAGTTAATGAATGAACATATAAAGTGTGCTGATTGACAAGATACACCTAGTGACAGTCCCTATACCCGCCTCAAACAGCGACATGCACGACTATAACCTACCGAAAAAGGCAGCGCTGATTGGTCTTACAGATATTTTGAGAGGAGCTCAAAAGTTAAAACCGCTGCGCACAGTATGGCAAAGGGTTCTTTATTACCCTAGGATACAATCTGGTTGAGCAATTCCAAACTCTACATTATAAATGTGATCTGCACCCAACCAGTTTTTGTCTCTTTCTGTGTTTCATTTTCGCACATGTGTATGCAACAGCCATAAAATATAATGTAAACCGTTAACTGCTACCGTCACGAACTTCCTTCAGATCATGAATTCGTTCACACTACCGCGCAAAGATATTGTTCCCAAAAAACTACAGTTAATAGCTACCATACCCAAAATAGTCATCATCCTCAGACTCAGGATAAGACTGGATTGTAGGCTGGGGCTGGGGCTGGGGCTGGGGCTGAGGCGTCGACTCTCTTATGCCAGGTAAGATTCTTTCCCATAAGACCCGACTCTCGCTTGAATTCTCCCGCCCGAACATGGCTAAACTGAGCGGTCCGACTTCGTCTAAAGCTTTCTGAATCCTCATTCTGACACCTAGTAGAGCGCTAGCGCACTCAAAGTGGTTTTTGCCACCAACTTTGGCATTCTGGATATTTGTAGCTGTGTCGTCCAATAGCTTGGTGATATTCCGTACAGCGGTTATGAGGGGAATATTTGTTGGTATGTTGACAACTTTACTTTTTAGAAGTTTGATACCCTTGAGCCCCCAATACAGCTCGGCAAAAATCAAGCGATCGCATAGCTTCCCGGAGGTTTGATCGTTGTAGAGGCGACATTCATTGAGAGAGCCGTTGCAATATCGGGCGTACAGATTTGCACACGCTACAACAATCTCCTGCCTTGCACGGCTTTCTTGGGCAGTAATTTCATCTGCCAGTGGCAAGTTTCAGCTTAATGTCTTAGATCGTGATTTAGTTGAAACATTGTAATCATACCTATGATTCTCTGCGGAATAGATTCGCACAACTTCACCTCGACGTCGTCATACAAAACAAGCTTACGCCCAGTTCCTTCAAGAAAAGCGCCAGTAGAAAATGTCTAGGACAAAGTCTGAAAGATATCGTCGAGGCAAAAGACCCACGCAAACACACACCTTCGACAACCACACTCAACGCCTGGTTTTGCCAAGCTTTTCCCCTCTTTGGGGGGGAGCGGGTTTAACTTTGGCTTCACTCCATACCTTTTGTCTCTGTGTGCTTGGTTTTGCAAGTGTATCTCGTGGTTTGTAAAGCTCTCTTTACCACTCAGCATCGACATCGATCGGTAGTGTACCCAGCAACTCGCCACTCGACTGTTTTTACCAAAGTTATCAAAGCCTACGACTTGCTTGTGGATGTACCAGTACGTGAGGCCCGGAATGGCCTATCAGCGAAGTATCAGCCAAGTTCCCTGAGATACACATTCCGTACAACCTCTTCGAACCAACTATGATGGATAAAGACCCGCGTCTCGGGCACCACTAGGACGATGTACAAGAAGCGGCCCTACGATGACATCACCCTCTGCCCCCCCATTCCCACCAAGCCCGAAGATCATCAGCGAGCCATGTATGACCTAAGGAGTACTCATCTCGGGACCTCCAAACGGTTCTGCCTTACTTTGTTTGCCGGTTGGGGTATTCCACTGCGATAACGTCAATGAGACCCTGGACTAAGCATGAGCGAGGATTTTGTAAGTGGTGGTCGTCAGATGACGGGATGTGCAGGTCATTCTCTAGGAAGGGGGGCCAATTAATTTTGGTGGATAAATGGGGGGAAGGTGAAAGGGATGGTACATTTGACTGAGAGAAGGGCTCGGCGGACACATTGGGTTCACACCACGGAGTATCGGGGAAAAATGGATTTTTGTCACACTCTAGTTAGAGTAAATACAATATGATTTAACAACAATAACAAGACCCACGCAATATACAGCCAATCTTCGTAACTCGGCTCTTTGATGGTCCATCTCCACTGTTCTATCCATTTCTGGCACAATGGTAGCAGCGTTGACGTACACTGGTATTCCTCACACACCCGTGCCAGCTCAACGAGGTGAGGAAACTGGATATCCACAGGTATCATTTCTACCTGTCCATGTAACGCATGAAACACAAAAGCCAAAACCGTAGGATCATACACCTCATCGAATGCATATTTGGTATGATGTTCTCCGTCTAAAGGTATGACTCGCATCGTGCGCCTCCGAGTGTGATCTGCATATTCTGGCTTTGGTCCAAAGAGGTCTCGAAATACTGGAGATGCAGTACGCAGTGCATGGGAAGAAACTAAGAACGTTGCGTCGATAGGCGTGGAAGTTTTGTAACAAATTTCCATATCTCCATATCGACAAATCTCGACGTAGATTTCGTTGATCTTGGCAGATCCGACAACGGTATAAGGTCCGTTGAGGGGTGAGTTATTAGATACATTCTTTCCATTCAATACTGCGTCCCACGCCATTTCTGTTGCTGGCAGGCAACTTTTCGAATATGACGTTAGCTTTAACCTAGCGATGCTATTTAAGCAAGCATCGAATTTCTTTGCCTGCTGATCTAGCGGTGGCATGCAATTGGAATGGCAATAGCCGCCAATCTGCATAGTACCGAGATCTTGGCGAATGGCGTTCAACAACTTTGTGAAGTCTCCTGCGATGCTTTCCAATGTTCTGCTTGTATCAACGGCTGCATTGTTATGATGCTTCTTCTTTTTCCTCTTCTTCCTCTTCTGCATCTTTTCCTTCATTTCAAACAGGCCCCCTTCCATATGTAAGGCCGCAAACACAATGTAGTCGCAGTACTTTTGGCCATGCTCACACTTCACTTTCCTCTTGTCGCTGTATTTATCGTACATGTTGCAACACACACGTACAAAATCTTCGCCGGCTTTTACACGCTGTAATCCCATGTCTCCTGCGATACCAACATTAGTCAATGTACTTAGTTTTATAGTTTCAGATACCGTACGTGAAATGCCTTCCGGGAGGTGACTATGCATTTTCATAACCGCGCCTTTCACCATGACACTGAACTCTCCATTCTTCTGTACTCCATTCCTTGCAAAAGCCTTCGTGATTTTCCCAAACAATTCCTGGTTCCCAAACAGATACGCAATAAACAACCAATCCTCATACCCAGACTCCAGCACAAGCTTTTCCAGTGGCAGCATCCAGGCTTTATTCCACGGACTCATTGCCGCCGCACAGTCGTAATAATCGCAGATGATAGCAATATTATGAAGGTGTTCGAATTCAATGGTTTTCGGGATGTGTTCCGTCCGCTCATGAATGACATAGAGCACCACCGCCATCGCGGTTGAATCGAACCCTAAATCGTCACCGATAGGCATATTGTACAGAGAATCATCGGAAACCGAAGTAGCGGTAGCGACTTCCTGCAAACGGCGAAGCTCGATAGCCTCCACGAATCCGGAAGACGGTCCAAGACTAGCGCGGAAGATCGGAGAGGCACTACACAGTAGATGTGACGATACGAGATATGTCGCGTTGATGGTGGAGGTTTGTAGAGAGAGCTTAAGATATCCGTAAGGGCAGATGGTGAGCTGTACTACGGTCAGTTCAGTTTCGGTCATGTCTTTGGTGGGGGGTGTGCGGTTGATGGTGATGAGGGAGATAGGTGACGTGATGCGGTATCGGCGATAAGCGCTGCGGAGTATATGAGGCTGAAAATGACGCAGTTGTAAGAATTGATTTAGACGAAATACATTCAAAATTACCTCTTAGAGTAATTTTTCTACATGCACATGCACGATAAGGCTTGGGACCCAAGCACGGTCGATCAGATATTGTTGACAGCCGCTCTTAGCATTGATAAGCCTGACAGATATCTACAGTCTCTCAAGATATCTGGCGTTTAGAGAAGATAATGTTAGACATTGGGCCCAATCAGTCGCTAAGGTTAAAAATAGATTTCGTAGTGGTATATATGCCCCCCTGGATCCGTTGGTTTCAACAAACCAGGCACCCAGAATGCAAACATTTCCCTCCAACAAAAACTGATACTGTGTGATTAAATGCTATCGATACAGGGTAGCTGCCGTACATTGAGTTGAACATATTTGTGGCTGTTGATTTGTGCTGGTTTATATGACGCTTAGCCCCTGGTCTAGTGGATGACACTAGATTTTGTGCCCAGTTATAAATGCCATTGAAGTTAGCACGGACTGTGCGAGACATCCCATGTGTTATTATCGGTGGTTATGATCGGTTAACAATCAGTACTCTCGATACAGGGTTTCGTTGCCGTGTAGTTCAAGGGTGGATAAGGCTGAAGGATGGGTAACAGGATACACTACAGTCCACTTCCAGTCAGGGTTTCCAATAGTCCAGGCGCAGGCCAGTCTTTTTGGGCCCAGAAACCTGGTCCAGGGTGATGCACGAGCTGGCACGCCTTGGGCCGGATCGAGTGTCTGTCGAACCCTAGCAGCGGCTGCCGCTGTGTTGCTGCGAGTTTTCACTCCCAAAATGACTTCAATAATCAAGGTACAATGCATCAAGATGGTTAGCAGCCACTTTACACCATAGCCGACCTCTGAGACCACTGGATGAGCTATATCACGCAACAGATGGGCTGTTTCTAGCTTACCAAGCCGTCACTCAGTGTTCTCAACCGTCCCGTCCGACATCATAGCCTGACGGGCAGGACGGCGCCAAGGCCGTCTCTTCCTTACTCAAGACGGACAGAATGTCGGCTGTCATCCACCGTCATTGCGCGGTCACTGTATATCTTTACATGTAACATCGTATATACAGCAGAGCTTAATCTTTCGAGCAACGGAGTCTGACATGGTACGAATGGAACAGATGCTCACGGATCTTGCATCACGGTCACCGTAATTATACCGATTTTCATATGAGTTTTGTTATGTATACGAAGATCCATGGATATCGATAGATGACCACCGGGGACGGCTGAATTCACTGCCGTCTCTCGCATCATAGTCTCATCACTCGACATATTTGCAGACCCGTATATTACATATACAGGTCTCGGCCGGAGACGGAGATGTCTTGTATGGCCGGAGACGGAGATGTCTCATATGGCCGGAGACGGTGATGTCTCGTATGGCCGGAGATGACTGTTGACTCTAGTACGAGCTGATAGCATTCAGCCGTACTGGTACGTTCATATATATACTGGCCTTGTGGCCCTCTTAGATTGATCACAATCAAGCTTCTCTAGCATCACTATTTCAACAGGTTATGAGCCCGGCGCCCGCTACAATCTTTATTCCAAATACTCTATTTATATCTTACAATTGACAGCCTCAAAAACCCTAACCCGCTCACAACCATCCCTACTCATCAGCCTCATCACCATCACCATCTATCACCCTACATCGTCACCTTCCTAACCTCCTTCACTGTAAATATGATAAATGAAACATTTAAGACTGCTCACGGCAATGTGCCCAAGCTGACGCAAGAAAACTACCCAGTCTGGAAGCACAAGATCCGCCAAGTCCTCATCACCAAGAAAGCCTACCATATCACCCCAGGTGCTCAACTCCTCCCACTTGGTAACGGTGCAGCCCTACGCACTCTACAAGAACACTGGCACGACCAAGCCATTCAGGAGATAGCATTGATACACATTGGATGCAGCAATCAACTCCATCCACTCATTGACGATATCGACAACCCTGTGGAGATGTGGGAAGAACTCAGGGACCGACTTGACAATGCCTCAACGAAACTTGGCTGCACCCAAGCCATGTGGAAGTCCACCGCATCTCCATCATCACCAGACGAAACAGTCACCAAGAACTAGACCAAACTCATTGCCTTCCGCAAGAAGCTAATCGGCACCACCGAAATTATCACTGATGATGCCATGAAGACACATCTGTTCACCACCTTATCAAATTCATTGTTATGGGGGTGCTTGGTCCTAAGTAGATATACTTCAACAACGTTTGCTTGGATACTTAAGTAGTACTGGATGCAAGGCCGTAGACACTATATTTTCCTTAAGCGTGTTTCCAATTGAAATAACTTTGCGACCTCCAAATAACTATTGGCCAAATCGTATTAAGTTGTCAAACAATGTTGGCAACGCATATATCGCTAACGGATTCCTTTTTTCCGTTTATGAATTCAAAGTTGGTGTTTCCTTTCAGCCTTGAGCCGTTTCTTTGTTGTAGGTAAAGGATTGACCCTTCCTCTCCGAGAGCATCTTAAGGGATCAGCCCGATACAGCTTATCCGCAGGTCCCGTATATTGATTTTCTTCCGAATCTCCTTGGATATCCCGAGGGGTGGATGAGATATCTCTTTCAACTGACTATCGTATTGGTACTTGTCTTGTGTCGTGGTCTAGAAATTGTGAGGGCAATCTTCGATGATCGATCAAATATCTTACTGCTGTATCCAACTGTTCCAACTCGGCTATCCACCAAATACACTGAGCTGCAAAGAGCTATTGTCGTTCCTTGAAAGTGACTAATAACTTTGCGAAAGTTCCAGAGGATTATATCGGCTTCGTTTTTGAACGTGATACTCATTGAAGGGGTGGGGCTGCCGCTGTAAGCTAATAGTAATTTATATAATAGATATAGGTATCGTAAAAACACACACAATAATGTTGTATGGCCTACTTCGCTGGTAGGTTTTTGACTGTTCGTGCTGCTAGAGCTTGTTCTTCCATTGCCGGGACAATGTGATCTCTTCATAGTCGTGCTTCAAGGATTCTCGGATCCATAGACGCTATGATTCCATTAATCGTATGATTGCTCTATTGCAATCGCGACTTACATTATTACGAATGCACCCGGTAATGGATCGCCACGCTTCCCTTATGTTATTGTGTTCATTTAATGCGGTTTCAAAGCATTAAGCTCCTGATTAGGATCATGCCATCCATTATATTAAGTCATATCGGACAACGTATCAGATCAGTTCTTCAACTTGGACATCTTGCCTCCCATTCGTTCAGTAGTTGGAACATCTGACCGCATATAGTGTTAGCAGTGCCAATTGCACTATATAATAACTCTCGGTTATTAAATGCCTCGCCTTGTTAATTTGGCTATTCGAGAATCCGTTGAGATATTTGATCGGCGACCAAAAAATACTCTGCCAAAGTAGATTATGACACGTCACTATGACGTTGCAATGCATACTAACTCAAAGCAATGAGCAGGGTTGCTTCTGGCCTCTGATCTTCAGCCAATGTCATTAATCCCTCAGATACAGCATGCGTAGGTCTCGGCACTTCCAGAGACCGAGGAGCGTTACAGGATTGATCCATGTCACTGCGCGACATGGCCTGTAAATCCCTACATACTCGCATTTTGCTTATCATCTGCTGCATATGTAATTCTGCAAGTTTGCAACTTAACTGTATGTTGTCCCACTAGATAAGTTATAGTAAATGTGGCCAATAACTATGCGCACAGCTGAAGGTTTTTCACTTCCCAGTGATGGCGACATAGTTGCGTCATCATAGTTGAATCTGCTAGTGTGAGTTGTAAATCGTCACTAATTGATCGACACACAGCTCAGGTGTAATCCCGCTAAGAATCACCTGACTGACAAACAACGTGTTGCTCTCACAGATAGATGTTATGCAACTAAGTATCTGCTAACCAATCCACATTGTATCATTACCGCTGTTAGGTTGAACCCCTACCATTCATATTAAACTACCATCCAAATCCTTCAACAGTGGATCCCCTCTACCACTGCCCAGCAGTATATGGATGCGATCTGCGAAAATATGCCGAGCGAACAACAATGACACATGAACTGAGAGATGCATGCGCCGGAGCAGCCCTATACTCTCCTGGTGGAAATCGTGGCTACCGCCGTGGTGGACCAGGTGGCGGACGAGGAGGTGGATGAGCAAACACACGCCAGAAGCACAAATGCACATACTGCAAAATGGACAATCAATCCGCCAAAGCATGCGGAAAGAGAAAGCATGCTGAAATCGATAGAAACATCTCGAGGAACATTGAGCGGCAATGATTCCAGTAGTCCGGGTGTGGACTAGTCCGGACTGGTCCAGTCCAGTCTAGTCCGGGTCCAGTCCGAGTAATCTTTGGACTGGGATCGGACCGGTCCAAATTTTTGACAGACTGGTACGGGCTTGGTCCGGACCAGTCCACTTGGGGCAAATCAGCGAAAGTCTCTGGGAGTCAGTAATACACTGAACCACCGAATAGAGTCATAAACGGAGACTCATATGCGCAGACTCATACACGCTGTGGTGAAAGGGGGGAGCTAGAAGGCAGAGAGCCCATCATCAACACTCCGCCGCACCTCTCGCCACATCCAAAGGGAATTGGTGGCAAAGAGCAGTTCTGGTTCGAGGGGCGTAGGAAGACAGTGAGAGCATATGATAGGGTACCTGGCCATGAGGAACCACACAAATTGCGTGGATCTACGAAAACTCTGCAAGAGTGCGTGGGAACCAGGAGCTGGGAAAGATAGAGTGTGTATTTCGTTGTATGATAAGATGAGATGATGTCTATCTACCCCGGGATCTCCCAAATATATACTCCCCGCCACTCAGTCCATCTCCTTTATCCCTGTATCTACGTACACCCCCCAGCCCGCTTCCCCCTGCCAAACTGAGTGGCGGTGGTGATGGTGAGAAACGGATGTTCCCGCCACAATGCCGACTCATACATACAGACTCAGACACACAGACTCATACACACAGACTCATACATGTTGGCTCAATCACTACTTGCCACTTGCCACTTGAGCTGCCAATTTGTTGACTAGGGATTTGGCCCGGTGGCTTCTCTAGTGTTCGGTGCTGGCGGGCTCGGGCATGTGGCCGGTGGCTTACGGCCCCCATTGGCCTCGCCTGCCCCCACCAGCCTCGCCTGCCC
>Ga0307512_10007377_pt1 | contig 10913 bp, 13 predicted proteins | sample 14_EM_MG_FD_200267 | JGI IMG/M metagenome (GOLD analysis project Ga0307512, IMG submission 200267) | Populus trichocarpa ectomycorrhiza microbial communities from riparian zone in the Pacific Northwest, United States - 14_EM | ecosystem: Host-associated > Plants > Roots > Unclassified | place... | reverse complement strand
CAATAAACCCTAATACAAAAAAAAAAAAAAAAAAAAAAAAAGAAGTCCAAGATATCATACAAAAGGATCAAATCTCTGTGGGGCAAGGGAAATTGGTTGTTTGTCCTCAAGTTCCGTGTAACGCGGGTAGGGACGAAAAGGGAGGCTATATATGGAAAGGTAAAGGACATTTTATCAACCATCAACAGTGCATCAGTGTAACACGCCGGAGCGTGTGGGTAAAAGATAAGGGTTTTGAGATGAGACTGAACCCTTCCTAAGGGCTTCACACAACAGGACCGGCCTAAACTGGGGGTGTATTGCAAAAGTCAACGCAAGGAAGGGTGTCTGCTCATCTAGAACCGAGGAACGCTGGCAAGCAATTTACTATCTATCCATTTATGTACTGGTCCGACAAACATCTGATTGTCTGCACAACCGATCACTCAATTTCCTGGGGTGCTATCACCCGATTGCTTGATCGTGCATGATATTGATCTGCCAGTGATCAAGGCTGCCCACAGTTGAGGTAAGGCGACCGGTCGCCTTACAACTTGTGCACTGATCGTGCCATACCGAGTCTATTGCGTCTGCGTCCGTTACATAGGTTGCTGCCCTGCTCGCGCTCGTTCGCTTCGGCGCTTCCACATGTCACCACTTTTCTTAGTTGCTATACATCAGTATTCAATATCACAGCACAACGTGGCTGGCTCGGAGAGCAAGTTTAGATAAGTTCAGGCTACGAATTGGCGGCAGTTATGAAAGACAACTCTGAAACGCGAGCGAATATAAAGCAAGCCTCACAGCCACGCGTGCCAGTGAGCGGACTGTGAGCGGACACGACTCGGACGTAGCGCCCGGCAACTGCCACAAGTCTTCCTGTTACTATAGTATTGCGGTACACGCAGTGGTCAGGGGGGAGTTGGGGACCACCAATGGTCAGGCATGCAGTACTAGTGTCTGATGGGCAGATTGTTGATTCACCCACTTCCTTGTCTTCTACACCCTAAATACTACTTCAAATATTTATTCTATGCTATTCCAATGCCTGAAATCTAATTTTGCAGATGAGAAACCCATTATTTGAGGTTTCCCATGTTTTGGAGGTCATCACGTCACTTTGAAGAAGACAGAAGCCTTCATCTGTCGCCGCTGGTCAAGTATTATTAAAAGGAAATGTAATTAGCTGATGGTATAGTGGTAATTGTATTTTGCTTACATGAGTGGGCAGGGCAGGACTGTTGGTTCGATTCCAGATGGTGCAATGTTTTTTTTGATCGCAAACATGTGCCTGTACAGTCATGTGATACGAATGGAAGTGCCACTCATTGGGCGGAGAATGAAACATGTCACCATGACTTGTGCCCTGACCATTGGTGGTCCCCCTTGACCACTGCCAATGCGTGTACCGCAATAGTAGCATCATTCCTCAGTCACAGACTAGTCCCTTTCCTATCCGGTGCACCTGGTGCAGGGCCAACGCGTTCACTAACTTCACTTCCTTTCTCCCTTCCCTTGCTGTGCACCTCTCACTGCCTCTATTCAGCACATACAGCCCCAACCAAGACGCCTGTAGGCACTGACATGTATATAGACTCACTTCGTCACTGTAGAGGACAAGCAACCAACGAACAATTAGAAGGTTTCGTCTTCTGTTCGGAAGTCTTTCATGTGCGCATTTCTTCCTTCTTGCTCTCCCCTCTCTTTCCCTTTTGCTCTGTCTACCCTCCCCTTGGGTCGACATCATTCTTATCGCCGCCACCGTACGTACAGCGATGACATGCTGTACAGTACTCGTGATCACGAGGGGATTCACCCGACAAGTGTGACAATCGTTGAGTGCTGGTGCTGTGGTGCAGTGCCAGTGGGCCAGAGGCATGTCCATGCCGGACTGAGAGTCAAAACTGCAACCGACATGGCCATATCCTAGACAGATAACTCCAGAGGTTGTTGTTTATGTCGGTCGGTGAGCTGAGCTGGGTGTCCTGGAAGCCAATGAGGCGATTAAAGAGTCACGAGGAGTCAACGGGGATAGTGTAATAAGTTGTTGCTAGCTCGGTGTTAATGTTTTTCTATCCGAACCTACCTGGGTTGCCTCCCCCTTCGTTTATGTGAGTAGTGAGGCATACAGCCCCCACATGTTCACATGACCAATGCTGGCCATTCGAGAAAAGGATCATGATGGGGAAGTGATGGGAACAGGATCTCTGTGCTGAGAGAGCGTTCCTGAGTATGTCCGTATTACTTCCTTTCCCATGAGTCCATGACAGATGGCAGCTGTCTGGTACTATAACATAATACAGTACATGAGATGAGGAATTGCCAAATTTCATCCTTCTCTTTTTCTGCAATCTCGTTCCCCGGACAAATCGCAGTTTTGCGTGTTGCTATTCCTTTTGCTTCACCTGACAATGGTTGTCTTCGCCCTCGTAAACAACGCAACTTCCGGCGGTTATTTTATCGCATCGGACCGGGCCTCTATGGGGTGGTAAGTCGTCTACATCCTTCTCACGGGGTCATTGAGTAACGAAACGGGACGCAGGAGAGAGTTTCCTCATGACTTGGACTGTGAGATGGAGGATGTACGACAAAATGGCGAGGAGGTAGAGGAAGTATCAATCGGACTTGATGGCGACTGGTTTCTTCGTACCAGCGCACGACACGGTCCGTCTTACACGCGCGAGCCACGTGTTTCTATCATTCCCTCCGAGTCGGTTCTTGACTAAAAAAATATAAATCACGGACACCCCAGCATGCAAAACAGTACATTCTCAAGAAGGCATGGTCTCCAACGTAGAGGACTTCGTCCGTCTCATCCAAGAAGCCGGCCTCAGCTTAGCGCACTATGCGATACAGTTCTTCACTTTCGTGCCCGACCCGACGGGCTATGTCACTGTACTGCATAAGACGGACGGTTCGCTCACTCGGTGTGCGTGGCATAATGTCCCATGGGAACTCGACATCGTTTTAGAGCGCGAGGCGTCCAAGGGTGTCCGTCATGTGGCCGTTGGTATGAACAATTCATACGTCATCCTCCTGAATACAGGTGTCATGATGTGGTCTGGCGTCCCTGCACCACTAGACCGACTGCTAGACGACGCTGAAAAGAGGGGTCGTGCTGTAGCGGTAAGCCTCATAAACTTTAATATGGTGGATGAGTGATATACTACCGACTAACCTATGGTTGAACGTCCAACTCACCAGACTGTCTCTCTCTCTCTGATCTCGGACAGTTGGTATTTCGTCGAATTCGCAGATGGTGCCACGGCATTCTTCCTTCCACCAGCCTGGCACGACTCTCTTAACAGATTCACCGCCCTGGCCTTCCGCAATAAGGGCCCCAGGATGTCCACCTCTTATAATTCAGCCCCTTCGCCCCACTACCCACATCGTGGCGAATTCGGGTCGTTCAACCCAGTCGGTCAGCATGGTCTGGGCTATCCCCCAGGTTACATCCCTTTCGTGGCCAACCCATACCTCGCGTCTGCCTTCACTGGCATGCCGTACCCGCAGGCGCCCGTGTACAACATCACCCATGTACACAACAATCCAACGCCACAAAAACGCAAATCGAGCCTGGAGGACTACAACGGCATGTTTGAGTTACTCGGAGGAGCACTGAAGTTGGCGGGCACAGTGCTGGGTATGGGATCTGGAGGCTTCTGATTGCGCCGCCGGTCTGTTGTGTCTGATCATCTGATGTGGATGTATGGGTTTCGTTTTTTTTGTTATCTTTCTTGATGGGTTTTAGCTGGGTGTCAGATTAGAGATTGTTGATTTCATAACATACTATATATCCTGAGTCTCGCTACAAACGCTTCATGCTTCACACTGCAAGGAATCGTGCGAGGATCTAGTAAGCCTTGACCTGGGATCACATGCGTCATATCCTTCACGTGACGATGGATCTTCTCCGAGTCAATTCCCATTACCACCTTGAGAGGTCCTGCTCCGCCCAAGCCAGTCACCATCATAGCAAAGGAACCTGGGAATTATCGCTTCCTACAGTTTCTACGAGCTTCTTCGATCCAGAACTCCTTCCGATGACGTGAAACATACTTTATTCAATTAGAACCATTCATAATATGCATCAAAAAAGTCGTGGCAGGATGGTCGTTTTTTTTTAGCGACTGTGCAGGTCAAGTAACATGGTAGAGTCTGAGATATGGAGTCGACTTCGACCTGATTTGTTCTCTCAGACTTGCTTTTTTCTTCTTAATAGTGTATCGTGGTTCACAGACCAGATGCAGAGGAACTTATCAGGAGCGTGGTCTACCGAGGATGATTGTCCGGAATGCCACCTTTGATAATTTTATGATGACGTGGCTTTGAATTGACGTGGATAAAGGGAGTGTTTCTTGCAGCCTGCAGCCTCAGGATCAGATTAGCCGCAAAACCGAAGTTCTGGAAACTCCGAACTGAAATAGACACTTTACGATACACGCCGATTCCACGAGTTGCATTTATTGGGACCACGAAACAAAAAAACAAAGAGCAACATTATTGTGACAGACATCCTACAACAATGGCACCTCTCCCTGCCGCATTTCTGCATTCAGGATCTCAGGCTCAAACCTTCATTCGGGGGAGGAGATCAACAATCCTATTCGCCTTCACCGATTTCCCATTGTCCCCAAAATACCTCTTTGTCATAAAGCTCCAGTGCAACGAACCGACGATCCAATTTTGCAAGCAATCCACATATAACTTGACGCCCCTGTCGATACCGTCTCCCCACGAGGGGACTCGCGTCTGGTTCTCGATAAACGCATCAAGGGTTTGCTTGCACATCTCGCCGATGCGATCTACGGCTTGCTGAAGGCTGAGCCCATCATGTGTCATGAACACGCAAATCATGTTATGCGTGTCGCCGCGGGATTGCTCGACATTGTAAGAGAATAGGTCCTAGATGCCCGGTCATCTGTCATCACATGGGGTCCGGGATGAGTGGCGGTGAGATGGTGCTCACGTTGGACCACGTCACGAAGTCATTGGCGCCCTGGTTGAGAGCCATGATAATGGGGTGTTCAATAACATCGTCGGGAAGCTCCAGGTCAAGTGAGTACTCGATGAGGTCGAACATGGGCTTGCACCTGGATGTCTCGCGCCTCATCTTGATATAGGTCTCGAGGTCCGGGACAATTCCCTCTGTACGGTAGAATGCCTGCTGGTGCACGGCTTGGAAATAGGTCTCCATGTTCGACTTGAACCGTTGTTGGACCGCCGGGGAACAGGTGCGAATGCAACGAGACCAAAAGCTGAAAGCAAAACGCAGGAGCCAATGTGAATGGGCCCTCGGTTGGGATAAAAGAAGGGAGCTTACTCTCGGGCGAGTCTTGCTGCGTTGTTCTCTCCGACGCCATCTGGTTGACGACGGATGGGGCGGAAGTAATCCGGCCATTCAAGTGCGTTCATGACCAAGTTGGCAAGGCCCTTGGCGTCGCGAGCCAAATAACCATCGGAGACATCGTCCAAGTGGAAGAGATAATTCGAGAAGTCGTTCACGACGCGGAGGCGTCCCGATGTGGTGTTATTGTAGCAATACGCGGTGAGTACTCCAGCTTGCAGGCCCCGCATAGCGGCCACCTTTCTCTGTGTGAGGTGTGGAGAATAGGAAAGAATCCAGTTGAGAGACTCCGCTGCGACGGCGTCGCCGTCATCGTGGAAGGTAAGAGGGAATGGACAGTTGAAAGAGAGAAAGTCCGGGAGGATGAAGAAAGTGGGTTCGAAGACCGTCGTCGGCGATAGAGCACCAGCGAAGATGAGGGGGGAGTCAAGAGGAATAGACAAGCGCGACAAAGTCGGAGAACTGTTGGGAGAAGACATGCTCCCGTGAGTACGAGTGATGGAAGAAGAGCTTGAAATTAAGGCGAATCGAGGGAGGGTAGGATGTTGCGAACTAGGGGTCTTGCAAGCTGCACAGGGTATCAAGCCTACACGACATGAGTGGGCCTTTTATCCGATTCTTTGGGTGAGGTTCAGAGTTCATAGCCCTATACGTGCGAATATGGAGAATGTGCAGTGCAGATTTCCGGGAAGCAAACATTTGCGTTGATGACTTGGAGGTCACAGATAGTGGACGAGTCGTTGTAAGCATTAGGCACATCAGCCAGTGAAATAGGAACTTCTGGATACAGCAAAGCGACTGGAGATTAGTCATGCAATGGTCAGCATTAGATAGAACCTTCAACAATGATGATCCCGGTTTTCTCACCATTTCCTTTCTCGCGTGTTCATCCACGGCACCACATCAGCTGGCGCTCGAGACTCCCAGTGGTATCAGCATATAGACGGGGATATGGATTCCCTGAGTCCTGAATGAAAAGAAAATGTATTACATGATGCCAGACTATGATGCAGCAAGGCAATACACATTTGGGGACCATCGTGACTCGGATACTTGTATGTCTATGTCTGTAGCTCCAGAAATCTGTAGTTATGTCGCAGAACACGTAAAAAAAGTGCGTTGAGGGACCCCCCGTTCGTCGCCCTCATGGGATGTGGTTAGTATAGTAAACTTGAAATTTGAGGGCAAAGAAATTTTCCTGGGAAATCCAAATTTTAATCTATCGTGCAGATAGGAATGAGAAGCTCTTTCGGAAATTTGATACCGGACACACGGGGTGATTAAAGGCGATCCAAGGGGGGCCAGCGGTCCTGCCGCCTGAATGATACATAATCCCGGTCCAGCGTATTTTGAAAGGTATACCGTGGGATAAAGGAAGTCTGGCCATCCGACAGGACAGTAGGAACAACTCGGAAGGAAGATGAGAAGATGTGCTTTATCGAGTAGTCGGTGAACCAAGGTTCCGGAATTGGAACCTTCGCATGACCGCCACAGGGCAGTTGATGAGCACGAATTCCCCAATCAAGTGACCAAAATTCACTCTTGGGCGCTTCTACTCCCTCGGTGCGGAAGGAGAATGACACGACAGTGCTTGGCAACGGTGAACGACGATTAGACTGGCTGTATTCTCAATTCACTTCTAGAGATAACCCGTGTCAGTGGAAGTGGCGGCATCCCGTGGACACTGGGGATCCCTTCGAGGTCAATGTGATTGAGAATAGTAACCGAGGGCCTGAATCAGTATGTCCGACTTAGTTCCCTGCGGCTCGGGTATAGGTGTAGGTAACTGGTAGACGAGATCAGTAGAATGTCACTTGCGCTCTACCGGTTCTGAGTCAGCCAGTGGTAGAATCTGACGGCGAGACATGCGTATGACAAGTTCCAAAAGAATCGACAGACATCTGACACCGAGCCGGAGATCCAAGCAATGATGAACACGGTGAGTTAATACGGCCTTCGAGAAAGATAACCATGCGATGGCCCGGGTTAAGCATGGGAACGGATGAGCGGAAGCTGTACAGCTATTCTGACTGGAAGAAAACAAGAGGATGGTTTTCGTAAACTAGGGTAGACAGGTCATTTCGGACTGTGACAATGGTGCGTGGTAGGATGGCGGTTGTATTAACCTAAGATGACACGTACCGGTGCCACCGGAGTTGAAACTACACTAGAGCCTGCAATATGAGTGCCTAGCCGATACAGGAACTGTTGCGCGATGAATGACACTTGAATGACTTTTACGGCGAGGACCAGATGTGGGGAAAACCTCGGGCTCGATGAGCTAGACATGGCCCAAAGAAAGCCTCATTATCAGAAGACACTGTTGCCTTGCAGGTGAATTTAGCTATGTTGGGAGATGACGAACCTAAGCTTGCCGCGACATGGTCAGGGGCTTCGCTCTGAAAATATTAGCGCCGAAGCGTCGCGAATGCATGCGCGCGGCATGACGGCGCAATTATCTACTCACGTGTGAATTTATGCATGAGATGCATTGGCGCGCAGTGGAAATTTACTGGCAACTTGATCAGACCGATCAGACCAAGCAATCGTCGAAAAAGTAACAGTGGAGTGTATTTACCTCCAATGCCGGGCGGCAGGCAACTTGACCAGTGTTGATTGGACTGACCCTCCTCATCTCATCCCAGTCGATCGTTGAGGCCATTGGGGCATGAAGCAAGACCTTGACGAGAGCCCATCGTGATTTGTTCCGGGAGGTGGAGGACTCGGATAGAAGGGCGGGATTACAAGCGCGGCCTATTTCCTCGGAATGTGCCGAATCGGAACAAGCGCCCACAGCCGGTCTTGCCTCTGAGCCTACCGAATCTTCATCGTCCCATCCTGCCAGCGAGACATATTCCATCTCCAGGGAGCCCTTGCCTATATCTTGCTTCGTGAAACGCAATGACCGACAAGGAGACTGATTCAACACCATATCAAGGCACCGTCTGATGCAACATTGTGGCTACTGACATTCTCGCTGTATACCAGGACGAACTTGAAGATGACCATCGTCAGTGGAAAACAAGGACCTACCGCGCGTAGAACTGCGATTTATTATGAATACAGGATCTCAGGGGGGACAGATTGACGAGGTTTGGGCTCCCATGCTCTTTACCTGCCCGGGCAGCTGCCGTCACTCATACCAATACGGGCAAAGGGAAGATAATGACGCACTGAAGAACGTTCTATGAGCACACAGACCCAATTCCATCATCTATTCCTCGAATGGCCATATTGGGCATGGTCTTGTGGCCATGTGGCGCTGCATTCCTTGCCATCCGGTTCATATAGACGAAGAATATAATACAGTAAGGCATGATCCTAAGTAGCAAGTGCGTCATCATTTTATCACTGGTAGTACCACCTTCTGACTTGATGTCTGGTGGCCAGGTTTTTCTTGTTGGCGGGCGACGTCGCCCGCGGTCGCTTTTGCTGGCCCCAACAGGCCCTTTTGCCCCGACGGTTCCTTCCCCAGGCGGCCTCCCTCCATGGTCTCAACTCGCCGCGCCCAATTTCGGCGCCTCTCGTTATTGTTGACCAGTCTTGCCTTCGCCCTCGCTCGGGTCGCCTTGCAGCGGGGGCGCGCTTTCGAGACGGTGCCTCGGGCCCTCCCTCGCCCTCTTGCGATGGCGTCTCTCCCTCGCGCCCGCGCCCTGACTCGCTATTCGCCCCGGGCTTCAACGAGGGATCACACGACCTGAAGCAGGCGAGATACTACGGTGGGTAGGACCAGCAAATAGGCCAGACTTTCTTTGTCACTATTGTTTCATCCTTGGCACACAATACCCATATCCACGGCAATGTGTTGAATTTACCAAGATCATTATAGCATAATCATGAGATCGCCAAGCTACTACTGTAACAACCATAACCAGTGTATACCGAGATCGAGATATCATATAAAGGGATCCGCTCTCGGTAGAGAGAGCGAAACTAGTTATCATCTAGTTTCATGTAGTGCATCTAGATAAGAAACATGAGGCCGTACATAGGAAGTCAAAGGGTATTTATCATTCAATCGTTCAACGTCCATTATCTTTGAGTCATCCCCTCACACCGGGTCTGGTTTCGGCTCTGAACTATATTCTGCTGCCGGGGCCTTTTCCCGTTCTATTTCCAGCGTTGGACAGCTATTGGGTGCCCGAAGCTCTGGCGAGCAGCAACGAATGACTCCACGGCTTCCCATGTAGGTCCCGATGGCTGAAACCCCTTTATAAAGAGTCCTTGCAGTGCGGGTAACACCTCAACTATGCTTGCCCCAGCGAGCTCCTTCAGGGCGGTGGCAACGCAGAGCCCAACTTCCTCGTTCAGATACAGATTCTTCACACTGTAAAAGGGGTATAAAAGTTCCAGCCATTGGCTGTGTTCCATGTCATCTTTCCCCGAGGGTAGAGGATTGTCGATCCTAAGGTGTTCTAAAGTGGAGATAGGAGGAAATGGCATGCTGCAGACCTGGGCTATAGATGAAAGCTGCCAATCTGCCTGGGTGCATGAGATTTCCAATACGAGACTTATGTGACGAACTGTCTCTGTCTTCGGGGAAAGTGCTACCTCGGCGGATTCATTCCAAAAGGTTACGTTTGCTTGATCTGGTAGTTCGAATTTTTCGATTCGATTGATGAAGGTGACGAAATGGGGAAGTTGTGAAATTTCAAAGATTAGTTGATTGAAGAACGTTATATGGACAGTATCAAGTAGAGGGGTATGAATTTGGGCCACAAAGTCTTCCAAGTACTCGCTTACACCTGTGTAAAAGAATCGAGTGAGAACGGGGAGGACAGTGGGTACTATCTGACGTGAACGTCGACTCGATCGAGAGGGGCGAGACCGCGGGGTGTCGAATCCAAGGTCAAATGATTGGAGCCTGGTCAGAGAGGACAGGGAATTGACCATTTCATCGGGCGAAATGTACCCTGCATTTGGAATACGAAGAAGGGAGAGCTTAACGAGGTTATTGGCGGATAGAAGGAGATTCTGTAGTGCCGGGAATACAACATCACGCAACAGGAGTGTTTGCAGACGCGGGGCAGATCCACCCAAGAAAGAATCAGGAAGTACTACTGTCATTCCATCAGCCAACCAAAACCGAAGTTCCATTTGTGTCAGCACCGGAAATGGATGTTGCATCGCTGCCACCAATCCTTGCAACTTCGAATTCGGGAAAGCAAAATTCGTGAGGGAGATGTCCCAGACACGACCACGGTGTTCGAGTGCGGCAATGATGTTATCCGCAACTTCCGCTTGATCCGTTTTCGAGTTTCTGGGCCATATCATAACAGGCAATGCCCGCCAGATATCCAGCATCTCCCTCACCGGTGCTCTTCCTTTGAGGAGCAATCGTAGATCCAGACGGCGTGGTGATGCCAAGACGATATATCGCCATCGTCGGCATACGTGCACCAGTGTAATCCACTTCTCCACACTGTATGTCTTCATCACATAGAAGTTGAATATCTCTAGAATAACCTCATCTGGGAGTGTTACAATTGGCACATTGAGCGTAGCTGCACCGCCCGGATCAGTGCTGGTGGTAAAGGGATGTGTCCATCACCACTTACCCCAACCTTCTTTGGTCTCTTTCCAGTGA
>Ga0307512_10007376_pt1 | contig 10914 bp, 15 predicted proteins | sample 14_EM_MG_FD_200267 | JGI IMG/M metagenome (GOLD analysis project Ga0307512, IMG submission 200267) | Populus trichocarpa ectomycorrhiza microbial communities from riparian zone in the Pacific Northwest, United States - 14_EM | ecosystem: Host-associated > Plants > Roots > Unclassified | place... | reverse complement strand
CAATGCTCTAGTATCCATCAGTAACGTCTATGGTGTATGGTTTGAAGTATGTGTCCGAGGAAACAAGTTTGAATGCTTTCGACTGGCTTGAAACGAACTCGGACTCAAGAACCACCCACTTCCAGGCATAAACTTCATTTCGCTTGAACAAAGTGGAGAACCTTCTCAACCACCGTCTCGCATCGAAGGACCATCCGAACCCAAACAAACTGTGCCATTTGTAGAAGCTATAATAGCCGCAACAAAGGCAGTACAAGAGGAACAAAAAGAGAGACCCCTAACCCCTTTTGACGACCCTTCTGACGATGAAGATGGTGATGAAGATGACAGACCAAGGTACAAAGACGTCTTTGGATCTTTTGGAATGAGATCATCCCAAACAGCTTGCGATAAACCTCCTTGCTGACCTCATGGCACTGGAGATAACCCCTTCTCTCTTGAAAATCTTCCTCAAAACGATAAGGAAGATAAAGCATGTCAACTCGAAGGTATCCACCCTGATAAATTCAATGGAGATCGCTCCCAAACCACAAGATTCTTGGCTACTTTCAATCGATTCATGCTCATGAATTACAGAGCTGATATCGCAAAGGACCTGATCATGCACAGCATCTACTTCCTCTCACTCTTGGAAGGACCAAAATGTGAAGGATGGGTTGATGCAGCTGACAGGTGGCTTCGCCACGTTGTAGAAGATCCCAGCATGATTCCATGTCGATCCAATGCCTGGAAAGAACTTGAAAAGCGCTTCAAAGAAGCCTTCTCTGACTATGCTGAACGTGAAAGGGCCCAAGATGAACTAAAGAAACTCAAGATGAAGAATGATAATCTTGACGAATACCTTGCCGCCTTTGAAACTCAAGCATTGCGTGCCAACATAGATATGAATGATCATACAAATCTTTGAACTTTCACCCTCAGTCTTCCATGATCACTTGCTGATGCTTGTATCAAAATGGAAAATCCCAAGACCTATGAACAATGGAGGGCCACAGTTCAACGTCAACAGAAGATTTACTTGAAAACCAAGTCGCTTCATTCAGAATATGGAACCTTCAACAACTGTACTCAAGGACAAGGACAGAGACAAACTTCTGGATGGGTCTGGCATCGCCCTGGAGGCAATAATCCCGGATCCAACAATCAAAACTGGTGTGGACCAGGAAATCGCATACCACCTCGACCACATCTTCCTCCTCGAGATGACAATGCTATGGACACTTCTGTGGTTATCCGCAAAGCCACAAATGACAAAGAACGTGAGGAATACTGAAAGACGGGCTGATGCTTCGAATGTGGAAAGCAAGGCCACCTAGTTCGCGACTGTCCCAATAAAAAGACACGTGCTCAAACAACTCACACTGTTCAAATCAAAGATGACGAGAAACCAATCACTTCCAAAACTCCTTCCCCATCTACGTCTCTCGCTGTGCGAGTAGCGCATCTGTCAGAAGAAGATCGATGCGCTTTTATAGATGAAATGCGTTCCCTCAGAGAAGATATGGATTTTCAGGCCACCTGAGTATTATGGCTCTTGCTCGGGCAGCTCTCAATAATTCTGGTTCTATGTACATAGCTCGAAAACATGCAATACAAGTTCCCTTTCAGCTACGAACCAGAAGAAAACGAGTTGATCGAAAAGCACTCCTTGACAGTGGTGCAACAGAATGTTTCATCCATCCTCGTGCAGTAAAACAACTTAAGCTAGCCACCCAAACACTACCTAAAGCACGAAAAGTTCAAAATGTGGATGGGACTAACAATAAAGCCAGACAAATCCTAGAAGCAATAGACTTGACAGTCAATAATAACAGAAAACAAGCACTCCATGCTTTCTATGTCGCAGATATTGGCCAAGACGACTTTATTCTTGGCTATCCCTTCCTTGAGGCCTCAAACCCAGATATAGATTGGCGAAACGGTTGCATAGATGGCTTTACCACGATCTCGACAGCTAAAGCCAATAACTGGTGACCTATTCTTAAAGGAACTAGACAAATTGAATCTATACCTATCTGGGTAAAATCCATACCAGGATGGGAAGAAGGCGACGAAATCTGGTTACAAACTAGAATTGCCAAAACCACTGTTGCCTCACAACTAGCTCAAGATGCTGCTGATAAAAAGAAGCATACCTGGCAAGAAATTGTCCCAGAATGATACCATCAACACGGGAAAGTCTTCTCAGAAGAAGCTTCAGAACGATTCCCAGATCGTCGACCTTGGGATCATGCAATCAAATTAACAGAAGATGCACCCATGTTGATCAACTGTAGAGTCTATCCACTATCTCCTAAAGAAAAAGAGGAGCAATGCAAATTTCTCTCCCAAAATCTACGCCTACAAAGAATCCATCAATCCAAATCACCCTATGCAAGCAGATTCTTTCTCATTCAGAAGAAAGATGGCAAGTTTCGCCCAGTTCAAGATTATCGAAATCTGAACAAATGGACAATTCCCAACACATACCCACTGCCATTGATCTCAGAACTTATCTATGACCTTGCAGAAAAACTCCTCTTCTTGAAATTTGATATTCGATGGGGATACAATAATATTCACATCAAAGAAGGTGACAAATACAAAGCTGCCTTCAAAACTAGTGAAGGACTCTTCAAACCAACAGTTATGTTCTTTGGACTAACTAACTCCCCAGCTACCTTTCAAACAATGATGGACGACATCTTTCAAGATGAAGTCGCCCAAGGATGGCTCCACATTTACATGGACAACATGATCATTGCCACCGAAGACGATGAAATACTCCACGAACTTCGTGTCAACCACATTTTGGACAAACTTGAGAAATTCGATCTATTTCTCAAACCAGAAAAGTGCAAATTCCACCAACGAGAAGTTGAGTACCTGGGAGTACTTATTGGAAACAGAACTGTCAAAATGGACCCTGTTAAAGTTCAAGGCATTGCCGACTGGCCAACACCTCTAACTGTCAAAGATGTACAAAGTTTCTTGGGATTTTGCAATTTCTACAGAGTGTTCATCAAGAACTTCTCTGATATTGCCTGTCCATTAAATGATCTAACATGCAAAAATGAACAATTCATCTGGATGGATGAACGCAATAACGCCTTCTTAGAACTCAAAAGAGCATGCAGCAACTACCCTGTACTTCACACCCCAGATTGGACCAAACAATTTGTTATGGAAACTGACACATCTGGCTATGCCCTTGGAGTAGTTATCACCCAAGAATTTGAAGACAGCATTCACCCCATTGCCTTTCATTCCAGAAGCCTTCTTCCTGCAGAGAAGAACTATGATGCATATGACAAAGAACTTGCTGGTGTAATCTTCGGATTCAAATGCGGTCACCCACTATTTCTTGGAGCCACACATGCTATTTGTGTTCGTACTGATCACAAAAATCTACAGTACTTCCGCGATCCATGAAAGATCACTGGACGACAAGCTAGATGGATAGAATTCCTACAAGACTTTGACTACACACTCGAACACATTCCTGGATCAACAAACACCGTTGCTGATTTGTTGTCGCAAAGAAAAGACCTTAACAAGGGGGTAAATACTGACAAACCACATATTCTTCTCCCCAACCACCTCTTCACACCAACAAAAACTACACATGCCAACAAAATTTTCCTTGAAGACGACCCAGATTTAAGACGAGACATCCTTCAAACTCTCCACGATTCCCCAGCAGCTGGACATCCTGGTATATCGAACACTTGGGAACTCATCTGAGAACAATACAAGGGACCCAGACTCAGAGAATTTGTGGAGCAATACATCAAAGGATGTGCCCATTGTCAAGAATCCAAAACCAATGTACACTGATCAAAAGCACCTTTACAACATTTTGATACACCTGTCGAAGAAGGCCCATTTCAATACGTATCGATGGACCTGATTACAGACCTTCCCAAGTCACAAGGCTTTGATTCCATTCTCACAATTGTCAATCAAGGCTGTTCCAAAGCAGCTAAATTCATCCCATGCACAAAAACGATCAATGGAACAGGTGTAGCACTCAAGTATCTGAAACACCTCGTACCTTGGTTTGGACTTCCCAAAAGGATCATCTTGGACCATGATCCCCAGTTCACCTCTGCATTTGCAAAAGAAATGTGTAAAGCACTCGGAATTCAACAAAACCTATCTACAGCTTTTCACCCCCACACTGATGGACAGACAGAACATATGAACGCTTGGATCGAACAATATTTACGACCTTGGACATCTGGGAAACCTTCTGCCTGGAGTCAATTACTACCAGTTGCTGAATTTGCTCACAATTCTTGGAAACACAATGTTGCTCGCCAATCACCTCATGAACTTCTGATTGGAATCAAACCACAGGTGATTCTGAAACATCTAGAATCCTCTACCCCTGCTGCGGAGACACATTTACGCCTTCTGGATGAAGCAAGGCAATCGGCCCAGAAGCTTCTTCAACACATACAAAACTGCAAGGACAACAAGAAACTAATGGAAATTAAAGAAGGTGACCAAGTCTGGCTTGAAGGTCGTAACCTCACTATCGCCAGCAATTGCAAACTTTCCCCAAAACAATATGGACCCTTCAAAGTTTCACAAAAAATTAGTCCCGTGGCCATGCGACTTGCACTTCCCCCATCGATGAAGATTCACAACATGTTTCACACAGATCTCCTCCTTCCATATAAGGAGACGGAGCAATATGGCACGCCCTTTACACGACCACCTCCAATCATTGATAGCGAAGAAGAATACAAAATCGAAAACATCCTAGATGCATGGCACTACAGCAGAAGACGAAAACTTCAATACCTCATGCATTGGAAGGGCTATCCACACTCCGACAACTCCTGGATTGATCACAAGGACCTACATGCCCCAGACATATTGGCAGATTTTATGTTGACAAACTCCGCTACGGCTGGACGACCGGTTGTATAAAGAGACCACAAAAATCTCTCAAACGATTCTCATCCTCCTCCATACTGGCTCTCCAATACCTTGCGAAGGCCCCTCCAATCTACTGCCCTTTTTGTGTCGACCATACAAACTCCCTTTTTGCTTTCCATACACCCCACAACTGCCCAACCATCCCGACAATGTCTTGCTTGTCCTCCCCCATTTTCATTCCCTCTCGCTCTTCCTCCCCCACAAACAGTATGGGCAACACCCCCTACATCGTTACCTCTCCTCCTCCAGACAGCCCCACCAGCAATGAGATGGCTCTCCCTCACGAACAAATGATCGAGCATATCGCTTGCCTTCTCAACATCAAGGAAGAAGAAGTCCACCGCCAATTCCCTACTGTCCGCTCCCTTCTGCCTATCGATAGATCCCCTCCCACTCCTATCTCCATTCTCACTCCCGACACACTCATGATGGCTTACTTGAGCACAATGTTTAACGATGTCGACGACTACAAAGGCATTCATGCCTCTCCACCCTCTGTGTACCCTGGGACAGAACTTACAGACTATGCGGACCCAACCTATCCTAACAGTCCTCCCATTCCCAGTCCTGAGCCACTTCCTGTTCCTCCCCCCCACTTCCATGACAGCGTGTCAATCACGCCCCCAGTCATGTCCGCAACGAACTCCACATACACCTCACCCGTCATTCCCGCCTTCATTGAAGACATTCCATCCTGTTCTCCTTCCCCTATCTCCCCCATGGCTATGATCTTGTACCAACAGGCCGAAGTCAAAACATTGGAAGCTAAAGCGATGGATGCTGACACAGAAGGACGTACCCCCAGTCCTACTGGCCCTCAACTGGGTGTGTTCCCTGGCCCAGGCTGGAAGGACAACTTCAATGCTGTTGGTACGCGTCACTTCTTTGTCATTCCTGATGGCGATGAGGACGTTATTGCCCCATTTATTTCCTACGACCTCCATACAACCTTCCCCGAGCTCCTTGCCACTAATGGACATGGCTGTACCGTCCACTCTTGCCCCCTTCACGCCCGTCCCATCGGACAATACCACACCACCATCTCCCTGAAAGACGAACTCCTGCTGACTCAGGGAGCACAATTCACCGATTTGGTGGATTGGGCCTTAAAGACCGAGGACGATGCCATGCTGCAAGGTGAGGTCCAGTATTTCTACACCCACCATTCCAAAGCCCACCAGATCGCCCACTGCATTGGAGCTTTGAAGGAGTCCCTTCAAAACGAATGCCTAGCCATGTATTGGAGTTCGGACCGCCTCGCCGCCGCTAATGCTATAGCTCGCATTCGCCGTCATATTGACCGCGACATGCACAAGGCCCCCTACTTCAAAGGCAAGAGAGGCCGTCAGGCTCAAGTCGCTATATGCAATTGAGCCATTCATGCATGGGGCAACGACAACGGCAAGATGTGCGACTGGTGCGGCAAGACAGGCCACAATATCAAAGACTGTTACTGCCTTGGGTATTGCCATCATTGCTCATGCCGCGGCCATGATGGCACTGATTGTCTCCATCCCCACGACTTCTGCAATGAGTTCAAGGACTGTAAGGTCTATCCTTCTCACCCCAATTTTGAGTGCGGGCACTGCGCTGCTGTTGACGATGACATTGACATCTAAAGGACGTTAACAAGGGGGTAATGTCATGGACTACCTCCCATTACCTAATCTCTTCCTTCCTTTCTTGTACTTGACTCTGGACCGCTTCTCCCTTTGATTACATAACTTACCTATGGATGATTCTTGCGTTTTCCAGAGGCTTCCATAAGGTTCTATAACCTTCTGTCTGTTTCTATCACTTTCTGTGACCTTCTCCTACCTTCCAGTAGCTTCTGTACCTTCATGTATATATACTGTACTCTTTAGTATAGAACGAGTCCTTAAGCTCGTTCTATTCATGCAATACAGGCTATTGTATCAACTCCTTTGAACGCATGCAGCTTCCCTCAGAAAGAACCTCCTCTGCAATAGTTGACTTGGTCGCTATTCGCTTCTCATCTCTAAATGTCTTTGAGATCACGTGTCATATCTCGCTCGATTCCAAGTCGCGTTGACTTGTGTAATCTTCACTCGCTCTCAGATAAGTCACGTAACGTATCACATGATCTACCTTGACTCTTTTCAAAGTCACGTGACATCTCACATGACCGATCCTGACACCAACACCCAACACCTGCCTTTCCTATCTAGAATACCGACATGATTACCACATTAGGATGACTTCCTAATTGAGATGTCGGGTCGACTTCCTAATCGGGAAATACCCCTGTCTGAAAGCTCCAGAACCAAGACGACTGAAAGACACAGTGACCTGACTGTGACAGAAATATTGTAAGTTAGCATGGTCCAAAAAGATCTGTGTGCAATGTTTGTTGCCTTGTAGATAGTGGCGGAAGTGCTTAAGTGAATGGATAATGGCAAGTAGTTCTTTGTCATGGATTTCGTAGTTGCGTTCCACAGGTTGTAGTGACTTTGAAAAGTAAGCAACAGGGTGGGAGCATCCAAAAGCATCGTCTTGTTCTAAGATGCTACCTGTTGCGTAATCACTTGCATCAGTGATTAATATGAATGATTTGTCATAGTCCAGTAATATAAGAACTGGTGCTTTAGTTAATGTGGATTGTAGGCTGCGGAATGCTTGTTCCTCTTCTTGATCCCAGTGAAAGGGAACATCTTTCTTTGTAAGGTTGAACAGAGGTCTGGCTAAGGCAGAGTAGTTTTTGACAAAGCAGCAGTAGAAGTTACAAAAACCCAGGAACTTCTGGACTTCCTTCATGTTTTTCAGAGTTGGCCAATTTGTAACAGCGGTAAGCTTAACTGGGTCTATACAGAGTTCTCCTTCGGAAATGATCAGACCCAAATATTCCATGGATGTTTGGTTGAAGGAACATTTTTCGGGTCAGAGGTAAAGATCAAGGTCCAGTAGTCGTTGGAGAATACTGTGCGTAAGTTGTACAAGTTCAATTATGGTTTCTGCCATAATTAGAATGTCATTGAGATAGATAACAACTTTACCAGTTGCTATGAAATCACCAAATTGTGTGTCCATGAAGGTCTGGAATGTAGCGGGGGTGTTATATAACCTGAAGGTCATAACACAGGATTCAAAGAGGCCAAGAGGGGTTTTGAATGCTGTTTTGTGTTCATCACCTTCCCTTATACAGATATTATTATATCCCCAATGGATGTCCAGTTTAGTGAAGAAGCGCGCTCCCAAGAGCTTGTCGATGAGTTCTGGGATTAATGGTATAGGAGCCATGTTCTTTCTTGTAATTGCGTTTAGTGGTCTGTAGTCTTGAACTGGATGTAGTTTACCATCCTTCTTGTCAATGAAAAAGAAGGAGCATGCATCCGGTGCTTCGGATCTTTGTAATGTGCCTCTCTTTAGGCTGTCTGTGATGTATTCTTTGAGTGCAGTCATTTCAGGGGGTATCAGTCTGTAAACTGATGTTTTCCTCACTTGTAGACCTGGTTGAAGGTCGATCTTGTGGTCCCATAGCTGGTGTTTAGGTAACCTTTGTGCTTCTTTGTCTGAGAAGACCTTTGCATATTTGCAGAACTCAGGTGGTATGTCTATGGTTTTGCGTTCCTCTTCTTTAGCTAAAGTGGTTGATACCATCATTTTTTGTATCATTGGTTCAAAGTAGCATGCTTTATAGGCCACAATGTGCTGCGACACATCTGTGCCATGATCTGTGTAGTCAAGATAGTCATCAATCTGTATTTCCCATGCATCAATCAGTAGGAATTGTCCGATTGTGGGATCTTGTGATTCTATGGGATGACACTGTGGTGGGCAACAATCAAATCACATTTTGTTCTTGCTCCAATCTATACTGGGATTATGTGCCTTTAGCCAATCTGTTCCCAGGAGTATCTTGTGTCAGCCAGTATTTGTAATGGCGACTTCAATGTTTTCTATGTGTCTTGTGCCGATCCCCATTCGCAGTATGGTGGCATGGTGTATCACTCCTTGTTTGTTCAATGTTCCATTGACATTTCTTGGGTACACAGGGCGATCTATGTTGTAGACTGGAATGCTGTATTTGTTGATAAAGCTTGTGTTACAGTAGATGCCTTCAGCTCCACTGTCTAGAATGGCTTCGGCATCGATTTCTTTCCCGTTGTACAAGATTCAAACATCTATTTGCATAGAAGGACTTTGTATATTTCGAATTGTATCTGGTGGTACATTGGGAGATTGAGACGATTGGAGAGTTCTGATTCTACTAGTAGTACAACAGGGTATTGATACAACTCTCTTAGGTGATGCTCCTAGAGAGTTCCAAGAAAAGATGGGTGATTGTCTAAGTTAATCTTAACCAATGGTTCGAATTGGTTAATGGAGGCAATATTAATTCCACTTTCATCTTCGAGTGAAAGTTTGACCATTTCTTCTTCTGGAATGGAATCGATTTGTTGGACGGAAGGTCCACTGCTCTGTAGTCGAAGGCTTGAACCAGGTCAATAATTTGGTAGTTCCGTACAATTGATCATGATATGTCCACCTTTGCCACAGTAAAGGCAGAGGTTGTTATTGATGCGATGTTGTCATTCTTCTGGAGTAAGTCTGCCACATCTGCAACCTCTACCATGTCCGCGACCTTGTCCTTGGCCTCAGTTCCTTCCGAAAGGAGAGGGTCGTGGTATAGCATTGATCTCAGATCCTTCTTCTAAGATTTCCTGAATGCATGGGTTCTGTTGTCTGAAGCCTCTGGTTGGGCCCACAAAAGTGTACCAGTTCTTATCAAATTCTCTGGCTTTCTCAACCAGTCCTGCCAATGTATTTGGCATCGGTGATATTTGAAGTAGTTTGTTGTGGAGAGCAGTGTCTAAAGCTCTACAGAACGTGTACATCTTAGTATTGTCATCCACATTGGCTCTTCTGGCGTGTTTGCTCCATTCTTGGTACCATTCCCCAAATTCCCAGTTTCTTTGTGGAGTGTTATATATATTCTGGATTGCTTCATTTTGTGTTTCTGGGGGAATAAACTGGTCTTTGAAGGAATCTTTAAAGGCATCCCACATTCCATAAGCAATAGGGTTTGCTGCAAGAGCAGCAGCGATACGGTCACTAGCCCAATTGCCGGCTTGGGTTCCTTGTTTGAAATATGTTAAAGCTGATGATACTTTCTTCTGGTTGGTATCATAAGTGGCTTCGTTGACCGTAAAATAGTTCTCCAGGGAGTTCCAGAAGGTGATAGCGGTATCTCCTTTTCCATTATAAGGTTCTGGTGCTATCCTGAGGATACGTGGTATGTTCTGTTGTGCCATTGGTACTGTGGGTGGGGGTACTGGGGGGTTTCCGCCTGGGGGCTATGGTGGTAGTTTCAAAGTTGATATTGATGGATTAGAACCAGGCAACGATGTCGTTCCTTTGGTGTTTCGGGATGGTGTCGGTGGTATCGGCGGCTTGGTTGTGGAGGATAGGGATATGGTTTGTGTGGGTTGTGGAGAAGAACTGGAGGTTCTTGGTGGTAGCGGAGCAGGTGCCTTTCCCTTTGATATGGGGGGTGTAATAGTCTGACCGACTTCTGCGGTTGAAAGTTGGGACTTTCCAAGAAGTGGACTTGCTTTAATGGAGGGTGAACCGGGTATACTTGGTGTTCTGGGACAGCTGGAGAGTGCTTGGATTGCTGAAGTAACAGTGGTTTTTGCTTGTCTAAGGAGTTCTTCGACTTGTGCTGTGTCTTTGTCCAGATCTGATATGTCTGAGCTTTCACTGGAATCAAGTTTGGAGTTTGTTCCTTCAGTCGGTGTTTTGTTGAAATGTACTGTCCTATTGTTATGGTATCTCCACTGGTGATCGGGGTGCCAGGTAACCTTCTTGTTTTGGTACTTGGCTGTCCTGGTGTAGAGGTCAAAGTCTGTGACTTGATTAAAGTAGGGGACTAATTCGAGAAATTCTTCTTTTTTGATTTCTGTATTGTTTGTAAAATGGGTCCAAGATGTATCTGGATTTATGTTCCATGCACAATTGTCATGGAAT
>Ga0307512_10007375_pt1 | contig 10915 bp, 9 predicted proteins | sample 14_EM_MG_FD_200267 | JGI IMG/M metagenome (GOLD analysis project Ga0307512, IMG submission 200267) | Populus trichocarpa ectomycorrhiza microbial communities from riparian zone in the Pacific Northwest, United States - 14_EM | ecosystem: Host-associated > Plants > Roots > Unclassified | place... | reverse complement strand
CTAACCCTAACCCTAACCCGCTAGGACCGCCCATCCCAGGTCAGATGTTAACGTTGATGCTCTCCGCGCTTCTAAGAGGCAACGACTTGCGTCCGCTCAATCCCCTACGCTGTAGTGGTTGAGACCGTAAAAAGTCTCCTACGAACGGTGTGGTGGTGTGCCGCATTCTCCCCCTTAACAGGGGTCGAGTTTGTGGTGGGGGTTTAATATCGTGTTTAAAGCTTACGTCGCATTATGCGGCTAAGCGCCTGGTTAATTATTTGGGATTATATGTCATGTAATATAAGCGTCTTTTTTTCTTGCAACCACACCTTTCGGAAATGCCCGGAACGGCTCGCACACTTTACAGGGTCACTGCGATGCCCCAACCATTTCTTGAACGTATTTTTGAAAAAATTTGCGCAGTGTCGCGGCAAGGAAAATCGACGTGAAAAAGTATATATTTCACACGCTGCACAAGTACTGAAGAGTCAAAGTTGACGAAAGCTTGAAACGACCACAATATCTTTCTTGCTATACTCGCAGCCAAGTACTCTTCACTTTATTATTTTCTTCTTCGTGATTCTTCTTAGGATAACCCTAACCCTAACCCATTGGGCCTGACATGGGCCTGGGAGTTACTAATGCCATTTGGTTATTACCCTGCCATTGATGACCGTGATCATGCCAATTGACTTCGTACTATCTTATGATCATTACCACCTGTCGACCTTCAGATACCTATACCACCTCTATCCCCTGATCAGTGCAAAACGCTTCCATCTTCATCCCCTGATAAGAGCAAGATACTCCCACTGCCAACCCCGCCAATCAAGGGAAAGGAAATGGAAAAGGATGGGAGTACTAATGGAAGGGTTTTGATTGACCTAGCCAAGAATCGATCTGAAGATGGAACCAGCGCCCACGGAGAACGACACTGGTACCATCCCACCAGCATCCACTGAGATCGAGGCCAGCACAATTCTGCCAACTTCCATCAAGAGAGGGGCATGTATCATCGTGCCAACCGGACAAGAGGCCCATACGTCTCAAGTGATGCCTACTGATCATACGCACCAGGGTATCCCAGGGACGGACTGGCCTGCCTCTCGCAACAGCGAACGTAGCAGTACAGACGACAACACCAAGGATGAAGAATATGTGAGCTGCGTCATAGCATGGCTCGGCCTCAACCCGGACTGCAAGAGAATGGGTGATGCCAAGACAATGATATTGCCACACCAGGAGAGGAAAGTGGGGAGTAATGACGTACTCATTGTCCGACATGCAGTAAAAGAATACCCATAGTTCTCGATCCAGGCCTGGGCACAAATCCCAGCGGCCGTGTTTTACAATGTGTGAGGCAATAGTTTGATTCGATACTCAGCTTGGCAACATCTTACACTTCGCAAGAGGTCAAGGGAAATGGACGGCATATACAGATGGTGGCAGGAGAAAGCAGATGGGCAAGGAGTGAGTGTCTTTATGTTGCTGCTTTCGGTTTATGGTTTTCCTTTGGGTTCATGGTTTGCCTTGGGGTCTACGTTTGTGTCTTTCATTTGAATTAATGTCATTCATGTGTTTTTTCAGGTTTGTGTGTACAGTTATATGGAAGAGGAGAGGTGGGCTTCCCACACAGGGCCTTCGAGGAGTTGTGTCAAGAATATCTGATTGTCACCCCCACCGCCACTCTGCTTGGCAGAGGACTGAGCGACGGCAGGTGTACAGAGACACAGAGATAATGGAGATGGGCTGGGCAATGTGGGCATATGCAGATACAGGGGTAACGGAGAAGGACTGAGTGACAGGGAGAATATATTCGGCAGCCACCGGGGTAGATAGATCTCATACTATTATACAGTGACAATACACGCTCTAGGGTGCCCAACTTTGGGTCTCACTTGCTTTTTCCGAAATTTCGTACATTCTCAAAGCCGGGTGGTATCAGATCTTCTCACCCTCTTCCTACGCTCCTCGAAACAGAACCGCTCATTCTCACGAATTCCCTTTGGATGTCGAGAGAGGTGCGGTGAAGTGTTGAAGGTCACCTCTCTGTCTTCTAGCTCCGTCGTTTCACCATATCAGAAACATTCCAAACATCCAAGCCATCTGCAACGCTGATTAACTAGTACACTAGAATGTAGATGGTAAGTGAAATCATCACTGAGAATGTATGCAAACTAGACTGACCAGGTAGATTGTAAAATCAGAATATTCTCCCGGCATTACTTCTCAATCATTTTACACCCCCAGTCATTGGCCAATCATCTCCAGAGTAACACCTAGTAATAATCTCAGCAATCGGGGTATGGAAAGTTGACCACATCATTGTCTCAAAGAGTCACTCTCAGAAGCTTCGTCCTTATTGGTCCCAATGTTATCTCGGGCAGGCCTCACTAGATTGGCGACCAGATTGTCGAGGCGCATCTCTGCGTCGAGACTGCGGTTGTAAAGCGGGTAAGACGTTGTTCCGAGATGGCTTCTCCCTCTTGGTTCGCGACAGCAAACCGTTGCGCTAGGTATCGTAAGCCTTGATATTTTGCGTTCGGGTGTCGTCGTGTGGTTTCGTATTCGTCGATCTTATCCTTAAGCCTTGTATATACCGGATCTGGTAGCTTCAATATCCTCCTTTGGGGTATTGCGATCGTTGAGAGTCCGATGGCATCCACGACGCTTGTGGTGACCAGGGTCTGCTGACCTCTGGTACGAGTCGTTTAGTGTGGGGCCGTTTATTGCGAACTGCAGCGCCTCCTGCAGTTGTCCGCTTTCGTAACATCGGTAAGTTGCAGAGGAAATCCGTCTACCTCTGCTTTGCAGCTTCCACGAGTGCGGAAGACGAGCCCGCTGCAGACACTTCCTCATCCTAAATATCGGCTACTGTCCAACCCATTGTGCCAGAGGAAGGCTCCCCTTAGGAAGAATTGCGGAGTGCAGACAGCCCTGTTGCGACACGACTGAAATAGACGCACAAGAACTACTCGAAGCGGCGGTCGACCGATTCAGAATATCCGTCAACGAAGACCAGCCGGTGGGACCATACTATGCTGTATACCGAGGAAGGAATCCAGGAGTGTACAACTCGTGGGAAACAGCACGACCCGAACGTTCAAGAACATGTCCACATGTTAAGGCGTATTTCTTTGCGGTTTTCCTGTCACACAGCAGCCCACCGACATTCCAAAAGTGACGTTTACCCTTCATGCCTGCACCCAGATGGATTTAGTTGAGAAAAAAAGTGGCCTTCAGGTTCACCAAACCAATCTGGATACCCGGAAAGGGCCATGGTCTTTCGTTAGCCACAGTGCACCTCTACCTTGAATGGAGTACAACAATTTTCGAGACGGTTTTGGAGTTCCACATCTTGTACATATTGGGTTTTAGTCTCAGGAATCCATACGACCACAACAATAGCATCCTCACCACCGCTTTCGTCCTCCAGAAGCATCATAGTGAATAAATATGTGGGTATATCTCGGAGAGCATTCTGCAAGTTAGGGAAAGTCTGTTATAATGTTCAACAGCACTGTGGCCTTCCGGGACCGGTTTCATACGGTTTGTCGCAGATGTGATATATCCCCCGTTGTCGGCCAACTTGTTGCTACTGAGTTCGGTTGTTCCAGGAAACCGAGAACTCTTATTTCGGACTGGCTCTGCCCGTGAGAATTGTGGATGTGAATGAGTGAGTTGATTGTAGGTACAAGAGAGACGGACAAAGGTGCGTCTTAAGTATGAAGAGCATGAGGGCGAGCATCGTGTGAAGTCTAAAATGGACAGTCATGGTGTGAAGTCTAATGAAACAGTCACGACCATGCACTGAACCTTAGGGCTTCCTGCAACAAGAATTGCACGAGTATCATGTTCAGTTGTCTCCAAATTTTTCCTACCGGCGGGAAGAAAACTTGCTCCAAATGGCAGATTATTCTCCCAGGGCGAGGTAATAGGATTAAAAAATCGATCAATGTGTTTTGCCGCGGGGGCATCTTCCAGTGGCGTGCTACGGTCTGAACGATCTCCGCAGGGTTTTGATGCCGGATTATCACCACTGCGTACTGTATCTGCGTCTTCTGGGAGATCCAAAGCTCCGGGCTGCTTGAAAAAGTTTGTCCGCGTTGAAATTGAAAGTTGTGGAGAATGCTCATCAAAAAGATCCTCTCTTCAGCAGACATATGTCAGTTACCATATGAAATTTCAGCTGCAAGATATATACCAGGCTTCCACCATGTATTGTTCGGCTGTTGGTTGGTTGCTTGAATCCCTTTGGGACTGGGTTCATCGGCATGCAATGATAACGACATGCTCGACCAAGGTGATATAACGTGGGGTTCTAGACCTTAAGATAACGCGCAGTTAGAGTTTGGAAAGGAATCGTGCAGTGCCCAAATCGCTTATAGTAAGGCAAATGTATCGATACATGATTACATTGTATACTTAGTAGGTATTGTGGTGGGAGAGTGCCCAGGAATGGGTGGCATTTTATGCATGAGTTTACTGCTGCCTGCACTTGCTGCCAAAAGATCTGGCATAGGGAGGGGATTGATGTGGTAGTGCAACAGCGCATAAAGAGCTCGGATCATTCGGTGCACGAAACCCAGCCAGATAAATAAACGTGCGGACAAGGATAGTGAAAGACAGAATAGAAAACAACCCCGATTACCTTGGCCGATCGTTCTTCTACTGTCTGTTCTCTTTGTTACCCAGGCTCTAGACCCGCAGGAGGTTGAAGACGACATCCGTAGTTGTGGTATTGGTTCTCCCTTCGTTTCCGTCCGTGCTACAGGCCCAATGCAGGGGATGTTGCATTTTCCTCAACTGGCATAGGCTGCTCATGAGGCTCATCCTTCACGGAATTTGTCGTTCCGAACGCAATCATCGATGAAGGTTGTTCGTTCGTGATTTCGGTCGATGTGTCGAACGACATCTTAGGAGCGCCATCGTGTTTAAATCGCATGGGCTCATCGGATGGCGACTTGCCAAACAACATATCATCTACAGTAGATAGTTCCCAGTCTGCCGTTGTCATGATTGAGTCCCCAGGCGAACCGATGAGGCGTGGCGAGTTCACATCAAACTCCGAAGCCGGCGTGCGCGGCGTCATGCACCCGATATATGTAGGGCGGCAGGGCTATCGTAACTGTTTAGGTAAGCGGTCTAGTGCCAGGTTTCAGAACTTATATCGGGAGATTGAGGGTATTCTATCAACTCTTTCTCAAATCTTTTCCGTGAGCGCTCTAGGTTCTCGGTGCTGACCGGTTGTCCATGTAACGTGAACGATGACCGCTTGCCTTGCGCCCGTCGTCGACCTTTCTTCCTGATCATGTGGAGGACATCTCTCCGCGGTGACGTCTTCACGAATCCCCAAGCTCTCATTTTCATTTTGTATTGTTGGATTCTAACAACAGACGCCGCATGTCAGTTAATTCCCGAGCGCAAGAGCGTAGCTGAGCCCAAGCTTGCAAGAAGGCCGATCAGTTAGGCATACGTTGCACGAAAGCCATGTTCTCGCTCCATGATTCTTGAAACGTCCGTGAGCTTGCGATCTTCGGTTATATATAGTCTCTGAATTGTCTCTGTGTGCCTATCCCATAATTCGGTACTGATTCCTTGCTGCGAGACTGAATGGGGCGGAGATGAATCCAGGGTTAAGGCCGACTTTGTAGGAATGGGGAAATGTCAGGTCCAGCCGGAAGAAAAAAGTGTTATGGGAGAGGTTCGGAGGAACAAGGATGAGGAATCGCTAGCACTCTGAAGATGGATCAACTTTGGATGTCGTATGTGGTTGAGGCTGATAAAGACTGGCGCGCAAAGCATCGCATCGGTATGGCACGCGCATGTGGGGGCTAGAAGCATCGTTTCCCTTACCACCTTGCAAGGATCCAGTACCACGCGAGCGGTGGCACGTGCACTGAGCCGAAGTAATCACACTCTACCGATAGGTAGCTGTGTGAGAGTACTTATAGCAGACAATGGTTCTTGCAAGCTTGGTAGCAACCCCTAACATAGCCAAACTGTTAAGTACATTTATAGCATCATCACCACAAGCCTACGTTAAGTCTCCAAAGAGCTTCCTCCTTCCCCCTAGCTACTCCGAACGATGAAGGTACGGCTCGAGAAACGAAAAAACGAGTAAGCTCCAGGCCATTACTACCAGTCATCGGAGTCGTTCCATGGATACCTCGACCCAACCGAGGCACACGTAAGGTGTTCGAAGTCCCCCACTCGATGCAATATCAAGTTTGTCTTTAGTAAATCTCGCAGTTTTTCTTTAAAGCTATTAAGCAGGGCGCGAGTATCGTTGTCAGACTTGATAGGATGAACAATTTGATTGACCCCCCTATACAGCGTAGCCTCGCCACGTGCCGGTGACTTCTCTTCAAAATTAATCAACAGCATCTGTTTGTAGGCCATTCCGAGCTTGCTCCTAATGTCGTCGGATAGAATAGCCGCATATCCAGACCGACCAAGGGAGATCACACTTCCTGACATAAATACCGTGAGCAGCCGCTCAACGTTGCTACGCAATACAGAGAGTTGGAAAATTTGTTCCATAGCATCCTCACGAACAGCAGAAGGTAGTCGCGACTTTTCGGAAAGGACGTTTTTATCGGAATCGGAGCACTGCCCGACAAAATGTATATATGCATCGTTGTAGATGTCCTTGGAGCGAATTTTGATAGCGAGGAGAATCATATCCACACACTGACGAGCCAAGACCGACCCCTGTGGACGGACCCACTTGATGAGTAGAAGCTCGATTCCGGACGCAACAGCTGATAGGCAGCAGTATTGATCTGCAAGGTTCACGAGGTCCTTATATCGCTGGAGATCATTGCTGAAGTCGTCATCGCAGACCTTGTTGTGGAATAGACGGAAGAGCGTCGCGTAAGATTGCTGAAGTTGTACGATGGATTCCTGTGACAGAACCGCTGCGGGTCTTTCGAGCGGCTGTCGGCGCATCAATTATACTCACACGCAACGCTTTAGCAAAAACAAATGTGCCGACTCACTTCTTCCCCTGTTGGCACCGGCTCAACCATACTCGTGTCCGGAAGCTCCTCATCCACCTTCAACGCGTAGCAATACCGTATCCCATCGGGTCGCTCGTGCGTATTCTTCTCTTTCCACCAGGTGCCCGAGAGGCTCTTGTCAAAAAACCGCGAGCATGACCGAAGGATGATGCTGTGTATGTGATAGAAGTCCCCTAAGATATCTATTTCGACGTCGGGTGGCACGGACGTGTTGCTGAAGGTGGTTACTGGCATATTGGAACTGTACTGAGGGAAAGGAACCGGTTCAGCAAATTGCGGGGTAACTGGGTGAGTCTTAAATAGGAAGTACTCATCGATTTCTAGAAACCCTAACCCACACTATGCGCTTAGGGTCGATAGTTACGATAAATCATTAATCCTATCACCGCCAACCCCAAGACAAGGTATCATCCCTCCACTTACCTCAATGAGCCAGTCCGGAGGAGAAGTAGGAGATCACAGTGGAGCGTACCAAGAATTACCTCGAGCGATTGTGAACGGTATTCCATAGGAAATTTGACGCATGGCGCTACGAAGTCCTATGGACCTGCACGTGGACGCGGACAGTATGATATCAATTGCACAGGATGACTATGGAGTGTGGGTACGCGGGATAAGCTAAATGCCCTAGGAATTGTCCAATGAAACTGCGCTACTCTAATGCTATGCACGGCGCTGTATACTACGCTCCATTCACCCGGGCGCTCTCGTCTCCAAGCTCCCAAGTATACTCAACCGCAACGTCCCAGGTGCATTCGACTCCTGGCTTCCAAGTGCACTCGATTTCAACCGCTCAGATGCATTCGACTCCTTGCTTCTAAGCATACTCAGCTCTACTATCTACCGAATTCCAACTCCATGAATATTACTCTGGTTGAGATACTTGTTTGATGTTAAATAATCTACTTTTACCCTCTAATTGGTTGAGAATAGAGTATAGTATCCAGCGGAGTGCATAGTATCTAGCGTAGGTTTTTGCCATTGTACAATGGTTGTCTAGTTCACGCCAAGGGTGATAAGACTTCATAGGCCCACGTGCAAAATATTCTATTATAGCCAGATTTTCAGTCGCTGCGTTGAGGTTAAGGCTACACTTCCAACCGGAAAGTTGAAACTTTTCAAATTAGAACTACATCTTCCGACCAGAAGTTGGGAGTCTATGAATCCTCCGGCAGGAAGATGAACATTTCTCACAACAAATTGCATCATTCTCCAACCGGAAGTTGATAAATTCTCGCTGCCAGATGGCACTGAATTTTGCGGACGGGAGATAATAGTTTCTACCAGCATTGAACTTAGTCTTCAGAGTAGAATGTTCCAAGACTCTGCTAGGTAGTCCTCAAGTCTCCAGCCAGGAATTCAAAATTAAGCCAGAAGACTTGCATTCTCCGACCGGACTTTGAGAATTTCTCCTAGGCAGATGGTATCAAAGCATCCAGCCAGGAGATAATAGTTTCCACCAGTGTTGAACTCACTCCCCCAACTAGAAAGTGTTAAGCTTCTGCAAGGTTGATCTTAATTCTCCAGCCGGAAAGTCGGAACTTTTCACATGAGAACTACATCCTCCAATCAGAAGTTGGGAGTCTATGTATGCTACAGCTGGAAGTTCAGAATTTGCCACAAAATATTACCATATCCGACCCGAAGTTTAGAATATACTCCAGACTAATACTATTGAATCTTCCGGGCAGGAGATAATAGTTTCCAGCAGCGTTGAACTCGGTCTTCCGATTAGAAAGTTCACAGTTTCTGGTAGGTAGATTTCAATTCTCTGGCTGGAGGTCGAAACTTTCCCAAGTAGAATTGCATTCTCCAACCGGAAGTGGAGAATTTCTCCCAGGCAAGTAGTCTCGAGTATTCCGCCCACAAGATGATACTTTCCACCAGCGTTGAACACTGTCTTCCGAGTAACATGTTTCGAGCTTCTGCTAGGCCAATCTGAATTCTCTGGCTGGAGGTTGTAACCAATCATTCCACCAGGCCGGACGGACCCGGTCTGGGGTAGGGCTCAGTCCGGTCCGGTCCAACCGGAAGGTCGGACTGGACCGAGCCCCAGACTGGCAGTCTTGGACTGGACGGGCTTCATCTGGACCGGTCCAAACAGGGTAGTATTTATCAATTTCAAAGTAGATCGAAAAACTAAAGAAGTGAGATGGTAAGCCCTGAAATCCTAACCCAGACACAACGTCATTGCGCCCGCTGCTAGCAATTACCACAACAAGATACGCAACCCACCCCCCCACTGCTAGCAAGCACCACCGTGGGAAACCCAAACCATACCAAACCAAATGAATAGATGTGCATACCAGTGAGTTCAACCATTCCGTCCATCCGAGGGTAGGACAGAAAGGGTGCCCTCGTTTTGAGGCAAGATGGGGACAGACGTGAAGCACGGCCGGCGACGGAGAAGAGCCATCTCCGGTGTTCATCCACCGACATCCATAGATCTTAGTGTACATAACAAAACCAATATGTAAAACGGAATGATTCCTCTGACTGTAATGCAAGATCCGTGAGCACCTGGTCCATGCGTACCATATTTTCCAAATCCATACCTTCGTGCTATATATACAGTTGGAATCTGAGGGTCCTGCGGAGATGAGGTAGTGAAATTCAGAATGGCAAGTGGTGAGGAGTGGCGAGTGGTAACTGGCAGATGGCAAGTGATCAATTGATTATGAGTCTATTCGGTGACTCAGTATATAAGAGTTGTAAGCAGTGAGTGGCAAGTGGCATGGCAACGAATTAGTGGCGGATGGCAACTGGCGGATGGCAAGTGAGCAATCATTCATGAGTCTATTCGGTGACTCAGTAGATCAGAGTGGTGAGTGGTGAGTGGCAAGTGGCAAGTGGTGAGGGGTGAGGTGTGCATGGCGACTTGTGAACGACAAGTGAGCAATCATTTATGAGACTATTTGTTGACTCAGTATATAAGTAACCCCCAGCGTTTTCGGGCCAATTCAGCCCGAGTGGACTGGTCCACAGCAGTCCAGACCAGTTCAGTCCAGGTCCCGAAAAATTGGGGATTGGTCTGATCGCGGTCCAAAAATTTCTTGGACTGGGCCTGGACTAGACTGGATGGTTCCAGTCCGGACTGGTCCATTGCTGGACTGGTGGAATCATTGGTTGTAACTTTCCCAACGAGAATGGAATTCTCCCACTGGAAGTTGGGAATCTCTCCCAGGCATATAATGTCAATTGTTCTGGCTGGAAGATGATAGTTTCTACAAGCGGGTTGAACTCAGTACTCCTACTAGAAAGGTTCCAGCTTCTGCTAGGTCGATCTCAAGTCTCCGGCTGGAAGTTGGAACTTTCCAGCTGAGAACAACATCCTGTGACCAGAAGTTGGGTGTCTGTCTAAGCCCAAAATGATTCCGCTGGCCAGTAGTTGAAACTTTCCCAAAAAGATTTGCATTCTCTGACAGGAATTTGGGAATTCCTCCCAAGCAGGTGGCATCAAATCTTGCGGCCGGAGGATGATTTTTTCTATAAGTGTTGAACTCAGACTCCCGACTAGCAAGTGCTGACCGTCTGCTAGGTAGATCTCAATTCAATGACAGGGAGTTGAACCTTTCCCAAGAACAACAGCATTCTCCGACTGGAAGTTGAGTATAGTGTTAGCAACGGGTCCGGGTAGCCCGGCAGCGGTCCGGGTGTGGACCGGACAAACGGTTCGGTTCGGTTCCAGACCCGTTCAAAAACCCGACCCGGAGCTTCTTGGCGGCCCAAACCCGTACCCATACCCGTCAACCCGCGGGTTTTGCCGGGTTTGGCTAGACCCGTTGGTTCCAGTCTCCGGTTCTCCTTTTCGGGTTTTTCTATTTATGGTCGCAATCATATATGTTACTGTTATGTGCAAAATATTAACTTTGGTACATCATTCTCTTTATTGGTTTCATTGGCAGCCTTTA
>Ga0307512_10007374_pt1 | contig 10917 bp, 15 predicted proteins | sample 14_EM_MG_FD_200267 | JGI IMG/M metagenome (GOLD analysis project Ga0307512, IMG submission 200267) | Populus trichocarpa ectomycorrhiza microbial communities from riparian zone in the Pacific Northwest, United States - 14_EM | ecosystem: Host-associated > Plants > Roots > Unclassified | place... | reverse complement strand
AATAGGCAACGCCCGCACTGTATGGTACTGACGCTCGCGAACGGCGGTGTTTACTTCTTCCAGGCTGGTACAGAGGAGTTAGTGAACGAGTGGGTTTCGACGTGCAATTACTGGGCGGCTCGACAGAGCAAGGAGCCGTTGGCTGGTGGTGTTTCTAACATGGAATACGGCTGGAACCGCGTTCTGGATCCCCCTGAACAACCCCGCTCAATGTCTGACACCGAATCTTCGAGGACCGTGGATCGCTCGGACGTGATAAGCGTTCGTAGTACCCGCAGCCGGTACGGACGAAAGGATGGCGCGATGTCCATGCGGTCTTCGCAGTCACCGTGGATGGATCGCATCTTTATCAACGACTGGAAGGCACCACTCCCTCCCACTGTCGCTAGCACCCACGATGAAGAGACTCAGCTAGAGGCTTTGCAAAAACACGTGAAGTACATGAGCGAGGACCTGAAGCGTCACAATGAGCTGAGAACGCCGATGATGGACTTGGTACGACTCTGATCCTATGCAGGGTTCCTCCTATCTAACGATTATGCACCCAGTACACTCCAAAATCTCCGAATGCTGGCAAAGCCCTCCTCAATTGGGAGAACAAGAGCAAGTACCTGCTCTCAGAGATCGTGAAATACCAATCCTATATCGATTCCCTGCAACATGCGATGGCTCTTCGACTGAAGAAGCGAGGGGATAGGGCTCTCGAACGCGCTCTGGTGGTCGCAGATCCAGATAGCGATGACGGAAAAGGTACAAAGGACGACGATACTGTCCAGGAGCATGGGGACCTCAATACCCATTCCGCGACATTGCATAGACGAGAGAGTGCACAGCTGGCCGAGGGATAGGATACCCGCGCTGACCAACTCCCTCACTTTCCCCTGATCTGCTTCCTTCTTGCTCTCCTATCTTACCCCGGAGATAATTTTGCGCTTGTCTGATTACCATGGTTCCTGTGCATTGTGCATATTACTAGGTCTACATCTCACAATAAGTTAACTATCTAGTCATAATGTATCTTGCCTAACGTTTTTTCCCGCGGGACTTCGACGCTGTGCTCTTTCCTTTTGTACTCGACTTCTTGAATGAACTTGGATCGGGGTTGTCAATAATCTGGATCTCGTCGCCGTCGTCTTCGTCGATTTCCTGGGTGGCCTTCCTCTTTTGTGTGCGAGTTGAACTTGTTGAAGCGAGACTGTCGACTTCGATAACGTCCGTACTTCCGGCACGGCGCGACAGCTGTGAAGAAACCGAAGGGCTGCGAAAAGAGGCTGCGGATATCCTGGAAAGAATCGACGAGGCAGGAGAGGCTCCGCGGGAGTTTTGTTGACCTCTTTGCACCTTTGAATTTGCATCTTCGTCTTCCTCGTCGTTCGCACCTAAACGAGAACCGTACTCTGGCGGACTGCCAGTTTGAAGGGGGACACGACCCTCTCTCCAGTCTCGTTCGAAGACGTTTTCCGATACCACGTCGTTGCGGAGAGACCGAAGAAAAGACCCGGCTCTTTCGGAAAGACCGCCTGAGTCTAACAAATTGTCGCCGGTAAGCTTAGCGTCGAAGAGCTCCAAGGGTAGGGATCCGGAGTTCCTGAATTCGTCCGGATTATCGTCCCCGAGGTACTCCGTCCACTCCCATGGCCGATTTTGCACGGGTCCATGGTATACTAGAGTCCCGTCTGGTTGTCGGCTGGTGTAGAACAGGCTTCTGACAGCAGGATTTACGGCAACGTAAGGAAGCAGTGTGCGGAACTGGTGTTTCAACTCCAAGGGCATGTCTGGGGGTAACTGAGAGAGCTTGAAATCTGGGTAGTTGTGAAAAGGGTCATAGTTCATAGAGCGTGGATCGGTGGATGATAATTCTAGCAATTGAGCGCGGGTTAGCCTCGCACCTATCTGAGTTTGGGAATTTCGTACCGTCAATGACATAGCAGAGGGTATCCATCAGGAGGTAATAAGTCGTAAAATCCTGCCAGCGACCATGTCCATAATGCTACGAACAGTCCGATCAGTGGATTGGAAAGTGACAAAACCAGGTGAAATCACCAAGGTCAACTGGGCCAAGACAGAAGTGAGGGGCTGGGCAACATCCTTCGCCCTAGGTGACCAGGCAGTACCGATCGTCAAAACAAAGTGCAACAGCCTGGCCAGGAAGGTTATCTTCGAAGTGGTAGAAAGTTTGTCCAGTTCCTTATTTTGCTCTGCGAGGAGGACCACCTTGATCTCGTCCAGTCTACTACAGATTCGGGGGAGAATCTCGTCTTGAATCTGGTTATCGATCCTGGGAGGCATATTACTTCCACGGAGCGGCTCGAGCGTCAGTGTGAGCAGCCGCAGTATATCTCCCGCTCTGGTGATGACGTTGGTCGGTCCCGTTTCCCTCAAGACCGGCGCACCAAGGCCGAGGATTCTTACCACGCGCTTTATGCCGTCATTGAGAAACTGGTGAGGGGCATCAGCTTGGATAAAATGAGGGCACAAAAAGTGATATACCTTCCCCGCAACCTCGGCACCAGCACACTGTACGATGGTTGCGACGAAGCTCGCCTCGTCCCGCGTGAAAGAATGGCTGAAGATCTGATCCGTCAGCTGGTTGAGACTCACGGATGCTGCGTTCCGTGTGTCACCCCGAGATAGGTCCTCTCCCAGGTGGCGCAAAGCAAACTGGAGTTCGATTTCTGTCGCCGCTCGCTTCCAAGGACTCAACAGAGACGACAGAGGCTTCCAGTGGGATGCGGAAGCAGGCGTTGATGGCGTACCTGGGAGATGAAAGTCAGTAGGGTCTAAGCACGAGGAGAGAAGTGGCGGACTTGGAGAACCATCATCCAGCGCAAGCCGCAGCGCCACCACCAATGATTCACGTGGGTAACCAGGCGAACCATCCGTTTCTAGCGGCCGCTCGAACACAGTCCGCACTTGATCAAGGTCGCGATACACCGCTTGTTTGAAGTCGTGGCGTTGACAGAGCCTCGAGCGTAGAACACTTATCCTTGTCCGGATCGCGTCCGACAGATTGGAGTTATGTTCCAGGAGAACGAGGGTTGGGATAGCCGCGACGAGAGAAGGAAAGTGCTCTTGGGAGAAAACCCTTCCCCTGCGAGTCGCGATTCGTTGGAGGCTCATGAGGCTATCCACACAGATGTCCTGATCGTCTTCAGAGGTGACCTTGTCGCGGAGAAGCAGTAGCTCGAACAGACTGGTGGCTGGAGTAAGGTAGGTCGAAATGGTTTCCGCGTCTTCCCTGCCAATCACTGAAGCCGCAACGCTCCATGCAGGGTAAATGAGTCCTTGCAGAAGCGTAGTTGTCGAAATAGCGTCCGTGACAACAAGGTTTACCAAAGTGGGTACGAAAATGAGCCATACGTCCCGGTTAAGGGTATGGAGCTCGGTTGTCCCCGGACCGAGGAACCACCTTAAAACGTGATCATCGAGGCCTTGGGGAAGTCGCTGGTCGACGCCGGATAGAAGGTCCGCATAACGTTGTGCGTAGGTCCTGCACACCGCAGGGTTGAAATTAAGTGTCGAGATCTGTCGGAGGCTTGCCACGGTGTTGTCCCAGACCTTCAAGGACCACTCTTCCGATGTCCGATACTTGTACCAAAGAGTATTTGCGAGCTGCACCGGTGCCTTTTCATCCGTATCCTGGGCAAGTAAGAGGATTTCCGGTAAAACCTCAGGGACGATAACTGCTTGCTCGTTCGAGGGATAAAGTCTCTGAGAAATGGTCAGTGTGGATCAGGGGAACATAAAAACCGCGTACCTGGGACAGCGCCACGGATTTTTCTATCACATCCTGACGATCGCTCGCGCTCAGGTAACGCTCACTATCCAACTCTAATAGGAGTTCCGCTAGTGGTCGGGAGTGTATCCCATTCGCGGCGAAAGCCTGGTGTGCAGCATGCAACGCCTCGATGACTGTCTCCACAACTCCCATACAAACCCAGATGACCCTGTACCTTCGTAGGGTATCCAGTATTACCACCAGTTGATCGGTCTGGGTAGTGTACTTGAGCAGGAGCAGGGACAACTAGAAAAGGTGTGGGCTCGGGTGTGATGAACTTAGATCGCCACTAACGTACGTCGAGTACAAGTTCGTAACACCGAACGGCCGAAATCAGTTCGATGGAGATGCAGAACACACAAAGAACTCCTGTCTCGGGTGTGTCCTTGATACCGTTACCTGAATTGCTATTGCAGGATCAGCTAGGTGGAAGTTAGAGGGAAGGAAAAGGCACAACTCACTCGATGATGTACTTCCGAAGGATCGGGTGAAGCCAAACCTTCAACATCTTAAACTGTCCGTGGCACGTCGTCGAAAGGAGGACCGGGCACGATGTGCGGAGATCCGAAACACCACACTCTAAACCGTTTAATGGCCCTCCAAACACCTGTGGAAGCACAGCACGGATCTCTTTCCGAATCTGTCTCTCGCTGATATCTTCGACCGTTTCGCGAGCACGGGCACCAAACAAAAGCGTTCTCCTTTCTTTGGCCATAGAAGCACTAGCGTCGTCGACGTATACCCACATCAGGAGGTTGTAATGTCGGGGGTTTCCCTTCATGCACCGGTTGAGCAAAAGACCAAAAGCTGGCTTTCAGAGACTTACAGCTTGTGGCCCAAGACCAACATCCCCTCTCGCTATCAGCCTCTGCACATACTGAGTGTACGAAAACAACTGGAGTTTGGTCAGCTGTCCGAGAAGCGGGGCCACCGTACGCCGATTCTCCAGTTCCCCGACGATCTTGGAAGTGTCCAGCCACTCGAACAGACGCATCTGAAAAAGCGCATCACCACGGGGACATGATGGATCCCTCAGGGCAAGTTGTTCGTCCAACTTCTCCTTGGATTGGCGAAGAACATTAGCCACGGCATAAATCCGGTGGTCTCCGTACTGGAGCGGGGTAACACTCCAGTCCAACAAGATGCAAGCACGATCCCAGAAGATGTCACTCGTGTAATCCGTTTCTCCGTTACTGTCTAAAAGTATGTTCATGGATTCCAGGGATGTATGAGGCGAGATTGCATTCATTGCCTGAAGGTGACAAAGACCATCACCGACAACCCTGGTTACAGGTTTACGCATGGGAACGGACCTTGACATCCATAATGGACCAATCGGACTTGGCTACATCCAGAGAGGGAATATTGCGAAACAACATAGCCTCGCAACGGGACTTGATGTCTGCCAAATTTCGATGCAGGGTACTCTTGGCGAAGCGGATTTTTTCGGCCATAACAATGGAATCGGGAACCTCGCCATCTTCAGACATGATCTCGCAGATGAGGATAGAATGCATATCCCATATCCGGGGGCTAACAAAAGCATCGGAAAACGCGAGGCACACACGCTGTGTGGATTCAGTCAGTAAAGCCACATAGTCACACCCGAACCACTGAGATTAACCTTTAACGATGTCCTCAGGATAGAGTCAGTGCTAGGTAAAATGGACCTGAACTGAGCCGTAGCAATCTGGGAAAGAAAAAAAAAACGAAAGTCGGCAAAAGAAAAACGCACGCGTAGCAGGATCATTGCGGGACAATACCTCTGACACCTTAGCCAGACACACCTCGACGAACGGTCGGGTTATACTCCTCGTGACGAGCATACCGTCGAGGTACTCATTCACCAGCCGCGCTATGAACCCAAGTTGAGCTAGATTACACGTCGCCAGCTGCTGAACAAGCCAAACCAAAAAGGTTCTATTGTCCACCAGCCCTTCGTCATAAAAGGCACGAAGGAGGTTGAGGCTGATTTCGGGTCTCTAAGTTATAGTCGCTGAGTCTGGGGTCCGCATACAACACGTACCTGTACGAAAAGCGACCCACCCATCGCTCACGCGACTCAGGGTCGGAAAGCACGCCCTTAAAGGTCATCTTAATGTTTATTCCGGGTCGGGGTGCGCTTGGTAATCCGATCTCCATGAGCTGTTTCTTCAGATACGTCGTAACCACATTCGCCCACTCGACGCTGTACTGGGTGGGATTGTAGGTACTCTTGTTTCGCAGCCCTGCCTGATGACACGCATTTAGCAAATGAGTGAATTCAAGAAGGAGGAACTACACACCGTTTCGTTGCTTCCGAAAACCCGAACGAACCACACGGCCCGGGAAATCTCTACCTTGTTCGTGTGTAATAGGTCCAAAAGGTCGTGACCTTTCGCTCCATGTGGGATGTTCTTCCCGAGTTTATACAGTGGTATCTCGGGATTAGCAAGGTCCGTAAACCATGTTTGCCGCTTAGCCTCGTTCAAGGTGGCACGCGCAGGCAACTTGAACGTCGAAGGACTAGGAACACCGAGCAACAAATATGGAGATCAGCGAGGCAACTGGTTTATTGAACGATTACTTACGGTACAGGTTGGATACTTTCGTTACGACGAGTGAAGATCAGAGAGAACATATTCTCAAGTTCCGCCACGAAACCCTCTCTAAACGCGCCGGCGATCATATCCTTCGCACTCCACGTCTCTGCCTGCGTGACATTCAACGTCTTTCAGTCAGACGTTATCCACGCGATTCCCTAGCGAAGGATACACCCACCGAGGCCGAAGGGATTGCTATTCCATTCTTGACGTTCGACTGGGAAAGAACGTCTTCTTCTTGACCGGGCCTTGGAGGTTGAAAGCCATGGAAACCTACAACCCCGTTCGCAATGGCAGTCTCATGAATGGAGGGCAACAACCGAAGCGCAGTGGGATGAAACTGACCAAGGTCAGCATGCGAGTGAATCTTCGGCAACCAGTCGGGTGGCGTAGAATGGTATATCTGTAGTGGTTCATTATTATTGGCAGGATTATCTGCCATCCTAGATGGTGTGTGGCGCTCCGATAGTGGGGTGTGTCACAGCTTGCTCGTGGGGTGCATCATCGACGCGTGCAGAGAGATATCGCAGCAGTTTCCCACAGTCACTCATTCTACGTAGCCTTCCCTTCAGAGGCGGTTCTTCAAGGCACATCATTTTGGTACTCTACTTGAGACTTATAATGGAACGACCAAATGCTTCCTATTTTACATTGGGGCATCCGCTATAAAAGTGTCCGGCGGGTTGTCACCACCGCTCTCCAGACGTCCCTGAGATATGCCACGGTCCGACAACAAGATCATGACGCAAACTGGACAAAGGTAAACCTCAACAAGGAGGACGCAGAGGACCGATTCAGAAGGTACATACCGCGGTCAGATACGATTCAGCAACCACACGCGCTCTGGCGTTCAGGCTGAGCTTCATCTCGCTGATCTCCCTATCCACCTCCTCCATGAACCTGGGGAAAGCAGCACAATCAGAAGCCAGCACGATTCGGTAACAAGTCCGAACGCAACTGGATGATAAAGTCCACGATTTTATGCTTCAACATAGTGTCCGAATGGAAATTAGTGATCAAGAACGAGATGTCGTATCCCTGTAAATCCATTAGCCACCGCACCGGAAACGCAAAGGAGGAACGAGCCTTCAGCGCACCTTGACCGGCTTTCTCCTCAAAACTACGAAACTCTCCGCTCGCTGCATCATGAATCTCGTGAACTTGTGACACAAAATCCTTTCAATCTCATCCGCTTGCTTAATCTTGATGCTGACCCGGATCGAGTTCACTGAGGGTTCGACGAGTACCCTTTCATTTTCATTCCTGGAGATTGTCAGAGGATTGAGGAGGACTTCCTTTGATGTTCTGTATTGTATGCGTTATGGATTGGTCGGGGCACCGGGATCAGCGGACATATCGTCACGATATCGTTGTTGAATTCGTACCCGCATTCGACTTCCGGCTTATTATGACGTTCTACCACCTGCAAGACACACATTAGCATGTGAAATATAGCGACAGTGGTCGTATCTTACCTGCGATGAGAAGTTCTCCAGGGTCAGTGCCGCAGTAAGCGTTGACCTCACAGCAGCAAGATACGGTCTCAAGACATTGGACTGTGAATGTCCAGATCAATATCTGCTGGTAACTTGTGCGTTCGAGGATCAAACATGCCATGATAAGTGCGACGGTGGTAACAGATTGGGTGAGGACGGAAGGTGAGACAAACGAAAATCGTCGCGTGTGAAATCTATCATTATCAAGCACCGCGAGACACCCTGGGTTGTACAATCGCTGTCTAAGTGACAAAAAAGAACTACTGTTGTCCTTCTGGTTTTAGTGAACTACGGCCAGCCCGCAGAATCTCGTCCGTGGATAGCAGGTTCATGGCGATGACGGAACTGGATGGGGGGGTTAGGTCGTGAATAAATCCAGGAACGACTATCGACCATCTTACCATGAGTGCAACATCTGCCGCTTCACCCGGTAGTTGTCCCAGACGCCATCAACCGTCGGGTCGAAAGGTTCTCCGGACTGGAGGTCCAAACCGACCACGTTACCCTCTCCTTGCTCATCCTGGGTGGTGTCAATTCTGTTGACAAAACCCAAACACGGGATACCTTACCTGAAGGGAAACAATGACATCCAGGACGTCGAACCCTCCATTTTGAGCAAGGACTTTGGGAATGACAAGAAGGGCGTCGGCGAATGCCTGGACACCCATCTTTACCCTTCCTTTTGCCGATTTCTTGACGGGGCCGCTCAGGTGAGCCGCACAAGCAACCTCAAAGGCGCCTGCACCAGGGATGAGCGCACCGTCCTCCAATGCATTTTTCACAGCTCGCAAGCCATCGCGGAGGGCGTCTTGGATTTGCTGGATTATGTGCGAGTTGGGGCCTTTGATGAGGAGGGTTACACTCTTTGGATCCTTTACATCCTCCACAAAGGTGTACTTTTCCTCCCCCAAGGTGTGTTCATACACAGTACCCGCCCAGCCCAGGACATCAGGCGTGAGGTCATCGACGGAGTTCTGGGCAACACCGCCGCAGACGAGCTGAAGACGTTCCATGTTCCTCCGCTTGGCACGACGCAGGGCCATGATCCCGTTCTTTGCAAGAATATCCAGACTCAGAGGGTCGATACCCTTCTGGTTGATGACCACGAAATTCTTCTTTTTCTCCGTGCTGTCGACAGCCTGGTCGCAAACGAGGTTTTTCAGCTCCACGATTTGCTTGCATTTGGCGTCGGTAAACTTTCGTTCCGATTCGACGAGCTTTTCCCTCTGTTCCGCGGAGGAGTAGAAGAAGCCGGAGTTGACTTCTCTGTGTAGAAAAGAAAAAAAAGATAGTCAGGCCATAGGATGACTTTTGAAAACGAAAGAGGGACAAACGTCTTCTCATACTCCAAACTGACATTCAGAGTCAAGATGTATGAATTTTCGAGCCGCTTTGGCATATCCGGGTGTCGAGCGCCGTGATCGAGTACCAACCCCCGAACGAGCTGGGTCTCCGACGCCGTCCGATGCTGCATTTTCATAATCTCGACCATGTGGAGATCGATTGGCTCTTTCCATTCCTTCGACTCTGTGGCAATTCGATGAGCGAGGATTTCCATACATGCGATGAACATCCAACCTTCTGACTGAGTGGGCCGAATGGTCAGAACTGCGTCAACCACATCTGCAGCAAGTTGTTTGGCAAGATTCGGGCTGAGTTTTGTCGCGAGTGATGTGTGGGCAACGTTAATCAGGGTGGCACGGTCCAATATGACGGGCTGTTTGAAACCATCCAAAAACTCGAGATAGCGGTGTCATTCGCGTGGTGAACCAGACAAAATGGTGAACACACCTTCAAAGCTTCCTTCTTTGCCAGATCAAATCCCTCCGCAATCACGGACGGGTGAACACCTTCTGAAATGTATCGATCCGCCTGCTTGAGCAACTCTCCGACCAATAGGACGACAGATGTAGTGCCATCTCCTACTTGATCGTCTTGAGAGACAGCAGTTCGTGCGATCATCGCCGCAGTCGGATTTTGGATTTGCATCTCAGATAACAGAACTTTTCCGTCCTTTGTCATTTTGATCTGGCCAGCACCGTCGACCAACATCTTCAAAGTTCCTCTCGGACCTGGGTCCCGCTGTGAGATTAAATCGTCCTGGAGTGGCGGCGTTGCGTACCGAGGTTCCCTTTAACGACATTGGCGAGACCTATCGCTCCAGTGATGTTGACCTGGGTTAGCGACGATCAGAACATGGGGTAAGAGATGATATAGCTGGATACAAACCTGAAGTGCAGCTGCGCGACGGACACTTTCTGCCTTTGGATTTATCAGCTCGATACTAGAAGCCATGGCGGTAAATGAACGAGTTTCAAGGCGAGACAGGAATTCAAGTTGTCGATCAAAGGCGTAACAAACGGTCACTTGTCACACACAGATCAGACTCGGATGGGTATGGGTGTGGAGAGAAACCGAAAACCGCGTTGGACTACAGTGATAAACTAAACAAGAGATTACACTGGAGAGCTAGACGGCAACGATTAAAGTAGGGTATCGGACACGATCTACGAGAGAAAGGTATAGACTCTACGAAAATTTAGAGGCAAAGAACCTTAAGGAGAGATGTGATATCGAGGTCGTAGATAATCTGGATGAGAACATGATCGACGAGTCTGACAACAAGGCCAATAATGGAGCCCAAGAGGGGATCGAGGATCGAAAGAATGCAAGACAACAACTCGGCAACCAGGTTGAGGATTTCGCATAACAGGGAAAGGATGTCATCCTTGACGAGGGAGGTAACGAGGTGGAGGACGAGTTGGACCAGTTTGAGAACAATCTAATGGATAGATGAGATCAGCTGAGGATAGTAAGGACTGAGAAATATAAACTCACGCAGAGGAGGTCGGCGACTATCCTGACGATGGCGTCGAGATCGATGAGGATACCAGTGACAGATGAGAGGAGATCGTTGGCGTCAAGACCAACAAGGGCCTTGACGGCGTTGATGGCGTCATTGAGAATCTTGATCACCTCCTTGAGAAGGGGCTCGAGGATTTCCTTGGTAAGTTCACCCTCGACCTTGGCTAATAAAACGATAGAGTCAGCATTGGGCGGA
>Ga0307512_10007373_pt1 | contig 10918 bp, 5 predicted proteins | sample 14_EM_MG_FD_200267 | JGI IMG/M metagenome (GOLD analysis project Ga0307512, IMG submission 200267) | Populus trichocarpa ectomycorrhiza microbial communities from riparian zone in the Pacific Northwest, United States - 14_EM | ecosystem: Host-associated > Plants > Roots > Unclassified | place... | reverse complement strand
CTCACATCCTATCAGAGCAGGCCACATCGGGCAGTCGTCAGCACCAGGCCTCAGCCAGCAGGCCGCACACGTGGATCCAGAGACTCACTCCCTATCAGAGCAGGCCACATCGGGCAGTCGTCAGCAGCAGGCCGCACACGTGGATCCAGAGACTCACTTCCTATCAGAGCAGGCCACATCGGGCAGTCGTCAGCACCAGGCCTCAGGCAGCAGGCTGCACACGTGGATTTAGAGACTCACTTCCTATCAGTTCAGGCCATTAGACACGCGTTAGCAATTAATTATCGTGAATTTGCACCGCTTGGAATCTGCGAAACCTACAGTTGTTGTGCGAAATTCAGTGTGACTGCAATATCCTTCTTATCAACTTCAACAACAAGTAACTCTACCAAGCCGATACGGCCGAATAAGACAGCATTAAGGAACAATTCGATCTTGGGCGTATCGTTTTCTGTGTTGTAATTCTTCAAGAATAGTCGGGCTGAGCTCACATGGCCGAACATAACTACAAGATCTAACGGTGTACAGTAACAATTGTCGGTGGAATTGATTGCGGCGTCGCTCCCGTTCTGATCATCGCCACGAGTCTTGACCCATTGTAGCAACAAACCCACCACCGATTCATTCCCTTTCATAGCAGCCAAATGCAGAGGAGTCCTTCCATCGCGGTCTTTCGAATTTGCTTCCACTTTATCTTTCAGGAGTTTTACAGCCTTGTCCTTTCCTGCTACCGCTGCCAAATGTAGGGCGGTTCTTCCGTAGTCATCTCGTGCTTCTCCATACGCACCTTTCCGCAATAAAATGTTGATCGCATCAATATGTCCGGTATATGCAGCCCAGTGTAGGGGAGTTTTTCGAGAATTATCTTGGATATCGACACTTGCTCCAGCCTGAATAATCGCCGTTATCGCTTGAGCAGAACCTTGTTTTGCTGCACAGTGAAGTGGTCCTATCCCATCTCTTCCACGCATCTCGGGGTCCGCGCCACGCTGCAACAGAGGCGAAACAATCGATTCCGGCTTCTTGTCGTCGATACTCACGAAGGCATAATGCAACGGAGTCCATTCAGCCATATCTGTAGCGTTTGGATCGGCATTGGCATTCAATAGCTTCGTCACGACTTCTTCATCTCCTCGTACTGCTGCATAATGAAGAGGGGTCCAGCTAAAGATGTCTCTTGCATCGACATTTCCAGCTATATCGACTTCGTTACTATAGGAAGACATAGTCATGATTTTCGAGAAAATGTCAGGGTGCTGGAAGAAAGCATGTACGCCACCGGAGGACTCAATTGATGTCGCATGGCGTGCAGAATTTTCTGGTAGGTCTAGGTGCTGATGTTTTTCTGTATACAACTCTCTGAAGCTTTGTATGAGACCGTGTAAAGAATCCGAATACCTCTGGGTATTGAACTCCTTTAATATCCCATCCTTCGCCACATCCAAATTTTTAACGCCATCTGTGCGCCTTTGACTTTCCCAGAGCTTCGATGTGTTGCTGACAGACATAAAGAGGTATATCAAGATTGCTGTAACCTTCTGAAAAACACGGTGTTTTATTCCTAATGTTCTGTATTCCTGAAAAAGTTTTATATATACCGGCACAACCCTCTCCCAGCGTCCTAGCATCTCGTGTTCTCGCGTGCGCTGCCGTATGAACTCGACAACCGCCTCCACTGGGAGTTTCCTAGAGCAACTGAGGGGCGGAATGATGCATATGTATGCCTCTTGTAAATTTCCCAATCCAGTTTGTTGTATAGCGTTGGCGATTCTGGTGAGTACCTTGTTCTCAAGTCCCAAAAAGAGCAAAGTTTTTGGGTCGTCCATTCGAAATAGGTCTCCACGTACGATTGAAGTTTCATCCTTATTGCCGAGCTTGTTGGCCGCAATTTCGTTCCCAATAGCCCACATGAATGATGAAAAAATATGTTGCGCGAGTGAAGATTCCAGTGATACGTTTGACACAACTGTCAGGGGATCTATAAACGTAATATTAGAATTATCTTCGGCTGCTGAATTATTGCGTTTCTGCATTGGACGGTAATTACCTGATGTTTCATTATCAGGCCTGTCATTCGCAGGTCTGTTGTCGTTCGACTCAACACCCACGAACCCTACAGGGCCAGCGAATCCTGAACGCCGTTGGGTATTGTTGCCCTCATTGCTTTTGGACTTATCGTCCCCGCGGATCATATCTCCAACCCACCACTTTATATCCCTGCTCAAGGCCTTGGATTTATCGAGACCTAAAAGTCTAATAATTTTTCGTTTTAGGCTCTTGTCTTTTCGTAACCAGTCGTTCCCAGATTCCTCTTCCGTGCTCTTATCTTGGGTCTCAGAGATATGAAAAAGCCACAGTGATAACGCTGCCTCTATATGTGTCGCGTCCATTTCCCACATTTCTTTCTTTGCGACTTTGAACTGGATCCCGTGGTTGTCTTCAACATCGCCGACCTTAACTTTCAGGGACCAGATGAATTCCGTGTGTTCTGTATCATCAAATAGGGTGTTCATTACAACTTCAATAGAATCCGCAACAGCAATAGATAATGTAGATGCTGGCCCAGCCCAACTTGTGAGTTGCCCTAGGCGTCGTCTTATGTTCAATGCGTACTGGGCCTCCCCCGCATTTTGCGAATGCCGTTCCGAATGAGATCCTGAATGCGACTCTAGGTTCCCAGGCTCCCTATTCTTCCAACTTCCAACGCAGGCAATATTATTGTCATTTGTTAATATTTCCCAAGCCAAACGCTCGCTTATGTCAAGATGTCCGTTGCTCGGTCGATTTTTCAATGATTTCCCATCCGGCGGCCAAAAGTTGTTGTTGGCAATTCTTAATGCTAACCAATCCATTTCATGATGCTCACGTAATTTTTTAGGAACAGGATTAACAATCAGTCCGCGTCGAATCCACGCTCGCCAGATCGTCATAAAAAATATGCAGACCAGTTGTGAGATCGATGCTGACCAGTTCATACCGCGCAGACCTTGAAATTGAAGGAGGAAGCCAGATAGTCCGAGGAATACTCCAAGTAGGGTGAGCGTTTCCATAGGATTCGAGGAAATGTTCTCAGCATATGTTAAAAAGTCGGAGAAATGCGATTCGTTGCAAAGTCTTACCAGTGAGCTCGTACGTTCGTTATCGTCTTGCCTTTGGTCGTCATTTTCTACTCTCCGAGACGTCCGAATCCAGTTGCGCGGGCCAGCATCATATTTTGCAAACATAGCAAATGAATCAAATGACTGGTCGCTAACGACGTGGGATTTCTGCAACCATAGAACACGAAACTTTCTGCTTTGTTCGTCTGCTGAGTCGTCCGGGTGGTCGGGGGGATCTGACCCTGCCGGTTGCGATTGATCCTGTTGTTCCTCAGGCCGTGCCAGCACATATTCTTTCTCCACAGTACTTTGCTCTACCACGGCTGAACAAATGAGCATCCCGATCATAAGGATGATGGTCCCGAGAGCCATTATAGGAAAGGCGTAAGCTTGTACAGGGCGCCCATTCTTGGGAAATCGCTGGTTAAACTTCGGATGATAAACTGAAAACCCGCAGAAAACTAGCATTCCGAACTGAAGTACAATGCCCCAGACAGCAGCTGTATAGAGCTCTCCGATTTTACTACCGCCGTGAAGGTTCAACGATATGTTTGGGGCCGATTCTATCTTCCGGGTTAAATTTATGCCTCCCAAGTTTCAAGAGTGCAACTGCGTACCTGTATCTGAGCCAACGTTTTCTAAGGACTGATTCTGATGTAAGCTCCTCGGCGGTGGAGATGTGTTGGTCGGACCAGAAGTCTGCGGTGGTGCTGTGTTCAAAGTCGAGCGTCGGTTGCTCTCTTCATCTTCATCAGTTTGTCGATGTTGGCGCTGAAAGAGGTTTTTCAACGTGACTCTCCAAGTCGAGTACTGCTTCAAATCGCCTTCATCCAGGAATATTTTTTTGAAGATTGAGATGGAAGGATCCTTATATACTGTCAATGCGGCTGATCAGTAAGCCGCGCAATTAATCTGCTCAATATACTTACGATCAATCTTGAGAAGCTTATCCTTCAGTGCACCCCCTACTGTATACAGTCCGAAAGTGCTCTCGCCTTTGCTGTCTTCCCCGAGATTATGATCTTGGAGATATATTATCTGCTGCACTTGAGGTTTTCCCATTGTCCTAACAATCCCTTGGCCGTTCCACAGCTCGCAGACCTCGTGTGAGGTAGAGGACATCAATTCCATCTCAACAATAGCACGATTCTCGCGAGCTCTTCCAACAACGGCCCTAAGCCACGAAGGACCGCCAACTCGAATGGCAGCGACAATAGCGGTGAGAATTCCCAATGGCGCCATGGCGAAAATTATATGATCCAGCCAGCCCACTAATTGCGTCAGATTAGCTTGAAACATACCGATAAGGAGTACTCAACTGGACTGGCTCATGAATTGCTTGGCAAATTGCTCCCCAAAAAGCGCAAGCAGCCTAGACGACACCGGTCAGTATTCACATTGAAGGGAGTTGGATCTGCTGCGCATCTGCGTACGGCGCTAAATCGGAGAAAAGGTTGTTCGAAGAATCATCGCCCGAATCAGCGGCTGCGAGCGGGATTGCCCAGACAACTGTCAGAGCAATAAGAATCGTGCTTGTACTCATGACGGGCGCTATTTCGATTCTCAGTAGCACGTGACGTGGTGTTGAATTTAGCGAGGAGAGACGGGGCCAATCTCGCTACTTGTACAAATTAGAAGCAATGAACACAATAAAAAGCTGTGGAAAGGTTCTCCTGAGCGGTGGCAGGAAGACTGGATCGAAGATTGGACGAATTCGAGTGGCGGCGCTAGCAGCGAACTCTAATTGATTAGCGTTCCGGCGTGCGACAGCGAAGTGTCGAATGAGATCGGGATTCGTATGTAAAGGATCGCCCCGCACGGATCACACGCCTTATTTAGGCCCCCCAGACAACAGGGATATTTTGAACATGACGCCCTACACGACAAGGTATTGAAATACGTTTGTTGCTGGCGCGTAGATAACTAACAGGCTAGTAGCGAGACAAAACGTAGAGATAAGATCTTGTGCATCAGTAATTTTGGTGCTAGCTAGTCCTAAAGCAGTGTGGTATGGCGGTGTTTAATACACAGTACATATTAAAGGGAAGTCCTTCGAAAGGTCACCTGGCATCATTTGCAGCGCTGCATGATGCCAGATCCATTTGTTCTTATTTGTTCGCTCTCTCAGCCGTGTTAGCATGCAAGTTCAAGACATTGGGGCGAATAAGATGCTACACTTTGGGCTGCATGTCTCTTGCGGCACTACACCCAGAACGCTATCACCGAACACGTATCCGATTTACTAACTTCATACTATTGGGTAGCAGAGGGGATCGGTAGTTGACTTTTTTACATTATTTCTGAGAGTGGGTGTGGGGACGCGCCAGCACATGCTGGATGTAGAAACCATTCGGTCTCAAAATCGGGAAGAGGATTGCAGTGCAACCCCACGGGTTTGATTGATGCATTTCAGCCGCACTGAAAATTTTCCTGACGTACTTATGGACTTGTGACAGCCAACAGGTGGGAAGTATGAAGAGATAGGGGGAAGTGCATATGTAGACATCGCCGAAAACGTAATCAAGACCGACTCTCGCCGTTACTATCCAATTAACCCTTACTCCCACTGCTAAATCCGTATCGTTCCGACCATCAATTTCTGCGCGCTCCCTCCGATCATATCTCCGCATAAATCTCATATTCGCAGCTCGTCGCGGCCGCCGCTCGTCGAATAACTCTTTGGCATGCTCGAAATTATATTCCCGCTAGTTGCAGGTCGTACGGTCTTTTGTTTTATCGGGCCCATATGGGAAATCCGGTAATCTTCAGGAATCCGATTGGAGCTTCCGCTGTCGTCACTGATCGTAGCTTGACAAATGACAACCGAAGGTACCGCATAATGTGTAGTCCAGTCAAACTCGCTACAGTATAATCTACCAATTTATAGCGTTCTAGGACGCTAGATCCATTGCTATTATTTGTCCACCTGTCTGGCTTCTCCATACAGCTTCACAACTTCAGGACGAATAAAAAAGATGCCATTAGTTGCATGTGAGACAGAATACGATGCTTCTATTTGTCTGGTTCCAAGTTCTACTGGGTTGCCATCTAGGCCCAGCGTCAAGTCGAATAGAAACTGCTATTGATGCCGGGCATACAATCTGTATGTAGCCGTATTATCCGGATGGATTTGTCTCATTCGTAGCTCGTGCAGGGGAGTTCAGCAGCAGTTTTATTCGCCTTTGAAGTCTCGAAGTCCAGCAAGCCAAAAACTCGACAATTAAAGCAGCGTATATGTTCCGACCGATAGGCGAATCTGTCAGTTCGCAAACTTTGAGGGACAGTTCGCGAGAAAATGGCCAATTCGCAAGCTGCAAGAATGGCTCGCAAATGGGTTATTTTATGCGAACTCAAAAGAATGAGATGTATTATGAGTATTTACAACCATCCTCTTCCACTTCATGTGCCTTTCTCCACATTGAAATCTAGGACCGAGTTCTATCTAAACTATCGCCTTTTGATCCCCTTCCTCACGGAGTATGAGGCAGCACTGCTCCTTGCCGTTCCCTTGTTCCTATATGTACTACAGCCCAGGCTGAGAGAGAAATACATATTAGTACATCTTCAACCCCCAATGGCCCATATTGACATACCAATATCGATAATGCAGTACATTTACTGTAGTCTTGCTCTAAAAGCAGAAATCCATCCGCTTATACTATTCTTGAACCGTATTCTTGTTCCCCAACAAAGTAATCTATCCGGTTCTACAGTAGCAGGGCTCCCCGCCATGCACTGGGTGTAAAGCATTTAGCGAGGTTGCATATTAACCTCTGGGCTCGCAGATTGACCTCTAGGTTCGCATATTTTCTTTGGGGCTCGAGAACTGTCGGAAGATCGCGAACTGAGCTATCCAGTTCCCGTGCCGGCAAAGGTGGTGTAGCGGTCGGAACATATACAGTTCGCTGTGTTTGTTTTGCTTTGTTTTAGTCACATTGTATATACTCAACCCAGAGTAAGACAGTGCCTGATTCCCCTTCCCTTTCAGACGAATCGACTAGGTGGGAGAGATCCGTAGCCTACAGTCGGCAATGTAAGATGCACGAGCTACAAACATACGGATCCATCCAGATACTATGGTACTACGAAAGTAACGAGTTCGACTAGATTATACGGTAGATACCAATCACGCCAGTTAAGCAGCAGCATCCCATTTCGTTAACATATCTAACTTATGAGAGTTTCAAATGTTGGTCATACTTGCCATATATGAAGCACCTCTGTATCAACTTTGACGTCGAATCTGACATTTGCTGAAGTTCTACTTGTTGGATTCCCAAGTTATCGGCCACCCGGAACCCTAACCCACATTACAGTAATCCCAACAGTCATTTTAAGCCCTACGTTAGCCCATTTAAGCCAGGATTAGGAAATCAAAGGTGGCCGAATACTTGGAATCTGACAAGTAGTTGATGGAAATTTTGGCTTTTATTTCCGATCGAAGAGCAGGAGAGGTAGCGAGTCTGTAGGGCCTCTTGAGTATGCGAAATGCTCTTTACGCCTCCATTCTTGCCTGGGTGCAGTAGTAAGTTGTAAGTACAGATGTGCTCAACTTCGGGCGGGTCGAAGTGTACTGGACTTCGGTTACCTTCGAGGTGCGCTTTGACTTCTCTGTGTCTGACCGCACTTAACTTCCAAGAATCCAAGCGTACTTGCAGCTATAGCACCTGATGTCGATTGCCTTCCAGGTGTGCTTGACTTCTCCAACTCTAAGTGCTCTTGTTGGTACGCTTCGGTTCCCACAGGTCTCAAGCGCACTTGCTTTCGTCGGCTCCTGTGCTCCACACTGCTGGAGGGATTGTTGTCTTAGCTTCTTCTTGCCGGTAGGTCCCTGACTTCACCTATCACTAGGTGCATTTCCACTATGCGCAAGTGCATTTGTCGGCCTTCGCGGTAGTAATGATGCTTTGTTTCCGATACTGTTTCTCTCGTTCTTGAAGGTCATTGCGTCGGCTTTGTAAAGTGCCGTATGATTCACCTCTACTACTCGATCCCTCGATCCCTCAAGAATCACCTAAATATCCCAGTCACACATCTGATTAACCCGTATCATCCACACTTTACCTTGCACTTTCGCTCACATACATATCGCGGTAAGTTGATTTTCCAACTATCTTATCATTTAGTTCTGATGTGCTAATATCAGTAGGAAACGTGCAGTAGGAGAGGCGCAATATTTATCGTCCTCCTCAATCGAGTATTACTCAATCACGCGCAGTCTGCGCCGTCCCCTCAAAGATCCATATAGCATGAGTTGATGGATACGACGTTGTTTTCAGGGTGTCTGATCGAAGCTGTCATGAATTATGGAGGATACTGAAAATGGACTACAACAATAGAAGACGTCAGCCCCGTCTTTTGCACTCAACTTCCTACGGTTTTTTTTTCGCTGCTTAGCTGCGTTCTCTTATCCTTTCAAGATACAAACATATAAATCATAACTCTCCAAGAAAAGACTATTTAGAAGCACGGACTCTACTCTTTTTAATTTACGTACCCTCTAGAGTTTAAAACCGGGCAGCCAAGCTGTAAAAAAAACACGTAGGAATGTGAGAAAAGCCAAGACAGACGCCCTCTAATACCAATAACGACATAAACTCCATTATGGATCGCAACGTGAGGGATGTCGAGATGATGGATAGATCTCTTCTAGGATGCCTGAAATTTTGAGGGTAAAGGACATTTTGGCGATACTATGGGATACTAGGGTTTCGATGCTATAGGGCTAATGGTCGCATTTGCCGCTTGAGGTTTAAGCCCTGGTTGATAAGATAGTGATTTGCGAGACCGATAAGATGAGATCGTCAGGGCGATAAGATCCGATAACCGTGGTCGAGTGATCTCTAGATTTCTTCAATACCGTCTCCCTCTCCCTCATTCTCTTCCTCTTCGCTCTCTACTTATCAGGGTATCTATCTGCTTACCCATCCGTCGCCATTCTATCATCGCGCTTGTAGTACCTGAATGAAAAAGTATATTTGTTAGATTCGTATTTGTCTTTATAAGATACTCTATGTTAAGTAAACAAAACTAAATTTAGTCTGAGCAAAGCGAAGCTCATAATTTATGGAAACGTAGAAGATCAGGTTGAGTAGGTTAGTCCTGAGGTTTGAGAGCTTACTTGTACTCGCTTCTCCTTTTCTCTTAGCCGTGTGCATAATTGTGCCAAGATTCATGAATAAGCCAACACACGCAAGTCAACAGTAGAGAAGAGATGCACACCTCCGACAACACACCACACCACCTTTTAGTTTTGCCAAGACCCTTATCGTCCAATCAATTCTATTATCGTCAGAAAACTTTTGCTTCGGTTTTCAGCTGTTTTCTTTGAAATCAGTTACCTAGGAGCCAAAATGAGTCTCTTCGGAGCCAAAAAGACTGTCTCGCTCAAGGAACGCTTGGCGAGAGCGAAGGAAAATTTGCAGAAGAAGGGGACCATGTCGCCTTCAGTTACAAGCGAAGAAAGCAGCCACATCGGTGGCCTACTCGATAAGATTACCGGACCACTTACTGAGGATGGCACGGTTACGAATTCCGAGGTCGCTCGGGAGGAACGAGAGTTTTTTGGAACGGCAGAGTACGAGAGACTCAGGGCCGAAGAGAAAAATAATGAGTTCGAGTACGGCTTGCATAAGGCACGGATCGAAGATGATTTGAGGAGACGCGAGCAGAGTCAAGCGACCTCCAGAGTGGAGACGGGACAACTTCCCAGCGACCTGGATGATATGAGAGAGTACTCCGACCTGATGGGAAAAACTGGAGTTACGGGAATCACACGAGACGAGAGCGACGATGGTTCTTCACTTTCGCCACCACCGACTACGAGTTACGGGGGAAGCGAAATTTCCTTCCCATCGCAAACACCTAGGGAGAGGGTCCTGTCCCCCCTGCCGTCTACGAATTATGAGGGAAGCCTTATGGGGCTACCTCTAAGTGCTCTAAACGAACTTACGGAGGATCCTTTTTCGACTCCTAGGGCGAGTACCGGAATTATTGCGTGTAGGTATATTCAGTCGGAGGAAAATGCCACACAAAACGCCGAAGAGGAGGGGGGAATGGAGGAGACCCGGAAAGTCTACACACCCATTCCGAGAAAATTCGAAGCTAGTGATAGTAGCGACAACGAAGATGATGCGATGACGGTGGTGGAGTGGAGGGATGAGTCGCCCTACATGACGCCAACAAAGAAGGGAAAAAAGCGCAATAAGGGGAAGGGAGTTAAGAGGCCGGCAACGCCCGAACGACCAATCCCGAATATGCCGCAGACGCCAAGCAGGAAAAAGTTGGAGGCTGATTGGGCCAAGCCTGCAGAAACGTTGACGAATGAGAATGGGCCAGTTAATCTGGAGGCTTTTATTGGTGAGTATCTTCGGAACACTAATGGGCTGAGGGATTATACGGCCACAAATCAGTTGCATGATGAGCGATATGATGAGTGGTGCCTAAAGCAGGCAGAGTTTATGGCGGCAAGACAGAATCATACGGATGCGGGGGTCACCTCCGTCCGTAGGACATCGGAAAAGATTTTGACCGAGGTTGAGTTGGGTAGGGAGTACGAAGAGAAGAGGGCGGAAAAACTTGACCAGAGGTTCGAGAAGATTGAAAAAAAGGTAGCTAAGTTAGCCCCGGTTAACATGGCTAAGACGATCGAAAATGCAATGAGTGCTTGCATGGAAAAAATGGTGGACCAATTGACCGATAGGGTGGTTAAGAGGTTTGAAGATATGGCGGAAGAAAGTCGGAAAAAAGATGAGGTTCGAAGGGGGAAACAGGTAGAAGCCACCCCTGAGAATGGTCAAGATATGAGTGACGTGGAGTTT
>Ga0307512_10007372_pt1 | contig 10920 bp, 6 predicted proteins | sample 14_EM_MG_FD_200267 | JGI IMG/M metagenome (GOLD analysis project Ga0307512, IMG submission 200267) | Populus trichocarpa ectomycorrhiza microbial communities from riparian zone in the Pacific Northwest, United States - 14_EM | ecosystem: Host-associated > Plants > Roots > Unclassified | place... | reverse complement strand
CTTGCTAATATTATAAAAATAATGCTATAATTTTATTTAAAAATAAATTAATTTTTTTTAATAAAATATATCCCAAGTATATTTTTAATTAAAATTAAAGGAAAAAAACACTAGGCATTTGGTGGGTGGGATACCGTGACTAGCCATCCTTTTTTTATATTAAAATTCATATTTTTATTTAAAAAAAAATCATTAACTAGTTTTATTTCGGCCAACTAATACAACTTCTTGAACTTAAAAAACTCATTTTTCAATCTTTTTATTTGAAAACATTTAATGTAAACTTAAATAAACCTATATTTAACCTAAAAAATATTTAATTGGTCAAAAATAAAAAATCATCCTTAGTCCAAAAAAAATTCTTGAACATCAATCTATTTATCTACTCTTTTTTTTATGAGATGAGAGATTAAAAACATCTCAGTACTACTTGAGAAAATACAGCCCCTTACTGAACTGCTCGGAAGCATTTTCTTCTTTTTCCCGTTTCTCTTTCTCTTTTAATGGGGTTTCGTGACTCACTCAAGTAACCCTTGATTGGAAGATACAACAAGGGAATTCCTGCTACAACTGGTTAAAGGTTGAGCAATCTAGAATCTAAATTTCGTTTTGTTAGGTAAGTACATAATTTGTTCATGACAGAACTTTATCTAGATTTTCTTTGAAATTATCTGATTAGTTTAGTTAATATAAGAAATAAGTTCAGATAAAGAAGAAAAAATTATCAAAAAATAATTTTATCTATATTTTTATAAAACACGTTAGCAATTTATTACCGACGTAACAAACTAGAAAGCTTTAAGATTATTATTATCCTTATCACATAAGATATGTCTATAAAAAAAATTAAATCTGAAAAAAAATTAGTATTTTAGAAGAGAGTTTCAGAACATAAAAGCATCAATTATATTGAAGCAAGTATGCTAACTAGCTAAGGAATTTATACAAAATTATATAGCATATACTCTTAACACACGAGGAGTATACGAAATTTTTGAAGAGATTTGATCTCTACTTTTTTAACTACCAGATGTTCCAGTTAAAATAACAATAATTTAAAAATTATCGAGTATACTAGCAAGCTATTGAGATAAAAAAAAATATAACATGTTTGAATATCTCAGTAAGTAAATGAGTATAGAGACTCCTCTTATAATTTTTCGTACCAGTAAAAAATGAATTTGACTGTTTCGAAGGATTTTTATCTATTAAAGAGTTCTCAAAAGATTTTCCTTTAAACTTTCATAACTAATATATTTTCTATTTATTTGGTTACTAAAAAATATTGGTGAAGTGTTGCAGATCATCATTTGTTACCAAGTAATAAACAGGAGAAGAGACTTTCACAAAACTTCCTCGAATTAGTTGAAGCAATACAAGAATTAAACCCATCAAACCAGAGAGTTAAAAGACGAGCACAGCTTGCATACAAGTATTTAAGAAACCTCATCCAGTAACATGATCTTAAACAAACCGTGTCAGATTCATTCAAGTGGGTGGAAGATCTTAATTCCCCAATTCTACTTGAAAATGACAAGACTTGAAGCCTCACCCTGGATCGTTCAAGACATCTAGCAACAGTTGCGTGCAAGATTGTCTGGTGAACTCACCAGACCACTGCGATCCCCAGCCACCACCCCAGAAGAAGGACAACGGTTTATCAATCCAAAACTACAGAAATTACTAGTTCATCTACTAGAAAGTGCACCAAGTTATTTCAAAATAGAAATGCTAATTACTCAAACATGAAAATGAAATGAATCACGGGGTATTTACGAATCACAAAATGAAATGAAAATGCTGACCAAGCTCAATATTTTAAAATATCAGGATCATCTCACAAGTCACGGGAAGGGTAACAAACAAACCACTATGCTGCCATTCTCCTAACGCTTTCATGACGTTCATAGTATAGTGATAAGAGAAGGTCTCCTATATTAAATTACAATTTACAGTAATATGCAGGATAAACTTGACCATGCACGACACTTTACCCACCGGAAAAAAGTAAGAGCATTACTGCTCAGTGGATGTATAACAGTCACCATAAAATAGTTACTCACATCACAATTAATTTTCATTTGATTTCTGGTTTTACGAGCATCTGCCTTGGTAGTCAAGAGACCCCATGGATGCAATCCCATTGCTCGAGTTTCTAAAATCCTGTCTATTCAAGTAGCCATCGGGATTGCTTGAGTTTCTAAACTCCTGTCTATTCATGTAGCCGTCGCTGGTGCTATTAGAAAGCTTTTGGCTTGGCACAGAAGCTGCAGAAGTGAGACCTTCTTTACCCATTTGTTGCACTTCAAGGGGAGATAGGATCTTGATATACCAGACATTGTTCACAAATTCCCTGGAAAAAGAGGTTCATCAGCAATGAATTGTAAACCAACAAGATTAGACGTATACATGCCAGCAACAAGCAAACAGATTTCTCAAGTAACAAGAAATAATAATGCAAATGCCTCCCAAGAGGTTCAGTCACACTTGTACTCTCATAAATTGATTCCACTGAAGTTGAAAAGGATAAATTTATGTCCTCGTCACAAGTGTGCATGGACTGCTAGGACCAGGAAGTATGTTCCCAAACTTCGTTTTCTCGTTTTTCTTTTAGATAAGATTTATTCTCTGGAGTTATTATCTCTACTTGACCAGTAAGAATAAGCATCCAGGACCACCCCACATTTTTAACACCCAAGTGTATACAACAACTAGATTTTCAAAGAAAAAACAAAAGCATATACAGTTAGTGAACAGTTAAATTGACGATCAATAAAGGAACACCGTATGAAATTGAACATATACATGGCTCCCAAACAGAACCTTGTGAATTGGTGTAATCAATAGAGCAATGAAGGGCAATGGAGCCAAGCACTACTAGTCATCAAAGCGACCTAATGGAAAAAGTGATTATAGAATTGCCTCAAGTTTTTTGTCCTAAATTGCCATTTTAGAAAACTATTTATATATATAAAAAAATAAAAGAATGCCAGAAACAATTTAAGGACTTACTGCCAAGGATCATCACCAAGGAGAAGCACATCATTCTCCCGGTCAACAAATACAAGCTGCCAGCCTGATCTCTGTCGGTCCTCTAATTGGCCTTCTAGGCAAAACAAACGAGCAAGCTCACTGCGCAGCTCATCATAGCTGCTGAACTTGGAAATATCTAGTGATCGCCCATAGGACCCTGATTTGTGAACCTGTTACAATTAGAGTAATTTTATTAAGTACCAAAATGATAGCTGCCATGAAACACAGACTACATAGAGGCAAATTACAATTACTTGTTGCAGACTGAAGCACCAAAACCGTGAATACCCTCCTTTCAAAAAAGATTTGTACCAAATACCGATACTTGTACAATATAGCTCATTAAAATTAAAGCACTTTCAGATACAAGGAGATATTCATTTACTGCTTCATAGGTTGTACATATAAACCATGTCAAGATTACCTAAACAGTACAATCAAATGGCAATGAAAAGAAAAGGGAATGGGTGCTTTTATCCGGAAAGGGATGGCAACAGGATTGTTTATGATAATACTTCAGCATGCCTTGAATTATTTACAACAATTTCCATAAGTCAGATTGAATTTTCATACTGTGCATGACCTAATGTTATTAATGGCAGACCTTCTACATATATACCAATTTGTTTGTTATCATAAGATATAGTTGCAAATTGAAGACCTATATAGCCACTTTATGTATGCATACATTTCCATATGTGCACACACATAAGGATAAAAAATTACCTTCACAAAGGTTCTTGTTGAAGGGTTTACTTGATCCACATTTTCAGAGGATTGTAAGAAACCTGATTCATCTACGCAACTTGAAGCTGTCATGTCTGAAGTAAGTGGAATATCACTTCCAGTAGCACTTGTAAAAGTTGAAGCAGTAAATGGCATAGACAACGGATCATTTTCAGTGCCAATGTTTCTCAGGTTTGGTATACCATGCTGAAGCATGAATGTAGAAGAGTCAATGTTAACTCCAAACAGCAGATTGTTTTGCGGATCATTAGCACCTTGATAGGTAGAGTACTCTCTTCCAGAGAATGGAGCTAGCAAGGTAGCAAGATCGGACACAGCTGATTGTGTAGTTCCCGACTGTTCCACCTGGGGTAGCACACCAGGAGCAGCTCCAGAAGAAAGTTGAGGACCAAATGCTGCTTGCTTTGATAACAAGGCAGAAGAGCTGACAGGATTGGATCCATTTGAGTTAAGCAAGTGACCCCTATCCTGGGGTAATGAACCCATGATACTGGGGACTGAAGAAACTCCGGATGCAGCAATCGGGTTCCCAAGTGGTTCTGAAAAGGCCTGCTGCTGGCACTGGGAAGGAATCGCCTGCAAAGATGGAGAGTGGGATGGTGCAACTGATGTAAGATGAGGCAGAGCTGAAATTACATTTGGGATCTGCTGCTGAGCAGACAATTCATTCAGTTGTTTAGGCTGTTGAACTTGCTGATGCTGATGCTGATGCTGATGCTGGGGTTGATGCCGTTGCTGCTGCTGCTGCTGCTGATCAGTATACTGAATGTGCTGCTGCAACTGTTGTTGCAGTAGCTGGGTCTGTGTTGAAGCCTGGTTTTCCTGAAAGTTCTGAAGAAAAGCGTTCTGAAGATTTGACTGCTGCAACATCTGCCTCTGAACCAAAGCAGCAGGCCCAGTAGATAAATTTTGAGATTGCTGGAACTGCAAAAGAGATTGAGATGCTAGTTTGGAAGATTCCACTGTTCGCATTTCTTGAAGTGCAGCAGCTGCCATTGTTTGGTACACATCAGGTTGTAGAGCTGGCATAGAAGCTTCAAACCTTGGCTGGATCCAGGGAGCTGCACCAAAGTTCTGGAAGTTCAGAGAATGAACTCCCAGATCTCCAACCCCTCCTTGAAGCCACATCATTGGTGAATTAATGCTCAAATCATCATCTTTCAGACCTGCTTTTGGAAGATTCAGGAGGGAAAAAAGGATCATTTAAGTGTCAAACTTAACATTTGATTCGTGAAGATAACATCTTACTTCCTAGCACTGAACAGCAACAACACATACCATGGAAAGACGGTAGCCCAGATGGCCATGGCCTTTTCAGTCTCATAGGGAAGGCAGATGGATACATTGGGAATGTAGTTAACGGCTCAATCTCCCACAAAGACACTCTTGGCTGCCTCTCCCCTGCAGTGGATTCATCCCAGCCAACCTAAATTAGCAGTAAAAAAGTTGTTTAAAATTGCACAATAAAGAAAAACTCTGAATAAATCATTAAAAAAAGGGCTTCACAGATACAAGTACAAAAAACAATGAAGTTCCACCAAACCTTGACAGAGCGCCAATGTGAATTTGGCCACCGAGCAGGATCTAAATCACTAATACCAGTTATAGTACCCATGTACCTGGAATCAAACATAATGGAGTCAGTAGACATGACAGGAAAAAAAATGCATCTGGGAAAATGGAAGTGTAAAAATAAGACAAAGGAGACATGTGGCACAAAAAATAAAGAGAGCACTATTAGCTTATGAACCCTATAAAAATAAAGATTCCAAATATCTAACTGCCACACTGCATAAAAATAACTATACTGATAGTTTCAGACAAGACAACAGAAGATCTAACTCGAAACAAACTGATGATGAATTGAGACCCAGGTGCGAGGAATTAGGGGGGGGAAACCAGGTTTAGTTTTAAGAGTTAGAAGAGTGGTATTGTCTCAAATGTTCCCCAACAACTATATCATTGGAGAGACTATAAATGGTATTCCATAACATTTTCAGCAGCTGTCCATCACTATACATGATGCATATTTCATTTTCATCCTTCTTACAGTCTGCATCCATCAATCACCTCGGTTTAACGTGAAAGACAATTTGCATTTCTGTTGGAAAATTTGGTTTTAGCACATCTGCAGCAAAATTTGTTTTAACTGAATACGCTTCCCTTCCTTGGCTGTCAACTCTGGGGCAAAGGCAACAAACCAGGAACGCAATGTTCTGGAAATCCATTTTGTACTTTACACCATAAAATAGCATCCCACATAATTATAATCACATGATTATGAAGCTTTTGTGTTTACGAACTCCAAAAGAGAAGTATTGATCCATCATTAAACTTAAAAGAAGAGGTAAAATGTATAAAAAAGTGAGCGAGTTGAGTGAAGTCAGCTGAGAAAATGAGCCAGCAAATGAAATAGGAGTAAAATTGGAAACGATGATGTACAGGCAATCTGAGCAATTAGTACACAATCAAAACACCAATTTAATCTGGTATAGGTGGTGTAGCAATTAAAAAAAAAAAAGAATTGAAATCGCATGGCTATAAGAAAATAGCTCAAACTTATCAAATGACAACTCAACCCAAAACCACAGGCTATTACTTGAAAGCCAAATATAGGCTAAAATAGCTTGCATGCACCTTCAAATGAAATCCCATCAGACTTGAAACGTGGATTAGTTAATAAATTATGGGCGTCAGTACAATATGAACTCCTGCACACAAGGTTAAAGAGGCTCTAACATCTTAAATGGTTACTTGACAGAAAACTTTAAACTACCAGGTGAAGGCCAAAGATAGGTGTCATTTCTTAAAACAATGGAACTGAAAAATGATAGCAATTAGACCAAGGATAGAAATATCTAGAAAAGCACTAGGACTCCTAGGCATCACTCACTAGGAATTCTTAGATGCCACACAAAAGAGAAGGATGCACCACACATCCATTCCACATTGCATCTCATTATACCCGAAGCACTACAGGTCAAAATTTGTGTTATCTCCATCACTTCAACAGAAAAATTGCAGAAACTGTATATAAGAGTGAAAATAAGAGTGCAATTGAGGCACCTCTAAGCCAATGAGTAAGCAACAAGGGTACTTTAAGACTACTCTAAGCACCAGCAGTTTAACACATTAAAGGGGTGGCTGGGTACATAGCTCTTTAAGAATGTAAAAGGTTGTTGAGCATGCAATATTGTAAACAAAATTAAAGAGTCACAACAGCATAACAAATTACCAGTAACAAAATGACAACGTAAGACATTGTCCTAGAGAATCAATTCCATGTCAAACTGCTAGCAGACTTACCGGCGGACACTTGACTCTTCTGTTTCAAATAGCATCCTAAATCTCATGCCCACCGAAACCCTTGTATGGTATACTGCTTTAATATACTTGACCAGGGGAATGACAAATTCCGAAGGACTAGTCCTACAATCAAACAACATAAATGAGCAATATTTACATTCTAATATTAAAGTATTTTCAATGTTGTACTAGAAGTTATTTTACCTGGGATTATAAAATATTGTAAAACGGCTATTAGTGGCTGCTGCATGCGCTGCAGCAGCAAGAAGACCTATGTGCATGCTATCACTTGATAAAACTGATGAAGGCATAACAGTTTGTGGACGATTAGCTCGCCGAATACCCAAGAGTAATTGATTCTTCTCATTCCTGGCAAAAGAAAAATGTTGATTAGAATGTGATTGCCACTGGATTTGAGGACCATTCAACTTCCAGCCTCAATAGATTTAAGGTCAGCCAAAAGGAAGATTGCCACAAAGCTGCATTGTACATACAGTTGCGAGCAGGGATTGGACACAGCCTGGCTAGTCCCCTCTTACAAAAAAATGGGTACATGTGGAATACTTCTAGTTTAAATCTCTATAGTTCACATCCAAAAATATAGATCAAAGAACACACAGCATTTTGTTGGATATTTTTAAGCTGCCATCAGGATAGATTGAGGCGTATCTTAGGCAGATTGATTCTCCACACACCCATCCATGTTAACATGCTGTAAAAGCAAGTTAAATCATCTAGTCAGGGTTGAGAAATATCCTACCAAATGAAAAGGACAGAATCACCAGCAACAAGCCTCTTTGCACTAACAAACACACTCCATCCTGTTGTAAGAAGATGCCTCTTGGGTTGTCCTGAAAATTCACAGGAAAGAGGTTATGAGAAGCAGGGATTTGCTCTTCGAACATCCTGCCAGTTTCTTCCCATCACTTTGGCAAGAATATCCATTATACTCACATTACTTTTTACCAAAGTGATCATCATTGTCCAGCAGTAAAGATAAGCCAGTAACACATGTAAGCATTCATTTACCAAAGTGCTACTTTATTTTTCGCCAAGCATTCAATTTCATATTTAATTTCCAAATCCAAACAAGAAAAGGATAATATTGCACAAAAGTTCTGAAAGATATAGAAGCTCAATCTTCCATCCCATCTCATCAATACAAGCACCTCCGCAAATGTATTTTTCTTCAATTTCAAGTGAGACTTTTCCCATCTTCATATTCCATAATTATAAAGCTATGAACATAAGAATTACAAAGTACAACTTACAGTCACCAAGTAAACAAGAGTATTTTTGTTTACTTGGTGATTGAGGACAGCCATATGAGCTTGTCATATCTATTAAATTTGTGATGGGGAACAAAGCAAAACTTCAAAGATTAATGCCTGAAAATTTAATTTTATTTAATTAGGCGAGATTTTAGTTGATATTAGGATACTTAGTTTTGTTTTGCCTCTTAGTAAAGAAGTCTTGATTGAGAATCCAATCTATTTTGTCATTCAGTAATATTCACTCTAGTTTCCTATTCAGGAATTTGTTTGTGTTCCTACTTTATCTGAGATTTTATTACAGGTTTGGAGTTCGGTCCTCACAAGAGTGCAATCAACAAAATCAAAGATGTCACTGGTACTGCTTACATATCCAAAGATCCAAAAGTGATTTCTAATTCAAAGAAATATGAAAACGGCCCAGCTAAATCATGATGAGCGAAAGAAAAAAAAATGCAAACAGGGGACCAGGCAAACAATATTGAAAAATGATTGTTCCAAACATGTCAAAAACACAATCTTGAAAATTTTCATTATACAAAAACTCACCCCGAAATATATGTCTGAATTTCCACTCATTATCATGAAGATCTCTCGCTATTAGTTCCTGAGCTGGAGGTGTCTGGGAGAAATCCTACAAGAGCAACATAATAGAACAAACAAATTAATTGATAAAGAATGATGGCAATGAGCTCAAAACCTGCAGAAACATCATGCAAACAAAAACAGGTGAATAAGAAAGCGGGACCCACAAGAGGAGGAAAGACTTTTTCAGCTGCTCTTCGAGGAACAGAAAATCCTCCATGAGTGCTAGTATCACTTGCAGTCAATGTCTTACAGAAATAGTTAGACGGTTGTTTGCTGGCAGTACCTAGCTCTGCTGGCAATAGGTAAGCATCTTTTTTATCTTCCTGGAAAAGAAGTACGTCAAGGCAGGAAAAACAGCACAAGACAAGGAAACTCAAAATCCAAGCTAGGAATAAAAAAATACCGGACTTAAGGGCTGCAAGGTCATTTGAGCATAAACTTCGTCTGTCTCAACATCAGCCTGTAGTTAAAACATAAAACATTTGAGTTCAACAGCAGCATTTTATGCCAATCAGAAGCAGATTAAGAACAAATCACTTACATGCATGGTCACATTGTGAAGCTGGCAGATTAGTTGTGCAGGTAAGCTTGGGTAATTAGGGATGTGAGCATCAACTTCCTTGTTGGTGGAAGCAGCAACCTAAACAGAAAATGGAAGACTCTTTTAAAATGCTAGCAGAGTGGTGAAAAACAGAAATTACATGCTTGTGCGTACATGAGATTAGCTAAAGAAGCATTAATATCTCACTATGAAAGTAGGATAAATGCCATCTACGACTTTATACAGAACTTAAAAGACACTTAGTTTACACAGAAAAAAGAGCAAATATGCAACTTAATACAGACAACAAAGAAGAATATATGCAAAGCGATATTAAAAAAAAAAAAAAAAAGCCCAAACATCTCTTTACCATTTACAAAAGTAAAATTACATATGTAAGCAAGGTGCTAGCCTGCCAAATATAAGATTTTTCCCTTCTACAACAACATACGTGAAATAACCCCTAAAACACTACAAATTATGCTGTACGAGTATCATTTAATGATGAATAAGTTAATATCAATGTCAGGTTGTCAGGCATAGCGTATAATTGTTCTCCTAGTACTAAATTTTGACAGCAAGTTTGAAATCAAACAAAGTTATTTCACTAACCTGTTCACTGTGACCCTGCGGAAAGTACACAGCTCGGCTTCCAACATGAGGCAGAGACACAAGAGGCCCCGCGCATGCATGCCATAGCTCAGAATTCAAACATTTGTTATCCCCTACAGAAGAAACAAACATTCCCGCACAATTGCATGAATTTGCATGGCACATCAACAATTATAGCAAGAAATCAGGATACACACACAAATATGTAGCAATTTTCAATGTTCAATGTAAAAACTTGAAATATTCACATAAAAGCAACATCAAGCTCTATCAAAGCACAACATGCACGGACCCCATGTAAAAATTAGCATGCAAGTGCAAGAAAAGCGGTAAAAAAATGAAGAACACGCCAAAGTTTGAGTCTTTTTTACCTTCTTGAGTCACCTGATTAAACCCAGTTGTAGAAGATGAGGAAGAAGAAAGTCTCATTCTTCAGATAAAAAAAAAATGAACCCGGAAAACAAAATACAGTCTTTAATTAATAGCCTCAAAAACCAAACACTAACAATAATATCTTTCAATTATTATTTAACCGAAGAAGAAAGCCCCACCCACCCACCCTCCCACCGCCAACAGTAAAACCAAGAATACACTTGCTCAACTTGAAAACAACTATCATCCAAAACCACTTCCAGTTCCACTACAACAAAACAAAACACTCCTTGCTAGCTTCATGAACTTCTCAGATCTTCTCCCTTTTTAATCCCCAAGCTCCCACATTTCTCTCCCCTCCACACCAAATAAAAACCCTAACTTTCCTTTCAGATCTCAGAAATAATAATAACTCAGCTCTCTCACTTATGGCATGTAAAGATTTTTGAG
>Ga0307512_10007369_pt1 | contig 10924 bp, 10 predicted proteins | sample 14_EM_MG_FD_200267 | JGI IMG/M metagenome (GOLD analysis project Ga0307512, IMG submission 200267) | Populus trichocarpa ectomycorrhiza microbial communities from riparian zone in the Pacific Northwest, United States - 14_EM | ecosystem: Host-associated > Plants > Roots > Unclassified | place... | reverse complement strand
AGAGGTGAAACTGTGGATTGAACATAGAATATTTGGTTTTATTGTTTTGACATAGGATTGAGTTCTTCTCTCTGGTTTTTGATGAAATATTATATTTTCAGGAAGAACAAGCATGGATTCATTGCTGGAAGGAATTGGTAGATAGGAATGGCTCTTTCGAAGATTTCGATTTAGATATGCTGCAGGAAGCTAATTTTGAGTTGAAATCAAGATTGCTCACAAAAGAAAACATTGATAAATCCTTAAGTGTTCTATCACCGAAAATGAAACAAGAACTTCTGGATTATTGTCTAAGAGAGAAAAATCTTCACTTTTCTTACCATGACGATAGTTCTAGACATTCTTTCATCAAGTGTGTTAAGTTTCTTTTAGATTTGTGTAATAGTCACAGAGGATATCTAGCTAGCAATACTCATCAACATACAAAACCAAGCCTTACTCCATCAGCGCCTGCAGCAGCATCCCCAGGTTATGGTTCAGCACCATTCAATCTAGCAGCTGTCAGCTCTTCATCTCCAAGGAGATTGACCCTTTCGTTCTTTGAAAAGAAATTGTATCGCCTACAAGATATGAGTGACTCACCTCCTCCTCCATCACCAGGAAAACATTCTCCACCCAGTTCACGATTTCATAAACAAGTTCCTCCACCACCAGTGCATAAGGGCGTTGATCAGAATCTTATTGTTGCTGTTGCTGCAACTGCAGCAGGAACATTTTGTTTTGTTGCGACGCTCTTCATTTGCTGGTGCTGTTGTAGGGGTAGTAGCAACAAAATTGGTCCTGGAGGTGGAAAAAGAGATGAGAGGCCTCTTCTGCACTTCAATCTGTCTAATAGTAATGCATTTTCAGGACCCCGTCTAGTCATTGATTCATTGTAATAGTTATTTTCTGAAGAATGTACTAATTATGAGTTAACTTTATCTTCTCTTTTCAGCTACTTCTCAAAGTTCTTTTAGCTTAGGAAATTCCAGTTCCAAAGATCACAGTTCTAATAGTGGAAACACTACGTTCCAAAGCGATTTGTCAACGAAATATGGAAATCATGATTCCTCTCTGGCAGACGCACCATCAGTAGAAGCTCATGCAGGAGAAGCACTTCCTCCTCTAAAACCTCCTCCTGGAAGAACTCCTGCTCCTCCACCTCCTAGACCGCCGCCACCACCACCACCTCCGGTTGCTGCTCCTCGTCCCCCGGTGCCTCCAAAAGTTGGTCGCGCTCCACCAGTTCCTCCTTCTAAAGGCAAGTTGAAGCCTTCCCCCCTTGGACCACATCGTGAGAATCCCAGCGAGGGAGATGATCTTGATAGTGAAGAAGCTCCAAAAGCCAAGTTAAAGCCATTCTTTTGGGATAAGGTTGTGGCCAACCCTGATCACTCAATGGTTTGGGATGAGATCAGTTCCGGTTCATTCCAGTAAGCTACAAATCTCACTTGAACTCAATTTTAGCTCTGCAAGCTATTTTCTTTCGTTGAATCATCCATTAAACATTCCGACCTTACAGGTTCAGTGAGGAGATGATAGAGTCATTATTTGGTTATCATTCTGTGGATAACAATAAAAATGATCGCAAGAGAGATCCATCTGAACCTTCAATCCAGTATATTCAGATCATCAACCCAAGGAAAGCACAAAATCTATCCATTCTGCTACGAGCACTGAATGTGACTACCGAAGAAGTCCTTAATGCTTTGCAAGAAGGTGATCTCCATTTCCTTATGGTCTCTAACAATGAGTTTCATCAGACAATTTCTTCTTTATGCTTACTATTTTTCTCACTTGTAAAGGAGTTATATATATAACTTTGAAAACCACCCAGCATTGGTATTTCATTAAGCAAAATATGATTAGATTTATTTGGCTAATTCAAATAAAAAATGTAAAGATAATAAATTAAGATAACAGGAAAATAAATGAGGGTTTAAATGATCAGCTGTTAATACACTTGTGTTTCATTACAAGGAACCTTAAGCTTAATTGTTTACCAATTGATCAGGTAATGAGCTACCAGTGGAGCTCCTTCAGACATTGCTGAAGATGGCACCGACATCAGAAGAGGAGTTGAAGCTTAGGTTATATGCTGGTGACATCTCTCAGCTAGGTCCTGCAGAGCGTTTCCTCAAAGTCTTGGTAGAAATACCGTTTGCTTTCAGACGAATAGAGGCATTAATATTCATGAGTGCTCTACGGGAAGAAGTTTCAGGCCTTAAAGAGTCCTTTGCAACTCTTGAGGTGAGACGTCAGATGTACAGATTTTCATAATGCACATAACATGTTTCATAGAGTTCTGATAGATTATCCATCTGTTTGTAAAGACATGCATGGTCGGTTGAGACAAGGTTCACTTGTTCTTCTGTTGTCCTAATTAATCCGAGAGTATAGTAGTTTTTTTTCTGGGATCCTGTGTAAGTCTAATTAAGATTATTCCTATACAAATTACAGGTGGCTTGCAACAAACTCAGAAACAGCAGGCTATTTCTGAAACTCCTAGAGGCAGTTCTTAAAACTGGTAACCGAATGAATGATGGTACATACCGCGGTGGAGCACAGGCATTCAAACTTGACACGCTCTTGAAACTTTCTGATGTCAAGGGAATAGATGGAAAAACTACACTCTTGCACTTTGTCGTTCAGGAGATCATTCGTTCTGAAGGCATTCGTGCTGTCCGCACAGCAAGACCCAGCCTGAGCTTCTCCAGTGTGAAGTCAGATGAATATATTGACAATGCTAACCCAGCATCAGCAGAGCACTACCGAAACCTTGGTCTTCTAGTGGTATCAGGTTTAAGCACTGAACTTGAAGATGTAAGAAAGGCAGCGATCATAGACGCTAATATTCTAACATCTACAGTGTCGAAACTTAACCAATCATTAACAAAAACTAAGGCTTTCCTAGACTCTGACTTGAAGAGTTTGGGAGAAGACGGTGAGTTCTATCATGCATTGGCTAGCTTTTTGGAGCGTGCAGAGTCTGAAATGTCAAGCATGTCAGAAGAAGAAAAGAGGATAACGGCTCTGGTGAAGAGCACAGCAGACTATTTTCATGGGAATGCAGGAATGGATGAAGGTTTGCGTTTGTTTACAATTGTACGAGATTTCTTGATAATGATAGATAAGACATGTAGAGAGGTAAGAGATGACAGATCAAAGAGGCCAATTACGACAGCCAAAAAAGAGGTTCGGGAAGTGACAGCAACAAACAGTCAGAAACATGAAAATGCAATTCAGAAACTGTTTCCAGCAATTGTCGGAAGGCGAACTGATGATTCCAGTTCAGATGATGAGAGCCCATCTCCTTAGCCTTTTAAGCTTCTATTGTCTCTAGACTTATTCAGGTGGCTTGGAATCTTCGAAGGCACGACAGACTGGATTATGCATAGTTCGCAGAAATCTTCCCTACCTCTGTCTAGTCTGCAGCAGCACACGACCTTGATTTTCCTCTTCAAATGTTTTCTGAAAGACTGTTATAACCTGAAGAAAGTTTTTGATCATAGAGATAGAAAGAGGATTGATTCCGAATTTGTCTCGGAAGGCACAGCATTTCTTTTGTACAGCTGATGCAGTATTACTGTAGTTAAGGACTTGTTTCTGTGAATTCTATGCATTCAATCCATAGTTTTTCATGATTGTGTCTCCCACCAGGCTGAAATTCTTGATTAATTGGGAATTTTTCTCTTATAGCACACAGAATTATGCCACTGAACAGACCTGGAGACAATCTTCCAATGGGGTAAGATTCTTCACCACATTATCCACTTCTTCCACTGAAATTCAAAGAAACTGAAAAAGTTGCAGAATCTCCGAAGCCTATCTTCTTATGCAATCGACAGACATGAAGTTCACTTTTTTACGCAGAACTTAGAGAAGGTTATTTGGCATACCGTGAGAAACAGAACAGACAAAGGCAATAGCATACCAAAAGTCCATTACAGGTTATTTGGCAATAAATAGCGTTAAAATGCTTTTAATCAGTCAAGGAAATCGAACTAGGCGTGGAGTAGAATTGCTTTAAACCAGGCAAGAAATAAATGTAGTTGACTTCGGCTTTCGGATGTCCACAATAATTCGGCCGGTCCGTCTTTTGGAAGCCCATCCTTCACTTTCACAGCATAATTACAGGCCAGTGTTTAAAAATCGAGTAGAAATTAAAAGTATTTTTTTATTTGATTTTTAAAATTTATTTTTGATAATAACCTATTAAAATAATTAAAAATCATAAAAAAATTAATCTGAAGATTTTTTTTTAAAATATATTAATCTACGTTACAAGTTGATCCAAAAAATTTAGTACTTTTTAATTTAAACATAAAAACAAACACATTTTTATATTCTGATCAATTTAATAGTTGATCTAAAAATTTAATTTTATGCTTAAAGTTTAACCCAAGTTTGATTTTAAGTTAAATCATATAATATATTAATCTATTTTAAAGTTTAATAAATTAAATTATCTGTTAAAACTAAATCTAAAACCAACAACATTAAAATAAAAACCCACTTAATTTTAATAAAAAAGGTTTTTTTAAAAAAAATTATTCACTGAGTCTGAGAACCATGTTTCACTATTATTTTCAATGAAAATTTTGAGATTAAATCTTTATTTTGTATTTTTTTTCAAATGAAAAGTGATCATTTAATTTAATTATCATTCAATCATTTAAATATGAAAAACATTTTTAAATTGAACAACACATATTATTCTCGAACATTTAATTCTATAATCATTTAAATAAAATACAATTTAATTTTTTGTAACAAAAAGAACAAAAATAAGAGAAATAATTTTAAGAAATGATAACCTAAATCCCCCAAAAACCCTAAAAACCAACCCTACTCATAGTCTATATATATTAGACACAACCTCTCTCCCATGGCAGTCACTGTCAATATTACTTAAAATAAAAACCCTCATGGCTCGAAGACGCCCCTTTGAAGTCGCCCCGCCTGCCGTTTCGTCTTCCGAGGAAGAAGAAGAAACCGATGGCGAAGAAGAAACTCCAAAAGGCACCGTCCAAGCCCAGCAAAACGGCACTGGTGAGAAACAAAACGATAACGAAAATGGCAGTGAAGACGACGACGACGACGACGACGATGATGAAGAGGAGAAAGAGAAACCCAATCTGCCGCCCTCCAAACCTTCGAAACCCGACTCGGAGTCCGACTCAGAAACTGACTCGGAAGATACCGAGTCAACTCAGCCACCGTCACCTTCTCTTTCTGGCTTTACAATCAAGCCCATTTCGCCAAAGCGCAAACCCGGCCCAAAACTCGAGCAGCCCAAGAAGGAGAATGATGTAGAGGACAAGAAAGCTAAGAGGGGAGCTGGAGCGGGGGGTGGGGGGCCTCAACGTTTATGGAGTGATGAAGATGAGATTGTGATGTTAAATGGCATGGTTGAGTACCAGATTGAGAAAGGGAAAAACCCTTTTGCGGATAATGGTGATTTCCATGGATTTGTGAAGAAATCGCTCCATGTTGATGCTACTAATAATCAGTTTTTGGATAAAATCAGGAGGTTGAAGAAGAAGTATTTTACTGATGTGGAGAAGAATGAGAAAGAGATAGATGAGATTTTTAGTAAACCACATGATTTGGAGTGTGTGGAGCTTGCAAAGAAAATATGGGGTGCTGGTGGTATTGAGATGGGAAAAAAGGGCAACTTTAATAAAAAGAGTGGAAAAAATGTTAGTGGTGGTGGAGGTGGTGGAGGAGGAGAAGGAGAAGGAGAAGGAGAAGGAGGAGGTGGTGTTCGAGGAGGAGGGATTACTTTGGCCTTGGCGAAAAAGGGGAACGAGGAAGCGAATGGGGAGAAAGGGAAGCTGAGTGTGAAGAAGGGGAAGAGGGGTTCGAACGAGGAAGTGAAAGTAGAAGGAAAGGAAGGGGATTTGAAGAAGAAAAGGCAGGGTTTGGGTGGGGAGGCTGACGAGGGAGAGGCGGGGAATGTGAAGAAGGGGAAGAGGGGTTTGAGTGAGGAAGTTAATGGAGAAGGGAAGGGAAAGGGTGTAAAAAGGGAGAAGCGGGCCGCTGATGAGGAGATGAGTGGAGAAGGAGAAGAGGTGAATGTGATTGTGAAGAAGCAAAGGAGGTTGGTGAATGATGAAATTAATGGAGGAGGGATGGAGTTGAGTGTGAAGAAGCGAAATGCAGTGGCAAATGAGGAACTGGATAGAGAAGAGGCGGGGAGTGAGGATTTTTGGGATAAGTATCCGTATTTACGCTTAGCATTGGACGGTGAAATTTTGCCCAAGTATTTGAAGGAGAGAACAATGTTGGTGCTGGGGATGGTTGGAGAGGAAAAGTTGGTGGAGTTGGAAAGAGAATGGAGGAGTTTGATGAAAGCAAAGTTGGAGTTTATGGTGATGCAAAAGGACTTGATTGCAAAACAAATCAAGTTGAGTTTGGATGCTATGAACTCTCAGGACTCTTAGGGTGATTTTTGTAAAGAAAGGAGAACAAATTTTGGGTGGTACCAAGTTTTGGTTGGGGATTTTGAAAAGTTTTTTGTTTCTTTGGGCTATATGTGACGGGTTAGCTGGAGATACAGATTGGTCCTTAGCAGGCATCATGTTTTTCTGGTTCAGTTGCACGGAACTATGGTTTTTAAAATCGAATCAGGTTTTGCTCTATTTTCTGGTGGATATCAATATATCTATTGTCTTTCAGCTTGTGTTGATTTAAATCTAATCAGTTTTTTCTCTATTTTTGGTTGATATCAATATACCTATTGTCTTTCAGCTTGTGTTGAATTCCTTGCAATCTATTATTTTTCCGAGAACGTGTTCAGTCATCATTCTCATAAAAAAAAAAAAAAGTAAGGAAAGGAACTGGTATGTCTTTGGCAAAAGATGAAACTTTTAGGCAAGAACCATGATATTCTAGACCCCAGATAACAGTTCAACTGAATTGTAATCCCACTTGCATTTTAACCCTGATTTATGGCTGCTCTGTACATGTATCTTTGAAACTGTGTTTGGGAAGAAAGAAACAGGTGAGACTGCAATTCTTTGTGACTTTGTGAGTAATAGTTTTTGCTTTCTCCCGGTGCTTTTGAGTTTCAGAGAATCCAGCGGGGAGGGTGCTGCTGAATAAGTGGATATTTTTTAAAGTTTCTTTTTTTAGAAATATTTTAAAATAATATATTTTTTATTTTTTTTAAATTTATTTTTAACATAAACTGGTCGTGGTGCAATGATTTGACTTAAAAAAACATTAAATTAATTTTTGTATTTTTGTATTTTTATGATTTTGATGTAATAATATTAAAAATTAAAAAAATTATTTTTAAATAAAAAACATGCTGTATACAAAACCAAACATGCAATTAGAACAATAAGCATGGGCTTGCGCGGGTCCCTTTCATTTTTTTTTTTAACTTACCCAGCGGCAACATGTATGCATTATTATAGCTAGAACTATGCTATGTCATTAGTAATTTTATCTGAACAGGTTCAGGGGAAGTAAATTTGGGCCTTAGGCCTAGTCTGTTTATGCTGCAGGATTTTCCACGGGGCTAAGGCTTGAGGAATTCATATTTGTAGTCACAATATAGAGGCATGAGCACCAATGAAGATAACAAGGGTGAGGGTGAGGGTGGTTGGAGAGGAAAAAGAGTGGAAAAAGCTGAGATCATCCATGAAAAAAAAAAGAAATTGATCTCAATTCACAACTGAATAGGTTGGTTTCGGATGTTTCCCAAGTCCTGGGATTCTTGGGGGTGTTTTTGGAGAACAAATTTTGGGACTTCGAAAATGTGTTTTGGTTTGTTTCTTTAACAGCCATGGTTTACCTTGCTCAGTTTCTGGGATGGAACTCGTACAGAAAGATTTGCCATTGGTGAAGGTTAAGCAGAGTACAGTCTAATGGCTTTCAGCGACAAAATAGACATTTGCCAAGGATCACACACACACAGAGAATTCAGCTATGCCTATGTCCACAAGCAAAAAGAAGAATATTTACTACAGAACTTCCAAACCTAAATCTCAAGTATACCCACAGAAAAACAGATCTAGGCACATATTTATAGAGAATATATGTCTTATGAGGTTTTCATTGCTAGACCAAACCAATCCTAAATTCATGAGGATTTGATTATACATCCTTAGTTAGGATTAAAGTTCATGTCACATCACAACAATATCAATTGCTAAGACTGGTCTCTCTGCTTAGCATTTGAGAACTCGTATTTCTATCCCTCTGCTTCCAGCAAAATAGACCCAAGCCAATCTGTTAAGAGAGTTGTAGAAGTTTGGTCGCAATCATGGATTTTCGCTTGAGCTCCCAAAATAGTCTGTTTCCCGGTGTCCATGCTAAGAATTTTATTCTCAGGATTTTCACGTTCAAGCATCCTATGTACATGTAGCAAACATATGCATCTTTGATAAGCTCTGAATGACAAAATGTAGTTCTGACTTGAACAGGAGATTTTTCTCCATTTACAAATTCATGAATATCGCAGTCTACCTCGATTATACTACTTCCAGCTTCCTTCTTCAATTCTCTGTCCTCCATCAGTCTGTGTGCTTTCAGTGCATCCTCCCACATTCCTGCATCTGCATATGTGTTTGACAAAAGAACATGGACCCCTGAGTCATCAGCCTCCACCCTCCAGTTCCACAAATCTCTCTACAGCGGTTTCAGCAAGAGACACATTTTGATGGATTTGACATGCCAGAAGAAGTGATCCCCAGAGTGTTGACCTGGCTTTGATGGGCATAGCATCTAAAGTTCCTAAAGCTTTATCTAGCTGCCCTGCCTGGCTAACTTTTGAAGTCAAAATTTGAGTATGTGATAAATTCACATTTCAACCTTTCAACATGATATGTGTGAATTCACACATTCTCCTGAGCATTTTTGAGGTCGTGTTATTACACTACATGTCCTTTAATATAACGAAACTTGCTTGTTGATAAAATTGTTGTTTTATTTTTGTATACTGAGCCCGTTATCTTGGTGAACTGCTACTGAGCATTATCTTTATTGGCTAATTTAACGTGTTTTGTTCTCTCAGTCGAACTTCTTGTCATCGTTAATTAAAATTAAATTAGTTTTCTTAAAAAAGAAAGGGGAGAGATTTTTCTGAATCCCTAGAGAACTATTCATTGAAATATATCTTATATTTCTTTTTAATTACATCCCAATGATTCAAAGTTTCTAAAATTAAAATTTAATTAAAGGACCGGCTATCCTTTCCATATCCCAATGGACTAGCAGTCCACCTGTACAACATTCTCAATTAATTTCTCAGAAGATTCATATATTTAGAACATTTTTTTTTAATTAGAAACACTTGATTAACCCGATTATAATCAGCTAATTTCGATTAAGCAAACAAGTTAGCAACGTTTGCATTCTGTGAACAACGTAGCTAGCTCTTCCTATACTCTATGTTTGTTCAAATCCTGTGTCTGTTCAACTAAATTCGCAGACAGATATAGAGTGTTATTCCTTGGTCTTTGGTGCTCTAGAAAGATGGTAACGTGTAAGACAAGAACTTGCAATGGCTCTTTTAAGAATCTATGGTTTCTCACCTACCCTGCTTTTGGTTTCTTATCTGGTGGCAACTTGCAAGTTGTAACATTCATCTTATTGGAGACACTGTGCGCATCAAAGTTATGATTTGGTTTATGACACTCTCTTACAATTTATTTGATATCTATAAGCATCTTCATAGTATCCATGCATATCACATCATAATTATTAAATCTCGTCCTCGGTAAGCTAATCTGGTAAACTTATGATCTATAGCCTGAGTTTTAATTAAAACATGTTTTGACATCTACATGATCAACTCAGTTAACCTAGTGGATTGATGCGATAAACTCACATCTCGTAACTTGATTTAGATTGGGTTTTAATTCAAATTTATTTTTACATTCATCTCATTAATTTCCACGGTATACTTGACCTAGCTAAACCAGTATCAAACTTGACAGGGTGAAAATCAAGGTTTTTCTAAAAGATTTTGAAACCATATTATTTTAGATATAAATGATAGGCTTGAGTGTACCCAATTACCTATAAATTAACCCAATGTATCAATAACAAGGCAAATTTTCAAGCAAAATCCTGAATCAAGTCTGACAAACACGATTTTCACGTTCATTCTCACCAGAAACTGCACAATTATTGATCTTCAAAGATCCTGCTCGTCTTTTGAAGATTTGTCCACAAACGACAAAAGATTATGTGGAACATGAAATAGACACGTACTCCCTAATCAGCCCATGTCTTCATCTGTAAAATTCAGAGAATTCTGCTCTGTTCTGTATATTGTTCATGCTTTACAACTGGTATATAATATAAAGAAATAAGACCCGATTTAATAATAAAGCCTAAACAATTGCTAACCGAGAATAATTTCTAAAAATATGTAAAATAAATATATTTTATAAAATAAATATATTTAATAATATTATAATTGTAAATTAGCGTTAAATAAATAATAAAAATTAAAAATATGATGAAATCAATATTGTTTTAGCATTTTTTTTTATAAATTGTACGAGCATTGATTTGATATGACTTGATCAACTTCACGAGTTCAAAAATAACCTAGATGATATATAAAAACATAGTTTAATCCAAAATAAATAATCAAAATGACATATTTTCTTTACAAATATTGAGACGATAATATATATATTGAATCAATTCAGGTCAACTGGGGTTAACCTGTTAATCTTTATATCAGGTCATAAGATCATGATAACCCTATAGAAAAAAAATCAAAACATACTATAAAGCTTAATTTTCAATAAACTCAATGTTGAATGATGAAACTGAAAAGAAAATCAATTTTTAAAAAAATCAAACCCCTTATTTAGGTCTAATCTCCAATAAACCTAATGTTGAAACATATAATTGAAATTGAACAATTGATTAAAAAAAACATAAAAAACTCAAGTCAACCCAGATTAACCTATTAAAC
>Ga0307512_10007368_pt1 | contig 10924 bp, 14 predicted proteins | sample 14_EM_MG_FD_200267 | JGI IMG/M metagenome (GOLD analysis project Ga0307512, IMG submission 200267) | Populus trichocarpa ectomycorrhiza microbial communities from riparian zone in the Pacific Northwest, United States - 14_EM | ecosystem: Host-associated > Plants > Roots > Unclassified | place... | reverse complement strand
AGTTTCGGACAACGCCGCTGGGCGCAGGGCGTAAAGTTTGGCCGTGCTGACATGCTGACATCCGCCTAACCGCAGCCTCTCTGATAGTTAATAGGGTTTCTGATAGGGCTTCATTTTATTGTTCGCCGCTGCGGATGGCGCCAGTATTGCGCCTTGTCATTGGCTACTGGTCAACACGCGGCGACTCTTCACACTGCGGATCGCAGTATTCATGGCATACCCCATCTTGTGACCCTTGAAGTTGTATTTGACAACCCCAGAACATGTACATCTTCCATAATCCCTTTGTTCTCTGAAGTCGCCGTTCTCACTTACTACCGGAGAAGAGTAAAAACCTAGTAAGGTGAAAGCGCTCAGATCTGGATCGGTCCCGTAGTAAACAGGAAACGGGATATCCGGCGGCGTCTAGGATAATGTACAGTTAATAGAAAAGAAAAGGGAGATAGGTCTGAGTACTGGAGGCCCCAGGTTTTTCTTCCTCTTACAGTCCTCGTAGTCCAAATGGACAGCAGTACATCTTACACTCCACCTAACATGTTCCCCCACCCCCCGGGGCATCACTCATCTATGAATATGGACACACCGCCGCCAGGAAACCCTGGTGAGTAGCATTATTGTCTTTCGTTATCCCCCTTTCCTTTATACTCATTGGCTTAGACGAAAAAACATCAAAGGCACGCGGAAAGGACCCTCCTAATAACACAGCCCCTCCGCCTCTCTCCACGGACCTGGCCGGAGAAATCAGGGGCATGTATCGCCTTTTGGACCTCATCAGTGAATCTGGGAGTAATGGCTGCGGTAATGGGCATTTTCAAGACGCACTACCTATGAGCTAATATTCTTTCACGTAGTTGATAAGATCATCATCGCTCAGGATCCCCTCAAACGCTTCATCAACACGATACGTCCTGGGGCATACGCATCCGTCACTAAAGTTGACTTCAGAGCCCTGGATAATTTCATAATCAGACCTGTCGGCATATATGGATCCAAGATTGAGATTGTACGCTTGTTGCGATCGCTTAACGCAGTTAGCGAGGACATGTGCGTCATTTTCTTTTTTTTTGTTTTTAAACCTGATAATCACGCCCTCAGTGGTCGTTTGCTACTTCTGCCAACTGAGCTTGGTAGTTCCAGGCCATCCCTATCGTCTGGTCTATACGTCATCGCTGCCAGAGAGATGGATCCTACTCAGGAACACCATTATGTCATATATTGGCCTGAGGACTCAACTTGGGACGACTCAGCGGCTTCCTCAGTTTGTCGGAACAGAGTCACGTTTATGCGGTAAGGAACAGCAGATTGTCCTGTTCTCTTGGTCTATCTCATGCTCATATAGGTACCTTATGAAAATATGCGATCAAGTGGTTGCGCTGTTATCAGCAGAGCACTCCGATTCTATAGTCTGGGGAGACGAGGATGACGATGATGAATCTATGGATGCGGAAGCTGGTGATGACGACCGACTATTCACGTATGAAGTTGCAAAGCGGAATGAACAGGAAGAGAGCGCATCGTCACGCCCTGGGTTTCAGGTAATCACCTCCGCCTCATCAGACACAAAGTCTACCGCTGACTTACCAAAGATGAATTCACGCCTCATTTCGAGCTACGTGGTTCCTGAAGACTGTCCAGTGGATCCGTCGATCTTTGTCCCTTGTCTTCTTCATGGGGAAACTGCGCAAGGATTCTGGACAGCCTCCTATGTTCCGCAAACGACTCGAATTGGTTCTCTCGATCACCGCTCGTACAGCCGATTATACCTCAGGCGACTGCTGTAGGTACTCAGAATTTCTCCGAGAGACAGCGCTCATAGCATATTAGTGAGGACAATTCCCTGGTCCTATCGGAGTCCCTCGAGGAGAATGCTGTTCAAATCCTGGTTGACGTGGCAATCTCGACTATTTTTCCGAAGCAGTGTAGCGAGTGGCGCGTTGCGACGGCAGATGCCCGCAGGTCTTTCCGTGATGAAATGACAACGAGACAAAATAAAGTCTGTCAAGAGCTGAGCGGCCAAGAGCCTTCTTTACGGCGTGCTCTTCGGGATGCGGTTGTTGGTGACGTGACGAAACTCTTTCCGTGTGTCTTCATCCGTAACTCTCCGAGTACAGTATGCTGAGGTGGAGGTTCTAAACAGCTCAATCGAACGTGATCAGCTTTCGTCTCATGCGCGGGCGGACAGTGAATCTAATACGAACGATGAGATTACACGTGGGAAATTTGATACTTTGATCTTCACTCAGCTCACGCCACTGCCAGAACTCCCACGGGTCGAAGATCTCCGTCAGGTGTACCGTGATTTTAACAAAACCTATAAGCGCCATGTCGAAGATGCCAAGTTCGGGGTTGTGAAAGGGCGCGACTTCAAGTTCTTGAAGAGGCGTCTGGCCTTCATTTGTCACCTTCTGAGGGAACATCGAGACATTACTCACACGAAGCGCAAAGAGCTCATTAACGCCCTCCTTTCCGAAGATGATCTTCGCCACGCCCAACAAGTAATCAACGACTCAGAGAAAAACAAAGAACCCGGAAAAACGTCTTGGTTCCCGACATTCGCATCCATTTTACCCTGGCCAAAGGTCACAGACGAGGAGTCCCTGCATAAGGAGATGAAGAAGATAGCAAACGACATCACTGACTCAGATTTTCTCCTCGGACTGAAGGGTATAGAAGATGAGGACCTAAAGGTCCCAATCCAGGACGTTGTAGCTCTTGCCAACGCCCAGCTGTCGTCGTCGGTCGATGCAACAGTGAAAAAGCTGACTCATGCCGTGTTGAGGATGCAGCAGGACGAATGCAAAAGGAATATACAGCATGAGATCGACACAGAACAAAGGAAGGCACTGGGTGGTGCGCTCGTAAATTTCATCCGGGACGTCAACAAGAACTCGGTTGGACGGCGAACTTCGTGAGTTTTTCATTTCTGTCAAGATTAGTGACTGATTGCGCGCAGTGTTTTGCACATCCACGACGTCCAACCGGAGAGGAGAATCTCCTGGTCATCGGGTGCGTATGTTTGGGTGCTTGCTGGGTGATCTTCTTAATTAACGTGCCCGGAACAATAAGACTTCAAAGTCATTGGTCGTACCGAAGTACTTGAGGAACCCAAACTCGAATTCCGAGTCCACCTCATGGATTTGACAAGCGACGACAAGCACAACATGCAGTTAAATCCCAAGCACGTACCCAGTCCTGCCGTGAGCGTTAGACGCTCAGGCATGTTTCATCTACCACTTGGCCACCGTATCGCGTACGTGTCTAATTTCGTAAATTTGCTCGTCTGTCAACTTACCCGTGGTGTCTTTGATCAGCTTCCACAGGCTCCTCGAGAACGAAAGACTCCTCCTTGTTCTTGCCGATCGAGACAAGCATGCTATCTATCTGGAGAGTCTGGCAGGGATGGATGCAGCCATACAGCGGGCTAGGCCGGTCAAAACCCTCAATCGTGACAAGATGGGCGAAGAAGTGTTGTTCGCATATGATGAGGCGAAGCGAACACTTGCCGTATGCGCCTCAGCGAAAGTATGTGCTTTGCTGAACATATCCTTGTTCAGAGTGGGAATCTTAATTTGTTGTGTCATCCAATTAGATGCAACTTTACGCGTTCGTGTTCGACGAGACCTTCAGGACGCTTCAAGGTCAGGGAAGTGCCATCAATCTAGCTCCGTGGTACGGCCGAGCGGATGTCTCGATCTTGCAACTGTCTTCCGTGTGTGGAAGCGACGAGGTGATGTTGGTGGACTCCCGCGCGCAGGTTCGGATATTTTCTTTCATCACACAGCAAATCAGGTACGTTGGTGCGTTTCGTCGCCATAGGGGTTGTATCACTTACCAAATACACTGACTGGGGCGCCTGGACTAGACCTGCATCGTTGCAACTCCCATCGTTACCCAGTGCCGTATTTTCGTCCCCAGATGGGTCCTGCCTCCTCGCCCTTCACTCTCAGGGCTCGCAAACCTCTCTCACTGCGTACCATTGGGAAACATTTGGTTCCACTAATGGGATACCCTTGCAAATACCGCCTTTCCCACTCGAAGGCGCAGTCGTCACGTCGATGGTCGCTCGAGGGGGTGTCTTTCTTCTCACCCTCGATATCGACGCACAATGCGTAAACTCCATAGCCATCGACATCACAAGAAAGGTCACTGAGGTTATATTCCAAGAAAAGGGCGGAAACAACACATTAAAGAACGGAGCAGGTCGCACGCAGCACAACAACTTACTGGACTGTCACAAGGAAGTCTGGACTCGTTTCCCTGTTCTCCCTGCTGTGAAGCGCCGTACTATCACATCCTTGAGCGAACGTCGCCCGAAGAGCCTAACGTTCATTACTGAGAACCCCACACTGCCGTTTGCTTCTTATTTCTCTGATCTTATTCAGGGATTCGTAAAAGCGACGAGGAAGCCTACCGGTGATGAACTACGTCATATTCAAGTCTCCGCCACAAATTTCGAATCGTTCTGTGACAAAACGGCCTTTGACCCGAGCTGGAAGGTGTCACAATATCGTGTTGGGGAGTGGCTTGTAGACCTTCTCTGCCTCATCCCCATCCATATCGCTGTCTGCCGCGAAAATCGCTTTGTTCCCTTGGCAAACGGAGTTATCTCTTCTGAGCTGGAAAGGTCTCTTCTCGGCGCAGATGTTAGCCAGATTGTGGATAAGCTCTCGTTCGGATGGTACGAATCCATTTTCCAATCCTATATGGCCTCGAAGGTATAGCCCTTGTATCTCTTGACTTGGGGCAGGTCGTCACTGATGATCTACCGCGTAGCCCGTAAAAGTTGTTTCGTCCATGGGCCAGCAGTCCGTGGGAAAGAGCTTCGCCTTGAATCACCTTGTGGATACGTCGTTTGCGGGGAGCGCCATGCGGACGACAGGTATGCTCGTGCTGATTTTACGTGACACAGGACCAAGTTAATGTATACAGAGGGTGTATGGATGTCGGTGACTCCCACCGACGATGAGCTGATCGTCGCACTTGACTTTGAAGGTCAGGCTGACCTTATCTAAACCTGCTTTAGCTAATGATGTGGTCAAATATAGGTGTGGACAGTATCGAAAGGTCCGCTCAAGAAGATACCCTTCTCGTTTTATTCAACACGGCAATTTCCAATCTCGTACGTCTGCTGTATTCTGAGAGCGAGCGTCTTCTAATATCCAGTAGGTCCTTTTCCGCAACAACTTTGCTTTCGGTCGGGATATCAGCGGCCTCTTTCAATCGTTCCAGTCCAGTGCTTCTGTCCTAGACCCTACTGCTAACCCATCACTCTTCCAATCTACACTTGTTATCATCATCAAGGTACGTACTCACCGACGATCATTTGCTATGTCACGTGACACCAGGACAGGACGTGGTAGAGTCAGACAAAGTAGAGATTGCCCGCGAGTAAGCCTTTACGAATGCTAAACTTGGTTCTCAAGCTAAAAAGAGAATCATAGGTTTTCCCTCAAGTTCCAGAAGATTGTCGCAGAAGAACAAGATGCCAACTTCATCTCTCGCTTACATGGTGGGAAATTGGACATCATACCGTGGCCCGTGATAGAATCGAAGGAATTCTACAAGCTATTTGCGATCCTCAAGAGGCGACTTGACCTACAAAAAATATCCCATCCGACGGCAGGGGAATTCCTTCATACGATCAAAACGCTCATGGCAAAGATTAAGGTTTTCGCCCTTTGTTCGTTACTCGTGTCATTATTCTCAGCATCCACTTGCAGGCAAATGATTGGGGAGCGCTTTCTCGTCTGTCACCCACTCCTTCCTTTTGACTCTTTGGTTTATTCTCAGAACAGAGACCATGGCCGAGCATCGTGCCAAGGCAATTGCCGCTCTCCTACCGATCGCGCTTGCGACTGGGTTCTCGGAGATCGAGCCTCAGCTCGAGCCCCTGAAGGTTCCGTAACTTATCAACTCGAGGCATGAGATCCAGTCTCTGACTAGGTTTTCAGGACTTTGACACCGACCTCATACTGGAGAGCGATGATACAATGGCACGATTCGCTATCTCAGAGGGAGAACCAATTCCACCGGAAAGCATCGAGATGCATCTTAAAGCTTTGTTGGAGTCCTGGAGCCCGAGCGCGCCACGACAACTCATCCTCGACTCGGAGTGGGCGGCAGAGCTCGTAAAATACCTCAACGGATTGGTTGACATGCGTGTCAATCACGTGCGATCTTGGCTGGATTGCAATTTGGCCAAGTTCGAGGGGGGTCATGCAGCCATAGAGGACATACGCAGAAGATTCGACAATATGGCCATCGAGCTAAGGACGAGTGTCCAACTCTGTGGAGCTCAATGTGCCTCGTGCAATCTTCTCTGCATTCGTAGTCGGCTCCATGAGGGCGACCATAATTGTGACACAGATCACAAGTGTACGTCTGTTTGTGGGTTCTGTGAAGATGAGCCCCGGCCATGCAGTACACGGTGTGTTATCTTCTCCCTATCCATCCTTGTTGCTGAAGAAAGTGCAGCGCCGGGCATCCTGGCAAGCATATGTAAGTGGAACAGATACTCAGATCACGAATGCTACCTTCTCACTTTCATGAAGTTGCGTTGTCACTGCCCACCTATGCGGAGAACCTTGTAAACTATCCGGAAGGCGAGGCTGCTTAGAGGATTGTACGAAAGTTAGTGGAGACAATCGTTTTCTTGACTGCACTTGCTTACGTACCCGCAGGTCATAGGACATACTGAGGAAGACGACCACATGTGTTCTGCGCCGGTTCATATGTGTGGCGAGGTATGATATAATCTTCTATCGCGCAGGTTTCTCTTTACGACAATGTGAATCTACTAGCCCTGCGCCCTCCAAGGGATAACGATGCCAGGTGGGAAGATCTATTCCTGTCAGGAACGTTGCAGTATTCCCAGGTGGGCTTATCTTCCTTCGTACGCTCTCCCAGATTAAGTAACTGACCTCATGCCTATAGTGATCAAGTGCATGACACCCATTCCTGCGATACAAGACTCTGTCCATCGACGTGTGAACTTTGCAAGCGGCTCTGTGACGAACCGCACTTGCACGGGCTAATTCTAGGAACGCATCACCTGTGTGGGTCAGTACTTTCCCTAGTTTAAAAGGTTATTGTACCTGAATATCGTCACGAGCAGAGAAACGCACGCGTGCTCCGCTCTATGCTCTGATCAGGGAATCTGTCAAATCGACACGGCGCCCCAGTCCATTCAGGCCACATTCACCGGCAGACACGAAACATTCCAGTATACCAAGGTAACACATTCCCATACCATCATCCGTCGCCCCTCTACTCACATTTTGTTTGTTTGATAGTATACACAAGGTTTGTTGATTGTTAAATAATCTCGGCGCCTGCTGACATCGAATAGTTGCAAAACGGTTGCAGTGCGTTAAAACTATTCCGCAGGGGGGGACGTCACACGAGGGGGCACACACCCATAGCAAAGACAGCCAGCCGTTCCACTTCTGCGAAGCTCGGTGTGTTATTTTAGGGCAAACTTTGTCTTTCAAAATGCTCACACGGTATAGCTGCGAGAGTTGTAGTTATTTCTGTACCTTGCCCCTAGGTAAAGTACCACCCCACAGAGTGCGGTAGATGCTGATGATTATCGTTCGATACTTTAAGGCCATCCTCAGCAAGAACACGAAACTAGCCATGGCTCCATGACACAGACCCGCTGGGCAGTTGACGGACCAGACGGGACCACCCTCGAGTTGGGAGGCCGCAGGTTCTCCTCTAATGACGAGGGAGCACCGATGATGTGTAATCTTGTTTGCACGTCGATGGGCAGACACGTCCATCTCGATTATTGCCGTGCCGAAGAGGGTGGCCGATGCGATGGCGCAGAGGTCCAACACATGAACGAAAGGATAACTCCAAATCCAAACAAAGCCAAGGACGCCATCACACATAGTCTCCATTGGCGCAGGATGGGTACGTTAACTGTTCTCCTTTTAACTCTACTTCAGCTAAGCCATTGTTTCCAGGATTCAAAGGTTACGGTCACCCTTCCCTCGCTGAGTTAAACACTGACGTCTAAGATTAGACCCCTACACCCGCGACGAGCAAACAAATTTTGCAAAATGGTGCGTCATCCTCCTAGGGAGAAATTTAGAGACTTACGTGTAATCCAGCGATGCCATGTGCCCTGGTGTGTTATGGCGTTGATAGATCGTTGACGTTTAGTGGCTGAAATACATATTTGTAGGGCCTGAACACGCAGCCGGCACGGGACAGCCGTCCTACTGCACGTTGCCCATATTCCATCCCCTCAAGAACCCTAACGACCCTGTGAATGGCCTTGGCTATATTTCCAACGATGGGCATCAATTCGAGTGCAACAACCCTGTCGTGATGCAGCAAGCTTTCCATGTGTAAGCCTCCTTTGTGTTATACTATTGGGAGCTCTAACACTACAGAACATATAGCATATTCGTCATTGACAGGTCAGATTGTATGTTGAAAGAGGTGTGCGGCGTCTGACGTTTGCGTTTTTAGATCTAGTTCGATGTCTTATAACGACCGCCATCCTCTGGCTGACGCACCCATGACAAATCTAATACAGCGATCGGCCAACAACAGGCTCGGCGCTGTTTACTCGGCACTGTATAGCTTTTGGTCCTCCCGCAATGTTGCCGTCACGGCGAGCCGACAAGCCGCTGGAGCGCGGCGTGACGCATACAGTTTTATCTTGTTCAATGAAGGACCTACGCAAGTCCTAACGAATGATTTCACGAGTACCCCGGATCAACTACTTGGCACGGTCCTTCGCCACCAGGCTAGCGGGGGTACGAATTTTACGGCAGCTCTCCGGACAGGTCAAACTGTGATGGAACAAAGCTGGAGCACAGAGAGGTTCGTAAACTTCTATCCGGCCTTTGTGCAACTCCTTTGTTTTGACATTTCTGCAACTCAGAGCGCCAGTCATGATTTTCCTGTCTGATGGCGAATGTTCAGTATCCGACAATTCCATCCAAGACCTTTGTCGTACGGCAGTTCGGCTCGGGTGCGTCACTTTCTTCCGGTGAAAGCCGGCTACTGATCTTTCCCAAAGAACGCCTCTATCTTTCCACGCTGTCTCTTTTGGTCCCGACGCTTCGTCTGCTTCCCTCCGCAGGATGGCTAATCTGGCTCTCGGAATCCAGAATAATGCTCCCCGCGATCCTTTGAGACCCCAAGCGGCGTCGGTTCCTTCCTCATTTTCCATCGCCCTCGATACGGTAAGACACTTCATGGCATTTTCTGGAATGATGATTCCCTGATGTTGAGATCACCTAGGTCCGGCTTGCGGAGACATTCTTGGGCATTGCGGAGTCTCTGAGAAAGCCACGGGGCTCGTTGATGCGTTGAATAAGGCCTGTTTTGTGGGTATCGAAGTGTTAGTCGCTGGTGGTTGGCGTAGGGGATCGTATGCTGTACTATTATTCTCGAAGATCCACTTGTAAAAATAGCGTTATGGTGCAGGATGGAGAAGGCGTCGAATGTAAACGATGTTTAGCTCTAACAATGACATTGGCTTCGTAAAATGATCACGGACATGAGATCGGCTTCACTGGAACCACTGAAGCATTGGGCAACGGCAGGTGGTAGGCGTCTGGGACCTTCCTGGCTCAATGTATTCCTGCATGTTGCACACCTTTCTTAGCTCCTTCATAACTTTCACTTTCCTATCTATCCAACGCTGTCCCCTGAAATATCGCGTCCTGGCATGGTACTGTGTATGCCCTTGGTAATTTATACCTCTAATGGGCCGTGTTTACAGTCGTCCACCACAAACCACAGTGCAACACGAAAATAGGACCCGGACCCCCTTCCCTGAGGCTCGGCCTTGCTCGGGGCCCAACGAGCAACCGGTCAGGCCTCTAGCCTTTCCCTGTGCTGTAGGTTTAAGTCACTTTCACGCCGGGAAGACGATTTAGTACATGCGGAAATCAAGTCCAACGCTACTTCGAGGTAGCCGGTCCACAAGTAGGTCAGCAATATATCACGGCCGAAATCATAGGCATGTTCTGCACATCCTTCATTGACAGTAGAGACGAACGATAGGGTCCTATCCACCACAATCAATAAACACAGTAAAACACAGCACAAATAGTGACGCTGGTAGCCAAGATGAGCCCTAAGACCGGAGTGTCCAACGATGGGCGGAAGGAAGGAGAAATGAGGAAAGTATTAAGAAGCTCATGTCCCAAACCTATCGACGCCGTACTGAAGCCCAGCTCACCAACAACCGACACAGACTAGATCGAGAGAATGCGGGGACACTGCTAAGGCTTTGAGAAGCCAGGGCGTTGAATAGTCAATGCAGATCGATCACGGCTGGCGCAAATAAAACGCACAAGGGCAGTAGCATCCTCACCGGCCTCTTGCGCTGTCAACGGAACGTCAGATAGTCCTTCTCAAACCTATTAGCCTTTGGCGGTAGGGGCCTTGTCGAGACGTGGTTCACGGTAGGTGGGTTCAGTTGTGTAATTTACCCATGCCTTAGGTCCTGGAATGAAATGCGGGTATCTTATCAACCATAGAAGGAGTAAGAGAACTTCAAAACATGGAACCTTGCAGCCGTGATAAAGGACCACCTGAGAAATGGCTGCACATTCAGGGAGGTGGAACCAGGATGCCAAACCCAATCACTGAGTAGAGCGACGAAGTCACTGAGATCAAAGAAACAACGGTATCTCACCAGTTTTATATCCGAACCCTTTCAAACCTGCTCCTTATGAAGCCATTTTTCCCGTCGAGCCATACAAAACACTGATCGTGACGAATTGCTCCAGAAATCACAGGTCCCTATAAGGATCATGAGGACCCAAATGAAGCCGCCGGGACGATCGCGACCATGCGGAGGGACGGAAGGACAGGCGTGGGCATCAAACCCAAGACCTTCGCGTTATTAGAACGACGACGCTCTGATCAACTGAGTGGAAGGTCTCTTGAATGGATG
>Ga0307512_10007367_pt1 | contig 10925 bp, 9 predicted proteins | sample 14_EM_MG_FD_200267 | JGI IMG/M metagenome (GOLD analysis project Ga0307512, IMG submission 200267) | Populus trichocarpa ectomycorrhiza microbial communities from riparian zone in the Pacific Northwest, United States - 14_EM | ecosystem: Host-associated > Plants > Roots > Unclassified | place... | reverse complement strand
CATGTGAAAGAGAGAGAGAAAAAAAGAAAAAAAAAAGGGGGGGGGGGATAAGGAAAATGCACCTGCAACAATTGTGTTGTGCCAGCCTTTATGCCATTTGTACATAGGGATTGGGACTTGAGGGGGAGGGATCACTATGTGCAGTGGGTCTGTTGCCCTTGGTACAGGAGTGGGGGGTTGGGAAGCAATGTTTATAAAGTTGTGGTGCTCATATTGAGCCATCACCAAGATCATCTCCAAGCATGGTGCACCAAAAATCATACCACCCTCTGACTGGCACTACACTTGGGTCAGGGACACCCTCAGCAGCCTCAATGTTACAATCTGGTTCTGCCCTCATTTTTCTTTCCCCTTTACCTTTTTAGTCACATGACCTCTTTGTCACCTGATTGGTCACCTGACCTTTGTCACCTGACTGGATGATCACCTGACCTTTTATGTCACATGACCATTCATTTTGTTCTCACCTCCTATTGTCACTGCATGCAAATAAGGCTTTTCTTGCCAGAAAAAGTCTGAGGAAAGTTTAGATAACTGTTAAACAATACTTAGGCTTTACTTGCCGGAAAATATGTGAAAAAAAAGGTTGAATAATCTCAAACTTTTATTTGGCCAAAAAATCATGTCAGGAAAGTCAAAATTTGACTAAACTTTTCTTGGGCTGGTGAAGTCCCCAGTAGAAATATTCAAACTTTTCTTTTGTAAAATTTCTATGTTATAAAAAGTCTGAGACTTCTCAAATAATTCCATGCATCACATGATACAGCAAGAATAAAATACTTTTTTTTCCTAAGATGTTATGTCCTCAATTCAAAATAATTGTTTTATGACATATGACTGCTTCTTGCTATCAACAGTCTGACAGTCTGACAGTCAACTGTCCCTATGGTCTATGGCCAACTGTCTGAGTCTGCTCACAGTGGAAATCAGACTGTCAACTGTCCAACAATAGACTGTTGACTTGTCAGACTGTCTATGCCCAGATGGTTGCACTGTTTGACTGTATCTGTGCTGACTATTGACTGTCTGACAATCCATCAATAAAGTATTTTTTATTTTAAACTAAATATTTCGTATACTGTGCAAACTGTAAGTACGCTGAGTTGCACAGGAGTACCCAGCCTGACAGTCCTACAGTTGAGCGTTGACACTCACACAGTCAAGCGTCAACCATCCGCACTGGCCCAAGCAGACCACAGACTGTGGACTGTCAGTAGACTTGGCACTTGACCCATCAGCCTTCCACTGTCAACACTCAACCATCAGCTGTCTACCATTGACACTTGACCATCAGCTGTCCACTGTCAACACTCAACATTCCTACAGCATTGCACAGTCTGTGGTATGTTCTCTTCCTTTCTTTTTTTTTGTTCCTTGCTAACTTGCCAATGTATTGGCCATCATGTAGAGCTTCTGGCTTGCGCACCAACCACCTCCCACCCACATAATCCTTATGGAGATCCCCTGCGTGGGCTTGCAGATGTCCCTCTTGACCATAACATCCATCCACACTCCCTTGGGATCATCTATCTCAACATTGGATCTGGCTGCCCCCATCCTTGTTGCCACACCACCCAGTGAGCTTGCTGTTTACTCTTTTCTCCATTCACTAAGTGAGTGCCCCTGGCACACTCGCTTTCATCCAGTGTCCCATGCTGTCCCATCTTGTTTTCCGCCCTTACTGTGAGTGAGTGCACTAGCTTCGTCCTTTCCATCTGACTACACTAGTCCTGTCCTTGCCCCATGCACCTGCCTCTGCACCATGCTTGGTTTCCCCCTTGCCACCCATGGCAAGTCCCCCCCCCTTCTTGTCACACCCCAAGTTCTATGGCCGAAGACATGCAGATGCTCAGGCCTTGTTAGCCAACACCTCAAACACTCACTACCTTGAAAGCTGCCACCATGATGCCATGTCACAGCCCTGCTTGTTGGGGACTCACTACTGTTATGATAGTAGCAAGGCAATGACAATGTACTTGAGGTGGAGGTAACTGAGAAGTAGACAGAGATGGGCAATGTAGAGGATTGCAAGTGCAAGGTATAAGCTGGGAGGCTCAATGGTGGGAGTAGACAAGAGAACAGTCTGAGGACTGTTTGCTCAATTTCACAGGTCTTATATACTAATACAGGGTGGTCTGTGCATACATGTTTAGGGTAGGTTTACATACTTAAACAGGTGGCCCATACTTTAGGGCAGGTACAAATACAGGTAGCAGGTAAGCGATATTACTGTGCTCCAAGGTCTTGTGACTTGTTCATTGATTTGTTGATCTGTTGATCGTTCCCATGGTCTTCCACATGCTGATCAACAGACTAGGCGTGCATCTGAAGTGTGTACAATCAGGTGATCATTGAGTGACTTGTGATCATGTTGATGACCAATCCCTTGGTAGGTCATATGATACTTTCCCAGGATCACATGCTTGTATATCATGTGATCTCAAAGGTGTCGAGGTGTCATGTGATTGAACATGTGACAGGTCATGTGATGGTTTCCCAGGGTCACATGGTCTGAGAGTGGATTCTACCACATGACTATACTTTGGCTTAGGGGCAGGTTTAAGAGGACTTGGGCTTGGGATTCTTTGAATGTATGATGTTGTGGACTCTGTCCTTGACAGTATCCCCTCTTTAGGTTTCTGTTGCACCTGCAACACTCATATCCCCTCTTTAGGCTTCTGCCTAAGGAGGAATTCTTGGACTAGTTCCTTTGCATAAGTTAATTCTTTGGCTGGTACCCAAGTGCAATCTGCATCGGTGTATCCTTTCCAATGGACTAGGTATTCAGTGCTTTTTCTATTTCTTGTAGGTCATGACTGGAGGATTTTCTCAATCTCATAATGTCCTTCTTCTCCTCCTACAATTTCTGGAGGTGGTTGAGCAAAGTTGGGTCCATGTGCTGAAGTTTCAATGTAAGGCTTTAGCAGTGAGTTGTAGAATACTGGGTGAATCCTCATTTGCAGTGGTAATGCAAGTTTACAGTTCATTGGAGAAGCCCACAGGACTTTGAATGGTCCATAGCATCATGGTGCAAGTTTAGCTTTTGGGTGGGTTGTTTGTAGGTTGGTGGCTTCCAGGAGTACTAGGTTATCTTTGTGGAATGTATGTGATAGTGTGGGTGGTCCTCCGCTTCTCATTTCTTGTATAGCAATGTGGAGAGCTGCTGTGACTTCTTTGCGAATTTGTTCTAAGTATTTGACGTGTTCATCCACACTTTGTAATCTGGTTTGTAGTTGTAATGGTGGTTTGAATGTCAGGTGGAACCTGTACCAGATTTCGAAGGGAGACCAATGTGTGCTGCAATGTGGTTGTGCGTTGTGTGCAAATTTGATGAGGGGGAGTAACATTGCCCAATTGTCTTGTTGGAAGTTTCCACAGATGTGAAGGTACTGCTCTATTTTTTGGTTAACTCGTTCAGATTCTCCATCTGTTTGTGGGTGAAAGGCAGTGGATAATTTCTGTTTAATTCCTAGTTTTCTCCAAAGCTCTTGTGTGACTTGTGCTGCGAACTGTGGTCCTCGATCTGAGATTATTGCTAAGGGGAAACCTGTGTGTTTCCATACATTGTCTAGAAGTAGTTGGCTTGTCTTGACTGCTGTGATATTCTTGTTGCAGGGGAAGAGGATAATTGCTTTGCTATGTTGATCTACAACAGTAAGGATACTATCATATCCTTTTGAGGTTGGAAGGTCTGTGATAAAGTCCATTGTGATGGTGTCCCATATTCCTTGTGGTATTTCGTTAGGTTTGAGTGGTACTTTGACTGGTGGTTTAATCTTTGTGGTCTGGCAAACAGCACATCCTTTCATGTATGCTTTGATGAATTCTGTGATCCCAGGCCACCAGTATTCTTGTGTGATTAGTTCAATGGTTTTCCATTGTCCTGGGTGACCCATTACTTGGTCGTGAAGTAGCTGTGTAACTTTGCACTTTAGGTTCTTGTTATTTGGTACATAGACCAATCCTTTGTAGAGGAATAATCCATCTTTGTAGTTCCATTCTTGTAATCCTTTGGTAATGTGTCTTGGGCCACTTGTGAGCATGGATCTAAGTTTATCTCCCATAACTCTGTCAGCTTTTATGCCTTCTTGAAGCGCTGCTTTGAGGTCTAGGTCCATTCTAGTAGGGATTGCCAAGTTATGCAGTGCACGAATTTGGAATGTATCTGGTGTAAGCAAGAATTTATCTGTTGTAAGCAAGATCTGATCTGCATTTTCGGATGCTATCCCCTTGTTATAATCTGGATACCTGGACAGAGCATTGGCTTTATTGAGTTTGCCTAGTTTAGGAATGATAATGAAGTCGTATGTAGCAAGAAAGAGTGACCAACGCGATTGTTGATGTGTAAGGGTTTGTTTCGTGGTGAAGTATTGCAAATTCATGTGGTCAGAGAAGATTTTAGTGTGATGTTCATTGCCTTGAAGGTAGTGGCGGAAGTGCTTTAAGGAATGGATGATGGTGAGTAATTCCTTGTTATGGATTTCGTAGTTGCATTCCACAGGTTGTAGTGACTTTGAGAAGTAAGCAACAGGGTGGGAGCATCCAAAGGCATCTTCTTGTTCTAGGATGCTGCCTGTTGCATAATCACTTGCATCAGTAATTAGTGTGAACAGTTTATCATAGTCTGGTAATATAAGAACCAGTGCTGAAGTTAACATAGATTGTAGGCTGCAGAACCCTTGTTCCTCTTCTTGGTTCCAGTGGAATGGGACATCTTTCTTTGTGAGGTTGAACAAAGGTCAGGCTAAGGCGGAGTAGTTTTTGACAAAGCAGTGGTAAAAATTGCAAAAACCCAGGAATTTCTGGACATCCTTCATAGTTTTTGGGGTTGGCCAGTTGGTGACAGCGGTAAGTTTAACTGGATCCATATGGAGTTCTCCCTTGGAAATGATCAGACCCAAATATTCCATGGATATTTGGTTAAAGGAACATTTCTCGGGTTGGAGGTAAAGATCAAGATCTAATAGGCGTTGGAGGATTCTGTGTGTGAGTTTCACCAGTTCAATTATGGTTTGGGCCATAATTAGGATATTATTAAGATAGATGACAACTTTGCCAGTTGCAAGGAAGTCAGCAAACTGTGTATCCATGAAGGTTTGAAAGGTTGCCAGAGTGTTATATAACCCAAAGGTCATAACGTGAGATTCAAAGAGACTGAGAGGGGTTTTAAAGGCCGTTTTGTATTCATCACCTTCCCATATACAGATATTATTATATCCCCAACAGACGTCCAATTTAGTGAAGAATCGCGCTCCTAGGAGTTTGTTGATGAGTTCTGGGATTAATGGTATTGGAGCTGCATTCTTTCTTGTTATTGCATTCAATGGTCTGTAGTCTTGAACTGGACATAGTTTACCATCCTTCTTGTCGATGAAAAAGAAGGAGCATGCATCCAGAGCTTTGGATCTTTGTAACATGCCTCTCTTTAGGCCGTCTGTGATATATTCTTTGAGTGCAGTCATTTCAGGGGGCATCAGTCTGTAAACTGATGTTTTTCTCATTTGTAGACCTGGCTGAAGGTTGATCTTGTGGTCCCACAGCTGGTGCTTTGGTAGTCATTGTGCTTCTTCATCTGAGAAAACTTTCGCATATTTGCAGAACTCAGGTGGTATGTCTGTGGTCTTGCGTTCCTCCCTTTTAGCTAGAGTAGTTGATACTGTCATTTTTTGTATTATTGGTTTGAAGTAATGCACTTTATGGGCCACAATGCGCTGCGACGCATCTGTGCCATGGTCTGTGTAGTCAAGATAGTCATCATTCTGCGTTTCCTATGCATTGATCAGTAGGAATTGTCCAATTGTGGGATCTTGTTATTCTATAGGATGACATTGTGGTGGGCACCAATCAAAGCATAATCAGTTTATGCTCCAATCTATACTGGAATTATGTGCTTTTAGCCAATCTGTTCCTAGGAGTATCTTGTGTCATCCAGTATTTGTAATGGCAACTTCAATATTTTCCCAATGTCTTGCACCTATCCCCATTCGCAGTATGGCGGCATGGCGTATTGCTCCTTGTTTGTTCAATGTTCCATCAACATTTCTTGGGTACACAGGGAGCTCTATGTCATATGTTGGGAGTCTGTGTTTCCTGATAAAGCTTGTGTTACAGTAGACGCCTTCTGCTCTACTGTCCAGGATGGCTTTGGCATCGATTTCTTTCCTGTTGTATGTGATTCAAACATCTATTTGCATAGAAGGACTTCTTATATTTTGAATCGTATCTGGTGGTACATTGGGAGACTTATATGATCAGAGACTTCCGATCCTACTAGAAGTACAATGGGGTATTGATACAACTCTCTTAGGTGATGCTCCTAGAGAGTTCCAAGAAAAGATGGGTGTTCGTCCAAGTTGATCTTGACCAATGGTTCAAATTGGTTAACAGAGGTGATGTTAATTCCGCTTTCATCTTTGAGTAAGAGTTTCTCCATCCCTTCTTCTGGAATAGAATCTATTTGCTGGACGGAAGGTCCGCTGCTTTGTGGTCGAAGGCTAGAACCAGGTCAGTAATTTGGCAGTTTGGTACAATTGATAGCAATATGTCCAGGTTTGCCACAGTAAAGACAGTGTTTGTTGTTAATGCGGAACTTCCTTTGTTCTGGAGTGAGTCTGCCACATCTGCAGCCTCTTCTGCGTCCGCGTCCTCTTCCGCATCCGCGTCCTTGTCCTTGGTTCTGTCCAAAAGAAGAAGGTTGTGGCATCGCATTGATCTCAGATTCTTCTTCTGAGATTTCTTGAATCTGTGGGTTCTGTCGTCTGAAACCTCTTGTAGGTCCAGCAAAGGTACACCAGTTTTTATCAAATTCTCTGGCTTTCTCAACAAGTCTGGCCAATGTATTTGGCATCAGAGATATTTGGAGTAATTTATTGTGGAGAGCAGTATCCAAAGCTCTGCAGAATGCATATATTTTAGTAGCATTGTCCACATTGGCTCTTCTAGCATATTTGCTCCATTCTTGGTACCATTTACCAAATTCCCGGTTTCTCTGTGAAGTGTTATATATATTCTGGATTGCTTCATTTTGCGTTTCTGGGGGGATGAATTGTTCTTTGAAGGCATCTTTAAAGGCTTGCCATGTTCTGTAATTGACAGGGTTGGCTGCAAGTATTGTTGAGATATGATTACTTGCCCAATCTCCTGCTTGGGTTCCTTGTTTGAAGTAGGTTAATGCTGACAATACCTTCTTCTCGTCAGTATCAAAGGTGGCAGCATTGACTGTGAAGTAATTTTCAAGGGAATTCCAGAAGGCAATTGCTGTATCCCCTTTTCCATTATAGGATTCTGGGGCTGTCCCCAGGATGCAGGGTGGTGGGTTTGGTTGTGCCATTGGTGCTGCAGGTGGTGGTACTGGGGGGTTTCCACCTGGGGGCTGTGGTGGTAGTTTTGAAGATGATATCAATGGATTAGTGTCAATCAATGATGTTGCTCCTTTGGGGTTTCTGGATGGTGTTGGTGGTACCGGTGGCTTGGCTGTAGAGGATAGTGACATGGTTTGTATGGGTTGTGAAGAAGAACTGGATGCTTTAGTTCTTGCAGGTAGTGGTGGAGCAGGTGCTTTTCCCTTTGACACAGGGGGTGTAGCAGTCTGACTGACTTCTGTGTTTGAAAGTTGGGACTTTCCAGGAAGCGAACTTGTTTTAATGGAGGGTAATCTGGGTAAACTGGGTGTTCCAGGGTGACTGGAGAGTGCTTGGATTGCCAAAGTAATGGTAGTTTTTGCTTGTTTAAGGATTTCTTCAACTTGAGCTGTATCTTTGTCTGATTCTGAATCCTTTTCCTTGCTATTGGATTCTTCTTCTTCTGAGTTAAGTGTGGAATTTGTTCCCTCAGTGGGGGTTTGGTTGAAATGTACTGTCCTATTGTTTCAATATTTCCAAGTTTGTGTAGGTTGATACCAAGCAACAGTTTTTCCGTTGTATTCCGCGAATCTGGTATAAATGTTAAGTTCCATAAGTTGGTTGGAAAAAGGGATTGCTGCTTCAAGGGTTTCTTGTGGTACTTCTAGGTTGGTTTGTAGGTAGATCCAAGGTTGGTCTGGGTTAACATTCCAAACTGCTTCGTTGCCAAATTGGGCGAATCTGACTCTATCTCCTTGGTTATTGGCTGGGATAGAGTTGACACTGTCCCAGTAGTGGTCCTGGATGTAGATGCTGTTGGGAAGGCCCTGAACCTGGTTAAGATAGGCCTGGTACTTGGTCTCTCTTCTGAGGGCATTAGTTACCGTAATTGGGAGTAAAAAGGTTGGTGGGTTGATGAGAGGGAACAAGAGAATGGTGCAGATGGGTTGCCACCTAAGATTGGCAAATTTGTATTGGTAGGTGTTACTGTTGGTGTAGACAAATTGGAAATGGTCATCAAAGTTTGTCTGGAGTCGAATTTTGTTGAACTCCACTTCAATTTCAGTTTGTGACAGGAGAAATTGGGATAGAAATCTAACTCTATGCCCCAATTGAATTTGTGAATGGATTTCTTCCCAGTATGATGGCATGCTATAATGCCAAAGGAAAGTTTCATTGTAAAAAAGACTTAATTGATCAAGGGGGGTTCTGTCATATTGGACAACTCCTGATAGTCTCCAATAGAGTAGCATTGAGTTTGCTTTGCTAACTAATTCATCCAAAGAATAATCAACATATGAATAAAAGCAAATATCGCTTAAGATTTCTCCAAAGGGTAATAGTTTGAGGAGGCCTTGGGTAATGAAGTGTTGTTCACTCCAATATGTAAGTTGAACTTGAGTTCTTAGATCGGCTAAATTGAAACTGGCTTCTCTAAGAAATTCTTCCCAGATTTCTTGGATTTCTAAGGCTTCTGACACTGAAAGAGATTGATAACCCTTTATTTACCCTGCAATTCCTTTGTAACTTACTTGTAACAAATTACAAAGGGGTTTCTATGGGTGGAGGCATAATACAAGTGAAAGGGTTAGTGGGGACTTGAGGGGTACAGATGAAAGTGGCAAGTCCTGGTTGAGTATGTAAGAGATCTTCTGTATGAGTGTTCCTTTTGATGACAAAAATACCGTCAGTAGTGAAATGTAAGCGTCCACACAAGGTAGCAATACATCCATCTAGGAAATCGTAAGCTACAAGGGGGACAAGGGCACCTTCAAAGTGCTCAAGCCAATCAGAAGGGAACTGTCCAAAAATAAACTTGATAGAGTCGATAAAGGAAGACTCAAGATAGCCAAAGGGGAAGGAAGCAGAATGGGGGTGTCTACCAACCTTGGCACAAAGGTTAATAGAAGGAAGAGGGCCATTAGACTTGACCCAAATGTTATGGAAGATATCAGCCTAGAAGGGAGTAATGAAGGAGACTGGGTAGGTGTCAAGGTTGGGGATGCGTGGAAGGAGGCGAAGGAAGTCATGTTTGACGAATTCTTCCTGAGGGACCCAAAATTTCTCACCTCAGTCATATACAACAGTGTACTGATGAGGGTGGCGGTTGACAGCAAAGGTGCAGGCAGGGGTGTGGAAGAGGTTTGGGAAGAGGTCGGCTACCAGCTGTTCAGATAAAAGTGGTAATAATCCCAGAGAGGGTGAACATAGTTTGGGGGTGGGAGATGGGATGGTGGCAATGGGCGCTGCAATGATGGGCGATGGAAGGGGGGTGGCTGGGATGTCCTCAAGAGTAATGTGCTCTCTAAGATCGTGTCCAAGGTGTTGGTGGACAAAGGAGTCTTGAGTGGGCAGGGGGAGTTCACCGTCTTGTTCAAGGAGACAGAAGTGTTCTTCTTAGTAGATGATGTCAGCAAGGATGTCAAGGCTGTTGTTGAGGACAGGGGACGGGGGTGCACTGGTGACAATGTACTGGGGGCTGTCTGGAACGTTGAGGAAGGGGTAATTCTCTTGATCTTCAAGAGTGGGCCAGACGAGTTTGGGGGATAGGGGATATTGGAGTTGGGGAGACTGGGGGATGATGGGTTGGAGGATGCAGGAGGTGACGTTGAGGGGGCTTGGATAGTTCCAAGTATTGTAAGGGCTTTGTAGGACCTCAAGGATGGCAGTGGTGGTGTCCACAACATTCTGCTGGTAGACATTATCAAGGGTGGACCAGAAGGCGATGGAGATGTGGGAAAGGGTGGGGGAGGCAACAGCAGTGGACTTGGAAGAGTGGAAAGACACTCAATACTCAATTAGCTCCACTATAGAGACTGTTCTAATGTCGTGACTCACTACTGTTATGATAGTAGTGAAGCAATGACAATGTATTTGAGGTAGAGGTAACTGATAAGTAGACAGAGGTGGGCAATGTAGAGGATTGCAAGTGTGAGATATAAGCTGGGAGGCTTAATGATGGGGGTAGACAAGAGAACAGTCTGAGGACTGTTTGCTCAATTTCACAGGTCTTATATACTAATACAGGGTGGTCTGTGCATACATGTTTAGGGTAGGTTTACATACTCAAATGGGTGGCCCATACTTTAGGGCAGGTACAAATACAGGTAGTGGGTGAGTGATATTACTGCGCTCCAAGGTCTTGTGACTTGTTTGTTGATTTGTTGATCTGTTGATCGTTCCCATGGTCTTCCACATGCCGATCAATGGACTAGGCGCACATCCAAAGCACATATGATCAGGTGATCATTGAGTGACTTGTGATCATATTGATGACCAATCCCTTGGTAGGTCATATGATACTTTCCCAGGATCATATGCTTGTATATCACATGATCTCAAAGGTGTCAAGGTGTCACATGATTGAACATGTGACAGGTCATGTGATGGTTTCCCAGGGTCACATGGTCTGAGAGTGGATTCTACCATGTGACTATACAGTTGCTCAAAAAACTGTCCCAATGTTTGGCTGTTTTTGAAAGATTGAGTTGGAATAAATCAAATAAATTATCAAATAATCTGAAAATAAAGTATGTTATATTACATCATCTTGGCTTTCGGAAATGCCCGAGATCATGTGATTCG
>Ga0307512_10007366_pt1 | contig 10927 bp, 13 predicted proteins | sample 14_EM_MG_FD_200267 | JGI IMG/M metagenome (GOLD analysis project Ga0307512, IMG submission 200267) | Populus trichocarpa ectomycorrhiza microbial communities from riparian zone in the Pacific Northwest, United States - 14_EM | ecosystem: Host-associated > Plants > Roots > Unclassified | place... | reverse complement strand
TAACAGGGTAGTATCAGCTTTGGGTGCAGTTGTATCGCTCTATTTGAGAGCGTGGTACGCCCCTCAGTCACTAGCGAGCTTAGGGTGAGAGTGGCCCTGACAGGGCCCACCTGATTTTGTGCGCCAGCTAAGGCCTTTTTTCTGTGCCTCACATCCACCTCAGTCACATGCACCGTTCTCCTGTATTGTTCGACCGTCCTGGACAAGTCTTCCAAGCAGGTTTTATAATAGGCGAGAGGGTCATGGTGCAACTTATGGAAGAGTAAGTCGTGATGGCGTTGTGGTTCAGAGTGGTCTTTTCTGTGTCCCCGACCCATAGTAACAGCATGGAAGTTATCGAAGAGAAAGGTGTATTTCCACCCCTGTCCGTGCGGAGTCTCCTCACTCGTTTCGATCACTGGGCTGGGGGGTATTCCACGCAAACCTCAATTTCTACTGTTTGAAGTACTTCTTTCATAAAATCCAATTAGCACTTTAAACATTGCTATGCTCCCTCGTGTTCCATGATTTTGAACCGCGCGCGGCACGCGGCAGTCGGGTGCTGAATAGTCTTGAAAAATTAGAGTAGGGTTGAGTGTGTGGGAATTCCGGACGGGATCTAAATTTGGCGGAGGGCTGCCGGTCCCCACTCCACGATAACGGGTTATTTTCATCACATTGGTAATACCTATTTGTGTCTTTTCGAGCCCTCGGATTCTGATAGCGTGACCCGGACCCGGACCCCCCGCTGCCCGAACCATGACCGAAACCCCATCTACATCCACACTCGATCATATCGTCTTCCTTTCACCTCCTGGCACCCTCGGAGAAACGAGGAAGAAATTCGTCGAACTCGGATTTGAGTGAGGAAGACTGCAAAATAGTCGTTTTCCAATCGATCTGATTGGTAACTTTTGTAGTGTCATACCTGGTGGCGTGCACGCTGGTGGACTCACAGAAAACTTGCTCGTTGTACGTCCGCATGAGATGACCCGTGTGAGGGCTGCTCAGCCTGTTAGGGAGCTAACGACACATAACCCGCCAGGTGATAAAAGATGGGGTGTATCTAGAACTGATCGCATTCACTCATCCAATCGAGCACTATCCCGAGGGTTCAGAAGAGAGGTCCCGCCGAGAGTCCAATATTTGGGCTTCCAAGCTTCCTGGATGGATAGACTACGCTTTTCTGGGAACATCTCCGACAATTTCAAAGATTATCAACTCCCGCGCCGAAGAAGAAGGAAGCGGTGCGAGATATCTCCCTGAAGTCTCAGGAGGGAGGGAGACACCGACAGGAAGGGTCCTCAAATGGTTGATAACCGGACCGGATCCGACATCCGGCGTCGAGGGTGTCACGAAGAATGGAGTGTTGCCTTTCTTTTGTGGAGATGTCACGCCAAGAGAGTGGAGGGTGCGTATCACTATCTACAGCCGCTATGGGTGATGGTGTGATATTTCGAGCTTCGTATGGACTGATGGAGGCAATTTCCAGGTCCCTACTGGACACGTAGAGCATCCGAATGGTGTGACGGGAGTCGCGTACCTCACCATTTTGATTCCTACAAAGGACTTGGATGAGTTTGAACGACAACTGACGTCTGTGATCGGGTTCACCCCAAAATTCGGTCCAAGGGATGAGAGGACATGGTCGCTGTCCACGACAACCGAAAATGATTCCCCCCATTTGATCGTCAGGGCACCGCGGGACAGGAAGGAGGGGATATACGTCAAGGAGAGGAAGGGTAGTATTTACAAAGTGGCATTCCAGCTCACTCGGCCCGATGGCGAAGGAGGTCTTCTTTTGGTCTAGACGCGTGAGATGGGAGGTGTATAAGAGATAGGAATCAAATGGTATATTATAAAAAACACGATTCTTCCACGAGGGGACGCCATCGGATTTCATGCAGCTCGTCCCTTTGAAAGTAACAAGGTAGAGTGCGCCGAACGAGCGATATCAAGGCTGACACCGGTTTCCAGAAGGAAACCCAGTCTAGCTCATATACCCTGCGCAGAGTTTATCGTCATAGGCGTTTTTGATCGTGGAAGAATCAAAGGAAAAAGAAAAAATCGCGATGAGCGAGCGATTTTCACCCTCGGGTCACGCCACCGTGGGAGTCTCAGTCCTCCGCGATCCGTCGACGGTGGTGACCGTGTTTCCCGCCGCAAGTCTTTGGGCTTTCGATACTGGAGGAACTTCTCCAAAGATGTCTACGGCGACGTTGCCATTGCTATTGCCCGCGAGCGTTCTGGAATTAAAGACGGAATCGGATCCACAAGAGTGGAAGCCGTCAAAATATCTACAGGCTCCCCAACCTCCGCCGAGGGATGATTCGAAACAACACGACCTGGAAATGGCGGCTGCCAGGCAGCTCATTGATGGGAAGGCGTTCAAGAAGGTTCGACCCCGAAGGACGGTCGACTACTTCGCTGGAGTTGGGAGATGGACATTAGTGAGTTTCTCTGTCTCTTCCCACTAGCGTCGCGTGATCTCACTGGGACTACAGTTGCGCAAGACGTCTTCGAGTCCACGGTATCTACCGTACATGAGGCCAGCGGCGCCGTATATAATCGATGTATGGAACCCTTCGGACCCAATGCACCTGTACCAGTATTTCACTGAATATATCGTGCTTTTTGTCCGCTGCATTTTCAGCTCCTCCCGCCGAAAGCTTATCCAGAAAACTCTTCGACCTCGTTATGCACCAAATTCGTTCACACGTCGACAAACAAGATTCGGTGTCCGGTGAATTGTGTTGTGGTGAGTGCCTCTGAATCTATGCAATCAAACGAATCTGTTCTGAGGCGCTACGGGCATTGTAGTGGACACCAGAATACCGACGTGTTTTAACCGGATCGACGAGTGGTGAATTCACACTATGGAATGGATTAACGTTCAATTTCGAAACGATCCTCCAAGCACACGAGACGGCGATCCGTGCGATGCGGTTTACCCACTCAGGAGCATTCTTAGCCTCCGCGGACCAAAGCGGAGTGATAAAATACTTCCAACCCAACATGAACAACCTGACCGCATGGAACGGCCACCGTGAAGCCATTCGAGCGTTGAGTTTCAGTCCAGACGATAGGAGGTTCGCCACCGCCAGTGATGATTCGACAGTACGGATATGGGCCTTTGAGGAACAACGAGAGGAGCGGGTATTGACAGGTAACGGAGGCTGATTGCACACATTTTTCTAGTGGGCTGATCCTTTTATAGGTCATGGGTGGGATGTAAAGTGCGTGGAGTGGCACCCTACGAAAGGCTTGTTGGTTTCTGGAAGCAAGGATAACATGATGAAATTCTGGGATCCAAGGACAGGGAACTGCATTTCCACTCTGTGGGTTTTTCGCATTCACTCGTGATCGGCCGCTTCAGTTGCTCATCCAACTTCAAAGTCATTACCACAAGAATACGATCCAAGCGTTAGCGTGGTCTCCGAACGGAAACATGGTCGCTAGTGCTTCGAGAGACCAGACCGTCCGGGTTTTTGATATCCGAGCCATGAGAGAGGTTCAAACCCTCAGAGGCCACAAAAAAGAAGTTTGTTGTACGTGTCGTGTGCTCCTCAGCTCTTGCATTCGAGTTCACTTAGTATTTCACCCCCTCGATTCCGTAGCTGTGACATGGCATCCATTCCACCCCATTCTCGTTTCAGGCGGATCAGAAGGATCGATTCTCCACTGGGACCTTTCATCATCACCCGTCCCCCCTTCATCGCTTACACAATCCTCTGCCTACGACGCCTCAACAGCATTCACGTCCATCCACTCTCCACCTCCCCGCGCGACGCTATCACAAGCCCACGACTCCAACGTCTGGGCTTTGAGTTTCCATTCGTTAGGTCACCTCCTCGTTTCGGCCTCAAACGACCATACGACAAGATTCTGGTGTCGCGAGAGACCGGGCGATGCGGCCAGCGTGTTTTCTGGAGGTGGAGAGAAACCACCAGAGGCGGATCCCAACGCGGGAGATCAGGAAGATTACGAAGATCTTATGGTTCCCGGGTTCACGACTAACGGACCTGGCGAGAGTTGGTGGGAAGACCAAATGGATGGAGGTGCTGGTGGTGGTGGCGGGGGAGGGCTTCCGGGGATGGAACCATCGGGTGGGAGGTTCTCGCAGATGGATTCTTATGGAACCGGAAGGGAATTTGGCGGTCATAGTGGATCGGGTGGTAACGAAGATTTTATCCCTGGGTTTGGAGGAATGGGTGAAGGTAGCGCAGGTGGAGGCGGGTACTCGGGCGGTGGAGGTGGAGGGGTAGGTGGACGTGATGGGGGGTATGGAGGAGGCGTGTATGGAGGTTCCAGGAGGGATGACGATCGTGATCGCGATTACTATGGAAGAGGTGACGACCGCGGAGGGAGAGGAGGGGATCATCGCGGTAGGGGTGGTGATCGTCCACGTTGGGGAGGTGGTGGTGGCGGCGGTGGCGGAGGCGGTCGCAGGAGATACTGAATATCCATCGTCCACGCTTTCTTGAACTCGACCGTGTTCGTTTTAGCATTTTGCACATACAGTCCAATCGTTCAACGAGAGACAAAACTTGTTCAACCACAGCACGAGAATATATAACTCGATTCAGGTAAATCTACGGATAACTGAATTTTTTAAATTACGCCTCTGTAATCCGATAGTAGGAGGTAGGATAAGAAAACGTCTCGAAAGAGGTGGATAGACTACTTGTGGAGGCCGTGTCCGTACAGGGTGCACGTAGTGAAGGGTTCTGTGGCAGATATTGGAAGGTAGACTGTGGAGGAGGTAGAGGGTGAGAATGAGAAGGTGACTAAAACGGAGGGTGGGAGGGAATATCTGAGGGAGGCGGGGTTATAATGCAAGGGGGAGGGTCTGAAAGCACCTGCACATGACGTCGATATCATACATTGAAAACTGCGAAGCTTGCTAGGGAGGGAAATGTGGAGGAACAACAAAGGAGTCGATTTGGAGAATAAGGTCCGAATCAGGGGAAATGGGTGGGGAGAAACGGCCACGGGGAGGGATATAGTGGCTGACATGCGAGACGTGAACGTGCAAACACAAAAGATAGACACTGCGCAAACGCAGACAGGAGCCAATAGAAAGACACAGGGTAGGAAGGACAGCAAAGCGAGTCTTATGTATAGCACAACGCTATTGTGGCAGGAGAGACACAAGGGCGCATACATCAAGTGTAAGTGTGGGTGTGGGGAAGGGAGGCAATGATTGTCATGGATGTCGTGGGGGACTGGCGCGTGTAGTCGTGACCACATGATATGATACAAAGCCGTGCTCAAAAAAGGAGGGACGTCGGGACGGATGAGCATGAGAAGGGAAGCGATCGGGTGGTCGTCCAAAAACGGTGGGGAACCTAAGCCTTGAAATGCGCCTTTGTTGGGGTCAGAGTGGGCGTGGGCGATCCACTGAACGAAACCAGGTCATCGCAACTCGACGATCGCGACTTGAGGGGGGAATCCAGGTACTCGATCGGCGACATGGTCCATTGGGACTGATGAAGGATATCCTCGATGCTAGACGTCGAATAGGAACGTTGTAAAGTGTCCTCGGAAGCCGCAAGTGTACCGGTAGCCATAGCCAAGCCCTCCGCAGTACCAATCGCACTATCACCAATACTTAAAACGCCACCGCCATTTTTAGGCCCAACCGTGGTCTCAGTTTCGGTTCCTGAGCCGGTGTAGAAGCAAAACCTAATTTTTGTTGTTTTTTTGGATCGTCCGATCGATCAGGAGACGCAACACCGAAAAAAGGAATAAGACCGGTTTTTGTCAGAACAATGTCGCAGATAGAAGCATCCGGCTCCCTTCTCCCTTATCGGGGAAAGAGATTTCCAGAAAGGTAATGCGCGTGCTCACCTGTTGATGATCGACGCCATCTCGTTAGATGCTGTACCCTGAGTGGGGGCGGCGATTACTACAGGCGAGGGTTGGGAAGATGAAGACGCAGATGAGGTGGTGAGTGAGTCATCGCTCGATATTCGTTCGATTTCGCCAGCCTCGTGGAACATCGGAGCCTGGACGATAGGAATCGGCAGATTCCTATCGTTGTCAGCATCCGCATTGCCAATCCCGCGACCAATCTCACCAATCTTGTCCAGTGGTGGGACAAAATCAAACGCGGCCTGGGTCGTCTTCTCACGCGGGGAATCCGTATCGGTAAGTCCGCTCGGCTGTCGAACACCAAAGCCATTCCTGAAGGAGGTGTGCCAGGTAGAGTCACCTCCATTGGGTAAGGCCCCGGGCGTGTGGCTCCGAATTGGGATCCTAGGTGTGTCATTGTCATCACCTAACCGAGGTGAACCGCGGGTGAGAATAGTACTCTGGGATTGGATAGCACGGGACCTCGGGTTGGGTGGGGAGGAGAGGCCGGGTTTATGCGACCAGGGAAAAACGCTACCCGAGGCGGACTGAGTTGTTGGTCTAGAGTGGGAGGATGCAGAGTAATCCGTTGGATTCCATGGTTTCTTGAGAGAGGCTCCCCATGTGTAACGAGATGACAGAGAGGTTGGAGAGGTGAAAAAGAAATCCTCGTTTGTGCTTTCAGACCTCCGCCGACGGTGAAACCGTTGAGAATCCTTCAGTGCCTCCTTCGACTGAACTCGCTCGAGCTTCTGGGTCAGGTCTGCCACAGCCTCCTCATCCGAGGCAAATTGGATCTGCGCGATGGTCCTTGGCGCCCTCAGGGTGACGGGGAGGGAGAACGTAAACTTGTAATTCTGACCCTCATTGTTATCCCAGAGTTCCCGTCCGTTAACCGTGTACCGAATGGCCATAAACAACGTCTTGTCCTCGATCTTGGAGAGGATATCGTGTAGCCGAATGACAAAACTGAAGCGGTCGAACACCCCATGAGCCAACGATTGTTCATACTTGGCGGAGACTTCGCTCGTCGTTTGCCAAAAGTCGAATGTGAAGCGGATAGCGACATGCTTATGGAAGGCAAGGTTCCTGACCTTGACGTGTCCACATATAGTTGCCTCTTTCGACAAGGTGACATCCTCAAGCATAACGTCTACGTCCATCGTCGACCGCTGGGGCATATTGGTGACCTCCATAACCAACAACCTCTTCTTCTCGTCATCGGACGATACCCTGTGAACAGGTGCGGGGGCTTCGGACTCTGTCCCACTCGTATCCTCGGTCGGACTACCATCACGGGAAACGGCAATCGGTTTTTGTTCTGCGAAGAACAGTTTGACGTGATCTAGCCGTTCAGCGAAGCTGACAGACTTGGATCGGAAATGGTTAGGGGTTGCAGGCTCGCTTTTGCTGGAGGGTTGTCCAGTGATAACTGATAAGCTGGGTCGTGGAGTTGGTGGTCTGGACTTGAGGGAGGATTTTAGAGGTTCCCCAGACTTTTTACGGACGATACCTTCGACGGAAGGGGAGGCGCTGAGAATGGCGGCGGAATCGGGTGTCATTGTCGGATCATCAAGCGTCAGGGCGGGGATACTCTGTGAGCGAGGAAGGGCCTGTGCACTCTCGGAGGCTATTATCGCTGGACTTTGACGAGGGAACTCGAGGGTCGAGACGCGAGAAGGTTCGACAGGTTGTAGGGGCAGTAGTGGTGGGATCTTACGCTGAGCCTGAGCCCTCCCGAAGCGACGAGATTCTGAGGAGTCAGAGCCGCCGTCTGCCTTGTCGGGGTTTTGTGAAGACACTTTTAATGATTCATCGTTTGCAGGGGGAACGATAGGGTCTGGGTGAGGGAAGGGGAAGATGACCTGCGAGCTAGGCATTGAGGACCGTCTCCGTGGAATGAAGGGTAGAGGGGATCCAGCATTGTTGGAGTGGCACGAAAAGGAGTTTACATCCAGCACTGGAGAGTGATAGACTGCAGAGCCCATCCCTTGCTGTGAGGATGCTTGAGGGTGAAAAAGAAAAGGAGTGAGAAGATCGACACCCGCGGTCTAGAACTCTAATTGACTTACGCTGTGAAACGTGGGTCGGCTGAGCGCTGATGGCGTTGATAAGGATATGGTGTGACGAGGAAAAAATGGGGAATTATGGTAGCGATGAGCTATCGCGGGAGCGTTGGAGGAGAAGGGATAAGGAGGCCGTGAAGGTCAACAGGAGACGGTTTTTCGGTGGCTCAAAATCGTTTCGAGACGTGCCTGATGGAAGGTTGTTGCGTTATTCACGACGTCATACACCAATTGTAACCGGGCAACAACATGCGAACGGAAGACTGACGCACAGTGACGCACGATTACGAATGTCTATCCCACAAGTTGGATCGCTTCGACTCTCGAGCGACAAGAACTGACAGGGAGCAAGGAAAATATCGGACGATGTTCAGGTACTTTATAGTACCGCACCAGGTGGAAGGTATCCAGCCGTTGCGCTCGGAGCTGAGCGCTGGATGAGGGCTCGGCGAGATAGGGTGGGAAGAAATTAAGAGAGCGAATCTGATTGTTGACGGACCTGTGATGGGATGAATACGTTGGGAGTGGTTGCCGTCGTCGTCGCTGGGTGCCTCAGTCTCCGGGGTAGAAGAGGAGAAGAGAAAGAGAGACAGGGGCCCAAGAAGGACGAGACCAATCCGAGATGGTGTGATCGACAGAATCCGTTCGTTCCGGCGAGGTGAGTTTCACCCATGCGGACGTTATCTCCGTTTTCAATCGGCCCCGGTGCTAGACCACGGCGAGTGAATAGACTATACGGTCTTTGTGGTCTTCGCCGTGCTCGACGACGACCATCTCAGTCATAGGATGGGGAAGAGACCGAAAGGGGAGTCCAGGGCGTTTGTTTCGGGTTATGCTCGGTTGGCGTCTGACCAGCAGACTCTTTGGTACGGCCGCTTCGGCCGCGATGGGTTTTTTCCTTCGGCCGTATTCGAGTTTTTGTTAGCGGCGGAACGCGGCCGCGAAATATAAAGCCGTGTGTTTTGTGGGTATGAAGGGGAGATGGGCCTTGCGTTTAGTTAGAGTGCAAGCTATAGTTTCGAACATATACTCTCCCTCTCCATTCTGCAACCTTTCTTTTCCATTTCTTGGATTTGAGGCCTGAGGGATGAGCCAGATCTCTTTGCGTTATCAGTGGACGGCGGCGGCAAAATCGGTTGATCAGTTACTCCCTCTTCACACCTCCCATGCAGCATTTCCCTCTGCTAAATTTCCCGATTGATATTCTGTTTTTGATCCTCTACGAATTATCCGTAGAAGACCTCGTCAGCCTCGCTTCGGTATCTCTCATTGCCACCCATAGAGCTGTGCTACCTCTGCTAATCTACCACCGAACAGACTTGCAAGGGGTTCTACTTTATTTCTAACGACAGATCTGTATGGCTCGAACAGCTCGAATGCATCCGCACCCGCATGCCATTCCTTCACAAAGACCGTCCAAACCTTCTCCACGCTTCTGCAGATGCTCTACGACAAGAATCAATTCGCCAAACTCGCCTCGACCGTCTCTGGTGTCGCCGTGATTCCCCGTCTGGACAGGTCACTGAAGTTGTAGTAGTCGAAGAGGCCGTGAACTTCTTCACCGTGTTTCCAGGTGGTCAATGGCTCGTAATTATCCTCGAAGACGGTCGCCTCAGTCTACGAGAACTCTGTGAACCCGGAAAAATCCCAACGTCGATCACCGTCAAGCTTGGAGCCTCCGTACGAGAGGTGATGCACAACTTCTGGGCCTCTAGGGCTACAGATGGAAGCGCCATCCTTGCCTTGTCCCAATATGCTATCAGCCACTCGTGGGTTTTCGTTCCAACCTGTAATCTTAACCCCATGCCACAACTTAAATCCAGTGTCCGCTACAGTGTCATGCATTTCTACCGTATCTCCCCCGCGGAGATGTCTATATCGTATCTGGGGAATAAACAATTGCCAAAGTGCAGATGGGCTTCCCCCATTAGGAACTATCCCGCATCTGAGAACCTCCTAGCGTGTTTACACCTGGGGCGTAAACCGGGGACAATGGCTCTCACTCTACTGATAATCCCCGATCCTCTGAATTCACCCGAGGGTTTTAGGTGCGAGGAAGTTGCCACCATCGGGCTTGGGAAATTCGTGTGTCACACGCATCAAATCTTATGCCCCGATACCTAACCGTATTCACAGGAGAGTCAAACACCATTTGGAGTAGAAGACGAACTCTTCTCAATTTGCGTTCCATACACTCACATACTGGTCGTTACTCACGGTTCGACTTCCATCAAGATCTTCAACATTCCACCTCTCGAGACCCTCCCTACCAGCCAGGCCGAGAAGTTGAACGTTGCATCCGCCCCGCTCATCTGGGAGTGGCGTACACCATACATACCCTCACGAAACTTCGAGCCCACGATCCTGATGCCTCACACACCCTGCCAGTTAGTGCTGCCAGGGAAGACATCCACCCGAAATTTCCACCTAGTGGCTGAGGATACCCTCACCCTCCACCTCATCGAATTCACCGTTTCTCGCTCGTCCAAACCGGGTGCAAAGGTTGAGACAGCGATACATCATCGCATGCATATCGCAGAACGGGACGTTGTTGAGGGAAACACGTACCTTGCTCTTCGATCCCACCGTGGGGCCTGGTTGACTAAAGGAGACTACGACTTGACGTTCTCGACGTTGACTTTTCAAGACTATTCGGTCGACTATCTTGAAGGAAGGGACAGGAACTATCCCTTGCCCCTCGGATCGTTCGGGATTGACTGTGATCTCTTTGAACCGCACCTCGTGGATTGGGACTATGATGAGGTTTCTGGACGGTTTTGTTTGTTGGTCGGGAGCGACGACGGGGATTGGGCAGTGCTTTTAGTTGATCGGGTTATGGCCTGACATCGAGCAACCGAGGTTAGAGCTTAGGGTCTCATCTCGGAATTTTTTTGGGGCTTGTACATCAGCAAATTTGGGAAGAAATTTCCCGCGATTGTGGTTCCCACAACCCGTCGTCGCAGTTTTGGGACCATCGCGCTCAATTTTCGGTAGTCACAAGGTTCGGGCAGGATTACCAATCACAGATA
>Ga0307512_10007365_pt1 | contig 10928 bp, 11 predicted proteins | sample 14_EM_MG_FD_200267 | JGI IMG/M metagenome (GOLD analysis project Ga0307512, IMG submission 200267) | Populus trichocarpa ectomycorrhiza microbial communities from riparian zone in the Pacific Northwest, United States - 14_EM | ecosystem: Host-associated > Plants > Roots > Unclassified | place... | reverse complement strand
TACAATTGTGCCCGAAGTGTTCTTTGCCCCTCAAAAACCTAGGTTCGTACCCTGAAACACGATGATCGAACTGGTCAGTGATCGGTCAATTTGCTGATGATCCTCTCTTTATTTTTCCCCGCTCATTGATTTCCAGAGGAATTAGGAGTTTAAACGGTGCCTCTCAAACGTCACAATGACTATATGTTTTGTCCCAATCATAGTATATCCGCACCAGCCCCAGATATGCCGAGTGGCCAACGCCGTAACTAAGGATATGAGAAGATACTGCACACATTGCCCGACATCGCGAAGGGAGTACTTGAGGAACGAGCGCACATATAGAGTTCATCATGCGTGGTGTAAAATACACTGGGAGTCTGGTCAAAGAGGCGATCCAGGGGCGATCCCTCCTCCGGCCTCCCGATCGACGACAACGAACGGGGTCCCCGTCCGGGTTCCAGCTCCAGTCCATCGTTGACAACGTGTGTCGGTGGAGAAGGATTTATGCCCGTTTCCTTGAAAAGTTTTAATGAGTATCAGGTGCAGAGACAGCGAAATGACGAAAGACCGGACACTCGTCGCTTGTACATGTAATCCCCCGTCATGAGACGGACAAGATGGAATATCCCTCCGTTAGGTACGTTAAATAGTGTAAAAACACGTCCGGAAACTTCCGCGCAGGCCTCAGTCAACCAAAATCCGTCTTGGAATTACTCGACGCGAGGGTACCCTGTCGCGTGCGTGCGATGACAATCACCCAATACCTATCTTACATATATATAGCTTCGTACCTTCATGCGAGCCTAGATAATAAAAAAACTGAATGTCCAAACGCAAAAATGCACAAACCTGGCGGGTCCAGCCACGACCCAAATAAAAAGTGATGAACGATATATACACTGCAGATCAATGACTCAAAAAAACAAAGGGGAGTGTTCGTAAAGAGAGAGGGAGGAGAAATCAATAATCTCTCCCACCATGCCCTCTCTCTCTTGCCGTCATCCATTCCTCTCTCATGCTCCCAACATACAGCTCGTTCCTTGACCAAGAGTCAACACTCGCTCTCGCTCCGGTAATGGGGAAGAACGTTTCTCTCGAAATTGCTGGACTGCCGAGGTCGTCGTCGTCCGATTCCACTTGTGTCCTGCTCGTTGGACTGATTGGCGAGCGCATGCGGGACGGTGCAGCTGAGGTGTTCGCAGAAGGGTTAGCTGTGACCGGGATTGAGTTCGATCTAGGTGAAGGCGATGTGTAAGTGAGCTTCGGGACGGAAGGCTTTGGGGTCGCCCCCCTCGAAAGCGGACTGAACGAGGACGACACGCTCCGTAACGCCAGGACCTTCTTCCCAAACGAAACCAACATTCCCGACGACGTAGGCTGTTGCTCTGCACTCGGTCCCGCCCGGTCCTCTGCGTGATTGAGGAAGGATGTGCGGATCGACGAATCTGAAAGTCCTCGAAGCTTCAACCCCCGATGTGTCAACGTTGCTTGGTAATCTGACGGCGGAGCGGCTACTGTTGGAGACTGCACATCGATGACTGCGTCCACCACTCTTGACAGCTGAGGGTTGATCTTCAGCGTATTCCTCCCAACGGTCAAGGTTCCACTCCCAAGACCCCCGGTTTCAGGATCACCGTGCAGTCCCTGGTCTCCAAGTTGGGACAATGGGGAGAGCGGTTTCCTAGTCGGCTTCGGAATGACGATCCAAGGGTCCTGAGGAGATCCAGGTTTCGGCGCCCCTGCGAAGATTCCCATGACGCTAGCACTCGTCTTTGCCCTCATTTCTTCCTCCGACGTTTGCTGTCCTCCGTGGTTTGCAGCCTCGCTCGAAGAAGGGTGGGCCGAATGTGTACTCGTAATTGCCCGACCTGCACTACCGCTTTGGAACTCGACGTTCACGGTCGTCGTTGAGGCGGATAGTGCAGGGCTCAACTTCGGCGCGACCCTCGGTATCGGTCTCTGTGTCGTGGTGGCGCCTCCCCGACTGTTCGGTTTGAGTAATCCGTGGCTCGAGGTATTCGAGGATGATGAAGAGGTGGGCTTCTCCTCTCCTCCCTGGAAAAGTTTTACGATTGGGGCAATCCATCCAGCTGCACCTCCAGTGGTCTCCTTCCCCCCTAGGGCTTTCGAGGGGTTCATCGCCGCTTCGCTGATCTTCGGTGCAAGGGACGGGTCGAGAATTACGTCATTGAGCGTCATCCTCAATTCTCCAAGTTCGTTGAATGCGTCTTTGAGGAGGTTGAAAAGAGCCCGTAAGTCCTTTCGTGTGCACACGGTTATGATCTTGTCATCTTCGAGCAACGACCGGAAGTTGGACCGCAGGAGCGCAGCCTCAGAGACGATGGAACCGACGGTAGTCCTGGAGAGGTGGCTCACGTCACCCGTGAGGTGTTGCCTCTTTAACCTACTCGTCAAGGTTAAGGCATCCGAGAGAATCAATCGATGTAACAGTGAAGAAGCCCGGTCCAAGACCGACGAAATAACAGAAGGGACGGAGTCTGTGATGGAAGACGATTCCGATCTCGCATCTGCATTTAGGTGGTTGTCGAAAAGTGGCAATGGAGAGGGAGCAAGAGAGGATCTTGAATATGGGTGTGGGTCGGTCTGCACGCCCCTGGATCGGGTGAGCAGGAGAAGTGGTCGTTTAGTCGCGGGTGTGGCTGCCACGGTCTCCCCATCCAACTCCAGTAAAAGCCGAGACGGCGTGACGAGGGCATCGACTTGCGCGCTCCTACCCCATGGATCAGGGGAGGTCGGACCCCTGTCGGAGTTCGGAGTAAAGGGTTCCTAATAAACAGAGGGTTTGGTTGAAAATCTGGGATTAGAGCGAGATTCGTGTACTGACATAGAGATTCCTTTCAGCGCTGACTGCCCGCTTCCCGAGCCTCGTGAACCCTGCTCCCCCAGTGAATGAGTGTGTAGACCGGGGTGACAACGGGGCCAAGCTCAAGGGTGGCAGCTGCATAGAAGACTTCGCACTGCCCGAACGGTGTCTGGAGTATTTCCTGTTCTCACTAGCGCGAAGTTCATCTAGTTCATCTTGTAGTGCACGGAAGTCTTCCCGGGATTCTGATAGGAGACGTTGGAGTTCCTCTCCATCGCGTTTGAGCATCTCATTATCGGTCACGAGGGTTTCGAGCATCTTGGTCACTTCGTCGGTGGGGGTAATTGGGGTGTCGGGCTCGGCCTAAAACGGTCCGTAAGTACAATTGATGATTTTGCTACGTTTGCACGGCGACCGATCACAAAGAACATGTGAAACTTACCTTGGAACGAAGCCAAGCCTCCAATTGCGACCTAGCACCTTGCGAAATCTCCTCAGACAATTCCAACCTGTGGTTCCTGTGTTGGTCCAACTCCGTATGCGACGTGGTGAGCTGCTCCTGTAACCTCGACACCCGATCACGTAAAGATATGACCCTGGCTTCAGCCACGCGGGCTCTTTGGTTCGCACTGTTCTTCTCTTGCTGAAGATCCTCTTTCTCCGTCGTCATACGTTCCAAGCGAGACTCGAGGCCAACGCATTTAGTGTGTTGCGTGGTGAGACGGCTGAGGTTCGATCGGGTGTCCTGAAGTTCCTGGAGTACGACTTTATTTGAGGCTTCGGAGACTTCATTGTTTACCAGCACCCTTGCAAGTCGCTATAAGATAAGTTTAGAATCTGTTCGTGTTGGTGGAATTAAGGGGAGGTAGCATATAGTCTGGATTTACCTTCTCTAACGAGGCGTTCTGTGATCGAAGTTCATCCACCTCGTTCTCAAGTCGTGTTCTGTCCTTGTCGGTTTCCGGGTGACGGCGAACGTAAGCCTCGTGTCTCTGTAACAAAGCCTGGCCGACCTCTAAACGCGTGTTCCGTAGCGCAGCACACACGCGCCCCGACGCCGGTTAGCGTCCTGCTCACCGAATTGCAAAAACAGATGATAAACCTTACCAGCACAGAGGATCAGTCGACTCTCTAGTTTCGCTTTGAACTCCATCCACGCCTGGTGACTTGCACATTCTTCTTTCCCACAGCAACAGCTTAGGCTGTCCGGGAGTGGCGTATCGGGCACCCTGGAGAATTGGGCCATTGCAGAGGTGAGATCGTCGATTGTTGCCGTAGCATCTCGTAGGCTGCTTGTTAGAGGCGATTCTGGAGTGCGCGGACGTGAGACATCTAAGTTGTCGGTCGTCGTTGTTATGATGCTCGACTCGGAGTCTTGTGGTTGGAGTTGGTGAGTTGGATAAGACCTGTAGGTGTCTTAGATAAAAACAAGAGTTGAAGAGAGACGTTACTTGCATCCGGAAGTGTTGGATTGGGGATTACAGTGCTGTTCGATATGTTCCCCCCTGAGCCCGCAGCGGTGAAGTGAGTGGTTGTTGAATGAGTTCGGTTCACGATCGAGGTATGGCTTCCGCCCGGTCGCAACCACTTTCAATATCCGGTTTCACTATCCTCCCCGTTCTCTACAACAAATCCACAACCCATTGTATCTACGCCCGTGTCCACGAACAAGCAAAGGCCAAGACTACGGATACGCTACCAGGTGGAAGGACCTTGTTCCTTGTAAATGTGCCTCCAGACGCTACCGAGCGCCAGTTATCGCTCTTTTTCAACTATGCAGGGACCGTCGAACGGGTAGAGTTCCACGGTGATTCTGCCACGGACCTTCCCGAGGAGGATGTCTCAGTATCCTCCAGCACGGATAGCGAGGTCGAACAAGACATGGAGGAGGACAATGACATCTCACAACCTCGGAAAAAAAGAAAAACGTCAAAGCAAGATCACAAAAAACGACCTCCAGAGGTTGTGCCCCTACCCACTGTTCCTCTACGAACCCTGAGGCAGTCCGGACAAAATTGCCATTTGGTCTTCCTCGATTCTTCGTCCGCAGAATCCGCTCTCGCTTCCTCTCACATCCAAAAACCTCGTCCATGGCCATCAGACCCTGATGTTCCCACCGGTCTATCCCACTATCTCGCCCAATACGATGCAATTCGACCCCCACTCGACATCATCCGTGAGCACGCACGCACCGCCATGGATCTTTGCGACTACCAAAAGGAAAAGGACAAGCAAAAGTCCAAGTACAAGAAAGGCGAGGCCATCGTGGACGAAGATGGATTTACCCTTGTCACTCGTGGAGGAGCGTACGGCAAGACACTGGGAGGTGGTATTACCGTTGCGGATAAGAAGTTTGTGGCTGAGGTGAACAAGGGGAAACGGGCCAAGAAGAGGAAAGAGAAAGAGGCGTTTTATGCCTTCCAGGTACACGAAAAGAGGCGACAAGGTGCGTGTTACGGAGTTGTACCTTTGCTTCGTTTCGTGTTGATGCCCTCCCTCAGCAACATTGAATCTTCAAGCCAAGTTCAAACAGGACGTGGAGAAGATTGCGGCCCAGAAAGCGAAACGTAGATTCAAACCATACTGACGTAATGTATAGTATAACTAAGATTAGGAAGGCATACGCATTGAAAAGTAGATTGGTGGTACAAGCAGGGTGAGTATACAACATCGGGAAAAAAAGGCCGATGATAAACAAGAGCGTAGCGAAGTACGTGCTCGCGTCGGTACATGAGGTTTTCGTCAACTCGTCATTCAAATATCGGCCATGCTGCTGATCACGCCAGCCTGCCCAGACTCACCGCCAATCAAATTGCTCGGCCCTTCGTTCCTGTTCAGCTGGGATATAACATCGTTCTGGAGTTGCATCGGGACGAAGACAACTTTGGAGCTGGCAGTCTTGGCCATGTTCTGAAGGGCCTCCAGTTGCCTGATCTGCATAGCGGCTGGCGAAGCCAAGATATCGGCAGCCTGCCTCATGAGTCTAGCCGCATCTACCTCCGCACGGGCAGCGATGACTTTGGATTCACCGATCCTCTTCTGCTGCGCGGCCGAGGAGAGAGAGGCGGCAACCTCTGAGGAGAAGATGATATCTTTGATGAGGATGCCTTCGATGGAAACTCCCCATTTGTCGGCGACATCACCAACAATTTCCGCGATTTCGAAAGCAATGGCTTCACGTTCTGTCACGATGCTCTGGACGGCGCGTGCACCGACAACATGACGGAGGGTGGTTTGGGAACGCTCCACGAGAGCCTGGCGAAGGTCGGTGATACCGAAGGCAGCTCGATATGGGTTGGTGATCTGGAAGTAGATGACTGAGTCGCTGTAAGAGAAGTCGTTCAGCTTGAAACCCGGGCGAATTGATTGGCTTGCACCCACATTTCGACATCGACGTTGTCCCTGGTGATGACCTTCTGCCTTCCAACATGAGTGATCTGAATCTTGACATCCACAACGCGAAGAGATTCGGTGCAGACGTTAATCTGGACCAATCCTGGATCGACCGACTTGTAGAACTGTCCGAACCGCTGGACAAGTCCGACCGATCCTTGCTCGACGCTTCGGAATGGGTTGGGGAAGGGGCAGCAGGGAATGGCACCGAAGAAGCCAACGCAGCTACCCAAGCCCTGCATCATGGAACCGTAGATTCCATGCGTAACCTCTCCAGCACCGAGATCCTGAGCGTAAGAGGGTTGCATCTCGCTCCTCTTCAGGGGCTCGACGTGAATGGTGTGCTTGGAAGGGTCGGGCCTCTTCATAGATGGACCAGAGGGCTGTTCTGCGGTGACTAAACGAAAACACGTATCAGGATCCAACTTCTCCGATGGTGTTCTTCACCCCGTTCGTTCAAGGACGAGGGGCTCACCATTAGGAGCGTAATGATCCACTACGTTACCAGAGTCAGAGTCAGACGTTGCGCGGTCTTTACGCTCGAACTCACGACCGCTGGGGGTGTTGAGGGTGTTGTTGTGGTCGGCCATTGGTGAGGAAGTGGATGAGCCGAGATCGCGACCTGGAGGGTGTCCTATAAGTAGTCTTCTATATTAAGCGTCGGTCCAGGCACTTTCGCAGCATCGGCTCCGGACTCCTAAAAGTGATTCATGTCCATCAGTCTTCATGATCAAATCGCCTAGTGATCACAGCCACCTTTGTGGGGTGGCCGAATCGCCCTTCCAGTTCCTTTGATTTGCGGTTTGAGCAACGTATATCAGTACCACTTACAAAATCAAGAGCCACAAGTCGAAGACAGCGACCTCTCGGAAGTCCGAGGATGCATGATGGCCCAGCTGATATGTGCCCCTAGCACAAGTCTCGTCGGAAAGCAACCGAAACGGTGAGCGAGGTACCTGGCATTCCGCCAATGTGTCCATGCGTCCGCGATTTCTCACAGCCTCCAGTCTTCTTTGGACTCGTTCTTTCCTTCTGATGAGAGGCTGAAACTACCAGTCGTAAAATCCACCGACCTATGGTACGGTGTTAAGTCCAGATATCAGTGGGACAATGACAGGGCTGCGCTTTGTCCTTTCAAAACGTGACCGTCAAGATTGTTCCCCATCGAGTTGTGTGTTCCCGACGTGGGAGAATACCCGCAGTCTATGACTGGAACTTGGGTATCGGATCCTTATGATTTCGCTTGCCTTATAGCGCTTAGCACATCCGTACAAATGCCGCGCTGATATAGTGTGACTGTGTCGGCAGATAACGGAGATCGTATTGGGGGCCGCCCTTACCGGCTTTGCGTTCCGACAGCGTTCACGCTAATAAGGATTGGAGCATCTCAACATCTTGGCCAGAAGCGAGATCAACCAACAGGTACGGACGCCATCATCCGTCATGCATGTTCCCGACACTTCCCGAGCCGATTGTAGCCATGTGCCTTTACAGGTTTTGCGGACTGTTCAGCTCCCTGAGGTCCTGCTCCCTGGCAGTTGGACTGTGCATATAATGAACGCTGAAACAAACTTAGTACCTCCCAACCCAGCTTGTCCGAGATACCATCTTACCCAGGAATCGCCTCAAATGCAGACGCAGAAGCCTTGGTTGGCCGATGCTATTTTCGTCTTCAATTGTGCTGCGACCTCGGACCTCCTGTTGCCGATGGTTGTGTTCCGCACTGTAAGGGACTCGACTGTGCTTTTACGAAGGAACGCTCAGGGAAGGCGAACGATAGGTGTTCGGGTGAACGAACGGACTCTGCTGGGAGAATCGCGACGTTCCCGTCAGCAACCGGTTGCAAAGCGCAAAGTAAGTATGGCTCTCACTTTAATGACCATGCGTCGGCCACACTCCTCGCGATGCGAGAGGTTGTTTTTCCCTTTCCCAGGTGTTTTTCGACAAATTTGCGGAAGCGGGACTTGTCTGCGGCAGACGAAGACGAGATCATTCAGGATCCTGACGGCAACCTTGAATAACACCGGGAATACAAGGAGAGCACTTACAACGTTGTTGTCCACCGCAATACAGACAAACCGCTCATGGGGTCAGCCCAGCCCACTACCTAATCCTTCGTTCCTGGCGTTGTACCGCTATGTAGGTGCGTTTCAGACTGGCAGCGTTTCTGGTTTGCAAGGGACCCCAAACCCGTGAATTTTTTATGCGTGAGTAGAGATAGGGCGCTTAATTAGCACCACAGTGGACCGAGGCACTCCTTGGCAGCCTCAGATAGCATTAAAAAATCCCCACTCAACTCTGGCCACGGCATTCGTTTTGGTCCACCGTCGCTGTACAGTTCTGTGCATCAAATTGGAGTGAATAGGTTCCTTCCGGTCGCGGGGAGCTGGACGCTCTTCTGGATGATCTGATGCCGCTGTGCTCCAACATAGGGCAGGGAGCCCCACACTCTAGGGTATGCGGTGTGAACCACGATGCCACGAGCATCATGACTCGCTGAGGACTTGAGGGTCACTCCGGGAAGGCGAAGCTCACCAAAGTTCGAAGCATCGCTCCGTAGCTGCACCGCCGTCCTCCGTCTCTCAGATGTGGTAAGTCGGGAGATATCAGTTCTTCTCTATCACTACTGCGTCTGGGCTAAAATTGTCCGTTAACCGGAGGCTGTACCTTCACAGAACCACGGCCCATCTACCGATGGCAATTGGTCAGGAATCAAACCATCCCATTTACTTGTGTCCGACAGAACACACCCGGCGAAAGTAGGAAAGTTCAACAAAAAACGGACGAGATCCGGGGGCGGACGAGTGTGTTGGGTTCACGTCTCTGGCTGACGACTGGTGGGAGCCAACATGGAGGATGAACTACTAGGGTGAGGACGATTGAAAGGGGGCCCTGTGGGAACACACGGGGTTTGACTCCCCTACGATAAGCCCAGATCTGGTGCTTTATGGGGTCCACAATCGAGTCAGGCGGCGGAGGGTCGGTCTTGAACCCTTTCTCGATCTTGGAAGAAGCGGTTCCGCAAAATGCGCTGACATCCGCCACGGTTATTCGTTAGTAAACCGACCAGTCACTCAATAGAACTAAGCGAATTCACAGTCATGTTGGAGGGTCTTTAAGGGACAAAGAACACTTCGGGTGCAATGATCGATCTTCCCACCTGAGTCCGGAGAACCTGGCTTCGTCAGGCACAAGACACCCAGTGGCGCCCTTGAGGTTCATACGGTGGAGAACAGGTGCGCCAGCAAGGCTGGTCTTATTGTGAACTCCACTGCTTGTTCTTGTTCAAGCGGCAAATCTCTTACGGACAATAAATATCTCGACGGTCCCTGTCACATCCTTGGGCCTCAATCCTCACGCGCTTCCAACCCCTACAACTGGATCCCACCTAACTACCTGACTGAACTCACCCAGGTCAAGGTTGCGGGTTTCTACACACCCAACCTCCATGTGTCGATCCGAGGCCACATTACCACCTCTACGATCGAGCCAAACTCCTATGCAAGGACCCACAGACAGCACGCTGCCAGAGAAAATTAAGTGCTGGTGGCTCTCGATATTACCCCATATCCGGATTCTTCGTCGGAGTAAGATCTCAGTATGTCGGCAACCAGCGCGTCCGTCCAGCGGTTTCCAGCTCCTCTCGAGACTGCCGTCATGCTCACCCTTCAGCGTTCGATGAACCAGGTCTGTCGCAGTTAACCTCTCGCTGCATATCACGAAGGTCCTGCTAGTCCAAAGTGCGTTCAGTCGGTATTGTTGCTGGTGAAAGTCACATCATCCGACAGAGTGGTGCAGACATAGTTCTCTGTCTCTCAACGACGGTGGACGTGTAATAGTGGGCGGGGAGTCACGGCGCCAAGGTCGCCGTCGTAGCTTATCCGGGTGCGAGGAAGTATCAGACAGTATGTTGCATAGAATCATAAATCGTCGAGATTTGCATGCGTGCGGAGGTGGGAAGCCGTCGCGGACAGAACAAAAACCCCGCATGCTGAACCCAACTCCTGCTGGATTTCGTCCAAGTAAATTGGAGTCCATGCCTTTGCGAGGGAGTGGATACAGCCCTTGTCTGCGGCAGCTAGAATGCAACGTCCACGGTGAGGTGTAGTATATGAGCTCGTGACTCAGCGCCCATACCTCCGATAAAGATTAACGACCTCAGGGGTGGCAAAGTCTGCCTCGCTTTGAAGGTCTCAGTGACCGTTCTCATTGTCTCTCCCTCGAGGTAGGAGTGACTTCCTTCAAGTCAAGTGTATGTGTCGGCCATGTCGACTCATGCTGAGATCTCACTCCGACGAAGAACCTAGATATGGGAACTGTCATGTCACTGTCGTCAGATGACCGGTCTGGTGAGCAACCTACGTGTTCACGTAGTGATACAAACTGCAGTATCGGTGTAATATATAAATACCGGTGGATGTCGTGAAACTGCTAATTCTCGGGTCAGACAGCTAACCGATGTTCACTCAGGCCTGAAACACTCGACAAGCAGTGCTAAGGGTTTATTGTGCAGGGTGTGGCTTCCATGTCTCGGGCCAAAACCGGGAGGGACAGATCCACCATTGTGCCCGAGGCATCCCTTTGTCTAGTACTCACGCGGGCCATAAGTATTGAATACTGAATGATCGGACGGCGATGCCTCCCTAATCAGGGTTGGTTACGATCCTGACGCGCTGCCGGACCTGGTTACCGGAAACTTTTGCTGGTTCGCGAACGTGGGAGCATCGGG
>Ga0307512_10007364_pt1 | contig 10930 bp, 13 predicted proteins | sample 14_EM_MG_FD_200267 | JGI IMG/M metagenome (GOLD analysis project Ga0307512, IMG submission 200267) | Populus trichocarpa ectomycorrhiza microbial communities from riparian zone in the Pacific Northwest, United States - 14_EM | ecosystem: Host-associated > Plants > Roots > Unclassified | place... | reverse complement strand
CTCCTGTTACCATGATGTCTACAATCCACCCTCTAAGTGGTGAGGATTCACTGGTGCTGAGAATGAGAAAGCATCCAGGCAACAAGAGTACTAATGCAAGTGGACCAAATTCCACATTTCTTCCTAGTGAACACCAGAAAGAGCTTGATATACCAGTCATTGTTGATGCCTACAACCAGCACAAGGTGGGTGTGGATGTGGCCGACCAGTATCAAACCTATTTTGATTCACAGCTCATATCCAGATGCAATTGGTATCCACTTTTCCATTGGATTCTGGACACACCCCTCATCAATAGCCTCATAATCTATTGAGATCTTCCAGCAAACAAAGAGCGCACTGTGGGGCACTTTGACTTCCATCTCTCCATTGTGCATGACCTTCTGCAAGCTGGAAGTCCATCAACAATGAAAAGTTCCTCCCGCATTCCGGCTTCACAGAAAATCACTCGGTCCGCTCCCCCACGCAATGTTGAAATGTACTGATTGCTAGAAGCTTGTATTCTCAAGTACAGGTACATTCATGAACTTATATACGCGGTATTCGGAGTATGTCTTGTATGTCTTGTACGCATGCATGCGCACTCAGCTGGCATCTCCAGCTGAGTCTGTCATCTCCAGCTGAGGTATGGAATGACCATCATCTTAGAGAGATTATGCATCAGCCCAACTGAAGCCATACGCCAGGGAGATAAACCATATATGCAACACGCAATCTGCCCTGCCCCCACTGCCTACCAGGCAAGTTACCAAGCACACCCCCCTGCCCCTCTGCCAAAAGGTACCAGGAATGCATTCCCCGCTTTGGATGGGGAAGGCATGAAATCCAGCACAAAGTGTGAGGACTGCAATGAGGCTTTATGTTTCACATACAAACAAAATTGTTTTCATGAATTTCACCATATGTAGAGTATTTCTATTTATTCTGGGGGAATTTGGTTGGATTGTGATTGTGTGATGTGTATTTTAAAAGCTGGCCCATCTGTGGGCCCAAACCTGGTTACCAGCAAAGGGATAGCGGTTCCAAGGAATCCCGGCCCCAGCCGGTTCCCTCCGGGTTGGTGCCAAACTGTTCCCTCAATTCAGTCCATGAATATTCATCACATAATTTAGTGTTTGGTATATCAAATATGCAGCTTTGGACGGCGCATCTTTTGGTGATCTCTGATTCTTGATATCGTCAAAATTCAGCAAGCTACTTTGAATAATTGTCATTTTCGGGCCAAAGACAAGGTTTTTGAGCTACCGCTTGCTGAGATTTGAAGATATCGAAAATCGGAGACGGCCAAATGATGCGCCGTGCGGAGCTACATAGTTTACTTACCAAACACAAGACACTCTGATAAATATTTGTGGCCTTAATGCGATGGTTCGCTTGAAAAATCATTGAATTGTAATTGGGTAAGGCCGATGCCACGCAGACCTATAAAACCATCCAGGTCCAAAACTGGGACCTTTCCTAACACTACGCAACCCAGGAGCCATCAGCATGTTTTGGTCAGAATCCGATTACTATATGGTAATTATCTTGAGATGCAATTTGCAGGGGTTAAGGCTTATGGGTTCGACAGGCTATGATTTCTGAATCGTAGACGAATCGGGCAGTGGGGCCGGCGGGAGGGACGCATTGTGTTCGTGTGTCTCCGGCTTTCCTAGAACCTAGGTGCATATGACTATTCGCTGGTGGAGAAGTCAATTGCAGCATTTGCAATCTTCCGGGGACACAATGAAGAGTCCCTATGGGTTCACCAAATGTCTTCGGTGCTGATGATGCTGCATCATCTGCCGTTTGAAGTTGAACGACAGCCGGAACCTTCCATTCGGTTGTCCTGTGCTTCTTATCACTCTCACGGAAGTCGTCGGCCGCGTCACCCCAGCCTGGTTGCGTCAATTTGTCAAGCTTCGTCTGCTTCAGCCAGAAACGCTCCCTGTGATACTTTACCGTTTTAGAGATTGTGCCCATCACCCGGCCGGGTTGGTCATCTTCGCCAAGCTTGCCCCCCGCAAAATCTTCTTCATCATCATCCTCGTGTTCCCCATCCTCCTCATTGTTTGGAACTTGCAAGATCACTCAGACTAGCTCTGATGGCGTTCAACATCTCCTAAAATGTAGTTTCAGGCTTGGAGGTTGTCAATCCCGCCATTTCAGCATTTCTCATATAATCCTGCACCTGTTTAATTGCTGTCTCTGCATCTTCAACTCACTTTCTTGCCACAGCAGTCTCTCTTTCCACATAATCCTCGATCCATTTCTCCTTGGGTTCTTTGCTTAAAATGTGAGTTTGTTGATGTTTCCCTGCCGCAAGCTCCTTTTTGGATACCAAGCTGCGCAACGCTCCAAGGGCTCGGACAGGTTCTGCTTCAAAGCGTCTCTCACCTGTTTTTGCTTGCTGAAGTCATTGTGCGGAGCTCATTGTTGATTATCCGACTTTCCCTGCCATTAGTGGCTAGGAGTTCTTTTTCGGAGAATCGACCATTGTATATTGTGTTGACTTTGTTGATGGACAACATGTTGGATGTTGCAAGATATGGACCACATCGAGGCAAGCTGCGCCGTTTATGGCGAGGTTGGTACGCCTAATAGACTCAAACAAATCATAATCTATGTTTTGACCGTCACTACATTGGGAATAGCAATGCTTACCATACATCATGTCATGATGTTTAGCGTCTGTTGCATGTAAGATCCCAGGGACTTCTTGAGACAAACATCAGCAGACGTCCTTTCCGTTGAAGAATGTACCGTTTGTATCTCACAAACACGAGATTTTGCCGGTCATTCAATGTGATCAATCCCAGTAAACAATCACACAATATGGGACTGACTTGGTGCAGATCGCAAGACGGTTGGCTAACCGTGCAATGGGCAGCTATGCGCAACAGGATTCATCTTGTGTAGAAAGAGCAAGTTGGCTGTTCTGCATGACATTTTGACTTCAAGCTAACTATATATTCCTCAGGGCATCCCACTTCTTTTCAGTATCTTCTTCCTCAGGACTTCCCACTTCGTTTCGTTATCATCATCTCTTCAATTCCAGAGCCGCAAATCATGGCTCCACAAAGATATCTGCAAGGCGAGAGAGAAACTGAATTGAGCAGAACGACGGGCACTTCATCCAATACGCCACCCGCTGAGACCCAACCACAATGGAGACACCACTTAGTTCACAGCAACGCTGCAAATGCAGCCCCCGACAATATGACCCTGGACTCACAGTCAAAAATTGTCCTTAAAACCAAATGCAGCAAGAATAAGAAGCAGGATGTGATCGGATGTAAGTGTAGTTGTATCGAGGTACACGGCCGCCAACAAATGATACAACATCCAGCTGGAGTACCTAGAGACCTGCGTACCCAATTTATAGCCGCCCGTAATGGGAAACCTCCATTGTTGACCAAGGCATTTGTCTCCACTGTCTGCAATATCGACCATGATGATGCTGTCAGCTCTGCATCAGCAAAAAATATTTCCGTCCCGGCGGAATGGCTCAGTCAGAGTGGACGCGCTCCGTCAGAGCCGTCAGAGACACCCCAGTGGCGGACTACTCCGCGCCCGGCATCAATCCAACATGTCGCGTTCCATATCACCCTCTGATCGGGGTTTCACCGTTTCTTCTCGTTCTGTCGGTCTCCTATTTTAAACGATCACTCTGGCGTTGTGGCCAACTGTGACCATACGTCGGAATGGGTTCATTGGGTACGCACTGCCATCGGGATTGCAATGCGATGGGTGACGGTGCGAAAATCTATCCTCGCGTTCTCTCCACCTGCGCACAAAATGCAATTCTCTGTTTACTGATTATACGGGATTGCAATGGGTGACGCTGCGAAAATCTCTCCTCGCGTTCCTTCTACCTGCGCGCAAAATGCAATTCCCCCTTTACTAATTATACACATCATTCCAAGTGGCCAGATGATGTGGCTATTGAGAATACATTGCTCGTTCCATCCGTCTGCTGTCTTACTACTAGTAGCTATCTCTTGAATGACGTGCGCGCAGCTGACAATATTTCCCATGCTGAAAATTTGCAAAGCAACGGCTGCCGGTGCATTTCTCACATGTACAAATCTCGAGACGGGATCGAAGTTACCTGAGTTTTCAGGTATTGTGGTGAGCGCCAGGGCTAACCAGTACTCAACGAAAGCTCCATCATCGTTTAGGAGTTTGATTTTGAATAGTCGTTGCAGTTGCCACGGGAGACGCCCATTCAGCGCGCTATAACACCTCCCCAGGCGTTGCCTTACCCATACCGAGTCGTTCCGTCGATCCCCTCCGCACCCGCTCTGGCTTCCTATGCATCGACACATCTGAGATATGCATTCACCACCTCAACCCTCAACTTGAACCTTAATACCATGGTAAATACGGAGCTCCATTGCGTGCAGTTGTGAATCAGATATATACGTCTTGTTACGACTCTTATGCTTGATAAACTCGCGCGTGCCGCTGTATATTGCCACGCGGTGCGTTGCGTCTTGGGTATTGTCGAGTAATGCTCTGAAGTCTTTGATCATAGTGTCAGGATGCTTTCCATCACGGCGGTTTTGGGGCCCCATGAATTCGGACTTCGCATATGACTGGGAGCCCAGGGGGGCAGCCAGATCAGTACCGGAAGGGAGGACTTTGCATGCAGCAGCGCTGTTCTCCTGACGCTGAGCGAGGGCTTGGAAATTGAGCTCTCTGATTTCGAAGGAGAGAGTGCGACGCTGAAAGGTGATTATATCCGGCAGGTAGTTGAGATTGTGATTGGACGCGATCCAACTGTCCATGAGGTTCATTTTCTGTGCGTGTTCATGTCTCTCGGCAGAATACTGTTGTGAGGCTCCGTATCGATGAATCTATTCGACCCAATGAGACATCAACTGGATCTTCGGAAAGTTGAAGTCGGCATCCGACTCCTTGGAACCATCTATCTTGTGGCTGATATAATCCCGCAAGGCTTTCATTTCGCGCCGCTTCTTGGACGGCGTCCAAGTTTCAGCATTTGTTTCCTCGTCTACCTTTCGCTTCTTCACGAGTTCCATTCTCAGGGCATTGGCTTTGGCCTTCGCCCTTTTGCCGGCTTGCCCGAGTAAGAAAACATCTTTCAAGGTGTGAAAACGATGCAAGGCGTCCTCCATGTAGCTCAAAGTTGCATCATCATGAGATTTATATCGAGCATACATATAGAATTCGAACAATGCCCGTGTGCACTCAATTGCGCGATTGAATACTGGACGCTGAGCGGGGTTTCCGCCTTGTAGAGACTGGGTTACAACTCCAAGCAGGTACCAGCTCATTTCTTTCATCTCCTTCCCATTCCATTGAGGAACTTCGTCATATGATTGATTTTTTGGTGTGAGGTTGCGGTAAGCAGGCACGGATAACCAGATTGCATTGTACTTGTCAAGCCGTTCATGCGTCTTCATGAGGTGTAAAATCCACTTCTGGAGGTGGTCAAGTATGCCGATCTGCATCGTATGGAGGAGGTCGGGCTTCAAGAGGTCGCTCACGATACAGGGAATATGTCGAAACACGTTGAATCTTGGGTGGACATGGCGCAACAAGAGTTCAGCATCGGCTGTCTTAGTGTTGGCATTGCTGAGCGTTCCATATACGTTGTGATCCCGCCGGGGGTGTTGCTTGTCAGAAGGGACAAATCTCCACGTTCGTTCTTTGGACAGTTGCACCAAAAACAGACATGCCACTCGAGATGATGTAGGTCGCTATACTCAGGGCAATCTGCAAGCCATGCTGCTAAAACCGGTTTGCAACGCCTGGAGTTGCCATCTGCACAGAGAACGTTTTAATAACCGCTCTCGGCATCGGGATTTTGTTTAACCGTGAGAGGTGGGAACACCCGCCGGGGTACTTCGTACAGCACCTCTTGGTGTGTTTGCCGCCGCTCATCCAGCCGCTTCAGAGGAATACTACGGTTCTTGATTGGAATCGTCAGGAGAGTGACCATTACAACGGTGTGCGTTGAGGGCATCTGGCGGATTTTCGAAGATAGATTGCCAATTCTTATATATACAGGCCACTCTTTCTTGTCGCCAGCAAAATTCGAGAGATGTGTTCCGTCGGACATGAAGATCAAGGGGACCAGTGTATCCCCCAGTCTGAGCATTGCCTTAACCTCGATTAGCACGTTATTATCCTCGAGTATCTCTGCTTACCTGTGTCTCCCACCACCAGTCCGCAGTGTGCATTTCAGTATAGAGGCCTTTCGGTGACGTATCGCAGTTAAGGCAACGCGGAGGGGCATAAATGAGATGCTCGGCGTAGGGTGGCTGCCGCATCAACCATCTCATGCTTTTGATGATGTCTTGACTCCAGTATCTGATAGGCCGTTGGTGATTGTCATTCCATCTCATATCCTCGAGAGTGTGTAGTTCCCACTCCCCGAGAGCCTGATCATCTGGCATGCTAGCCACGAGCTTCTGGACGCCATCTCCGTTTTTGAAGGTTGGGAAACGCAGACCGGTGTTTTCTTCCTTCATCACGTTGTCATAGTACGTCTTCATACCCGTCTTCTTGATCCCACACTGGATAAATTTGTACTCTTCACGCGTCGCAAACGGGTAGTAGGGATTGTTCTGTAGGTTCGTCTCAAGGCAACCCTGAGTGTCGCGGTCCCATGGCTCACCAATGTACTCGCTCAGTGGAGCGCCGGCGCCGGGGTATGTTTCCGTATGCGGCAGTGGAGGTGTCGGTGGTTGAGACTCCGAGTCTGCGATGTATTCAACGTGTTTGAGGTAGGGAAACGCGTCCAAGTCTTCGACTGAATCTTTGTTAGCGTTGAATCCACGACGCTGAGCGGGTTGAATTCGTTGGGGCGCGCTGCGAACAGTCAGATTCCTTGCAACTTGAAGGTGTTCAGGAGTGTGTAATTTGATATGTTTAAGTCGCCAGCTGTCTGAGGTGAACGTCTTTCGGCATGGAAATTCGGGGCAACAGAATGGGGTCTTCTATGGCATTGTCGACAACATGGGAGGAGTTGAGTATTCAGTGTAGAAAGGGACAAAAGTTGGAGCTGGGCCTGAGCAGTCTGGTGTGGGTATAAGCTCACGATACTTGAGAGATTTCTTGAGCCTTAACCATCACGCCAGGAGTTGCAAAACACTGCATGCGCTATGTCCCATAATACTATATATCAATGAAAAATAAACCCTGAGCAATCCAAAAACCTCGCGACGTGGGTAATAATCAATGCCTGAGATTAATAGATTAGAAAAAATGAAACGAACCAGCCCACAACCCTAACCGAAACGAACAACACACCTCCACTTAATCAGTGCCTGAGATGATCAGATTACAGCAATGGAAACTCACAAGACAAGAACCCGACTCTAACCCAAACCCACCCCTCCTCTGCAACGTGAGGACTGGTTCACTCCTCGCCTACCGAGCCATCCGGGCGTGCCTCAGGGAGAGGGACACCAGGGGGAGGGACATCGGGGAGAGGGACATCGGGGAGAGAGACATCCGGGAGAGGGACATCCGGGAGAGGGACATCAGGGAGACTGTCGCCACCTGCCGATTCGCTGAGTAGCTACTGCTCCACATCGACATCCAAGGTGTTTCCGGCTGCATCAGCTTCTCGCAGAGTTGGCGCCGCTGTGCGAGGTTTTTGAGGCGTCACAAGCCCCAAAAACTCCAGCCCACTGATGGTATGAGTCTCCGGAGTTCGTGGTCGTGGGGGAGGCTCCGGAAATTGTGGCCGTGGGGCAGGCCCCTGAGGTTGTGGCCGTGGGGTATGCTCGGGCATCTCCTGGCCTTGCTCAGGTAGCACGGGTGGCTCATCCTCTACCATGGTATCAGCATCGTCAGCTGATGTATTTACCATCTCTCCAGGGCCAATCGTCCGAGGTTCTTTGCCATCATCCTCATCCTTATCCTCCTCCTCATCCTCATCCTCCTCCTCCACCTCGTCCTCATCTTCGTTCACTTCATCTTCCTCCTCATCATCTTCCTCCTCATCATCGTCACCATCCCTTTCCATATCCACATCGCCATGTAAATCAACGCCGTCCGGTCCGTCCACATCATCCTCCACGCGCATATCCACATCAGAATCATGTTCTGAGTCACATTCACCATCCGACTTCTCGGTAGAGTTGGTATCATCATCTGAGGAAATTGACACGGCGGGCGATGCTTCCGGCTCAAAATATACCCGCTCTAGTTAGCCCTCCATATCTGAGTCTGCCTCATAACTCTCCTTCTGCACCTGCACAGCAACGGCACGAGAGATATCATCTCCCCCTGCGGTTTGTTTAAAATGCCTTTCCCTTTACCGTTTCCCTTCCCCTTCCCCTTCCCTTTCCCTTCCCGTCCTTTGTTCCCTTCCCTTTCCCAGTCCCTTTCTCACAGCTCTGCGTGTCCTCCTCACCCTCGCCATTGTCATTGTCATTGCCATTGCCAGGACGGCTCCTTCCACCGCTCGGCGCTCCGGGATCTGCCCAGTTCTCATCATCATCATCCTCGTCGATTATGTCATCCCAACTCAGTGGGCTAACGGCCAGGAAGTCGCCTGGCTTGTACTGCCGGCAGCTTGGTGGCTCTATCTTTGCCCTGAGATCATCGCTACCGTACCAAGAGAAACGCTCGCCGGTGCGTCTGACCTTTCCCGAGCTAGTTGTGTGTGGATTGGAGCGATCGACTTGATCCCCGAAGGCACAGGGGTTGTCCCACCTCCAATTGTTCGTTTGATCACAGGTTTTGTCAACAATTGCCCCATATATGAGCAGAACGCTGCCCACCACTCCCGAAAAGGTGAACTCCTGCTCCTGCAGTGGGGCCACATCAGCTGGAATTGTGAAAAGTGGCGAGTCGTGACTGGAACAAGAAAGATTATATAATAAAAGAGGTCCCAGGCCCTCTCATCCTTGACGCCGCAAACATTGTATATCTGTATGAGTCCACGGATGTGTTCCGAGATGAATCCCTTTATTCGGTCCCGATCCAATGACAGGCGTCGATTCATTACCGATGTCGGCATTTTTGCCCTAGCAGTTGCCTTCCCTTTTCCTTTAGGGCGGCCCTTTGGTGCCGTCGCTTCGAGTTGAAAATGAATCTACATCGGAGGCGTTGGCATTATGATACAGTTGAACATAGCGGAAAGAAAGCCCAAAGTGAACGTACTAAGTTGTGTAGGTTATCGGGTGTGTTTTGGAACGAGAAGCGTTGTTTTGTGCAAGTCACGTGATGTTGAGATAGTTCAGGATGCTGGCGGTGTGTTCAATTGCTGGCGGTGTGTTCAATTGCTGGCGGTGTGTTCAATTGCTGGCGGTGTGTTCAATTGCTGGCGGTCTGTTTAATACGGGAGGAAACAAGAATCGAGGTGTAGGCGGGTAGAAGGGATATATATACTCGGGTTCCTGCGATTTGGTTCATATCTTGCGTTGTGTTGGTTAATGAACACAAAACGGCGCAGCCCTCATCTTGCACAACCACCAGGCACCTCATGAATGAGGAGCCTCGAGACGAGATTCATTACTCGCGTTGAGGACAGTTTGCGATGCGGGGCGTTGCTTTGGCATCACATACCACTTTCACCGCTCAGACCTGCTGCATCTCGCAGCAAACTGAGTAGTTCACAAGTTGTCCCAACTGTGCAACCATCCAACACGGCAACCAACGCCTAGCAGTGGAAAAAGCACACGCAACTGATGTCATAGGATAGAGAATATGTCATTGTTCGCTTTGCGATGCTTGTAGCTCTGCCAAAAGGGGATTCCAACCGGGAAGCTGAAGATATACACAATCGATGGTTCGAGATATTGTGCCAAGAACGAGTGCAATATGATGATAATCGCGCCATGATGGCATAAACACCGTTCAAGCGGTGCAAATGGACCATCAGACGTTGCTGTAACAGTGAATATCAATGCTCAGTATAATCTGAGTTTAATCTGATGGCAGTTAACCCCATAATTGAATGCTTTTGAAGGGATCTCATCCCCGAGTATTGTCAGGGTTTAGAGTCTAGCGCCGTCCACACTGCGCCTCCCTTTTTTGTCGAATCCATCCATGGTCACTCAAGTAGGAGTCTACCTCGCCTGACGATGCATATGCATGCAGAGGATATTATTCCTATCTTCTTAACGTCGAACATCTATATCGGAATATGCCATCCAAGCGCCCTCACCCCAGCACGACTCCGGTCGTACGAAATGTTCGACGTCTTGCTAATCGTCTAAATCAACAAAAGCGTGGGCCTTCGGGGAATTCTCAACTTCCTCCTGCTAAGAGACGCGTTTCCGTACAGGCTGGCGAGAGGGATTCCACTCAAGGAGGGAGTTCCGTACCCTCTACAATCCAAGATCAGAACTCCACCCCCTCATCTTCGCTGAACAATTCTCGCGGTGCAGATAACACTCAACGCGTGACTTCCACCCCGTCCGTTACACAGCGACGGTCAATAATTACTCCAACCGCCAGGCCGGGTAAAAGTAGTCATAACACACCAGCTCCCAGCGGAACGATACAGACAGACTCAATGCGTCGTGTTGTATCCAGCCCCGCATCCGTCATTGCTAGCACTCCCACTCCTCTCAGCGGTCTTGAAAACATTCCTACCGCCATCCCGAATCCAGAAGCCCGCGTGATCATTTCAAAGCCACTGTGAACCCGAGCTACCGAAAAGCATCAGAGACACATGCAGTGGCAATTGCAACCGCAGGCGTTATCTACACCTCGATCAATGGTCTCCGGCAGTCGCAGCATCCACCAATTTGGTCACTCAGCCATGACGCAGCTTGTAATTGCAACGGGCAGTCTCCTGGAGCTCTACATGTCGAACAGACGGCCGTTTATGAGTGCAAGCGACTTGGAGATGGTAAGTTATGCAACGCGACGCGTTGCGAAAGCATTAGCTGAAGGCCCACACTGGCAGATAATAGAGAAGTACTGGAACACCGCTATGCAGCAAAACAACATTTGGTCCATA
>Ga0307512_10007363_pt1 | contig 10931 bp, 11 predicted proteins | sample 14_EM_MG_FD_200267 | JGI IMG/M metagenome (GOLD analysis project Ga0307512, IMG submission 200267) | Populus trichocarpa ectomycorrhiza microbial communities from riparian zone in the Pacific Northwest, United States - 14_EM | ecosystem: Host-associated > Plants > Roots > Unclassified | place... | reverse complement strand
GAGCACGGCGTGGTCAGCAAGTTCGTCGAGTTCTACGGCCCCGGCGTGGGCGCCGTGCCGCTGGCCAACCGGGCCACCATCGGCAACATGTCGCCCGAGTACGGCTCGACCGCCGCGATCTTCCCGATCGACGACGAGACCATCAAGTATCTGCGGCTGACCGGGCGCAGCGACGACCAGGTCGCCCTGGTCGAGGCGTACGCGAAGCGCCAGGGCCTCTGGCACGACCCGGCGAACGAGCCCGACTACTCCGAGCGGCTCGAGCTCGATCTCGCGACGATCGTGCCGTCGCTGGCCGGCCCGAAGCGCCCGCAGGACCGCGTCCCGCTGGACCGGGCCAAGGAGATGTTCCGCGACGTCCTCGGCAACTACGTCGAGGTCGAGGGTCACGCCGACGAGGCCAGCGCCGAGTCCTTCCCGGCCAGCGACTCGCCCGCCAACACCGTCTCCGACGACGCCGACAAGCCGCGGGTTGTGCACAGCGCCGCGAACGGGGCTGCGGGCCGGCCGTCGAAGCCGACCCGGGTGGTCGGCGAGGACGGCGTCGAGTTCGAGCTGGACCACGGCGCGGTCGTCATCGCCGCCATCACCTCCTGCACGAACACGTCCAACCCGCAGGTCATGATCGGCGCGGCGCTGCTCGCGCGGAACGCGGTGGATCGCGGCCTGACCCGCAAGCCGTGGGTCAAGACCACGCTCGCCCCGGGCTCCAAGGTCGTCATGGACTACTACGACCGCGCCGGCCTCACGCCGTATCTCGACAAGCTCGGCTTCAACCTGGTCGGCTACGGCTGCACGACCTGCATCGGCAACTCGGGCCCGCTGCCCGAGGCGATCTCGGCCGCGGTCAACGAGGCCGACCTCACCGCGGTCAGCGTGCTGTCCGGCAACCGCAACTTCGAGGGCCGGATTAATCCGGACGTCAAGATGAACTACCTGGCGTCGCCGCCGCTGGTCGTGGCGTACGCGCTGGCCGGCACGATGGATCTGGACATCACCACCGAGCCGCTCGGCACGGGCTCGGACGGCCAGAGCGTCTACCTCGCCGACATCTGGCCCAGCGCCAAGGAGATCGACGACGTCATCGCCTCGGCGATCGGCGCGACCGGCTTCAGCGCGGCGTATGCGGACGTGTTCGCCGGCGATGAGCAGTGGCAGTCGCTGCCCACCCCGACCGGCAAGACCTTCGAGTGGGCCGCCGACTCGACCTACGTGCGCAAGCCCCCCTACTTCGAGGGCATGGCGGCCTCGCCGGCGCCGGTCGTCGACATCGCGGGCGCGCGGGTGCTGGCCAAGCTCGGCGACTCGGTCACCACCGACCACATCTCGCCGGCCAGCTCGATCAAGCCGGATTCCCCCGCCGGGAAGTATCTGGCCGAGCACGGCGTGGCCCGCTACGACTTCAACTCGTACGGGTCGCGGCGCGGCAACCATGAGGTGATGATCCGCGGGACGTTCGCCAACATCCGGCTGCGTAACCAGCTCGTCCCGGGGGTGGAGGGCGGGTTCACCGTCAACCACCTGACCGGCGAGCAGACCTCGATCTACGACGCGTCGGTGGCGTACAAGCAGGCCGACGTGCCGCTGGTCATCCTGGCCGGCAAGGAGTACGGCTCGGGCTCGTCGCGCGACTGGGCGGCCAAGGGCACCATGCTGCTGGGCGTGCGCGCGGTCATCGCCGAGTCGTACGAGCGGATCCACCGGTCGAACCTGATCGGCATGGGCGTGTTGCCGCTGCAGTTCCCGCCGAAGACGAGCGCCGAGTCGCTCGAGCTCACCGGCACCGAGACGTTCACCATCACCGGCGTCACGGCGCTGAACGACGGCGGCATCCCGTCGACGGTGAAGGTGCGCACGGACACCGGCGTCGAGTTCGACGCCGACGTGCGGATCGACACCCCCGGCGAGGCCGACTACTACCGGCACGGCGGCATCCTGCAGTACGTCCTGCGCAAGATGCTGGACAGCTGACCGGTCCGCGCGTCTCATGCCCCGTCGTCCACACCGGACGGCGGGGCTTGCGCGTATCGGGAATGCGGACGGTCAGGGGTGCAGCATCTCGGGGTCGAGCGGCACGGCCGGTAGCCGGGCCGTGCCCGGCTGGGTTCGCAACCCGTCCAGGATCAGCCACAGGTATCGCCGCCACAGCTCCGGGTGCCCGCTCTGGTCGTTGACCGCGGCGACCATGAGCTGGATCATCGGCAGGTCCCACGGCTCGGCGTCGGGCCGCAGCGCGCCCTGCTCTTTGGCGCGCGCGACGAGCAGGTCGACCGGCGGCTTGAGCCGTTGGGCGACCTGGGCCTGACGCTGCGGTTTGCGGTCGGTGCCGAGCATGACCTCGCGCAGGCCACGGTCGAACGCCTGCAACTCGCAAACCTTTTCCAGGCTGGACGTCAGGCCCTGCCAGGCGTCCGGGTTTGCGGCGGCCTCGGCGACCACGTCCACCGCCCGATCGATCATGTCGTTGAAGAGGGCGTCGATCAACTCGTCTTTGTTGGCGAACCGGCGGTAGGCGGTGGCCACGCCGACGCCCGCGTGCCGGGCGACGTCGTCGAGCGTGGCGCTCAGCCCCCGCTCGCGAAAGACCTCCTGCGCCGCGGCGATGAGCCGCTGACGGTTCAACTCGGCGTCGCGCCGCAGGGGCTGCGGCGAGCCTGGAGGCGCTGCCATGTGTCCGTTCCTGTCTGCCGCTGTCCCCGGAATGCTACTGCCGGCCAAGACGCACACCCGGCGCCGTGTGATCCACCCCGCACAACCGGAGTCAGGTACTCCAGTTGGTGTTACCTTGGCCGTAGTGGAGATAGGTACTCCAGTTAGCGGCTTTGGGTCGATGGGAGAACAAGTCATGGGTCAGCAACGGATCGACAGGCGGCGCCGGGGCGCCGTCATCGCGACCACCCTCGCCGCGGGGCTCGTCCTCGCCGCCTGCTCCTCGGGCAGCGAGACGACCGCGTCGTCCCCCACCCTCGCGGCGAGCGCCACCACCGCCTGCCCGCAGAGCCCTGGCGGCGGAATGCCCACGGGTGCGGGCGCTCCCTCCGGGGCGGCGGCACCGGCGACCATCACGATGGCCAAGACCATCAAGGCGACCGACACCAGCACGAGCACGGTCATCAACCCCACCGGGGCCCAGATCCAATGCGGCAAGACCGCCCTGACCAGCTACAACGACATCGTGTACGGCACGGCGAGCAGCAACGGCAAGAGCCTCGACCTCAAGCTGGACCTGCAAACACCGCAGACCTCCGGTACGAAGCCGCTGGTCGTCTACCTCACCGGCGGCGGGTTCTCGATCGCCCCCAAGGCCACCAACCTGGACCAGCGCACCTATGTCGCCGAGCAGGGCTACGTGGTGGCGAGCATCGAGTACCGGACCGTGCCCGACGGCGCCACCTACCAGGACGCGGTCGCCGACGTGAAGTCCGCGGTCCGCTACTTGCGAGCGCATGCCGCCCAGTACGGCATCAACCCCGCCAAGGTGGCCGTGTGGGGGCAGTCCGCCGGCGGCTACCTCGCGGCGATGACCGGCACCACGAACGGGGAAAAGCAGTTCGACGTCGGCGCCAACCTCGATCAGAGCAGCGATGTGCAGGGGGTGGTCGACGAGTTCGGCCCGTCGAACCTCGCCGCGATCGGGGCCGACTACGACACCGCCACCCGGCAGGCGTACCAGGTCGCGGGCAACACCTTCGCCCAGTGGGTCTACGGCCCCGGCAGCACCAAGTCGATCGCGAGCTACACCAGCCAGGTCGCCGCGGCCAACCCGATCACCCACATCGGCGCCAAGACGGCGCCGTTCGTACTGCTGCAAGGCAGCGCCGATCGGGTGGTCTCGCCGAGCCAGACGCTCATCCTGCACACCGCCCTGCAGGCGAAGGGCATCGACAGCACCCGTTACGTGCTCACCGGCGCCGACCACGGCGACCTGTCCTTCACCGGCAACCCCACCGCCGCCAAGCCCTGGTCCACCCAGGAAACGATGAATCACATCGTCGACTTCCTCGCCCAGCAGCTACCCGCTTGACCGGCGTGCGCGTCCGGCCGGCGACTGTGCGAGGCTTCGGGCATGGATGACAACAGTGTGCTGGACCGGATTCACGGCCTGGTCGATGAGGAACACAAGCTGCGCCAGCAGCTCGGTCGCGGCGAGATCAGCAGCGCCGACGAGCACGCCCGGCTGAAGGAATTGGAAGAGGCGCTGGACCAGTGCTGGGATCTGCTGCGCCGGCGCCGGGCCGCCCGTGAGGTGGGCAACGACCCGGACGCCGAGCGGGCACACAGCACCAGCGAGGTGGAGGGTTACCTCCAGTGACGTGGCCCCGGCCGCGGCCGCCGGGTGCTCGGCGGCCGCGGTCCGGGACGCGTGATCCGGCGTTTCATCGCAGCCCTGACTCGTAGAGCAGCCGCTCGATGAGCCCGTCGGCGTCGACGACCTCGCCCGGCAGTCCCCGCGCGACAAACCAGTTCGCCACATTGCGTACGTCGCGGGCGATGAACTCGGCACCCCGCGGGTTGGCGACCACGTCCACGATCTGCGGCAGGTCGATCATGACCAGCCGGTCCTGGTGGACGAGCAGGTTGTAGGGCGACAGGTCGCCGTGCGCGACCTGGGCCCGGGAGAGCACCGAGAGCGCGTCGACCATCTGCCGCCACAGGTCGTCGAGGCCCTGGCGGTCGGGGCGCAGTTGGGCGAGCCGCGGTGCGGCCTCCCCGGTCTCCCAGTCGCCGATGAATTCCAGCATCAGCTCGGTGCCGATGACCTGCACCGGGTAGGGCACGCAGACCAGGCCGCTCTCCTGGCCGACCTGCCAGAGATGCGACAGCGCGCCGAACTCGGCCATCGCCCACTGCCCGGCGATGAGCTCCTTGCCGAACGAGGTGCGGTTGCTCATGGCCCGCATCTCGCGGGAGCGGCGGACCCGGCGGCCCTCGAGATAGCCGGCGTCGCGATGGAACATCCGGTGCTCGCCGTCGCGGTACCGCTTGGCCGCGATCATGCTCACCTTGTCGGTATCGGGCACGGCGCGGCGGACCAGGAAGACGTCGGCTTCCTTGCCGGTCTTGAGCATGCCCAGCTCGGTATCGACGGCGGCGTGTTCGGTACGCACCCAGTCGGGCCGGGGCTGCGGTCCGTGCAGGGCGTTATCCCAGCTCGACCAGGCGTCGCCGGTCTCGGGCAGGTCGGGTTCTTCGCGCAGGGCCGGCTCTAGCCGGCCGCGCTTCAGAAAGTCGGAGTCGTCGTCGTCGAACTTGCGGCGGCCGCGGCGCGCGGTGGTCGGGCCGAAAGAATCGTGCTCGCGCACTGGAGGATCTCCTCGGAGAAGAAAGGGGTTACGGGAACGTGGACACGGCGCATCACAAAAACGGCCATGTGGTTCACCCCCCTCTTCTCTCGGGACAGCGCGTCGAGCCGGAAAGCTCGTCGAGAGCGCACTCTGCCGGGCCCGGAGGCCCGGCGCAACCTATTTAACGGCCCGACATGATGGCGGAGAGGCCCTGGATCACGTTGCCGACCACGGCGGTCGGCGCGAACCGGCTATCCATCCACTCCCGCCCGCGGTGCAGCCACACGCTGGGCAGACCCATCGCCGCCGCGCCGCCGATGTCGGCCTCGGGGCTGTCGCCGACGACCCAGGCCCCGCCGAGGCGCATCCGGACCCGCTGGGCGGCAAGCGCGAAGATCCGCGGGTTGGGCTTGCTGACGCCGGCCTGCTCGGAAATCACCCAATCGGCGATATAACGGTCCAGTCCCGTACGCCGGATCCGGCTTTCTTGTTGCTCGTGGGGCCCGTTGGTGACGACGACCGGGACCCAGCCGGCGTCGCTGGCGATCTTCAGCGCGCACGCGACCAGCGGATCGAGGCGCTCGTAGGCGAGCGGGCCCTCGTGCAACTCCTCAAGCAGATCGATCGACGGCACGTCCAGCCGATAGCGGTCGCGGATCAGGTCGGCGAGGTCCCAACGGGAGGTCAGACCGTCGGCATCGACGGAGAGTAGCCAGTCGAGATCGTCGTGTGGCGCCGCGATCTCGTCTAGGAAGCCCTTGGCCCACAGCCGGAAGGCACCGCTGCGGTCAAGCAGGGTGTCGTCCAGAGCTAGGAACACTAGAGGCACCCGCGCACTTTACGTGAGCGAGCACGGCAGCGAACAGCCCGCAAGTGTTAACAAAACTTAACCGTGTTGGCCGAATTTGCGGCATGTGATCAGTACGGCCATCCGGTCGGAGGGGGACAACCCGCCGCTGGCAAGCCGTACGTACGGATTGCAAGGGCCCGAGCCCGCATGACACGATCGACGCGTGCCCAGGGTAAGCCAGGACCAGCTCGACGCCCGCCGCCACGAGATCCTCGCGGCGGCCCGAGGCTGCTTCGCGCGGTACGGCTACGAGGGTGCCACCGTGCGCCGCCTCGAGGAGGCCACCGGCTTGTCCCGTGGCGCGATATTCCACCATTTCCGCGACAAAGATTCTTTGTTCCTCGCGGTCGCCGAGGACGACGCGGCGGCGATGGTGGAGACCGTCACGGCCAACGGCCTCGTTCAGGTCATGCGCGACCTGCTCGACCGGGCCGGCTCGGGCGACACGGCCGGCTGGCTCGGCACCCAGCTCGAGGTCTCCCGGCGGCTGCGCACCGACCCGGCATTCGCCAAACGCTGGAGCGAGCGGTCGGCGGCCATCGCCGAGGCCACCCGCGAGCGCCTGCAGCGGCAACGCGACGCGCACGTCCTGCGCGACGACGTCCCGGTCGACGTGCTCACCCAATTCCTGGAGCTGGCGTACGACGGAATGGTTTTGCATCTGGCCACCGGCCGCCCGCCGGGCGAGCTCAGCCGGGTGCTGGATCTCGTCGAGGGCGCCGTTCGCCGAGCGTGACCGAAACGTTGCACGCGTCTGCACAATGAGGCCACAAGGCCCGAGCGCCGACCCGAGCTAGGGAGGTCCGCTATGCAGCCCGTGGCAACCGGCGACACCTGGGGCATTCCCGGCCCTACCTTCCTGCTCTACTTCCTCGGCGCGGCCGTCCTGATCGCGATCGCGGCGCTCGTGCACCGGCGGATCCTGTTCGCGGGCGACCGGGCCGCGCGGGTCGACGAGCTCGGCCCGCAGCAGATCGCGTATCTCAACGGCGGCGAGCAACTGGCCCTCTACTCCGCGCTGGGTGGCCTGCGCGCGGCGGGTGCGATCGCTACCGCGGCCGACAAGACGCTCTGCCAGTCCGGCCCGCTGCCGGGCGGCGTGACACCGCTCGACACGGCGGTCTACAACGCGGCGGGCAAGCAGTTCCGGACCCGGGAAATCCGCGACGACCAGTGGGTGGCCGCCGCCCTGCTGCAGCTGCGCACCGGCCTGGAGCAGTCCGGGCTGGCCGTTCCGCGAGACAGCCAGCGGGCCGCCCGCCGGTGGGCGCTGGCCGGCGTCGCGCTGGTCGTGCTCGGCTTCTACCGCCTGGTCGCCGGCGTGCAAAACCAGAAGCCGATCGGCATCCTCGTCGTGGCGATCATGGCGGCGATCGTGCTCACCCTGCTCCTGAACCGCAAGGCCAGGATCCGCACGCGCGCGGCCGACCGAGGCTTGACCGCGGTACGCCGAAACCACGAGCACCTGTCGCCGCGGCAGTCGCCGTCCTACGCCACCTACGGGGCGGCCGGCGCGGCGATGGGCGTGGCCCTGTTCGGGGCGGCGTCGCTCTACACGATGGATCCGGCGTTCGCGGAGGAGGCGGAAATCCGGCGGATCGGCACGAGCAGCTTCGGCGACAGCGGCTCGGCCAGTTCATGCGGCGGGAGCAGCAGTTCATGCGGGAGCAGCGGCAGCTCCTGCGGCGGGGGCAGTTCCTGCGGCGGCGGCGGGTGCGGCGGGTGACAGGTCCGCAGGTGACGGGTCCGCGGGTGAGTACGGCGACGAGCTATGGCGTCGGGATCGGCTGGCGGCCCGAGATCGCCGGCTTCGTCGCCGGGCTGCCGGGCCTGCGGTTCGCCGAGGTCGTGGCCGAGTCGGTGCATGCGCACGGCGACCTCCCGTCCGGCTTGACGCAGCTGCTCGACCGGGGCGTCACGGTCATCCCGCACGGGGTCCGGCTGTCCCTCGGCGGCGCGGAGCCGGTCGAAGCCGCCCGGCTCGAGCACTTCGCCGCTGCCGCCAGGCGGCTGGCGGCGCCGCTGGTCAGCGAGCACATCGCGTTCGTCCGGGCGGGTGGCGTCGAGGCCGGTCACCTGCTCCCGCTCCCCCGCAGCCGCGAGGCCGTCGACGCGGTAGTGGCCAACGTCAAGCTCGTCCAGTCGACGCTGGACGTGCCGATCGCGCTCGAGCCGATCGCGGCGGTCTTCGACTGGCCCGACGACGAGATGGACGAGGCGACGTTCCTTACCCGGATCCTCGACGGCACGGGCGCGCTGCTCCTGCTGGACGTGGCCAACGTCTACGCGAACGCCCGCAACCGTGGCACCAACCCCCTCGACCTGCTCGACGGCCTCCCCCTCGACCGGGTTGCCTACGTGCACGTGGCCGGCGGCGCCGAACACGACGGCGTCTACCACGACACCCACACCGACGCGGTCCCCCGCCCGGTCCTGGAGCTGGTCACAGCCCTCTGCGAACGCCACCGCCCGCCGGCACTGATGCTGGAACGCGACGGCGACTATCCCCCGGCGGCCGCCCTACGCACCGAGCTAGACGCGATCGCCATCGCCGCCGACTACCCCGCGATAACGTGACTGCTCGAGGTGGCGGGTTGGGTGCGGGCCGGCCCGGCACTCAGCCCGGCGGCCGCGCGGAAAGCCTGGCCGACCGCCAAGCCGGGCTCGTCGCGGCGCTCACTCGTGGGGCACGCGTACCTGAAGGATTTGATGCTCGTCTGGTGGAGGTCGCGCGGGTCGCGCTGCTCAGAAAGCGCGCCGGGGAGGTCGCGAAGCAGTGGCCGCTGCTGGCGGCCTCGCTGCGGACCAATTGGCTGCGGGAGTTCACCGCCTGGGCGGCCGCGCGGCCAACTCAGGGTTCGCTGCGTGACGGCTGGGATCTGGCGCGTGAGCTGGCGGCACGCGGCGGGTTGCCGGCGCTGGCGGGCGAGGAGTTGGCCACCCGTGAGGCCACGTTGCGCTATGACGGCCGCACGGCGCCACGGCCACGTCGGGCGCCGGCTGTGCGCGGCGCTGCCGGCTCGGTGGTGGTGCAGATCGCCGGCAGGGTACGCGTTCTGCGCCGCGCCTGACCGACCCGGGCACGAGGGCCGTCCGGCACGGCGCTAACGTCGGGTCATGGATCTGGGCCTCACTGACCGTGTCTTCGTTCTCACCGGCGCTTCGAAGGGTCTTGGTTTCGCGACCGCGCAGGCCCTGGTGGCCGACGGCGCCAAGGTGGTGATCTCCTCGCGCGACAAGTCCCGGGTCGACGAGGCGGTCGCCAAGCTCGGCGGTCCGGGGTCCGCGGCCGGCATCTCGGCCGATCTGACCGACCCGGAGACCCCCCGCCTGCTGGTCGACACGGCCGCCGAACGGTTCGGCCGGCTCGACGGCGCGCTGATCTCCGTCGGTGGTCCGGCCCGGGGTACAGCGGCGGAAATGAGCGACGACCAGTGGCGCGAGGCGTTCGAGACGGTGTTCCTGGGCTCGGTCCGGGCGGCGCGCACGTTCGCGGCGGCGCTGCCGGAGGGCGGCGCGATCGCCTTCGTGCTGTCCACCTCGACGCGCACCCCGATCGCGGGGCTGGGCCTGTCGAACGGGCTGCGGCCCGGCCTGGCCGGGGTGGCAAAGGACATGGCCGACGAGTACGGGCCTCGCGGCGTCCGGGTGCTCAGCCTGCTGCCGGGCCGGCTGCTTACGGACCGCAACGTGGAGCTGTTCGCAGCCAGTGGCGACGCGGCGGCGGCAGCGGCTGAGGCGGCGGCTTCGATCCCGCTCGGCCGGCTCGGTGAGCCGGCCGAGTTCGGCCGGGTGGCGGCGTTCGTGCTGTCCCCGGCGGCGAGCTACCTGACCGGCCTGTCGGTCCCGATCGACGGCGGCGCACTCAGAACGTTCTGAACCGACCGCCGCCACCGCGCGCTCAGAATGTCCTGAATCCACCGCCGCCACCGCGCGCTCAGGACGCTCCGAACCCACCATCGTCGCCCAGCCGGACCGGGCCGTGGCAGGCGTGCGGCGCGTTTGTGCTGATCGCCCAGTAGCGGTCGCCGAACGACCAATGCCACCACTCGGTCGGGTAGTTCACCATGCCGGCCGAGGTCAACGCCTCGATCATGATCTGCCGGTTCGCCCGGGCCTCGGCCGAGATGTTGCCCGCCGCGGTGAAGCACGCGTTCTCGCTGTCCACGGGCGTCGCGTCGATCAAGGTGCCCATGTCGAGCTCGGCGCCGTCGTCGGTGCACAGCGTCAGGTCGACGGCGCCGCCGGTGCTGTGCGGAGCCACCTCCACCGGCGAGACGAACTTGCTGGTCTCCACAAGCAGCCGCTCGCCGTCCCAGGACGGATGCCGCCGCCGCAGTTCGTCGCGGTACCCGGTGTAGATGGCCAGCTGCGCATCGTAGGGGCGATACCCCTCGACCACCAGCAACCGCAGCCCGTGCGGCAGCGCACTCTGGGCCTTGAGCAGCCGGTCGACAACGCCGCGCCGCAGTCTCGCGTAGGCCCCGGCCGGATCCGCCGCCCGCGCGTCGAGCCGCAACTCGGCGAGATGACGCAGGTCGACTAGCGGGTCTTTGTCGTCGATGCTGGGCACGGCGGCGACCCGCGGGTCGGAAAGCAGGATCATCGCTCGAACGCCAACTCGACGAGCCCGATAGCCGCCCAGGTCATACTCATGCATTCCTGGCCCTCGCCAGCTTGGCCATCGTCAACGGCGACCGTGCGCCGCTCGGTGCAGTCGTTCACGCTCTGCCTTCCTTACGCGTGCACTCCTGGCCCTCGCCAACTAGGCCATCGTCAACGGCGACCGTGCGCCG
>Ga0307512_10007361_pt1 | contig 10931 bp, 12 predicted proteins | sample 14_EM_MG_FD_200267 | JGI IMG/M metagenome (GOLD analysis project Ga0307512, IMG submission 200267) | Populus trichocarpa ectomycorrhiza microbial communities from riparian zone in the Pacific Northwest, United States - 14_EM | ecosystem: Host-associated > Plants > Roots > Unclassified | place... | reverse complement strand
CACCTTATAGTTGGTCCCTTGTATACTTTGACCAATGAGATATAAGACTGTTCACAGATCTGGGATACCTTGCAGGTGATGTAGTCATTGCAAGGCCATACAAGGTCCTTACATGGATTTCACACTTTTGCTGATGTAGTGGGGGTCTGGGGCTCCGGACCGGAAGCGTCACAACCAAAACCCATTCCAGTCCTAGCTGAAGCAACATATGTTAAGGGCAGTTCTGATATACTTCCTCATGACATGGATATCGCAACCCTTAATGTGAGTGTGAGCGTGTAAGTGTGCGCGCAAGCCTACCACGGTCAGGTCAGGTCAGGGGAGTTCAGCCTCATATTTGTTGTTGTTGACACGTCACGGGCTCACGTAACGTAAACACACTCAGTCATCTATTATCTCATGTCACGTTGTCATAGAGTACAGAAATGACCCCCTCCCTTTCAGAGCATGCCCACTTCCCGCTCTCAAGTCAAGGAAATGAAATCGCTTCTAAATATCGGTACAGTGAGGTGGCAATCCATCCGCATCACTCGCCACGACTTCTGGGCCCCGGCAGTGTAACACTATCAAAACACCGCGGACCCGAGGCCCGAGGCGAAAATGTATTGTCAAAGGTCAATATGCAATCGAATCATCTGATCTATCAGATAGCAGCCGCCGTCTTATATTCGTGCCGTGCTGCATCTCGTGTGACTATTCTAGGTTCTCGTTCCAATCCGCTATTCTCGCGGGGACTGAATCTAGACCCTACTCCTTAGAAGCACCCCCGACTATTATCCACCCACCTGCGCCGTCCGCTCTACGGCAGTTGCTTCATCTGATTTGTACCCTCGGGTATCGAGCGTCTGCGCTTCCGTCAACTCTCGCATCCTTACTGAGAATTTTGGGAATGGCCTCAAACTCCCACACTACCTTGGGAAGAGGCGGAGGATTGGGCGCCATTGTACATTAACTCCTGACTGACTGGTTCTCCGCATGCTTTAGTTAATATATCCCCGGTTAAACTGATCCCGATACTTCGTAATCGCACTCTCCGCTATTACTTCTCTAATCGACGGCGACAGATTGTTCCGCTCGTTTTTATTCTCAACCTTCTCTGCGTGGTACACTTCCTTCCCGTATCTTCTGTATCTCTGGTCCAGGAAACAACCGTGAAAACATGTAGCTGAGCAGCCTTCATCGCTGCATATGGCATCTGTAAATATCGGCCCTGGGATATTTGCTCCGTCAAGGTATGAAAAACGCACCCTAAATATACTTTGAACATATGGTTCACAAGTAACACAACCCCGCTGCAGCAACAGCAAATGCCCACCCGACTGGCTCGGCCCGGGTTCCGATATTTCTGGTCACTTCGCTCGCGATAAGGCGGCCTTCTCACGGAGTTCATTTGACTTTTCGCTTCTGGTCTTTTCCTCAATCAGTGCGGTGATAGCGAGGTGACCAGTGGCCGTTCTACATGGTCGAGAACGCAACTGGCAGATCACGATGAATGTTCAAATTTCCTTGAAGAGGCCGAAACTTTAAATAATCGAAGCCTCTCGATGCTATCGTCTCATCAGGTGGATTTCAGATAGGTGAGTCCAGCGCACTATGAGTAGCACGCTAACGCAGCATCACCATGGGGCAGAGTACTCGTCTATTAACCCGGGTTCTATCATGAGGCGTATACGCATGTTGTATGTCAACTCTTTTTTGAACTGTCGCTTTCCAAAGGCAAGGTCGATTCTTGTTTATCTTGGGGTATAGAACCCCGAGTCAATATCGCACTGATCCGACATGATTCCGCCGTATCTCCCCTTTCATTTCTATCCACAATTTAGTTTCCCATCCGAAAATCATCGAGTTCTCAGCTCACTTAATCTCATGACACAGGCTAAAACTACTTTGTCCTCATACAAATCACGATTTCTAGCCTCTAAGGTAAATCTAAATACATGCCGTTTTATGAATACATCTATAAAAGTGATACTGTGGCTGGATGAAGGGAGAATCTAGTGGTGTCTAGAACAAAAAAGGCCCATCTATAACCCCAATGAGAGATAAAACGAACGATCTACCAAAAGGTGAAACATGATCCGACTCGTCCCAAATCACTTAAGATGCCGCCCGGACGGCCATCTGTGAACGAATGGGGATTTGTAGGTTCCACAGGTCAGTCGCCACGTCTCCACCGCCACCGGCAGATATCTGACCAGGAAGCGGGGAACCGGCCGCCAGCCATTGTTGATGCCAATCTATAAGACATAAACAGATCAGTCCCACGGCGCGCACATCGTAATAGAACAGCAGATAACGAACCTTCTAACCCAGGAAACTCTTCCCGATAGAAGTCTAGAAGGTGTTTTACCGTGGCGTGCATCGCATCTGCCCGCGATTTCTCAACGAGTCCCGACTGATCCGAGATTTTTTCAACGAGCGCCGCTGGACTAGACACATCTTCCACGGGGAATCGTTGGCCCTCGAAGGTGAACGTGCCTGTAGCAGAGAGTGAGTCAGTTGAACCTAATCAAATTAGAGAGGTAGAAACATACGAGGTTTCCAGATCTGAAGGTCGACACAGAGCCGATAGAGTTCTGTGCAACCAAACAGCTCCCGCTTAGGAGCAATAGCGCCCTTCACGATGTCCATCCTTCGTTCGCATACCGTCTCCGAGGCGTTCTTGAAGTTGACTATGAACGGTTTCGCGTTTGCGATTAGAACGTCGAAAACTCCGAACCCGCCATGAACAACCCCCGCGTCGTGTATCCGTTTCACCACGTTGATGATGTTCAACCTTTGACAGCCCGGACGTTAGAATGGGTCTCGGATGATTGGCTTAAAAGAGGGGCCCACCTCAAGGAAAACGGTATGTCGCCTTGGCTATCGTACATCGAACGGATGGGCTTGCCACAATATTCGAGGAGCAAACACCCAAACTCTTGGTCCTCCGACGCACTGAAGAAGTAGCCAAAGCACTTAGGGACGCACTCCCCTTGCAAGTGGCGAAGTTTCTGGTAGAATCCGAGCTCTTTCTTGAGAGCGCTGATGGTGTTGGTCGTGGTCCCTAGCTTCGCTACGACATCGAAGGTACCCCGGGGAGAGGAAAGGGTCCCACGCATGATCGACTGGCCCCTGAGCCACGACGTGCTTTTGAGGGAGAACGATGAGCCAGCAGCCTTGTATGCTTCGTGCGCCCTGAGGGTGCGGTGCTCGTAGCTCATAGGGAACCCTGGAGATGGAGGCATGGTCAAGACTAGAGTAGCCATGATTGCGAAGTCGAAAAACGATGTCTCAGATGCATGTGCCAGGATGGACAAGTTTTATACCTCGCCCGCCACTTGATTTGTCATTTCTTCAGATTCGTTCTGGAAAGTTGGATGGGAAGCTCTAGGCCGGAAGCCCGAGACTTTGACAAGGACTCGACGTCCTGACCAGAATTTACATACAAAGCCCTGGGCATCTCTTGGGAAACCTGACGTCATAGTATGGGTACCTCACAAAAATTTCTCGGCGATTTCCATGTATCGCTGCCCTGACGCCGGCAGAAGTTTTGAATAACAAAAGCGCACTGACACATAGATGAGAATTCTGGCGCGAGCATGAAGCCATCAACGGCATCTACAGTCATTGGGCAGGAACCAACGAGGGTCAGGGCAGAGAAGTCAGATCGGATGCTATGCCAGTGCCACCACGTCGTGGAACTCGCATATGCCAGCTGGCAGCAGTGATGGTAATTACGGAGGCTGATAAGATCGATATCAGCAACGCGCAATGCCGCAGGCGACAGTTGTCACACCTTTTGAGGGCAATGGATCACCGGTTCCTTTCCTTTACAACAGAATCAGGTCATGTGAGACGGCGCATTATGTATGAGACGTACCTCATCTCTGCCGGTCTGATGAGTCTTTATGAAGTGCTTGCCCTACTTGCAGGCGGAAGGTCAGCATCAATGTTCATTTGCATGTGTTGGCGGTACAGTAACCAAGGGAAACACTACAGGCTGGGAACCAAATGGACACTTCCTGTACACCCACGTAAAACCACAGGAAAATGCCGTAATCAACAATCAAGAGATCGTAGTGGGCAGTGCGGCACGTTCCATGACATGCGTCTGGGTGTCGAGAGACGCAAGATCGGAAGAGTTTCTGAGTCGCCGACTAATCTTGCGCCCGAGTAGGATGTTAGTTCCTAAGGTCTGCACTCGAAATGGATGTAGTAAAAGTAGAGCAGGAAAAAATTGAATCGACACAAGTACTTGTTCGATGTTGCGACGTTGAGGGGACGATACACACGGCGGGAAACACGGTTGCAAGGGTCCACGGAAAAGACGGCGGAACAAAAATGAGGCAAGCTGAGTGTGAATAAATTGCCTTTTTAGACATAGTCTCCCCCGGGCCGGTTGAGGGTGTTGGCTCAACCTTTGGCGCTTCGGTCGCCGAATTAAATGATCCTGGTCGATTCCTGTGCGCGCACTGCCTTAGGCTATTCCGCGATGCTCCAAGAGACTGCTGTAACTGGCGTTGAGGACTCGTTGAGGTCGTTCATGTAGCGGCTACCATGCCCAAGTGGGCCACAATCTCATTGTCCTCTGTCACAGCTTTACCTACCCGAGAGAAGGCAGTGCCGGGGCTGAGCAGAAGCTGTACCAACCATCCTAGAATGTGCAACCCATGAGCGTCAGGCATTCAGCGCTGGTATGATTATTTATGCCCTAGGGTATGGCACGGCAAGGTCAGTCCCAGTGTCCCACACATCTACCCTATCTCTTCTCTCTGATACCATGAACTCACTTCGTCTTCCAATGGGGATCCCAATCGTCTCAACAGAACGATTCGACGCTTTACATCTCACCAAGTATATCAAGAACACAGGCAGGGCGTACCAACGACAGGCCATAGAGCTTGTAAATGCGTGCCGTCTTTTCCCGGAGACATCCCCGGCGGGCCTTCAGGGGGGACGACATCCTGGGATGCTTAAATCGTGGGTCTCTCTCGTCTCGCTTTGATTAGTCCCGCTGATTATCACCTAGAACTATGTCGGCCGTGGAGGAGGCTCTGAAATCTGCAGTGGAAGCGGGGAAGACAGAGACCGACAAGGCGTCAAACGCGTTTCGAGAGGCCAAGGAGAAATTGCTTCAATATAGAGCGACAGTGCATCCAAGGTGACTCGTTCTGCGCCAAATATATGATCACCAGTTACTGAACGAAAAGAGAAGATTACAGGGACTGGATTCCCTGATCGCCGAAAAGATGACTCGAGCAAACGAAAAGGATCAACAGCACCTGAGGCTCTTCAACCAACTCAGAGAAAGACGAGGCCCAATTGTAAGGATCTAGTTGCGTCACAAGACTTCATTCACGTTGATTCTGATATCTCTGCCAAGGTTGCGTGTTCACATGCCGCGGACGTCCCCAGCGAGAATCACTCCGCACCTTCCGCGTCTACCCCGCCATGCATTCCTTCACCGACGTGCGCTAGGGTTGAGGGTGAACAACTCTCCCCATCCCACAGTCTTACTCAAGACTCTCCACAAGGTCTGACGCGTCAGGAACCAATGGCTTTTATTCCTCCGAAGCTGCCCATAATCGATTTTTGCAAGACCACCACCCTCACAATCATTTTCCTAGCATCTGTTGCGCCAGCGTCTCTGGAGACCCCCACGCACAGATCCTCAAGTATCGCCGTCCCCTCTGCCACACCACAGCCCTCCTCAGAATCAGTTGATCCACGGGGCACTCCACTGACTGCTGTCCAGGAGACGCCGGAAAACGTGGCGTCGCCCACTAGTGATCTGCCGCCGCATTCACCTGTTCTTCCCATGCCGCACACACCGTCTCCATTAAACCGCCCAGACCCGCCTTTGGGTCCAATTGACGTCGCGCCAATGACGCACTCGGGACGTAGGAACGGGACCATTCAACCTTCTCATACCCAATCAACCATCCCCTCGAGTCTGTCACCCCGATCGGAGGAAAAGAAGATACTATCTAAGCAAAGTCAAAACAAAGTCAATAGGTCGACTCGAGGCAGCAGTTCCCCCAAGCCATCTGCGAAATCAACTCCCACCTCTATTCTACCAATCTCGTCGAAGGCCCGACGATCATCCATTCGCGTCATGCCTGGAGCATACCCCGAGACGTCAATAGACGTGGATATTTCCTCATGGGTCTTGGTCGGCCCAATGAGCCCAATTGCAGAGGTTCCGAAAAGAGGGTTGTTTGCACGACTGCTCTCCATGCTCACTTAGTTCGTGGATCCGTATGCTGCTATTCTGGTACTTTCACGCCCTGGTCGGCGTCGTCATTCTTCCTCCACCGCATGCTAATCTTATTACACTATGTCACATCGATACCCCAAGTCCATATCCTACAATACTAATAGTAATTACTCCACACTGTCACAGAAACAGAGTTCTATGCCATCAGTATGAGTCAGGACGCCCGAATCCTCGGAGGCTGAGAAATATGCAAGGAGCGTGTTGCAGCGGCGTCCTTGCCATGCTGCCAGTGCTACGTAGATGATCGAGTTCTCGTGACTGAGACGCTGAAATGCCGGCCATGACATTCCCGATTTGCATGACAGCGATCGTTGGTGGGACCGAGGCGAGGCACGTCAGGCGGTTTTGAATTGTATGTCCGACAATTGTCCGACTTCAGTCTCCGCCCTGTATGAGCCTGTCATGCACAAAGGGTTGACAAAGACTCGCAGTGCGGTTACGGCGTGTTTAATTTTTACCCGTGTTGTGGCGCTCAAAGGTCCCATCCCTACAGTCTCGGCGCTAAAAAGAGACACGGTGGCACCCTAATTGGGTAAGACAGGAATTTCCCAGCCACAACAAGCACACATTCTGCTTAGGACACGACCTGTGGTATACCCTACAGCATTGCCTCATTGCGGTGGGGCATGCTGCTAAATGTCACTGTGCACCGGGCGCTTTTGGTCTACTATTGTATCTGATGCATTGCCCGTTCGATTCCAGAAAACCCTAAACTTCCCACAGAAAAGGATATGCGCTGGCCTTGCTGGGTATGCAAGGCGACTGGAAATTACCAGACTTGTCGAGAGTCTAGCGCCGCATTCTGGATGACGGAAATGGACGCGTGGTTTGATTTGATATCCCTCCGGATCCCCGGTAAGCAAAGAGCACAATAGTACACCGTAGAACCGGTAACTTAACTTGATGTCTATATTTGTGTAAATCAGAAAGCCAAAAAGAGAAAAACTTGAAGATACGATCCGGAGGGTCGTGGCCATGTGGAGGTAACCGTATCCCGTGATGCAGCAGAGAAGACCACGAAGTCATAGGCGATCTGGTGGAGGTCGCTGTAGACATGCAAGGCTCCCATGGCCGTCGATGTCATTTTCTGGGGCTAATGACCCGTTGCTTGGGCGTATATTTCTCCCGGTGCGTCCATGAAGTTTGGTCTCACAGTTGCCCTTTGCCGCTTGTGATTGTATGGTCTTATGGACGTTATCTTCGCCTGCCGCCTCATGTCCCTGTTTCCAGCGACGGCCGCGTGTTGCGGTCCTGTGGTGACCTAGGGTTGCCACGCTGGAATGCAAACCACGGGGAGTGTTGATCTGCTCCCGGAATTCTCAGTCGCTACGATCGACTCAGACTTTGATTTAATTGACTCGTGATGATGCCGTATACGTACCCAATGAATCTTCAATGTTGAAAACCTACACCGTCATGGACTCGTCCCTTGAAGGCGCTCCGCTAGAATGAAAGCCTTGTACATCGAGCGAGCCTGAGTGATACAGGTCCAGGGTACGTTTGGGTAAAAGAAAAAAGGTAAGCTGTCCCGGAACATCCAACCAACGGTCGAAAATGAGTCAACCCCTTGTCCGTCTTCTTGGTTAGCATTGTCGTGAATTCGAAGTGAAAGTGGATTCGAATGTGCCTGTGGAACGGTCAGACAACCCCTAACCTCGACGGAGTGGGGTCGGAATTCGGGATTTCCCGCCCATGTTTGTTTGTCCCAAATCCTTGGCGCTTTCTCGCAAACATGCGACATGCGGACGACGGCCACACAAACGCATTGCGAAGCGAGGCAGGCAGTCTACTGGCTCTACTATACTCTGGTCATCTGAGTGCCTTCCTGAAAGCGAGAGAAATGCTCCATGGAACGATCACTCATCTCTGCATGGTGAGCTAGACTTTCGTCACCGTACTTATTCTCCATGTTGACCCCAGGTACGTTGTCCTCTGTCTAAGCGGCCACTCCCGTCTTGCCATCAATGGCCCTCTCTACGCATCAAAGTCAACCTTCCGGTTTTGACAAGCTGGCATTCGTTAAATATATGAAGAATATTGGCTCAGCTTACCGGAGGCAGGCTAAAGAACTGGTTTCCATTTGCCGGACTCTTGTCCAGGCCCAAGAACAAACACAGGCTTCAGGTGCTATGCTGACAATGTAATAGTCTTCAATAATATTCATTATATCTTATTTCTGACCATGTTGCGACAGGGCACTAGGACACGTTGACGACGCGTTAAAGTCCGCAGCTGATGCAAAAACGAAGACATCGAAGGACGCGGACGAGAAGTTCCGCAATGCTGTAAAGGCGCTGGAGGCGTATGAAGAGCGCTACCATCCAAGGGATGACCGCTACGCCAACTTTGTCCAAGACAGGATGAACAAAGCGAAGGCGAATGATGAGTCCTCATCGAGCCGCCTGAACTGGCTGAAAGTGAAAGCACAGGTAAGGGAGAAATTTCACCTTCGCTTTATCTCGGTCTAATATCAATTTCCAGCCAATTAAACCGGAAGAGACGACAGCCGTCAAGTTCTTTCTCCACAAGTCCCTTCTTGATGAAAGTCCCACCATCGTACAACGTAAGCATCGACTCGACAAGTTCGCCCATGGTGTCTGACTCTTATACCAGAGGTGCTTAGTAAAGGTTCGGATCTGAAGGAAATTCTGTGGAACTTCAGCCGCTTCAAGGACGCAAAGAAACGTTTGACCCTCAAGCGGAATCCCCACTTCTACAAACAGCTCCCTACGTTACCGCATCTATACAAGGGTACATTCCGAACCGATCCGATTGAGACCTTCCAGCATGAGAATATCAGTGTCCTCACGGACAACCCAGACGCCGTGGGCCGTGTTTATGTGGACATTGGTCAGAAGAGGCGGGCTTTTGGCAACGTCTGGATCCCAAGTAATGCCATTATTTTCAGAGGTTTGTACATTTCTGCTACTCTGTTTTCTATATTCTGATATACATCCAGACGTCTGTGGAAAACTCGAGGGCGAAAGTATCGTCGGGGAGGACATTCAGGACACGCTCAAGTTATGGTACTTTGAGGAGCCCTCGTTATCTCCTACCTCTCGGTCCCCACTTTCGCCAATTCGGGATAGCCCATCGCCTACCGTGGCTGCAACGCCAACAAATTCTACACCGGGGACACCAATAGGGGACTGGAGAGAACCGATTCACCAAATGTTGCAATTGCGGGATGTCAATATCAATATACGCATTACGGATAAACAGCCTGGCAACCCCAGTCCCAGCCACTCGGCACCGTCTTCCCCATTCTCAGCGGCGCTCCTTAGTAGCAGTGATGAAAGTATATCGCCAATTGAGCTTCCCAAATCCCCGCCGCGGCCCTTAACGATCCAAATCCCTGCATCATCCGCAGGACCTCCATCCCCTTCGACTTACTATACACCCCGGTCTATGCCTCCTTCACCACAGCGACCTCAGGTGCCGGGGCTATCACAGAGAATGCCGGAGCCAGAACCTCCATCTAGAAGAGCGCCGTTCATATCACACCCTCAGCCAGCACACATAGCCGCAGCACCTTCTTCAACGGCATTGCCCGAGCCACATCCTCGGCAACTGCCGCCTGTTGTAACGTCGCCGACTGGACGAACTACCCTAGCTCCAACGACATACGCACCGCCTCACATACCCCAGAGCCAGGAGCCCCAAGAGGGTACTATTCCAGAAGTAGTACCATGTTCATCGCGAACCTGTGCCGCGGGGGCACCTCCATTGGCTCCGAATATGACCATTATCTCACCATTGCAGATTGTTAGCACCCCGGGGCATCACACGCATCACACGGAAGGCAATGAGGGTGTGATTGATGAGCAACCCTCCATCCGAATTCCCACCCCCCAACACGAAGACGAGGGCACCCTAGGCCTGGTGTCTGAACCACCTGCGGCGCCTCCGCCAGTTCAGCCACAGGCTGATGATCCACAATCCCACCTCCCAACAAAACGGAAGAGAAACTGGTTCAAAAAGATTTGGGATTTTATCAGGTAACGTGGTATCCGGGTGGTTGCGCCAGCCATGCCAAGTATCCTACGTGACCCCACTCACCACACTGGTTGCTGGTGTTCTCCGTCGATCGCTTTCGTCCGTCCATGGTATTCCGGGGTCAGCATCGGGGTTCAAACCCCTACGCACTTAATATCTTTCCACCCAAGTTGTGGCTAGTGAAGGCGTGTTCGGTACATATGATCTTTATCATGTATTTATGTATGATGGGACCCGGTGCGGTGGGTCGGGTGAAGCGCTCGTAGACCGAGCATACGGCCCAGAGTCGGGCTTTTGTAGACATACTGTGGATACTGTGGGGAGTGGAGAGATGGGACCAGACGAACCGAAGCGCAAAGGGGTATCAGATTACATGTGCATCTACTGTATTCCACAGGCATGCTTTGCATCAGATCTAACGGGTGATGCCGGTGGGCGGCCCGCGTGAAAGGTGAAAGGGCAGAGCTGAGGGCATGAGATTAGTGAACATGATACATGTGGAATGACCGAAAATTCCAGCGCTCATGTGTCCGATGAGGACGTACGAAATTGAGGTCGTGGGGCGGAGCTACAAGCCACTGAGCCGACATGGCAGTGATGACCCAGAGCGGCGGTTGAACGGGAACGCGGAACCAGCGTGTTTGGTCATATGGATTATAATTACATTTTTAGAGTC
>Ga0307512_10007359_pt1 | contig 10932 bp, 11 predicted proteins | sample 14_EM_MG_FD_200267 | JGI IMG/M metagenome (GOLD analysis project Ga0307512, IMG submission 200267) | Populus trichocarpa ectomycorrhiza microbial communities from riparian zone in the Pacific Northwest, United States - 14_EM | ecosystem: Host-associated > Plants > Roots > Unclassified | place... | reverse complement strand
ACGGACTCCGTGAATGGACGGTTCGTTCACGGAAGGTGGGCCTCCGTGAACTGACTAGGTACTCCGCGGAGGAACCGCCTCCGTGAATGGACTAGAACAGGTGATGTAGCCGTATGTACATACATAAAGCACCACCTTACAGATAAGAGCCCACGTGCTATAATGACCAGTTAACACTAGTTTCTTGGCATTCATGCTTATGTTTTTTTTTTTTTTTTTTTTTTTGCTTATGTTCTCGTATGTTCTTAAACATGGGTGTCAGGGGAGGCAAATAAATCACGAGAACGTTAGATCTTTACCAATACAATGTACACATCGTCGATCCGAACTCGCATCACGGTATCTGCGTTTCTAACGTCCGCGACACTCACTAACAAAGCCCTGGAAGTTACGCCTTAAAAAGATAATGTTTTCTTGATTGGTATCATGCATAAATCAAATACCCAGACATTCAACAAGCTTAATGAAATAAATAACACAAAGCGCGCTCCACCTCAGTAGTATATACAACAAATCTCGCGGAGATGAGTTCGCCATACCGAATTCGATTAAGGCGCAACGATTATCGATCTAGACTCAAGTTATCCAGTTAGTATCAGTCTGACATGGTCGCAGTGGGCGGATATTTGTACCATGGTAGCCGGATAGTTCCGAAAAATTTGCACACATTTCTCTCACTTCAGCTCTCCACAGTGACAAATCAATGACGGAATTCTTTGTATACGGATTATCTTCCCCTAGCACGCGAGACTTAGTTCTTGCAGTTTGCTCCATCATCGTAATGGCTTTGACGATTTGACCTTGTGATTTGTACATTATGGCGAGATTGTTGGTGCAGGCCAATGTCCAAGGATGCTCTCGGCCAAACAATGTCATCGCCAGTTCCACCACCTGTGTCCCAAACTCCTCAGCCTCCTTCAACCGACCATGATTGAAGTATATTATAGCAATATTTTGAACGCTGTGCAATGTATATGGATGCCCTTGGCCAAATACCCTTTTGTTTGTTTCAACTGCTAGCATCGCAATCTCCTCAGCCTCGTTCCATCGCCCATGCTCTGAATATACACTGCTGAGATAAACGAGGCAACTCTGTGTGAGTGAATTCTCATAGCCAAACAGCTTCTTGGATGATTTAATCATATAAGTTAACAACTCTTCAGCCTCGTTCCACCGCTTTTGGCTGATGTAAGTTGCGGCCAGGACATACATGGCATGCAACGTTTTTGGATGTTCTTGGCCATATAATGCTGCGATTTGCTCTATCGCTTTTCTAGATAGCTCTTCAGAATCCTTCGATTTTCCATGGCGAAGAAACGCCATAGCTATCGTACTCATTGACAAAGCCCAGTCGTTCTGCGCGTCATATAATGCGAATAATTGTGCCTCCCCCTTCATATACTGCCAGCATGCTTGGATATGAAACATTATCTGCCTTTCGAATACCCAGTCTTCAGTTTTTCGGCTCTCTATGGCTTTTATGTGAGACATCGATTTGCCGATAAGATTCATTGCATCCAACAAGATTTTCTGTCGTTCCTGTACAGTAAGGCGGCCATATAGCCGCATGTGGATGACAGGATTTATGGAAAATGCATCGGATTGCAGCTCAACTAGTGAATACGAAGCCATCTTGTTGATCATCCACTCAACGGCGGAACCTGTGGCAGACAACATTAACTACTGTAAATGAAGGTTTGACCCATTGGTATGACTCACCATCCAACCCTAGCCCTCGGCGTATAAGTTCGTAGCGGATGTCTTCATTATGTACGAATGCACACATCTGTAAAACATTTGCCGCTTCTTCGTGCTCCATTTCGAAAGCCTCGAACGAGATCTCAAACGCGGCGATCACGCGGTCTTTATCTGTGACCATTGCCCCTGCCTGGTTGAACAATCTGTTGTGGTATATAGGCAGATATGCTTCAGTTGATAACCCGAAGTTTCGAACATAGGCCTCCGCTAGTTTAATTACGACTGCATTACCTTGAAGCATATGCATCAGAATCTCTAAGTTTGGGAGAGAAGTTAGCGGAGTAATTAATCGCGGATTATAGCAGTACTTACGAGTATGTGGCATATCCAATCCGGCACCAGGGGAAAGCACTGGGACCATCACCCCTACACTTCTTCGAGGGTTGACTCCAGTAACCACTGAATCCTCCCGGATGGCTGGAGATCGCTGATGTACCCGGGCTGTAAGGGAAACTGGAGACGGAGTCGCCCGCTCGACTTCCGTTGTGCCTGACCTAACCGAGACCGGGTAGGAGAGATGAGGACTAAACGCAAGATCTGGCAAATAAGATGGAGACCAAATATTCCATCCTTGATTACCCGTAGCACCGGATCGCATTGGCGGTGAAGATTGGATTTCAATGTGCTGAACTCGGTGTTCATTTGGAAGCTCGGGGCTTTTCTTAAGTGGTGGCCCTCCTATGGAGTTAGCTCTCTCGATCAATGACACAACTCTCGGTGGAGTTGGAGATTTATGTATGAGTCTGGAAGTGTTCGGCCGGGTTGAGGACGCACGGGACCATCGTGGACTGGGCCCCGGATGTCCGGTGTGGGACGGATTCCAGATATTCGCCCACTCCTGGACTACCGGAGGACTGAATGGGTGTCTCATTGGTGAGCCAGTTTCTGGTAGTGGTTGGTGGTCCGCGGAGCCCATTCTTTGTTTCAATAGTGTATTGCTCGGTGGAGACCATGCTTCCTCTATGACCATTGGAGAGGGAGACTCAGCTAATAGAGTGAAGGATAAGCGAGGACTAGGTTCAAGACTTTCTAAAAACGATGACGGCAACGTATCCGGTTCTTGGGTAGCCACAGGACCGCGTCTCCTGTTTTGGGAAGACACAATTTCCATATCCTCAAATCGCGGCTCACTAGACGCTTCGCGGTTGGGACCTAGAGGTGACTGATAAAACACAGGGCTCGGCGGAAGCATCGACCTCGCCATCGATGTTGCTCTGGCGTGCTGCTCAACTGCGAAGGATGGGTCGTTCCCCCCAGCGAACGTCATAACAACAGTGCCTATCGATGGAGTAATGGATCTAGGCGTAGCGGCATTACCTACCGAAGCCGGGGAGCGTGGTGTAATACATTCGACATGAGACGGAGTAGCTGCAACTGATCAGTCAAATAATATTCGTAATACTGCACAGATTTTCAAGTTTCGGACCGCTCAAAACATTATCGGCCATGACAGCTCCAGGGTTAGGGTTTTTGGTATTCCTTAAGTTTGGAATCCAAGAGGGTGGGGAACGTACAAGGGACTGAAGATTGAACAGATTCGATCAACTCGTTCTCGAACCTTTTCCGCGAGCGCTCTAACTTTTCTTTGCTAACGGGTTGTCCATGGAACTTCCACTCTGTGCGCTTGCCGTTGGCCTGACGTTGGTCCTGCTTCCGTATCATCGGGATGACCTTTCGCTTTCGTAGGGCTTTCTCGAATCCCCAGGCCTCCATTTTCTTCTTATATTGTTGAGTGCTAAATGCAATCACGTATTAGTTCTACCACAAGAGCAATCGAAGAGCCGGGCAGACGTACGTTGCTCGGAAGTGGCATTGCTGCTCCATAGTCCTACTAACTCCGGGGAGTGTCATTTTATCTATTAGATACAACTTCTTGATTGTTTCCTTATGTGTTTCCCATACTGTGGAACTGATTCCTTGCTGTGAGATTGGTGGACGAGGTGGTAGTGAATCCATGATAAAGGCCGAGGATTTGGTAGAGTACGGGAAAGGGCAGTAAACGGGCCAGTGTGTTGTAGATCAGAGTGAAGAAACTCAGGGTGGAACGAAGAACAGAAGGGATGGAGAAAGTAGAGTAAAGAAACCGATAGTCCGGGAGGATTTATGGAAGGGAAAACTCGATGGCATAGGGAGGTTTATATAAATTCTAGACAACAGAAAATCCCGTATCTGTCATACAAGCAAGGCTGAAGGCGTAACATAATCCCATAGATGTCATTGGTTTACAAAGGTTCCCGACATGGTGGGCAAGCCCCATGCAAATTTATTGGCCAACAAAGGTTCCGCGCATGTACCCACGTACTACCCTTGTCATGTTGCGAGCCAATCAACACGTTAGAGATGCAGTCAGCGTAGGCACGGAAATGTGATAATCCCAGGGATTCGTTGCAGTTTTGGCATGGAAAAAAATGGAAATGTGACCTGAGCCCAGTTACCCATGGTCGGCGTGACGTTGATGGGCTTAATTCGTCTGATAACCCGCGGGATAGGCTCTGTTGTTAGTACGGATAGCCAAATCGAGAATGTTCTAGCTTCATCGACATGCATACAACGAAGAATAAACACCGCTACCTCACCCTCCATGCGCAGTGAAAGCTATACGACGTTTACTCTAAGCAAGCGCGGAGGAGTGTGAGAAGACAAGACACGCGTTAGTTGCTTATGGATACATAATTTCAGACTATGACGAATCTTTCCCGCCTAAAGCTTCATCTGGTTTGGCACGATATTCGATACACCCGGGGAAGTGCTAGCCGCACCATGTGTGCGTAAGTTTCTCCGGCATACGGAAATCACCGCCATCATGTGATCACTCACAGCACGAGGAGGTGCTGGCTGAATGTCGGATAAACGTTTCGCCAAGTTATTAACGATAATAAAGGATGCTGCTCAAAATTGTATATCTTGTGTTCTTGCTAAAGGAGCAATTCTCCTGTTATTCGGATAACAGAAAGTCTAAGGCGATGGTCATTGAAGAGCTTCTTAACTGATCATGAGATGGAAGGGAGAAATGGATGTAGCCTCAATTAAGCAGACAAATGATCGGATCTATCTGAATCTTATCTAATCTTATCTACCATAATCCTCGTCATAAAATATTAAGTACCAATCATCTCTAATACAGTAGAGAGCGATAAAATAAAGAATAAAGATAGTATTTATGCTCACTTTGCATTCAACCGTTTGAATTCTGACCAGACCAGACGCTTAGCCTCCTAATCGTCATAGAGTGTACTTTTCTCGACCAGAAATATCCCCCAGGCGACAGACTATCCCACTCCAAACTCTAGAAACTCATTCACTTACACCTTATCGGTAAGTTACACGTCATAAAATCATATACTTCTTCATCCAATCCATTGCCTCTCCTCTCGCATTACCCGATCTTCTCACCACTCCCCGCCCAATCCCATCCACCTCCTGAAAGAAAACCCTCACCGCCTCCTGCCCCCCAACCCTCGTCGCCGCCACTCCCCTTCACCTTGGCCACACTCTTCGCCTCCCCCTCCAACAGCCTTCACCTCTTCCCCCTCTACGAAAAAGCCTACTCCCCACCACGTTGCTATCAACCACATTCTTCCCCCCTATTTCCTCTGCGCCCCATTGTATGTACAAGCAACAATGCCGCCACCCTACCCTTCTATATACAATATCACTTTTTGTCCTGTTCGGAAGCTAGGGCTTGCGGTGGGTATATATCCCACAGATGGTGAAGCCGATTATTACTAGGACTACGCCTAGGACGATAGGAGTGATCCCGAAGTGCCGACGGCGGGGAAGAGATGATGGGGGGTGGCAGTATCATAGTCCAGTGTCTTCACATTACCCGATCACGGTGGAGGGAGGGGCTCGTGGGCCCTTTGATGGGATGGAGTGGTGGATGGGATCCATTGTGGTGTGGCGCTGGGATAGCGATTGGGAGAGACTTGAGGTCGCTGTACTCGGGTTGGGATGCCTCACTGTTGTAGTCGGGCTGGGATAAATACGTTATCAGTCTCTCTATCTCACATAATTCAGGCAGAATGAAGCACCGGGGGGAGGGAGGGAAAGCACGTAGTGGTACCATTGTGAACATTACGTTACCGGGCCAGGGCTCGTGGGTTGTGCGGTAGAGAAGGGGGTAGGAGATACATTCCGGCGCGGTGCTGGGGGTGACTTGCAGGTCGGGGTAGTCGGTTCTCGGTAATAAATCAGTTCCCAGGTTAAGCTGGAGCTCGGGGTGCAACTGAGACGGAAGACCTGTAAGTTCCGGCTTTCGATCGACATGGCACTTCTGGGAAACTGCAGGGTTTGACCAAGGATTTTGGTGGTTTCGGGCCAAGCTGACAGCATCAAAGACAAGTCAGGACTGAGTTCATGATTGTGACCCTCCAAAGTTTGCTCTGGCCAGCTCCAGGCCTGGGTAGCCACGGAACTGAGGTGATTATTCAGTGAAGAATCAATTTCCGATTTATCATAACCGGACTCTCCACGGTGACCAATCGGGGATGACACATATTCAATGGTATATACACCCCATCACTGACATGCCACTAACACATCTGTTGGTATCCATTAACAATGTTGCGTTTAATGTCGATGTAACAGCGCTAGTTGAGGATGTATTGGGATCGGGCGAGGTAGTATCATCTCCAGAAGTTGATGATCGTGGCGTAACACATTCGACATCAGACGGTGTAGCTGCAACGAGTTAATCAAAGAGACTTATACTGCACATTTTTCTTTCATGTTTAGACCCGTAAACTCCCTGTGTAGGTTTGAACGCTTATGTTTACAGAGCTGGGATTTGAAGTGGCCAAATATTTAAAAATTCAGTAGGTAAGGTAGGCGGCTTACATGGGATCGGAGACATACAATGTTTAGCCAACTCTTTCTCGAACCGTTTCCGCGAGCGTTGTAGCTTTTCCTCGCTTACGGGTCGTCCGTGAAACTGCCATTCTGTCCGTTTGCCTTTTGCTTGGCGTTGGTCGTTCTTCCGTCTCATCGGAATAGCTTTTCGCTTCGGCAAAGCTTGTTCAAACCGCCAAGCTGCCATTTTTTTCTTATATTGCTGGATCCTGGATTGGAAGACATGTCTCAGTGAGGAGTTCTCGTGCTCTATATAGCAACAAATTGGAACATTATTTTCGTCGGCTAGATCTTCAAGAAAGAAAAAATTCAAAATTTCTAAATAGAAAGTTTAGATGGACAGAGAAGCAGGTACCCCCCCTCCATTCCAATTGGTGGAGTTGGTATTCTATCGGGGGTTCTATTCGGATTCAATAAAACCACGGGAAGTCCTCCAGTATCTCCTATACAACGATTTAGCATGATTTTTTGTTCGTACGTTGCACGGAAACCGTACTGCCGCTCCATAGTTATGGGAATATTTGCGAGTTTCAATCCATCACTCAGATAGAGTCTCCTGATTACTCCTTTGTGAGTTTCCCATACTGCGAGGTTAATTACTTGTTGTGAGTTGGGAGGACAAGATGGTTCTTAAACCATGATCGAAGGAGTTGTCGGCACCGGAGAAGGCCGGCGGACGGAGTACCGTGTACGGTGGAACAGAGAGAAGAAACTGATATGATGATATGAACTAGGCACCGGTCCGAATAAGGATCAAAGGTGCGAACCGACGGGAGGCAAATTTCGACGGGACGCCCTAGATTTAAACAGCTTTCAGCTAGACTACAACATCATCCCAACTAGTGAGGTTGCAAGTGTAACATGAATCCCGAATGCCATTAGCCGCAAAGGTTCCCGACATAGTGGGCAGCGCCTAATTCAAGTTAAGATGCTGCAAAGGTTCCGTGCAAGAACTCCAGAGCATCCTTGGATTTGACTTTCAGACCCATACAATCCAATCACATCTAGTCTAATCGCATTCATCTCTATCATAGTTGATGCTCATCTCTCATGCATATTCTTCTGTCTGCAATAATGATATCTCACAAACTGTCAAGCCAGATCTTAGGTTTCCATTGCGGTAACATCGAAGTTTCCAAGGTGCATCTAATCTAATCTCATTTATCTGTATCATAGTCGATGCTCATCTCTCATACATATTCATCCGTTTGGGACAATGATCTCTCGCATATTGTCAAGCCAGGGCTTAGGTATCCGTTGCGGTAGTATCGATGTTACTAGGGTGCAGAAAATGTATGCCCAATCGTTGCATCTCCCGCTAGGATGGCAGCCAAGACAGCTTACAAAAAATAGAATCCTGACTAGTCACAGACCGATAATTTATATCCTCTGGGTGCAGGAAGAGCCATTTAGCTAAGGGTTTGGCTTCACCGGAGAATAGGTATCACGGCAGAGATAGTGTGACTCCAAAGCCGAAATCATAGCCCTAACCTAACATTAGATACATAAATTAAGCTCTGCTATCGTTGTTGCGCGGTATACTGTAACGCATTGAAGTATATATCTTTCCCCCGTCTCTACAGAACAATTAATCACCTGAACGGCTATATAGGAACATCATAGACTACATACCTCTTTGATCTTATCTAGGACTAGTGAAATTGTAAGTGTATTACAAGCTGACTGCCGAATGCGAAGCAATGGGCTAACAGCACCAATCACCACAGTTAGCCATTCGTAGCTCATTGAAATTATCTGATCATGGTCATACTCCCATCGAATCCCAGCGCTTATCTAAAGCAGCCGTACCCTCTCGGATTGAATAAAGGCGGCGATATCTCTGCTATCCGGCAGCCCATTACAGCAATCTCAAAGTAGTGTTTGATCATGTCTGCCGCCCCAATACAAGTTCAATCGGAATCAATATCCAAACCGTCTCATAACATACCTAACATGAAGCGATCTTAGGTATTCCGCGGACTAGAGCCAGGGTATAGCTGCCATAAAAACAACAGGGGAGATATCTTGTAATATTGAGTAGAGCATTGTAATAGAACGAATGGGGAATGTTACTCCCGTTGAATTCCCACAAAACGGTGAAGATCACCATAGTACCTTGACTAGCATCCAGAACCTCGTCTCAATATACATGCACCTTGGTCAATGGGAGAAGGTTGAGGATCTGGGGGTACAGCTGGTAGGGAAGTTTGGAAGAGTTCTTGGTCATCTGCATCCAAATACCTTGACCAGCAGAATTACTGTTGCGTGGATATATCATCAGCAAGGGCGGTTGAAGGAGGCTGAAGACCTGGCAAACAACGTCATTCCACAGATGAACAAGGTACTCGGCCCAGACCACCCATATTCCGTAAATTGCTTTGTCAATCTTGCACATACCTACAAATCGCAAAATCGCTTGCACTCGGCTATTCGAACAATGACCAATGCCACCGCTCTTGTTTCTCGGATGCTCGGCGAAGAACATCCTTCTACCATTAGCTCGAAGAAAACCTTGTTGGAATGGAAGGGTCAAACACGTAGGTATTTCATTTTAGTAGGTGTTGATATCTACTGTTGTGATCCGCATATGCTGACAGTGAAATAAAGGACGCTATACGTTTTCAACTATGAATACCAAGACTTGATAAACCATCCAGTGAAGAGGCTGTTTGAGTGAGTAATTGCTACAACCAAAGATGATATATACTGCAATGTTCTTTATGTACGAGTTATTGAAGGGCGTTTAAAGAGTTGTGTTCTTGGTGCGCGGCGGAAAGTCTGAGGCGGTGATGGATGAGACCAACTGATGAGCCTAAATGGAGTTAGCATTGATAATCAATTCATCGTCCTGTGCTCGGATCTATCCGACTATTATCTAACCACATCTACCAATTGCACTTCGCTCTGCTGAAACACAAGGACTGAAAAGCGATGTTAGTCACAGTGTGTTAGCATAAATTCAATGAAATCCATAACTTCACGGATTGATAAGCAGATAGCTAAGTACTTAAGCAATTAGAGAGCAAGTAGGAAGAGGAAGAGAGTATGGGAGAGGCTCCCTTATAACCTAGACTATGAATATGCTAAAAAGAATGGGAAGGAGAGCTGTAACAACTTTATTATGGAAATGGAGATGGAGAAGAGCAGGAGATAAGTAAGGGGAGGAACTGTACAGTCATGTGGTGAAGGAGGAGGCTCGGGTCACATGACCAACCAAATGACTTTTCTCCAGCGTATCCTAAAGTTTCACTTCATCGTCGTCACATTGTTTTGTCTCTAACCTGCCATCATTACCGCTGGCAATGAGAAAAATGATAAGATCAATAACCGCTTAACGTTTAGCAGTTTTGTTTAGACGCTTAGACTCTTATCGTTGATGGACATAACTAGAATATATTTCTCCCAACAATTCATATCCTCCGGACGCCAATACAAGCGACTATCCTACTCCATACCCAGAAAGTTCATTCCCTCCGCACCTTAGTGGTAGCGTACAAATCAGAACATCATATACTTCGATCCCTTTCAACCAATCCACCACCTATCCTCCCGCATTACCCGATCTTGGTCCCCGCAATCGTCCAGTTCCCATCCCTATCGCCCGTAGCCTCCGCAATACTAGTCCCATTCCCGTCCACCTCCTGAAAGAAAACCCTCACCGTCCCGCCCCCATCCCTCGTCGCCGCCACCCCCCCCTTAACCTTCGCCACACTCTTCGCGTCCCCCCACGTCCCCGCCATCTCCTGCACAACCTGCACCTCCCCGTCCGCCCCCGTCTCAAAAAAAACCTGCACCTCGCCCGTCCCACCCACCACGCTAATATCCGACACATTCTTGGCAGCCTGGTACACCATCTCCTCCGTCCCCCAACTCCCATTATACGTCCTAGCAACGACCCCGCCGCTCTCCCCCTCCATATATAGCCCCACGCTCTGCCCCGCCGCATCCGCCGTATAACTCGCAGCAAACCCACACCCAACCCTCGCCTTCACATCCCCCTCCCGCTCCGCCCACTTCCCCTGCGTGTCCTGGCCCAGCGCAACGACATGCCCCCCCGTGACCTGGTAGAACACAATTGGGCTGCGCTGCTTCGTGGTTTCGTCCTCCCACACGCTCGCCGCGAGTCGTCCCCCCGTCACCGGCGTGATGCTGCGGCTGCGGATCGTGCCGGGTGTCCAGATTCCGGTCATTAGGGTTGCGTCGGCAAGGAAGTTGGGGGGGGAAATGTAGAAGATGTGGATGCGGTATGCGGGGTCTGTTGGGCCGGTGCCGCCGGAGCCGGTAGTGAATGCGAGGGCGGCGAGCGGGGTGAGGGGGACGGCGGTG
>Ga0307512_10007358_pt1 | contig 10932 bp, 11 predicted proteins | sample 14_EM_MG_FD_200267 | JGI IMG/M metagenome (GOLD analysis project Ga0307512, IMG submission 200267) | Populus trichocarpa ectomycorrhiza microbial communities from riparian zone in the Pacific Northwest, United States - 14_EM | ecosystem: Host-associated > Plants > Roots > Unclassified | place... | reverse complement strand
ATAGCGACCTACATCATCTCGAGCGGCATGTCTGTTTTTGGTGCGAGTGTCCAAAGAACGAACTTGGAGTTTATGTGCATCCTGACAAAGAACACCCCTGGCGGGATCACAACCTATATAGAATGCTCAGCGATGCCAACACCAAGGCAGCGGATGCCGAACTCTCGTCGCGCCATGTTGACCGAGGATTCAACGTGTTTCGACATATTCCCTGTATTGTGAGCGATCTCCCAAAGCCCAACCTCCTCCATACAATGCAGATCGGCATGCTTGACCACCTCCAGAAGTGGATTATACACTTCATGAAGATGCACGAACAGCTCGACAAGTACAATGCAATCTGGTTATCTGTGCCTGCTTACCACGACCTCACACCAAAAAATAAGTCATATGAGGATGTTTCTCAATGGAATGGGAAGGAGATGAAGGAAATGAGCCGGTACATGCTTGGAGTTGTAATCCAGTCTCTACGAGGTGGAAACCCCGCTCAGCATCCCATATTCAATCGCGCAATTGAGTGCACACGGGCATTGTTAGAATTCTATATGTATGCTCGATATAAATCTCACGATGATCCAACATTGAGCTACATGGAGGACGCCTGGCATCGTTTTCACACCTTCAGAGATGTGTTCTTACTTGGGCGAGCCGGAAATAAGGCGAAGGCCAAAGCCAATGCCCTGAGAATGGAACTCATGAAGAAGCAAAAGGTAGACGAGGAAACGAATCCTGAAACTTGGACGCCGTCCAAGAAGCGGCGCAAAATGAATACCTGGCGGGATTATATCAGCCACGAGATAGATATTTCCAAGGAGTTAGATGCCGACTTCAACATTCCGAAGATCCACTTGATGTCTCAGTGGGCCAAACAGGTTCGTCGATACGGAGCCTTTCAACAGTATTCTGCCAAGAGACATGAACACGCACATAAAACGAACCTCAAGGACAGTTGGAACGCCTCCAATCACATCCTCAACTACCTGCCACAAGTAATCACCTTTCAGCTTCACATCCTCTGCTTCGAAATCAGAGAGCTCAATCTCCAAGCCCTTGCTCAGCGTTGGGAGAACAGCGCTGCCGCCTGCAATGTCCTCCCTTCAGGTGCTGATCTGGCTGCCCCCCAGAGCCCCCAGTCATATGCGAAGCCTGAATTCATGGGACCCCAAAACCGCCATGATGGAAAGCATCCTGACCCTATGATCAAAGACTTCAGAGCATTACTCGACAATACGCAAGACGCAACGCACCTTGCGGCAATATACAGCGGCACGCGGGAGTTTCTCAAGCATAAGAGTCATAACAAGACGTATATATCGGATGAACAACTGCATGCAATGGAGCTCTGTATTTACCATGGTATTAATGTTCAAGTTGAGGGTTGAGAAGGTGAACGCATATCTCAGATGTGTCGATGCACAGGAAGCCAGAGCTGGCGCGGAGGGGATCGACGGAATGACTGGGTGTGGGTAAAGCAACGCCCGGGGAGGTGTTATGGCGCACTGAATGGGCGTCTCCCCTGGCAACTGCAACAACTATTCAAAATCAAACTCCAAAACGAGGATGGAGCTTTCGTTGAGTACTGGTTAGGCATGGCGCTCACCACAATACCGGAAAACTCGGGTAACTTGGATCCCGTCTCGAAATTTGTACATGTGAGAAAAGCACTGGCAGCCTTTGCTTTGCAAGTTTTCAGCGTGGGAAACATCGTCGGCTGCGCGCATGTAATTCCAGAGATAGCTACTAGTACTAAGACAGGAGACGTACGGAACGAGCGATGGATTGTCAATAGCCACATAGATCTGGCGACTTGGAATGATGTGTATAATTAGTAAAGAGAGAATTGCATTTTGCGCGCAGGTAGAAGGAACGCGAGGAGAGGTTTTCGCAGTGTCACCCATCACCTTGCAATCCCATATAATTAGTAAAGAGAGAATTGCATTTTGCGCACAGGTACAAGGAACGCGAGGAGAGATTTTCGCAGCGTCACCCATCGCATTGCAATCCCGATGCAAGCGCGTACCCAATGAACCCATTCCGACGTATGGTCACAGTTGGCCACAACGCCAGAGCATTCGTTTATAATAGGAGACCGACAGAGCAAGAAGAAACGGTGAAACAGCGATCTGAGGGCGATATGCAACGTGACGCGTGGTATTGAAGCCGGGCGCGGAGTAATCCGCCACCGGGGTGTCTCTGACAGCTCTGACGGAGTGCGTCCACTCTGACGGAGCCATTCCGCCCGGACGGAAATATTTTTTGCTGATGAATGTAATTCCATAGAGTCATCTGCAATCGTTGCATCAAAGTTTCCAGAGGGGAAACTGGTGAATTCGTTGCAAGATTCCATGAGAAACTTAGAGGCCATAAGAAATGAAAACAGTAGAGACACAAATACTGGTAAACTAATGGTTCTCAAGGTGTTGGAATTGCCAAAGAGTCTATCTCCGCAGAGAAAGACTCTTATATACTCAGAACTATACTTACTGCATACTATGTGGTGACGTAACTTATAATTACGTACTGCACCACCATTACGGGGATGAAGAGTAGCGGGGAGGGAGCTCTGCCATCTAGCCGGCTCGCCCAGAGGCGGAGGGTGTATTAGGTCCTGTCATACTCTAGTAAGAGTGAATACAGTATGAATAAACTACAACAACAACTGCACCACTGAATCTTACCATGACATCATACACCACCTCCTCTCACCTCGTGCCATACAATGTAAAAGGTCATCACGCATGACAATGACACTGTCATCTTGGTCATGATTGATGACGATGACACTGTTATCTTGGTCATGATTCATGACGATGAGACTGTTATCTTGGTCATGATTGATGACAATGACTCTGTCATCTTGGTCATGATTGATGACAATGACTGACATACATGACGACAACACTGTCATCTTGGTCATGATCGATGACAATGACTGTCATGATCGATGACAATGACGTTGGATACCACTTAAAATCGCTCTTGTACCCATTCCACCCAAAATAGCTTCGTTAGACACCAATTCTGCCAGAAAGCCCATATGGCCCGCGGGCTATTAATTTAAAAGCCCGGCCCGTTTAGAACACTGAGTGGGGCTCTCTCAAATGCGGCTCTCTCAAGCAGGCTATCAAGCAGGCTATCAAGCAGGCTATCAAGCAGGCTATCAAGCAGGCTATCAAGCAGGCTCTCGAGCAGGCTCTCAATTGCCAGCGGGCTCTCATGCGGACTCGCAGCGATTGTGTGTACAGTACCGGTATAACAGCGAAGACTGCAGGCAGTAAAGACAGGTATAGGTCCATCTCTGGCTGGCAGCCGTATATAGTTCCATTGGCCCACGCGCACATCTCTATGAATCGACTATAGATGACTATAGGCTGCGCGTTGCGCAGGGGTCCACGGGCAGCTTGCTATGAGCTGCGTGTGTGCGCGTAGCACAGCCTATAGTCAATTTGCACTTTTGCCGATGTTGATGATTGGGTTGGAACCTTGCTATGGATGGACAGTTCTCCTGATATCATGATATCTACAATCCACCTCTAAGTGGTAAGAATTCACTGGTGCTGAGAATGAGAAAGCATCCAGGCAATAAAAGTACCAACATAAGTGGAGCAAATTTGACATTTCTTCCTGGAGAACAACAGAAAGAGCTTGATATACCAGCCATTATTTATGCCTATAACCAAAACAGTGTGGGAGTGGAGGTGGCTGACCAGTATCGAATCTATTTTGATACTCAGCTCAAATCTAAGCAATTGGTATCTACTTTTTTGCTGGTTTCTGGAGACAGCCCTCATCAATAGCCTTATACTCTATTGAGATCTTCCAGCAAACAAGGTGAACACTGTAGAGCACTTTGACTTTCATCTCTCCATTGTGCATGACCTTCTGCAGGCTGAAAGTCCATCAACAATGAAAACTCGCGCGTGCCGACTTCACAAACAATCACTCGGCCGGCTCTGGCCACGCATTGCATATACAGGTCTTAGCCGGAGATGATGGTGTCTTGTATGGCCGGAGATGATGATGTCTTGTATGGCCGGAGATGATGATGTCTTGTATGGCCGGAGACGGTGATGTCTTGTATGGCCGGAGACGGTAATGTCTTGTATGGCCGGAGACTGTGATCTCTCGTATGGCCGGAGACGGTGATGTCTCGTATGGCCGGAGATGACTGTTGACTCTGATATGGGCTGATGGCATTCAGCCGTACTTGCGCTTTCATATATATTGGCCTTGTGGCCCTCTTAGATAGGATACAATCAAGCTTCTGTAAGTATCACTATTTCAACAACACAATCTTCCTTGCCCCCACTGCCTACCAGGCTGGTTACCAAGCACACCTTCCTCTCTGCTGAAAGGTGCCAGGAATTCATTGCCCACTTTGGATGGAGAGTAGAGTATATTGTATCCTTTGCAGGTGGAAAAGAAGTCAGGGTGGTAGTGGAGAAGGCATGAAAGCCACCATAAAGTGTGAGGACTGTATTGAGGCTTTGTGCTTCACACCCAAACAAAATTGTTTTTATGAATTTCACCATATGTTGAGTATTTTTATTTATTCTGGGGGCATTTGGCTGGATTGTGGTTGTGTGATGTGTATTTTAAAAGGGGGCCGTCTATGGGCCCGAACCCGGCTACCGGCAAAGGGATAGAAGCTGTGCTCCTGTGAGTTGGATTTAAACTCTGCTAAGTACTGACGGTAGTATAATTCTCAAGCAGAGCAAAATCACAAACTCATGAAAATTGGGCCACAAATGCCATGTTTCTTCGTTTCTAAACAAGTACTCCTCCTCCACGCAAGCTCTAGTATAGCCTGGGTGCTGACAAGGTAACCTGCCTGAATATCCAAACTACTGTACAAACTGACGCGTCGACGAAACTAAACTACAAATACCACGATAACTAAACCACAACTAAACCACCAAACCCAGATGACATACCTCATACAAATGTAGCGAAAATGCCACACCGCTTATAGTATATTCCAAACTACTGCGGAATGTACTGTCCCGGCAATTGCGGATGAAACATCAGCTGTCAGTAGTGTTCCTAAGCGGCCAGGCCGGGCCGCCCTTAGCGGCGGCTTTTAAATGAGGGCCGGGCCTGCAGGCTTTTTCTTGGCGGCCGGGCGGCCGGCCTGCTTGCCAACGTATAAGTTCAATCGAACAAGCATAAACATATTTTGTTTAGATGACACCCATTGCTGCTGCCTAAAGTCTTAAACTCAGAAAGCCACCAAAGTAAACTCAGCCATCGTCCATCATAAATTCATAACCAGGCCGGGCCGCTTAGGAACACTGGCTGTCAGACGGGGTGTTTGTATCTCATTATCTAATACAACGGTCAGCGTCAGAATGGTTTTGTTTCTACAACGCGATCTGTCATATGGGCCTGTATCTAGAGAAATCAGGTCAGATTGTCGAGGTAACTTATGTACAAAGTGCTTCCCAGTCCGTAAGCCCGTATCCATGTGCCTTACAGCAATTGCAGACCAGCCTTACGCAGGCCGCCCTACCAAGGCTGGTTATCTAAGTGTCTATCTCTCAGACGGCACTGTATCTAAACAATTATCAGTCAGACAAGGAGCGTATCTCAAAAATTACCGATCAGCAAAAAATAGTGTTTCATCCGCAATTACCGGGACAGTACTCTAAAGGTATTAAAAACAAAAATATTCTGAATCTTTCGCGCACCTGTTATGCATTGCTACAATTATGCGAGCGACAGAAGTTATAGTTTCACGAGGCGTGCAGTTACAACAGATTGGCGATGGATAGAGTACGTAGGTGGAGTGGCGTCTAGGGTCATTATCCGCAGCGATAGTGTTGGCAGCGGGGCTAGCGGCGGGGATGGCTGAGCTTGGTGTGTTATTGATTACAACTGTTGGAATACTAAATGTTTAAACATACAGTCTTAATGCATCGGATTTACTCTTTACTGCATACAAGCAATATTCGATTGATGATATGTTTAATAGTTGACGTTAGTTGATCTCATCAATACATCGATCAGCACTAATAATTTTATGGCTGCATCTTAAAGCACGCTCGTGAGGGTAGCGGGTGGGCGCTTCGCCACCTAACCGGCTCGCCCGGAGGCGGAGGGGATAAGTGTCCTGTCATACTCTAGCTAGAGTAAATACAGTATGAATAAACAACAACAAAGCACGCTCGTACCAAGCGCCTATGACCCCTGTTTGGTGACACTCGCGCTTGTTGTGAGGCTGGCTTAGCTTTTTGGGCATCAGTATACATATAGATGTGAGTCTAGGGATCAAGGCCTCCCATGAAGCTCGATATTACTTTCACAGATTGTTTTCTACTGCTACTAGACAAAATGATATAAACTAAATAAACTTATTACATAGTTCATACAGCGCCAGAAATATACCTCTTTGAGTTCTATTCCACAGGCCACAGCATAAAGGTCTTTCACTCCATCATTCCTTACTAAAGTTCTTCACAATAGGTCGTACGCGTGGCCACAGTAACTATCCCACCGAAAGCCGCCTGACTTGGACGCTTCCTTTATATTTGTGTCCCCAGGTAATAACAGAATTTAACAAGCGGGAGAACACGATCATGACATCCCCCGAGCAGTGGCTACCTGCTTCATGGAATGGTAACCACTAAGTATATTCTAGCTAAGTATACTCTTTGCCAACCGTTGGATTTTCTTACTTACATCTTTAACCCCCTTTTTTTGAGCAGATACCTGCGGCTGAGATATCCATAAATGCAATCCAGCCCATCAGCCGCACTGCACACAAAATACATGTTCACCCTTCAAACACTTGCAATCACTGCACAAATAAAATATATGACTGGACATTCCCCTAACCAAACAATCTTCTTCCTGAATACTACATACCTCAAATAATCATGCTTCACCGCCGACTCAGTCACCTATTTTATCTCCTTCTTGTCTTCGCGTACCGCATCAGCGGATCGTCCTTATACTTGAACTCCGAATCAGGATACAACGATCTGAGATTATGCGCAAAGAACTGTTTATCCGATAGTAGTCGCGGCGGCTTGGATGAAGTCACTGGTTGCAGTACGCCAAAATGCATATGCGACCCACACGAGTTCACGATTGCGCTCTATATCATTGCCAAGTGTATCTCATCTCCATCGGAAGACAAAATCTATCCCACGGGCTGTGGGGAAGACACTCAACAGGACGCGGCGGAGAAGGTGATGCGAAAATCGTGCAGCTTGAGTGGATACGATGTGCAGGATGTCAAAAGGGCAACTGCACTTCCAGACAGAGCACCAACCAAAACGGACACAAATGAAGGTACGGTGACCGTCACCACCGTGATTACAGGGGCGGGTTCGGCGGTAGCCAAGATCGAGCGCCAGGATCTTGGGATGTTTGCTGCTATCCTTTCTGGCGCTATGGTCGTCTCGATTGCTATTCCCGCCCTTATGTTCCGAAATACGCTTTAACGCCTGGTCATGATCCTCTCAGACTCGAAGACCAGTTCCACCACTACTACCTTGCTTACAACTTTACATACCTCCTCCTCCTCGTCAACGACAACGTTAGATACGTTTCAAACTTCGCTACCAAATCGATCGCCCTTTTTAATACAGACAATCCGTACAACCGGTTCAACTTCAACACCAACATCGTCACAATCCTCAGTAGAGTCCTCGTCGTCCTCGTCCTCCGGTCTTTCAAAAGGAGAAATCAGCGGCATGGTTGTTGGTATTGCTACTGTTATCGTTGCGGCAATCACTGCTTTTATAGCGTACCGGTCGTATAGGGCGAGTGCTCGACGGAGGAGGAATAGTGCTATGATCCAGTTGCAGGGGAGTTAGGATAAATTATTGTATACAAGTTTCCTTTCTAGCAGATGTTCTTCAGTTTAAGTTTAGTTATTATCAGTTTTACGGTCATTTCATCTGCTTTCAAGGATAACTAGGTGCTAGCTTATCACCGTTTTGACACTGTTGCAGTATTGTAACTTCAGATAAACGTCTTTCTATCTACCCCTTCTCGTCGTGTTAGACTTCCTAACCTTTTGTTTCTTTATTGTATGCGATGAAGATTAATATCAGCTGAAGGTGAAAAATGCGGTAAATATCACAGCAGCAAGTCAAGGACACCCCCAAGAGTCTCACTACACATCCACCCGGTCCAAGGAAGGTAAATATACCTCCAGCACCTAGTCGACAACTTCGGTTTACGTTGTAGTGGCACCGGGGGACATTCAGGCGTACATATACATATTCAGTTGACACATCTTTGCTTTGAAGCATAAGGTCAGTAAGCCGTTCGTTATTGGCGAAGATATACATGAATCTTCACTTGCCAAAACTGTCTGTCAAGCCACCTTCACATGCCTGGTACATCTGATTTCACTCGTTTTTGAAATAAGATACTGGAATGTAGTTCAATAGTAAAGGAGCAGTGAGATGTGAGTAGTGTTATAGTAACACACCGGGATATGTTGCACCTCATCCGGGGATAAGATGATATTATCTAATATGCTGAAGCCCCTAGATGGGGTGAACGTGCGCATATACCCACCACAGATATGTAGTCTCCCGTTTAGGCCGTTTTGAAGAGTGCAGATATTTTGAAATACATGGTTTATTATTTCGTATTTTGGTGATTTGTATGACAGTGACATCGAAATTGGTGGCCAAAAAGGAGCGATTGAGGTTTCATGAAACTCTCAATGTCACTTGGATGTTTAGAGTCTATTCATGCAGCAGTGTTTTAGGGGTTTCTGCATTTCCAAGTTTTCATTCTAACATTTTCTATATCGGGGGTCTAAACGAAAGAAATAGGTCTGAGTTGGTACTTATCTATTAGTCAAATAGTAATCTTCTCCATCAGTATTCTATCTAAGTATCCAGTACCAGTGCCAAAATCCATTAGCCAAAAGTCAGAGAGGGAGGAGAACAACGTTTGTCAAGGTGCATAAGTCACTAGTATCAACAACAAAAGTATGTACATAGGTTCTCTTAGGTTATCTTTGGATAGCAATATATCGCTCTTAGAATATCTCCATAGGACTCATGACAGAAAGATAACCCTTCAGGCTTCCTCCATATGCAATTTTCAAGTAGTGAGCTGTGCGTTCTCGTCTCGTGGCCAAAGAAAACACGGTAAGTGAGAGCCTATGTTGCGGAACTACAACATGTCAAATAAGGAAAAGTGTTAGAAGATGAAAAGTAGAGAAAGCAAATCAAGACAGATGTTGCGGAGGTGCTATGGAAGGGGCACGTAGGTGTGGATGTACTCGAGAAATAAACTGGAGGAATAAACGAGTCCTGAAGGGGTGAAACGGGAAAACCTTCCCAAAAAATGGTACTGGGGACGTGTTGTAAAAGGAAGGAGGATAATGAGATGTTAACTCCCCCACATCTGGGAAGTACTTCTATGGGCATAAACAGCGCGTGGTGACCAGGGGAAAATACAGTGAAAGAAAGCGGGGCAGGAGGCAGAAACATGGGCAGGCGAGGAAAGGGAATACCAGGGATGAAGGATGCAGTGGTACCAGAATTTATTGGACGAATCAAACGTGATATGGGACACCAACAATTTGGCCGGGCTGAAACGATCAGTTCCGGGGGTCGCGAAGATCATCGATTGCCGCTGTAGATCTGCACGTGTTATATATACCCCTGCCTTTTAGAGTACTTAGGTGGTCACCCACATTCTTGGCAATACCTATCTCATACTCGCGACTAGTATGTACTACCAATGAAAATGATTTGTTCCATTGTCTGCAATCTGCTGTTTGAGACTTTTAGGTAGAGAAGATATAACAGAATTCATTTTTTTTATCAGGGATGCTATTGAGCTCCTCTTCACGCAGTGTTAGCATCATGTTACGCAGTTCAATACTTTTTAACCACTTAAGTACATCACCCATAAGTGTCACCACATTTACAATTCACGTTTCGACACCCGATAACATAGACTATATTTCTTTTGCATGACCACCTGACTCGACCGGTTTTCTCAGTTTTTGCCGCTGGTTTCAGGTTAAGTGCCTACTAATCTGAAACCCCCGAAACGTAGGGTTGCGGGCTCAAAAAAACACTGACCGGTGGGATTCGGGTAGTGAAACTATCCTTCAAATCCTTGGTTTCAGCTGATTGAACTAATTCTTTGGTTGTATTCATCACAAGTATGCTGATTTACGCCCCAGAACCGAGTCCAACTATCAGGCTCATGCCCGACTATATCTATGGACAATAATTCAGACAGCTGTCGTTGCTAAAACTTTCTTCAGTTGCCTGAGCGTTGCAGTAGGGAAACGTCCGTCAATGGTTACACTCCGCATTAAACTTCTGTCGTGAAGGCGGCAGATTCGATAACAAGTATGTGCTGGAAAATTCAGAGAATACAGAAAATTAGGACAAAAAAAGGTTGAGACAATATATTAGTAGCTTGAGTTTGTTACGGAAGAAAGCAAGAGATCGCTGGAGATGTTATCGAGTTTGAGGAGAAAAGAGGTTTTAGCTGCAGGGTGGGGAGTGTGCTCAATATAATAGGCCGTGCACTATGTGTACAGACGTAAATTCGACCGACTCTACTACGTATTGTTGCCAACCATCCCAAATATTCCCAAAGAGAACTTCTATGTTCTAACCTTTCGGTCTACTATTCACTCCTATATCTATACCTAACGACTCTCCCCTCAACAAAGTCCAACGTACATAAAGTCCTCAATCACGAACTTTAACGCTAATTGGAAGTTGTGATCTACTATCATTTAGTGATGATAAGCTGTTTTTCAACGCTAGGCGCCATAGATAGATAATGCCGCAACTCTAATTACCCATACAGAGTTGTTACTATATGATCTGAAGGGATGTCGCCGATACTGAGATCGCCGAATTGACTCACAGGCTACGGACTCACAGTCGTAGACTCATCCACGAGTTTTCACTCGCCACCGCCACTGGTATTTGC
>Ga0307512_10007357_pt1 | contig 10933 bp, 9 predicted proteins | sample 14_EM_MG_FD_200267 | JGI IMG/M metagenome (GOLD analysis project Ga0307512, IMG submission 200267) | Populus trichocarpa ectomycorrhiza microbial communities from riparian zone in the Pacific Northwest, United States - 14_EM | ecosystem: Host-associated > Plants > Roots > Unclassified | place... | reverse complement strand
GGGAAAGGAAGGCTGGGGGGAGATAAACTCCTCCCAGGAGCCGGGGAGGGGGGGAGGAGATAAACTCCTGGGAGGGCGGGTTTTTATTTTAATTTTTAAATTTATTGAAAAATAAAAATAAAAATAAAAATAGATAAACGACCCACCCCACACATGTGTGGGGTGGGGGTTGGGGAGGTTAAATATTTTTTTTATTTCCTCCCTCCTCCCTCCTCCCTCCTGGGAGGAGGGAGGAGGGAGGGGGGGGGGAAAGGTTGTGAAACACTCAAAGCTTGACCAGCCTCAGTCATTGTTAAATATTTTACAGTTTCACCTGTTTTAATATTTTTAACCTCAACCGATGTTCCAAGTTTAGCACGGTGTTCATCTGAAAACTTACGTCCTCTAAGTTTATCTAGAGTAGCTTTGCTATGTTTACGACCTAATGCTGCTATTCTTATCTTTTATCGAGTCGCTTCGCTATGTTTACGGTTCAACCATACAGCTCTATGTTTAGCTCGAGTTTCTTCGCTATATTTAATATTTTTACGTTTAAGCAAAGTCTCTGCACTAAGTTTTCAACTTCGACCTCTAAGTTTAGATAAAGTAACTGCACTGTGGCTACGACCTAGTCTTGCTAATCTCATTTTTTCACGACTAATTTCGCTACGTTTTTGACCTTTAAGTTTTAGTAAAGTAGCTTCGCTAAGTTTTCGACCTAATCTTATTAATCTCATTTTTTCCCGAGTCGGTATGTTTCCGAGTTCTCATTTTAGCCAAAGTAGCTTGGCTATGTTTAAACCCTAATAGTGAACCGCCTTGTTTTAAAATATTGTAACTTGGGTTTAAAAGGCGAATATAGTGAGTCTCTCTTTCAAGTAGATTAGATTCATTACAATATTCAAGAATCTCTAAAGTAAAGTTAGAATGCCCGTACTTTAATAAGGCGTTATAAATTATAATTCTATGTCTTCTAGCTCTCAAAGTGTTGAGATTAAAATAATCATAGAATCTTCTTCTTAAATTGTAGGATGATCAATGTAAGTTTTACCATTTTTAGTGTTAGTAAAACAGTAAACCCCCACTTTCCCTTTGTTTTCATTTAAAATCTGATGCTTAAAATTCAGATCTTTATAAATTACAACTGGATTATTAATTTTTTTTTGTTTTCATATTTAATTCTATATGTAGATGGTTCCTCCATTTATCCTCTCTAATTTAACAAACCCTTACTCCCTCATTGAAGCAGGGCACATTAGAATTACAAGGCGTATGCATTCCACTCTGCGGCCTGCCGTCAAAAGCCGGGCAGGCCAGCAGGACGATAGAATGTTTCGGAACCAAAAATAAGACTTGTACTATATAACCGGTTTAGGGAAAGTATAGTAAATTCAGTGACCACAAGGGGCCTTAGATACTCTAACCGAGTATTAGGTAAACCCTGTGGCGAAATGCTAATAGCATTTCAATTTTGAACAAATTTTTTAATATATAATTTGTATATTTCCAAAAATTGATTTATATTTACTTTTAGTAAATAATAACTTGGATATATTAATGTGTACCTTTCAGTTTTAACCGATCGTATCTGACACCGTAATCCGACTTCCTTCTTCCGAGAATTAGCCGTCGTTTTTTCTTGCGGTTGTGCGCTTCGGTTTTAGGAATCTGGGCTACCGCCCAGAGACGTTGTTTAAAAGTCTAAAGCTATGTGACACACCTAAAGTTTATTACGCCCGGCGGACCCAAGGTCCTTGGGGGGGGGGGGGGGAGATGAACACTCCGAAGGGCTTAATAAAAAAAAAATAAAAATAAAATACAGCTCCCGGAGATGCACAAAAAATTATATATAATAACATCTTTATTGTAACCACAATTGTCAATCTCAAGTATGAAGTTTCCCTGGTTCTTGTATGTAGCCGGTAACTTATAAGTCCAGTGTGCAGGTTTGAGTTTATGTCCTAATCCTTACCGTCCCGCGGGGTAACAAGTCTATATTGCAATGACTGATTACGTCAGTGATTAACTTGAATACTACCATCCCCATCCATTAAACCAACCCAAAACATTTTTATATATTCATCATCACTTACTTTACTATCATCACTGCCGTCTTCGACGGCTGCAGGAAGCAGCAAGGCTCCCATATTACAGGAACCAATCACCGCCGTATCATGGAAAGCGATATCTAGGGATGCATTAGCTAAAACTGTTTGGATAGGTAGATCTTCTCAGATTTTCCCCCCATCAGAACGGTGCGTGAACCTTTCAGCTCACACCGCTCAAGCAGAATTCCTCGGATAAATCAGCATTCGGTACCAGATCGTTTAGCCTAGTCCTCTGCATATCCTAGCCTTCTCGTACTTACATTTCAACCTCCGTGTTCGGTGCTCTCTTTCAACCCGTGTTCGGTGGTCTTTGATTTGGTACCCGGCACTTTCTTTATTTTCTTTCCATTTTCTCTGGGCCCCTACGTCAAAACACTATGCAGGGGCCCAGTAAATTTTCGAAGACTACCGGTTATCCATTTTAGTCCTGACTTCCAGGTCGCCAAGTTAGGCGCCAATCCCGATCCAACCTCCCGTAGGTGGTAACTGCCTACACTGACGCTTGGGCAACATAAAATGCACTTTACTAAGCGGCCGGCCGGCAACAGAACTCAGCCCGTTTCCGGACTCGTCATGACAGATGATAGTCTTACCAGCCATCAACAGCTGTGATGAGCTTGTGGATTATTCACTTTCATTTGGTTGAACAATTTGGAAAGAATTAGGAATAGGGTCCCACCATATGTCTAAGTCTGCAGCTTTTCAGCTGGGTCCATGTTGAGTTTCCTCAGAACCTATCAGGACTATTACGATCCTGCATTCGCTTTTTAGACTTTCCTCTGCCCCCCTTTCATGTACAACAATTTCAATATATATGTTGCTACCTTTTCCTTTTCAGGAGAAAACGGGGTTTACCGAGTTTAATACATAATGCCTTTATCTTTGTCCTTAGGAGGAGCACTATACGCCGGGAGACCTTATTTTTTCGCGGTGTTTATAACCTACTCATGGAGCACAAATAGGTTCAATCTCCATCCGGACTCTGTAAGCCCGTCCATCTTATTACGACGCTGCATCTTCTCTTCACTTTCGTTCTCCATAGACTTGATATTTTCACCCTGGCGTCACATGATTTCCATCAGGTTCACCATCTAAGGTAGACTACTTTTGTCCCTTTGGCTTAGCACTTTCAGTTCACCCTAATCGGTTTCCATTCAGCACCCAAAGGTAGGGTCGGATCACAAACACTTGATCGTCGGAATCTCACCGAATCATCATGTATCACTTCTCGTCGCACACTCCACTTACAAAAAGATAGCTATTCTTGGCATTATCATTATAAGAATTACTTAATTCTATATTCTGTGATAGCTAAATCTATAACCTTTGTATGTACGTGTTGGTTTACAATATTACTTTTTATAGTATCATGAGAAATCTTTAGTGCTTTTTCTGCACTAGTAATTCCGTCATATTTACATATAAATTGTCCGTCTTTAAAGACAAAGACACCTTTTGTAATATGTTTTTGAGACTTAATTTGAGCAACTAAATTTGTATAATCAGGTGAAGGAACCTCCATTAAAGGCTTTTCACCTTCATTAAAAGGAATTATAGAAAAATATCAAGAAGATCTATATAGGGATTCTTCACGAATAGCTCTCTTTAATGAAATACTAATCGATGTATTACCTAATAATACCGCAATTGATCTTAAAGAAGGTGCAATAGCTAAAAGTTGTTTAAACTCATTGTAAATATAGATAAGTCCACGAGATCTCTTTTTGGATATGGCTAATTTTGTCTCACTAGAATGGCTTGCCCCTATGTTTCTAGCAGCATCCTTAGTTGCATTGTACTCCGGTTTAATGTGTTTAATTCAATAAGTCTCACGTTCTTCTATGTTATATAGATTTGTATCAACTTCTTCTATAACGATAAAAGCAAAATTGGCAAGCCCCATGTCACAAAGAGAAGATAACCTACAATCTACAATTATCTTTTTTCTTAAACATATTAAAATTTATAAACTAAAGTGTATAACTTAACCGTTTTTAATATAAGAATAAAACTGTTATTTGCACCATAATATTCCTTATACAATAATTTAATTATTCAAATTTATATAATCTCTCGCTTTTGGCGAATAAAACACCACGGGTATTCTTTTTTTTTTAATTCATCTCTTCCTTTATTTTTAGCTACAGTTTGTTAAACTACAGATTTTTTTTAAATGTATATATTTTTATTAATAATAGGAAATAAAACTATTTCGAAGGAGCGTAGCTGCGAAGCAACGAAGTAGATAGTTATCTGTTTCTTAGGACATTTCTATAAAAAAAATAATTAGGAATGTGCTGATCAAGGGCCAAGGGCATTAGATAAACCCGCGAAGCAGGTCCATGGGGCTCTAAAAGTAAACGAATGATCAAGATGTTATATTTTTTTTAATATATATCTTTTTTTATGCGGTGTTTGTTGATTTTTTACGAAAAACGCCGAAATAGCAGCTCTGGTTGAATTTAAGGCTTTCGCTGCATCACTCATTGAGTTATATACTGTCTTTTCATTTGTTAAAATATCCAAGACTTCTATTTTTTGAGCTTTATGAGCTCCAAATTTTTCGCGCCCTTCCTTTGGATGTTTTTTACCGAACATCGGATTATTAACCCCTAAACGATCAATCGCTTTTTGAGATTTTGACATTTTATCTAACGTTTCCTGTGAATGTCTCTGGCCTGTACGAGAAGCTGCCCTGGATAAAATATTATATTTTGGTTTTAAGAGATTTAAATAATACTGTTCTCTAGATATACATTTATCACCTCCACAATACTCAAGAATTTCCAAGCTAAAGTTAGAATAACCATATTTTAGCAAGGCTAAAAAAATCATACTTTTATTCTTTTTAATTTCTATTTCTAAGAAAGAAATGTTAAAATAGTCTCTCAACCTTCTTCCTAGATTTATACTACTTCCTATATAATATTTCCAGTTAATAAATTAGTTCAACGTAAATCCCACTTTTATTTTTATTATCCCTTAATATATCTAATTTTTGAATATCAGCATTAGAATAGCTTGCTACAGGGATAACATCCAGTAGGTATAAAACATCACCAGCATCATGGGTAAAACTTAAATGGTGCATAATATTAGAAATTATATCTATACCTAAACTTATAAAGCTTATGCTTATGAGATACAGCAATATAATGAAATATAGCCCGTTTAAGATTGTAAATTTGCGTTTTGAAGTGTCCGCATTGATTAAATTATATTCCATGGAATCTATATTTTATTGACTCAAGTTAATAACAAGAAAACTAATAAAAAAAAATCGCGGGACAATTTGTAGACTCCAGTTATAATGCGTCTTATATATCCATCCATTATTTGTAGTACCTTGTCGCGAGGATTGCAAATACCCAGGGGTACCCCTAGAATATTTTTAATAGTTTGGTATGCCTGCATATTATGCTTTACAGTGATTATGCTATTGGAATTGAACCAATACTCAACCTATTAGGGGGTTGCTTGTTACCATTACACTAAATATTTATCACTTTACTTTTAGGAAAAAAAAAGCACAAAAACAGAGTACAAAATTAATTTTAGAACAATTTACGACTTAATAGTAGTATAATAGATAATTATTGTTTTCAATACACTGTAATTCAAAATCAGTATAACTTTGTAATAGTGTACGCACAATTTATGTAAAAAGGGGTTTTATTTGTTCTACTCATTTTAACAAAAAAAGAAATAAATCGTTAAAAAACAAGTTAACATAGTAAAATAATCTAAAAATTCAATGGTGTAATCACACACAAAAAAAAAATAAGCTAATTCTTATAATTTTTGGACTATATCTTAACATTTGTTTTAGTAAAAACCAAGGACAATGACGGCTATACGTAGTCTCTGTGGACCCCCTCAATCATGATTGTATAAACGATTTTGGGTTTCCTGCTGATTGCTCAAAACTAAGCTTTATTACTTAAATTATGTAGGCGAAGCCCTTTATATTTTTAGTATCTTAGTTATTAGAGGTTTCCAGCATATACTAGCCTTTTCAAGAGGGCTAAGTGGTGTTTTTAACCCTCCAATAGTAAACATAAATACGAATCCTAATGAGAATAACATAGGTGTTGTAAATTGTAATGAACCTCCATAACATGTAGCTCAGGGTAAGGCCTTCGATCATTTCAGATCTAGTTAGCTTTATATTTCATAAAAACAGTGACACATCTGTATATTTTTACTTAAATACTTGTTTAAGGTACTGTCTATTACTAGTAACCTGGACCATTCCTTCATATTTCATATAACTAATAAAAATATTTTAATACTAAAAAAACTATTTATTTTAGGCTTCACCGATTAATCGAAAAAAAGAGAAAAGTTGAGTATAAAGGTTAATATAAATAAAGAAATCAAAACTAACTAGATCTTCCACGATTCATTCCTGCTTTAATAAGCTTAATCATCTCTAAACCTTTTTCAGTTAAATGTTCCTTGCTCTTTATTAATACTGCTACCGAAATCAGAAAATTCTTTGGCCTTAGCACCTTTAAAAGGATATTTATCAAAAAATGGGATAATTTTATCGTGAATATCAGAAAATCTTTCTACAATAAAATTTCCATGATCTAAATCTAAACATGGAACATGCCGTCCACAACCTAAATCTTCTATAGTTCTTACCCTATACAAAATGTAGTCATCGTGACTATATATTTTACCAATACCACCTAAAGATACTTTAATTAATTCTAATAAAGCTCGATCCTTTTTATGTAAATGAATTTCGAATTTTGCTTGGACTTCTCATCCTGTTCTACATTTTAAGCCTTTTGCCACTACAATGTGGAAACATGATTCTGCGTCTGAAAACCCTGTGATGTAATAAGGATTAAGATAATTTTCAAGTGTAACAATATGTCTAGTAGAAATCATCTGTTTTTTCTTAACCACTTGTTCTAAAAATAAAGGTATAGATACAACGAACTAAAAGCTCTTAAATGCAATTTATATAATTTTTGTATTATCATGATTTATCTCTTTTTTCTAACGTTACTTAATTAATAGTAAATAATAGTTATATTTAAGGAGGTTACGCTCTCCTCAATGTCCTTCTCGCGAAGGGGCTTTACTGCCCTCTTGTAGTAGCTTTATAGGTCGCCACCCTAAAGGGTGGAGACCGTCATTATTTATATACATATATATATAAATAAGGCCGGTCTCATAGTATTTTTATCTAAGAGGGATCTCCACGAAGGGTTGCCTATCCCATCCCTACAGAGTTGGATTCTAAATGGATAACTTACCCCTTTCAGTTTTAACCGATCGTTTCTGACACCGTAATTCGACTTCCTTCTTCCGAGCCGTCGTTTTTTTTTCTTCCGGTTGTGCCTTCCCTCGCTACTTTCCACGCGCTAAAAATCCCTTTAAGAGAAGTTTCGCCTACTTTCCACGCCGAGGTCATGGGCCGAGCCGCTAAAGCATCTAAGTCTCAGATATCTCTTGTCTCCGCCACGGGGCCCACTAATAATCCAGCCGCTCATCATCTGATTTGCCTAACTATACTTTTATATTTCCAATATATAATTTTATTTACTATTTACTGGCTCCCTTTGGGAGCCTGATTTCGATGAATTTTTTATATTATTTAGTTTTTTTAGTAATTATCCTACCACCAGAGGTTATCCTCCTTAAGATAGATAATATATTCTTACTATATTACTTAGAAATAGTATGGCGTCTGGCCTCTACACTTTTAGATATAATAAAGAATTATATTTATTATACTCAATAAACCGGTCCCTTCGGGTCCCGGTTCCCCCCCCCCCCCACACCCCCCCCTTGAGGGGGGGTCCGGAGGGGGCCTTTTTAGTCTCCTCATTCAGGAAAGATGGTTAACTATAAAAGTTTATTACTCAACAAGTCTTTTACTATTCATACCTGACTTGATCTGTATAATCTGCTCTAACCCTTCTTTTGTTAGATGTCCATTAACCTTCATTATATTAGCAACTCTATAAAAATCTGCGAAATCTAATGCTTTGGCTCCTTGTAATGGATATTTATGAAAGAATGGGATAATTACATTCCGAACATCTAGGGCTTTGTAAAAACAAACTTTTTTTGTAATTATTTAATAATAGTCTAAGGAATAGTGTCTTGTTTTCTCGTGGTTATGCACTCGGGGGGGGGGTAGTATAACTAATAACTAGTAATTGTAGGAGTACTCTTTGAATATTTATTTTATAGTTCATCCTTCGCTAATATCCTATAAAGTCGCAAGCTGTACGACCTTCAGTTGGATATTAAAAGAGATTAAAAGGGTATTGAATTACACTTTCGTGTAACCACTTAGCTCGACGATAGTCCCTAATAATTACTATTCTTATCCCGGGATATCTCTCGAATTTGCCATATTAACAATAGAAAATTAAATTATTATTTATACTTTTTGCCTAATACTTTATACTTCATAGAATCATGCATGTATGGTAAAAGATTATGTAAATTTCTTTTTATAGATTTACTTTTTATATAAAGAATAGGGTTACCTCTTTGATAGTGTAAAGAACATTCTAGATTAAATTTTAGAATTAATATATTCATAATAAAAACCACTTCTTTTACTGTAAACGAATCTGTTTGAATTCTTACACCTGAATTATAAGTTCCATCCCCCATGATTCAATGAGCTAAAGCTTCTCATGATAATAAATCATATAAATTAGAAGGTACTATTTTTTTATTATTAACATAAAATATATTATATAGTTCAGTTATACAAGATAAACTTCGTGTTGTAAAACCTAATCCTATATGTTCTTTTTTATGTACAATTGTTCTAGTTGTATAAGGAGCTTTAGAACAATAATGACTTAATTTGAAAAAAATAAAATAAAAATATTCAATATGATTAATTGTTTGTTTAAATTGTAATCTAGCATCAGCTTTATAGGATCTACTAATATAAGCATCTGAAAGAATAATTCCTATAAAAACAGGTAAAAGATTCTTAGGTATTAGAACAGATTTTCTTTCTAAAGCCGTATATCTAGGAGAACCTACAGTAGAATATAGATTAATACCATAGGGTACGAGTGCTTTAGAAGAAGAAGTATAAATATTATTGAAATCTTCATTTCTATTGTATTGGGTCATATAAGTCTTTCTAAGGGACTTAGACAACCAACTAAATATTTTAATACCTGTAGGCCTATATCTACGAATTATTACGTTTTCGAACTGTATCTAGTTCTTGACCTAAATCAAAAAAATGTTGCATATAACGAGTAAGAGATATACTTGAGCTTCTATGTTGTAATCTCTCCAGATCATTTACAATCTTGGCTCAAACCTTAAATTCATCTTGCTTACAAGACAGCAGAGGATATGAGTCGAATAGATTAACAATCTCAATGCTACGATTAAACCCGTAAATATTAACATCGGCACGTAGGCCGTCAAAACGTAGACCGTCAGAGCGCTTATTTATTCTTTTTAATACTAGACTATTGTAAAAACAAATCTTCCTTTATATGCTTTTTTTTTTGACCCCTACTTAAGTATTGAGAAATACTAGTTTGTCTAATATTTAGAGCTAGAGCTGCTTCATTTATAGAGTTGTAATGACTGATTTCATTTGTTTTTTTATCTAATACTTCTATAGCTTTAGCGAGGTTTCCTGACCCTACTGGTTTTGGTTTACCAAACATTGGGTTTTTTCCCCTTTACGAGCAGCTGACATCTTAATCTTAGTTTCTTTTGAATGGTTTTTACCTAAAGTACTTCCAGGTTCTTCACATAAGTTGTACTCCGGTTTTAAGAATCCAAAGTAATATCTTTCCCTTGTTAGTAATTCAGTTCGATCACAATATTCTAAAATTTCTAAGCAAAAATTGGAATAACCATACTTCAGAAGGGCTTTGCAAATTCTCTTTCCCCAACCCCCAGCCCACACATGTGTGGGCTGGGGGGTGGGGGGGGTGGTATTTTTATTTAAATAATTAATATTAAAATATTGTTGTAATCTTCTTTTTAAATCTGTAGAACTTCCTACGTATCGCTTGCCGTTAATTCAATTTTTTCAGCAATAAATGCCTGATTTACCTCTGTTCTCAGAAATAATCACGGATTTTAATAAATCCGCATTATTATAAACAATTGGCGGAAAGATATAACACAAGTAAGGATTGAAGTAAAAGCTGTCAAATAAATACGCTAAAATTAAAATTTGGGATAGACCCAGTGAAATAACTGTAAAATAGGGTAGGATAAAGCTGAAAAAAAATTTGCCATTATTTTGCGTCTGTAGGAATCCTATAGCTGCTTCTCACTGTATTTGAGATAATTTAACTAAAGATTATAGATATTGCCTCAATTTTTTATTATTGGGACTTAGCCCCTTTAATTCATTTTTGTTCATATGCATTTTGTATAAAATATAAAAATTTCCATCTTAACCGGCTAATCGTAGCCTCTAGTTATTTGTAACTCCAAACCCATCGGTAATGGAAAATAAAGGCGTCTTAAAAAAAAATAAAGATGCGGTGTCGCTTACGCGGCAGGCTTCACCGACCGCCCTGTAACCCCCCCCCCCCTGCGAAGCAGGCCGAGGGGTAATGGTGATGCCTTTTTCTGCAGGGAGAAGTATCAGGATAAAAACGGGAACTAAAAAAGTTCACTCGGTACACCTTCACTCATCGGGGAAATAAAATAATACAGCATAGTACATAAAACGTTACTTCAAAATACGAAGCTAGCAGAGTTATAATAGGTAGTTCAGCTATACTCCGTGAAAAGTTAAAACTAGAACAACCCGGTCATAATAAGAATTTTTCAACCCACCCCCCCCCCCCCCCCACAATGTTTAAAAAAACCCCCAA
>Ga0307512_10007356_pt1 | contig 10933 bp, 9 predicted proteins | sample 14_EM_MG_FD_200267 | JGI IMG/M metagenome (GOLD analysis project Ga0307512, IMG submission 200267) | Populus trichocarpa ectomycorrhiza microbial communities from riparian zone in the Pacific Northwest, United States - 14_EM | ecosystem: Host-associated > Plants > Roots > Unclassified | place... | reverse complement strand
ATCTGGTCGGCCGTGATCTCAGGCCCGGCGCCGTCCGGCATGAAATCGCGCAGCACCTCCTCGGCCAGTGACAATTGCACCGTCGAACGGGTCAGGCTGGCGAATGCGGTCACCCGGATGAGGGCGCCCTCGAGCTCACGGATCGAGTTGGACACCCGGCTTGCGATGAATTCCAGCACGTCGTCGGGGGCGTACATCCGCTCCTGGGCGGCCTTTTTCTGCAGGATCGCGATGCGGGTCTCGAGGTCGGGTGGCTGGATGTCGGCGAGCAGGCCCCATTCGAAGCGGGTGCGCATCCGGTCCTCGAGCGTGGCCAGTTGGCGCGGCGAGCGGTCCGAGCTGATCACGATCTGCTTGTTCGCGTTGTGCAGGGTGTTGAACGTGTGGAAAAACTCCTCCTGGGTGCGCTCGCGATTTTCCAGGAACTGGATGTCGTCGATCAGCAGGATGTCGACGTCGCGGTAGCGCCGCTGGAAGGCCTGCGTCTTGTCGTCGCGCAGGGAGTTGATGAAGTCGTTTGTGAACTCCTCGGTGGACACGTATCGGACGCTTCGCGCGTGGCCGAGGGTCGTCGCGTAGTGGCCGATCGCGTGCAGCAGATGCGTCTTGCCCAGCCCGGAGCTGCCGTAGATGAACAGCGGGTTGTACGCCTTCGCCGGCGACTCGGCGACGGCGACCGAGGCAGCGTGCGCGAAGCGGTTTGACGAGCCGATGACGAACGTTTCGAACATGTACTTCGGGTTTAGCCGGTTGCCGTCGTTGCCGCCGGGGCGCGGGTTACTGCTCGGGCCGCGCATGTCCATCGGCGTACGGCCGGGGCCGTTGTCGCCGCCGTGTGACATCCGCAACGTGTCCTCGCGGCGTTCGCGATCGTCGTGCCGCTGGTTCTCGCGGTGCTGGGACTGCTCGCCGGCCATCCGGCGGGCGCCCGGCTCGTTCGGCTCCGGGAAGTGCGGGACCTGGCGCGGCGGGGCGTCGCGGCGGTCGGGCTCCTGGCGGCCGTCCGGCGGGGGCGGCGCGGTCGGCGGGGCAGTGATCGGTGCGGGGACCGGGGTGGCGAACAACGCCTCCTGACCGCCGTCCCGCGCGGTGGGCAGGTTGCGCTGGTAGCCGCTCGGCGAGGAGTGCTGCGCGGAGCCGGTCGGGCCCTGCTGGCCGTAGTCGAACGAGTCGGGCGCGTACCGGCGGGGGCCGCCGCCGTAGTCACGCTCATCCGAGGCGTAGTGGCTCGCCTGGCTCTGCGGTTCGGGACTGGGCGTTCCGTAACCCTCCGGTGGCGGCGCGCCGTAGACCGTGCCAGGGCGGCCGGAGCCGTCCTCCGGCGGGCGCACGGTGACCGCGACCTGGATCGGCCGGCCGAGCCGCCGGGACAGCGCGTCGGTGATCGCGGGCCGCAGCCGTGACTCGATCACGTCCCGGGTGAACGCGTCCGGGACGGACAGTAGCGCGGTGTCCTCGACTATGGCGCGCAGGCGAGTGAGCCGCAGATACGCACGTTGCTGTGCCGACACGATCTCGTCAGCCAGCTCGTCCGTTGCCGCAGTCCACACCCCACTCAGGTCGACCGTATCGGCCACCGCCGCGCCACCCCCATCGCCACCGGAAGATCCAGTGGCCTTGTCCGGCTTCCGCCTTCGCCGGCCGCTCGCCCGCTTGGGCGTTCGGCTGGCTCCCCCCAACTCAGCACGGCGTTCGTGCTGCGCACATGCTCGGCGCCGCTGGCTATCCACAGGTTATCCACAGCTGTGCAGGCGTCAGTAGCCGCTTCCCGGCCGGATGGTCGGCAGATTTCCCGGAGCCAGTGCTGGCGCGGGAAAACAGGCTCACCGTGCCGAACGATTCACCGCCTTGTCCGGTTTCTGCTAGCTCAATGCGGTATGCGAATAGCGCTGGAGACCAGCAAACGGGCACGCTAACAGCGTGGCGGCCATGCCTTCAACCGGCCTCCACCGCCGCAAGCGCCGGTGAACGTCTTTCTGCGCGCTCGGTGAATCTTTTCCCGCAGCGTACGTGCTGTTCGCGCCGACTTGTCGGCGTGCCGCCCGTCGGGTTGTTGACCGTCAGTTGGCCCCTGCGTAGGGTCGAACGGTTGCTCCGCCGCGCTCTGCTAAAGTGGCGTCTTGCAGCTGATGCCCCCTGGACTGAGCATGAAGACGGAGTTTCTGACGTGAGCAAGCGCACCTTCCAGCCGAACAACCGCCGGCGCGCGAAGACCCACGGCTTCCGGCTGCGCATGCGCACCCGGGCCGGCCGTGCCATCCTCGCTTCCCGCCGCGGCAAGGGCCGCGACAAGCTGTCGGCCTGAGCCGACGCCTGTCGGGCCGGAATGCCCAGGTAGTCGTGCTGGCCGCGGCGCAACGACTGCGGCGTAGTACCGACTTCGCCGCAGCGGTTCGCGGTGGCCGCCGGGCGGGCCGCGGCACCTTGGTTGTCCATCTGCTTCTCGACGAGCCGGCGCAGGCCTCCACGGCGCGCGCCGGCTTTGTCGTGTCCAAGGCCGTCGGCAACGCGGTGGTCCGCAACCGGGTCCGCCGCCGCCTGCGCCATCTGGTCCGGCCGCTGCTGGCCGACCTGCCGGCTGCTTCCCTGGTGGTGCGTGCCCTCCCCGGCGCGGCTTCCGCGTCCTTCGCCGAGCTCGGTGCCGACCTCGAATCAGCACTGGCGGCGGCACGAAATCCGCGGCGGCGACGATGAGTTCGCCGCGCGGGCTGGTTGCCCGGCTGCTGACGGCGGCGATCGTCGCGTACCGTCGGTATCTGAGCCCGGCATTGCCGGCCCGCTGTCGGTTCTACCCATCGTGCAGCGCGTACGCCCTCGAGGCGGTCACGCGGCACGGCGCTCTGCGAGGGAGCGCGCTGGCGATCTGGCGGCTGCTGCGGTGCCACCCCTTCCACCCTGGCGGGTTCGATCCGGTGCCTGACCCGATCCGTCACCGTCCTGCTGATGTGACTGGAGCATGAATTGAGTCTCGACTGGGTCTACTTCGCGATTTCGTGGATCCTGCTGCGCTGGCATGACCTGTGGAGTCTGATCGGCATCCCGGAGGGGCCGGTCCTGGGCACCAACTGGTCGTGGGTGCTCTCCATCGTCTTCCTGGTGGTGACGGTCCGGGTCATTCTGTTCCCCGTCTTCGTCAAGCAGATCAAGAGCCAGCGGGCGATGCAGGCGCTGCAGCCCAAGGTCAAGGAGCTGCAGAACAAGCACAAGGGTGACCGCGAGACGCTCCAGAAAGAGATGATGGAGCTCTACAAGACCGAGAAGGCCAACCCGCTGATGGGCTGCCTCCCGATGTTCTTGCAGATCCCCGTCTTCCTCGGCCTGTTCCACACGCTGCGCCGGCTCAACCCCGACAACGGCCAGAAGACGCTGTACGGCTGGACGGCCGACCAGTTCGACAAGGCGACGCACGCGTCCCTGTTCACCGTTCCGCTGCCGTCGAAGTTCGGCTCGTCCGCGGCCGAGCTGCAGAGCCTGGCGGCGAACGGCACCACGGTGAAGATCCTGGCCGGCATCCTGGTCCTGATCATGATGGCGACGACGTACGCGACCAGCCGCCAGATGATCCTCAAGACCGGCTGGGCCGAGGACCCGCAGCAGAAGATGATCCAGCGCCTGATGCTGTACGGCATCCCGCTGTCGCTGCTCGTCTCGGGTTCGCTGTTCCCGATCGGCGTGATCATCTACTGGGTCACCAACAACCTCTTCACGCTGAGCCAGCAGCAGTGGGTGCTGCGCAAGTTCCCGCCGCCGCAGATGGCCGGCACCAAGCCCGCCGCGGCGCGCACGGCCGGCGGCTCGACGGCGGCGAAGAACGGCTCGGCGCCCAAGAACGGTGCGAAGGGCAACCCGGTCCAGCCCGCCCGGACCGGTGGCCTGTTCGGCCGCAAGGCTGCCGAGCCCGAGCCGCAGAGCCCGGTGGTCGACACCAAGGCCCTCGCCCCCAAGCCGGGCGCGAAGCCGGTGAACCCCAAGAAGGGCGCAAGACCCGCGAGCAAACCCAAGGGATAGCGCGCCCTGTCGCCAGGGCGCGATCCCTCGCGCGGACAAAGACCTCCCCACGCCGGCGTACGGACGCCGCCGGCGCGGGAAACAGCGGACCGAGCAGGTCCGGCCCGACAGTACGGAGATGACACCGTGACCGACACCAGCACTCCCGAGTCCTCGACTGCTCCCGCCGAGGAGGCCGTGGAGTCAGAAGACACGGCTGCCACCGGCACCACGGAGGAGCCGAAGAAGTCGGAGAGCGTCGCATCCGACGGCGACCTGTTCCGGCAGAGCGAGATAGCCGCCGACTACATCGAGGGGTTGCTGGACATCCTCGACTACGACGGCGACATCGACGAGCTGGTCTCCGCCGGCCGCCCGATGGTCGAGGTCGTCGGCGGCCGTCTGCAGCCGCTCGTCGGCCAGCGGGGCGCCACGCTGGAGGCGCTCCAGGAGCTCACCCGCCTGGCGATCTTCCGGGCGACGGGCTCGCCCAGCCGGCTGCTGCTCGACATCGGCGGTTACCGCGCCACCCGGCGCAAGGAACTGGCCGCGGTCGCCCGCAACGCGGTTGAGAAGGTCAAGGAGCACGGAGATCCGGTACGCCTGGAGCCGATGTCGGCGTTCGAGCGTAAGTGCGTCCACGACGTTGTGAACGCCATTTCCGGCGTGCAGAGCGAGTCGGAGGGCGTGGAGCCCAGCCGCCGCATCGTGGTCCGGCCGGCCGACTGACCTGATGATGTCCCGCCCTGAAGCGGGTGACCTCGGCCCGGGCGCGCTGCCCGGGCCGTCGTCGTTCCCGCACCCGGTTTCGCCCTTGCCTCCGGTTTCGCCCTTGCCTCCCGCGGCTTTCGAGAAGGCCGCCGGGGAGGTCTTCGGCGCGCGGCTGCCACTCGCGGTCGCGTATGCCGAGCTGCTGATCACCGATGGTGTCGTGCGCGGTCTCATCGGCCCGCGCGAGGCGCCGCGGGTCTGGGAACGGCACCTGATCAACTGCGCGGTTATGTCCGAGATAATCCCTATCGGCGCTTCGGTCGTTGACGTGGGTTCTGGTGCCGGTTTGCCCGGTATCGTGCTCGCAGTGGCCCGGCCCGATCTCACGATCACTCTGGTCGAGCCACTGGCACGGCGTACCGCCTTCTTGTCCGAGGCGGTGACGAAGCTCGGCCTCGACGCGACCGTGACGGTCGTCCGCGGCCGGGCGGAAGAAGTCGCCGGTGGTCCCCCCGTCGCCGCCGACATCGTCACCGCCCGGGCTGTCGCGCCGCTGGACCGGCTCGCCGGCTGGTGCCTGCCGCTCGCCGCTGTCGGCGGCCGGCTGCTGGCACTCAAGGGGTCGTCGGCCGCGGACGAGGTGGCGGAGCACCGCGAGGCCATCGAACGCCTCGGCGGCTCCGAACCGGTCATCCGGCTCTGTGGGGCCGGCGTGATCGACTCGCCCACGACGGTCGTCGAGATCGTCCACGAGCGGGCCGTCGTGCCACCACGGCCGGGGTCGTCCCGAAAGGCGACCGGTTCGGGCCGGTCCGCGGGCAAGGACGGCGGGCGCGGCACCGGACGAAGGAGAACGCGGAGGGGATAGATGTCCAGGCGGGGCGCGCGCAAACGAACCGGAAAACCGCAACGTCCGGTCGAGGGGGCCGCCGCGCCGGGGTCCAGTGGGGGTCCCTCGGCAGTGCCACCTTCGCCGGCGGAGGATCGGTTCTCGCTGAGCTGGGCCACTAGTTCGCAGCCGTCGGTCCGGGTTGAGGCGCGGCCTGATCGTCATCTTCAGTCTTGGCCGCCGGTGTCCGGGTCGACGTCTCGGGTTGTGCAGTCGGTGCCGGTCGGGCGGGATGCGCGCTCTGGTGACGCGTTGGCTCCTCCAAGGCCAACCGCTGATGGCGTACGTCGTGCACGGCCGGCTGCTGATGGGGTACCTCGTGCGCGGCCGACTGCCGACGGGGCACGTCATGCGCGGCCGGCCGCTGACCGGGTGACGGTCGGGCGGTTGGCCGTTGACGGGGTTGTTGCTGTGTCGCCGGTTGTTGACGCGGTGGTCTCTGGCGCGGTGGTCTCTGGCGCGGTGATCTCTGGGCGGTCGGGCGCTGACGCCGGGGGCTCCGCGCGGTCGGCCGGTGAGGTGGCTAATGTGCGGTCGGTCTTGGATGGGGTGGCTCCTGCAACTCCTGCCTCGCCGACCTTCGCTTCGCCGACCGTGGGCGGGCTAGTCTCCTCGCCGATCGCGCCCGGGTGCGCAGCTACTGCCTTGCCAATCGGTTTGCCTGCGGCTCGGACCTTGCGTGGCGCTTCGTCGGTTGATTCGGCATCGCCGTCCGGCTTGGTGGACGATGCGGTGTCGTCTCGCGGTTGGCTGGCCCAGGCTCCAGAACGCGCTGCGGTGTCACCTGACGCTTCGGTGGCTGGTGCGGTGTTTGGCGGTTCGCTTACTGGTGCTGCGGTGCCGGCGGGCGCTCCGGCGGCTGTTGCGGCTCTGTCTGGCGTCCCGTTGGCTGGTGTGGCTTCGTCTGGCGCTTCGCCGGTTGGCGCTGTCGTGTCCGGTGGTTCATCGGCTGATGCGGCTTTGCCTTGCGCTCCGGTGGTTGGTGTCGCCTTGTCTGCCGAGCCGCCAGCCGGTCCGGCTTTGCCGGGGGACCTGTCAGCTGGCCCGGTTTTGCCCGGCGACCTGTCAGCTGGTCCGGCGTCGGCTGGTGGTGCGCCGTGGCTCGAAGATCCGCTGGCGGGTGCGGCTTCGCCTGGCGACGCGTCGGCTAGTGCGTCGTCGCCTGGAGATCCGCAATCCAGTTCAAGGTCAACTTACGATCCAGGACCTGGTTCACCGTCCTGTGACTCGGCGGCCGACCCGATACCGCTCGGCGTTCCGGTAGCCGGTGCGTCGTCGGGGAGCGCCGTGCGGTTGGCCGGCCCTGCGCGTACCGAAGCCGCTTTGGTAATGCGACCTCCGTCACGGTTTAGTGCCGCGCCTGCCTTGGCCCCGGTCCCTGCCCCGGCCGCGACCATGCCCGCCGTCTCCGCCGCCCACTCTTCTCAGGGCTCCGAAATTGGCTGGCCGGCCGACCGACCGCCGGGCTATGGGGCTGCCTTGCGGCTTGTCGGTGGATTCATGGTCTTCGAGCCCGCTAGTAGTGTCTCGGTATCGACCCATCAGCTGGACAACCATGGCGGCGCTCGCCCGGCGGCCGTAGGCTGGCCGCGCGTCGATAGTGTGGACCCGACGGCGGGAGCACTCGACGCCCCACCGCCTTCTGCCGGACCGCACGCATCGCCAGCCGGTGCCACGGTGAGCGCTCGCGGTGCCGACCCATTCCTAGCAGGCAGGGATAAGACGGTGCATGACTACGGCAGGGGCCCCGACGGTGATCGCGGCGACTGGGACGGTGTTTCACGTGAAACCGATCCATTCGTGGCTCCCGATCGACCGCCGGCGCCAGTGGTCTTCGAGAGCGGGGAGCAAAGCGTGCCACAGCCGCGGGTAGGAAATGGATACGGGCCGCCCGGATCCACCGGTCAGGTGTACGGCTCACCGGTCTCGAATCAGGAGCCGCCGCTGGCGGACGAGGTGTCCGCCGAGCCTCGTCGACCAGCGCCGTCCCCGCGTTCAGGGGCACCGACCGGCACCGCCGCGGTCGTTCCCGCACCGGCCCAGGCGGTCGTTCCCGCACCGGCCCAGGCGGTCGTGCCCGCGCCGCCGCAAGCCGCGCCGCCGCCGCCCGCGCCAACTGACGAGCATGTTTCACGTGAAACACCGGAGCAGGTTGACGACGATCCGCCCCTGGCCATGGAAGCGTTGCGAGCTGTGCAGATCCTCAACCCCAGCGGTGAGATCACGATGCCGAGGCCGGACCACCCACGGGTGCTCTGCGTCGCGAACCAGAAGGGCGGCGTAGGAAAGACCACCACGACGGTCAACCTGGCCGTCGCGCTCGCGTTGCACGGCAACCGAGTGCTCGTCGTCGACCTCGACCCGCAGGGCAACGCGTCCACCGGCCTGAACGTGCCCCACCACGCCGGAATCCCGGACGTGTACGACTGCCTGATCGACAACGTCCCGCTCTCCGAGGTTGCGCAGGCGGTGGAGGGCATCCCGAACCTGTGGTGCGTGCCCGCGACTATTGATCTTGCTGGTGCGGAGATCGAATTGGTCTCCGTGGTCGCACGTGAGTCTCGGCTCGCCCGGGCAATCACGGCGCATCCGGACAAGTTCGACTACGTCTTCATCGACTGCCCGCCCTCGCTGGGTCTGCTGACCGTCAACGCGCTTTGTGCCGCGCGGGAAGTGCTGATCCCGATCCAGTGTGAGTACTACGCGCTGGAGGGCCTGAACCAGCTCATCAACAACATCAACCTGGTGCGGCAGCACCTGAACCCCACGCTGGACGTCTCCACGATCCTGCTGACGATGTACGACCGCCGTACGCGGCTGGCCGACGCCGTCGAGCAGGACGTGCGTAACCATTTCGGCACCAAGGTTCTCGAGGCCGTCATTCCGCGCAACGTGCGCGTGTCGGAGGCTCCGAGCTACGGCCAGTCCGTGATGACCTACGATCCGGGTTCGCGGGGCGCGACCAGCTATTTCGAGGCCGCTCTGGAGATCGCGATGCGCGGGGTCAGTAACGGAGGAACGGCATGAAGAACCGTCCGCGGGGGGGCTTGGGCCGCGGCCTGGGCGCGTTGATTCCCACCGCGCCCCCGTCCGGCTCGGCGGTGGCAACCGAGGAGGCGCCGGCTGCCGGCGCGCCCCCCACCGAGGCCCCGGCGCCCGCACCGGCGCAAACTCCGCCGAGCCAGTTCACGGCGCCGGCCGTACCGGAACGAAACGACCGTTCCGACGAGAACGGGTTGTCCCCGGTGCCGGGTGCGCGTTTCGCCGAGCTGCCGGTGTCGGCGATCGAGCCGAACGCCAAGCAGCCCCGGCACGTCTTCGACGAGGAAGCGCTCGAGGAGCTGAAGGCCTCCATCCAGGAGGTCGGATTCCTCCAGCCGATCGTGGTCCGGGACGCCGGCGGCGGCCGCTACGAGCTGGTCATGGGCGAGCGCCGCTGGCGGGCCGCGCAGGCCGTCGGCCGCGAGACGATTCCGGCGATCATCCGCGACACCCGCGACGACGCGATGCTGCGTGACGCGCTGCTCGAAAACATCCACCGCGCCAACCTCAACCCGCTCGAAGAGGCGGCGGCGTACCAGCAGCTGCTGGAGGAGTTCGGCGCAACGCACGAGGAGTTGGCCCGTCGCATAGGGCGCAGCCGCCCACAGATCTCCAACACGATCCGACTGCTCAATCTGCCGGCTCCGGTTCAGCGCCGGGTCGCCGCCGGCGTGCTCTCGGCGGGTCACGCCCGCGCGCTGCTCGGCCTCGAAGACAGCGAAACCCAGGAGCACCTGGCCCTGCGGATCGTCGCCGAAGGCCTGTCGGTGCGAGCAACCGAAGAGCTGGTATCGCTCTCAATCTCGGACGGACCGGCAAAGAAGTCCGCGCCGACCCGTCGTGCCAAGGTCCACGCGCCCGCACTGAACGATCTGGCGGACCGGCTCTCGGACCGCTTCGACACCCGAGTCAAGGTCGACATCGGCCGAAACAAAGGCAAGATCACAATCGAGTTCGCCACGGTGGACGACCTGGAGCGAATAGTCGGCATGATCGGCGTAGACCAGGAAGGCGCCGACCCAACCGAAGAGTGATCGGCGGGCGGCGGGGTGGTCGGCCGGCGAAGTTGACTGCAAGGCGCGTGACTCGACAGAGTCCGCGCCTTCGTCATGTCCGCGCCTTCGTCATGTCCGCGCCTTCGTCATGTCCGCGCCTTCGTCATGTCCGCGCCTTCGTCATGTCCGCGCCTTCGGTCATGTCCGCGCCCTTTTGCCTGTCCCCTTGGCCGTGTTGGGATCTGCCTCGCTGGGACCAAGCCAAGCCTGGTTCCGTCGCCCAATCCGGTTCTGTCAGAGCCATCCTCCTGGGATTTCGGCCACCTCAAGATCTCACCTAAAAGCCTTTTCCGACGCCCGAAATGCCCGATTCAAGACCGAGATCAACAACCCAAGACGATCTTGCTTCCGTACGAGCCTCAGAACGCGAGAATCGCCCACTCTTGTTGTCGTAACGTAGAGGCTAAGGCTCCGTTAGTCCGGTCGGGATTTGACGTGCACCGGATTCGAAGAGAGCGCCTCGAACGCCGCGATCGCTGGCGCCATCTGCTCGCCCATGTGGTGCTGCAGACTCCTCCGATGATCGACAGCCCTTGGTTGCGAGAGCCGGCTTCCGCACGATCGGCGCGTTCGGGGCTGGGCCGCTGTCCGCCGCCTTGGCGATGTGGGGCTGAAGTGCGCTGGGTCGCCCGCTCGCTCAAGTGGTCGCTATGGAGCGGTGCGCTCGGACGGGCTGCGATCGTGCGACGGTCGAGCCAACGGGATCCTCACATGGCAGATCCGTGAGCCGGATGGCAGATCCGTGAGCCGGCCTCGCCGGGGCAGCGCCGAGGTTGTGGCCGTCCGGGTCGGGCCGTGGCCTTTCGGAGGCGGTGAGCTCCTCCGACACGAGATGGCAAGCATCAGGTTGGCGGCGAGAGCCCTTCCGAGCCCGGCCCCGCGGTTGACGAGGTGCCGCCTCGCCCTCAAATTTCTCCGTCGGCTGGCGGCGAGGCAAGCCCGGACGAGCCCGGCGCTGAAGAAGCCCCAGGCTGCTCTGATGGGATATCCGTGTCGAGACGGACCCGCTGTGCATCGTGTTCGGGCGACCGCCGATGTCACCAGCGTCCGGAAGATCCAGGTCCCGTTCTCACGAAGTCGCCGTCCCCATGAGAACCACGCCCGGTTCCGTTGCCGACTCATCGAGTCCTGGCGCACGATCGCGCCGACCCGACCCCGGTGACTACCAAGGTCGTCCGGAGACCGACGCCGTGGCCCCTGGTTGGGCCGTGGCCCCTGGTTGGGCCATGGCAACGGTTGGCTGGCCTCT
>Ga0307512_10007352_pt1 | contig 10938 bp, 13 predicted proteins | sample 14_EM_MG_FD_200267 | JGI IMG/M metagenome (GOLD analysis project Ga0307512, IMG submission 200267) | Populus trichocarpa ectomycorrhiza microbial communities from riparian zone in the Pacific Northwest, United States - 14_EM | ecosystem: Host-associated > Plants > Roots > Unclassified | place... | reverse complement strand
GACCTGTACCTAGTTATCACACCATAGCCAATACACACAGTTCTCCCCTTCACAATCGCAACAGGGAGTATATATTTGGGAGACCCCGGGGTAGATAGATATCATCTCATCAAACAACGAAATACACACTGTATCATTCACAGCTCTTGGTCCTACGCACTCTTGCCTAGCTTTCATAGATCCACGCAATTTGTGTGGTTCCTCAAGCACTCTTGCCAAGCCTTCACAGATCCACGCAGTGTACGTGGTTCCTCAAAGCGTGGTACCCTGTCACATCCTCTCAACCTCTTCCTATGCTCCTCGAGCCAGAACCGCTCTTTCTCACGAACATGACCCCTCTTGTATGACACTATTCAGTGACTCAGTGTATGACAGACTCCCAGTGACATCGGGCTGATTCCATCCGAGTGGACTGTTCCAGTCCCAGTCCGTACCCGTCCAGTGGAAATTTGGACTGGTCCGATCCCGGTCCAGAAATCTCTTGGACTGGACTGGACTAAACCCAGACTGGTGGAATCATTGCTTACTTCCCTCCCATCCTTATGCTCTGGCGCCAAAACCTCCAGCTCGTGCTCAGGCTCTAGCCCAGGCTCAAGCTCCAAGCTGTGGCTCAAGCGCTGGCTCTAGCTCTAGCTCAAACTCTTGCTCGTTCTCGTGATGTGGGTCTCTCGCTCCAGTTCAGGCCCGTGCTTTTGCTCAAGCTTAAACTTTAGCTCAAGCTCAAGGTTTCAGCCACCATCTTCCGTCCCTTCCTTCGGCCAAAATGCTCGTCTCTGCCAGCCGATGGTCAATGAGGCTCGCCCCTAGAAGCCGTCGGTCAAATCCCACCCGCCAATTCGCTTCCACTTGCCCTCAGTCAAGTTGGACCATGCCGTAACGGTGAGTACAGAATATGTACAAAAGCTTGCGGTGAATAGTTTGATTAAGACGTTTGAAATCCCGATATTTACGATACACACAAGCAGGGAGTAGTATTGGAACGTACTGACACCGCACAATGCACTCGTAGTGGTTGGCAAAAGACAGGGCACCAAGATATACTGACAAGCAGTATAAATGAGCATAGAGCAGTACTGTGCGGTAACATGAAGGATGGGAAAATTTTCATTTGTTCTGGCCGAAAGGCTGAGAATAAATCGAATGAACCCAGTCAATATATCGATATTGGTCGATACACGCCAATACTGGACACCAACGGGCGCTACAAAAGCAATCAATGCGATAAACAACACATGAAGTCGGGTGTGAACGCAATGAAGGGTTACATACGGTGCTGTACAGATTAGTACTGAGCAGTATTGAGCAGTATGAATGTAAACTGAAGTACTTTCTGTGATAGACTCTGTACTTGTACGAAATGAACTCAACACACGATGAGATACTAATGAGTACGGATGAATTCAAGACGATAACAGGCGGTATACTCAAGTTGGAGTATTACAAGTGATAGACGATTGACTGTTCTGTGAAATGAACATGGCTAAGCCACAGATACAAGCTAGTACATACCCATACTAGGCAGTAAAAGTTGGTACTGAACTTCGTGAGAGTGACATTGGAATGGTGTCGAATGGAAACATATATGGCCCCATACAGGTCAGTACTGACGCATATTTGAAAATACTGACAGAACGAGAGCTAAATCGTGAGAGTTCTAAAATGCACGGGGATAGATATACTCTTGGCTGTCGCACCAGAAAATGATGGCCGTACAATACTAACAAATACTGATAAGTATGGCTTAGTATTGAACGGTCGCAGTCTCTGCGCGGGGTCAGTGATTACAAATTCATTACTACCTAGTGAGCGGGCAGCTGCCCGCAACTTTTAGACCATGTTCTATCGAGGCATTTACCAATGCCAAGGACCACATGAGGTCATAAAATTGCCTACCATAGGTGAATTGGTTCATTGGGTACATCAGCAAAATGTAAATCGGTCCGGAAGCCACACCCAGGGTTACATAAGCACATGGCATTTCGTCGATCATATTCTTCTTTGTTACAGTCACAAGATTCGCTACCTCATAATATGGCATGCATTATTTAAGTATCTCTATATATATACATACGGTCAATCTAGCCACAGATGGTAGTCGAGCATAATCAGAGGTTCTAGCTCGAGGAGCCTAGGAAGGAAGTGAGAAGATATGATACTACCCGGCCGTGAGAATCCACGCAATTGCGTGGATCCAGATGAGATGAAAATGAGATGATGTCTATCTGCCCCGGGGTCTCCTGAATATGTACTCCCCGTCACTCAGTCCACCTCCGTTACCACGGTATCTCCGTACACCCACCGTCGCACCTTCACGATGTACTTGGAGGCCGGGATCGAGCGAGTTGAGAGATGCACTTTGAGGCCATGATCGAGCGAGTTTGGGGATGCAGTTGGAGGCCGTGATCGAGCGAGTTTGGAGATGCACTTTGAGGCTGTGATCAAGCCAGATCGGAGATATGCACTTGGAGTCCGTGATCTTGCGAACTTGAAGGCCGTAATCCTGCGTGTTTGGAGATACACTTGGAGGCCATGATCTGTCAACTCATGATCATGGCATGGAGAGATAGAGAGGGATGACTTAACTTTGTGTTCTGCGAGGATGATTGAGTTGTGGACGAGAAAGAGAGGGATGGGTGGAGGCCGTGATCAAGCGAGGTTGGAGATACACTTGGAGGCCATGATCGATCGAGATTGGAGGAGTACTTGGAGGTAGTCGATTTGCAGGCGGTAGATCGGGATGGAGGTGTGACGGCAGCTGAGACTCTATTCATTGGTTAACTCGTAATCGTGGGAATGTAGAGAGTTGAGTACATTAAGGTCCGCCGAGATATGAGAGCTGGCTGGCGGCGGGAGACAGTCGATCTGGGGATGATGCAGTACTCGGTGTATGCAGTACTCGGCGTTAACTCATGATCATTGCATGGAGAGATAGACAGTGATGACTTAACTTCGTGTTCTTAGGTGATGGTAGAGTTGAGCACAAGAAAGAGAGAGATCAGAGGAGATGGGGGAAATCATCATGAGAAACTGGGACTTAGAGAATTTCGTGTGCGAGTCAATTGACCATCTCCGATAAGGCTGGTACGAGTCCCGATCCGGCGGGTATTAACACCGATACGAGGTCTTCTAAACCCAATCAGGCAAGTCGTACTCCTGATTTCTCATAGCCGCTCGTATTCTCCATATCGTTCTCATATTCATCCCCCATCTCTCTCTATCTCGTCCCCAACTCTACCATCATTGCAAGAACACAAAGTCAAGTCATCCCTCTCTATCTCTCCATGCCATCATCATGAGTTAACACTGAGTGCAGCATACACCGAGTACAGCATACACCTAAGATTGTCTGTCGTCCCTTCATTCTCATGATTTCGAGTTGACCCCTGAATGTAGCTTCAGCTTCCGGCGTACCTCCCTACCGATCGATCGCCACCAGCCAGTTCTCCATAAGAGCTTCAAAGGTAAAGTCACCTTGTCACATTCCCACGGTTGCGAGTCAACTAACTGATGAATTGAGTCCCAGCGCGCCGTCCTTCGACCGCCTCCAAGTACTCGTCCAATCTCGCTCGATCACGGCCTCCAAGTGCATCTCTGAGTTCACTCGATCTCGGCCTCCAAGTGCATCTCCAAACTCGCTCGATCACGGCCTCAAAGTGCATCTCCAAACTCGCTCGATCACGGCCTCCAAGTGCATCTCTGAGTTCACTCGCTCTCGGCCTCTAAGAGCATCTCTGAGTTCACTCAATCTCGGTCTCCAAGTGCATCTCCAAACTCGCTCGATCACGGCCTCGGTGTGTATCTCTGAGTTCACTCGATCGTCATCTTCAGGCGCACCTCGAATTGCTGACAATCACCGCGTGCTGCCAGTCCAGATATACCGTGTAGATAGGTAGCTATATAGATACATAGATACATAGATGAGAATACAAACTGAATGCATAAGTTTTGAAAATCGTTTAACGATAAGTAGTAGCTATGATTTAACATTGCCAGGCGTTGTGTAAACGGCTTGAGCATACCTGCAGCCCCTGCGAAGAGTGTAACACACGTGTCCTTCTGATGGTGCGTAAACGTCACCACAAAGTAAAGGAGTACGTATGCAACGCGACCCGTCGCCTGGGCGACGGGTAGCGTGTAATTCTCCGTCAGAGGGTACGAGGTTCCGTCAGAGCCGTCAGAGCCGTCCGGAACACCCGGGTGTTTCTGACGGAAACTAGAGTAGTTGCTGATGCTACCGGTTGACGTTGATGCTGAGTAGTAAAGAGAGCCTTAAAACGATGAGATACACTTGCAAAAGCAAGCGGACACAGACAGAGGAATATTGTTAAGCCAAAGTAATACCCCGCTCCCCCCCAAAAGGAGCGGGGCTTGGCAAAACCAGGCGTTAAGTGTGGTTGTCGAAGGTGTGTGTAGAGTGTATGTACGTACGTCATGATGGCGAAGGCGAGTGGGAGCTTTTGGGGTGGCGGTGCGAATGTGCATATGATTACGGCATAGACAGTGAATGGGCGCATCAGGTGGGATATTGACTCGTATTCTTCGAGGTCGACATCTTTGCAGGTCGTGGACAGGTTGAGGCTGGCTTCTCCTGTGCCAAAAGAGTAGAATTGTGGGTGATTCTTTTTGTAGGTGAACGAAGTTTCGAGCTTCCGGAGGTTTGCGGGTTGGAATTTGTTTGTGTATATGGACTGCATGACTGCTATGTCCAACGCTGGGAATATCTCTTGGATTGAAAGGAGCATGGCGTCATTACCTGGTAGTTCAGCTATTGAGCCAGTGCTCATGGTTGTCGTGCCCTGCGTGCTCGGGGTTGTAGCGGGGCCTGGTCCGCGCTGGGCCTCGAGAGCGGCTGTGAAGGCTCAGAGTACGACGTTGATGTCGACATCGGGTGTGTTCTGGCCGCTTGTGGCTGACTGTGCGCTCAAGGCGGTCGTTCTATCTTGCCATAGGTGGATTGTGTCCTGGGTCTTGGGTGGGGTCACCTGGCTGTCTCCATGCATCTGTTGGGACGCTGGGTCGGAGTTGTGTCCGTGGGTGCTGCTGCGGAGCTGGAGACCGGTGTTGCTGCTGCTGCTGCTGCCGGCGTCCGAGGCCTGGCTTCCGTTGCTTGACTGGCTGTAGGTGATGCTGGAGTTTGACGACATTGTTTGCGTTTTTTGGATCGGGGGCTCTGGGTGGGTGTCTATTGGGTGGCAGTGAAAGTGGCACGGGGGGGGTGTTTGTATGAGAAAGAGAGGATGAGACGATGCGGTGTGTTTGTTTTTTTGAAGCTGGATGCGCTGCTTTGCCTCAACCACTGCCGCTCCGCTCCTCTTATATACCTCCTTTCCTCGCTCCTGGCCTTCTTACATCCCTCCCATCCCTAGGCTTCTAGCACGAAGAAACCCTCGAGCTCGGGCTGTGGTCCGGGCTCCAGCTCTGGCGCTTGCTCCAGCTCTTGTGCGTGTGCTGTTGCTCCGGCCCGGGCCCGTGCTCTTGCTCGAGCTTAAACTTTTTTAGCTCAAGCTCAAGGTTTCGGCCGCCCTCTTCCGTCCCTTCCGTCGGCCAAATTGCTCGCCCTTGCCAGCCAATGGCCATTGCTGCTCGCCCTTGCCAGCCGATGGTCGTTGCTGCTCGCCTCTACTAGCCGTCGGTCAATTCCCACCCGCCAATTCGCTTCCACTAGCCCTCAGTCAACCTGGACCATCCATCCAGGATTTGAGTTGCGGCTAGCCCATCGATCTGGGGAGACCCGGACTTAACCTGCTCAGGAACTCCGGGCATTGATACACTTAGAGCCACCTCCTCACTTTCAGCTTTGGAATGCTCATAGCTGTCATCTCCCTCGGTGGGGTTGAAGCTATCATCCAAGATTTGAACTGTGGCTTGTCCATCGCTGTGTTGAGGTTCTGATTCCGTACCGACATGTACACCTCCGTTCTGGTGGTGTTCGTTATATTGAATGTCCACAATTAGATCTGAATACATTTGTTCTAGTTCAAACCCGGAGAGATCGTTCCAGTGCTGGCCTCGTTCTTGAAGCAGTTCATCTTGAGATGTATCAACGGCATTCGCCAGATCACACTTAGTATCCTCGTCATGATCTTCACTGTTACCTTTCTGGGATGCAGGAATACTTTCCGTTACAATCCAGGCTGATGTTTGGGGTGGTTTTGCCATATCATATGTTCTCTCAGGATCGGAAGTCATTGGTAAACGGTCTAGGGCGGCGGATGACAAGGAATCTTTTGTTACATCGGTCTCGTCTTCCGCATGTATATAAACCATTGGGACTAGCCGTGAATACACTCCTATGTTTTTATGGCGTCGAAGATTTGCTTCCTGGTATTTTCAATCAGCTATTGACATGGCAAAGCTTGAAAAACATGTTTACTTCGATCGCGCATAGGTCATCACTCAGTGCAGGGTAGGTAGACAGCTCTGCGGATCTTTGGGAGCCTATATCACCAGGTGGGATGGGTTTCATATCCTCGACGCTTGGCTCATCGGTTTGATTATCGGATGCATAGGGTTGCGGAATCCCCATTTCAATATCCTTTGGCGTCTGAGTGGATTCATCAGGTGTCTTACCGAAAATAAAGGCTACAAAGCCACTCATTAGAAATCCCCATTCAGAATTTTTCCTGTCGCATTTCGTATCAGCATTGAGTGACATTAAATTGAGTGATAATATAAAGTTACCTTCATTATTTGATGAATATGATTCTGGAATCGGCATTTTGGTGTGCTGCGGCTTGTTGGTAGATTCATTGGATGCTTTGCCAAAAATAGACGTTACAATGGCACCCAGTAGAGATCCACGTTCCAATTTTTTCCTGTCATATCATTTCAGTATCGCAAGTCTCTGAATTTTAGGACAAGGCAACGGTTACCTTTCATTTTCTCTTTTTATACGTTCTGCTTCTGCAGCTCTTGCAGCAGCCATCCGACGAGCACGCTTTATTCTCTTCCGTCGAATACTCGACTCTAACCTTCGCTGCTCCATGCGGTTTCGCATGACCCCAGACGAGCTTGTCACCCGAAACTAGCTTGTCACCTGAGATGAGCTTGTTAAAGATGGGAGAATCAATGATACCACCCTCTCAGACGGCGGTAGGTGCGCAATGCTCCAGATATCGGATTCATCGGAATGAGTGCATGAAATCTATCGACAAACCACGTAAGATCCTGAAGCAACTTCTCCGGCTTCCGCTTTCCCGAAAATGCCCATCTTATCTTTAGTATGTTCTGCGTGCTTGCGTGTGAATGTTCAAAAGCCGCTACCGCTGTGTGCCTGGTAGCCGCAGTAGTAATGAGGGAATTGAAGCTACTTCGTCTCGGCAGAAAAGTATTAAACCTACGAGTAGGCCTGTCAAATCTGTTGTTTTCGTAAATCTGAACTTTCAAAAAAGTGAGCCTCCCAAGTCAATAGCTCGTGAACATGTTTTCGCACTACCGGATCGTGCAGCAGTTCATGCCGTGCTCCCATACCGTCTGAAATTCCCACAGCCTGACCCCAGAGAAAGAGTCGTAGACGCTCGATTTCGATTTTGGTCACGAACAGGTCATAGCCTTCGCTATAGGATTTGGCAACAGAAATGCGATCTAACACTTCGAGGCTAGCCGTAAATAAGCCTGCTAGGCCGATTCTCAGTCCGAGAGGTTCCATGGCGAATTGATGCGCGGGAGGATTGAAGAAATGATGCGTAAGACGGCGACGAAGTGGTGTTGGGAAGACTGGTAGGGGGCCCCGGAACTGCTCCTCGGTGCGCTCGTGGATTCCGACAGCAGTGAAGCTGCACGTCACAAATCCACTATTCTCAGCCGAGTTTCCTCGCTCTCTGCTGAATTGCGGTATAGTTCGATGCGTTGTGCAATGCTCGAAAATCCTACCTTTCGTCTCCACCAATACTAACCCCGGAAGCCTCCTCGAGCTCGTCCTTTCCCCACGTTCTTTCTGAAAGTTTGACGACTCCGTCGATATGTTTCCTTCTCAACTGCTGCGTGTTTTCCTCCCCTCGCCCCTATCGTCGCCAAACCCCCCCTTGCAGCTTATCTCCTAACCAAGCCGTGGATAAACTCTACGCCACGACCGCCCGTTAGCCCCATCCTTTTCCAGCGGTGAAAAGATCTTCTTACTTACGAAGCGGAAACTCTTAATAACGTTGCGACTCGGCTGTGCAAATGTTGCAGACTTGATCGTGAAGCTGTCAGTGAGAGTGGGCGATTGAGATAAGAAGCAGAAATCGGCAGCGACATGGCAGCGCTGCTCAGCTGCATTGATGAGTGAGTTAATTTTTTGGTGATTTGCATACTGACGTCATGGAATGGTAAGTACCTACTTTAAGTACATAGAGCGCCAATCAAGATACATAAGATAAATTGGATTGGTGGTCTTGGCAAAGCTCCAAACCCAAATGGGTCGGACTTAAGTATGCAAGCTGCAAACATATAGCTGTGTAATCCCATTGACGCAAGGCCTATCAGTTTCGCAGAATGGACCACAAGTTTTACATTCCATGCTATGAAGCTCCATCGCTAATGGGAGCACTGTTAAGCCCCGTACGCGGATGGAGTGGCGCTTGGTGTGATCCCTGAATGAGACACCCATCAGCCAACAGGGTGGTATCCGCGTCCACAACAGGTACTCCTCTGCCCACTACCCACCACCACCACAACCACCATCATCACCACTGCTGCATTGCCCGTACACCTTCTATAACCCTGCAGCAAGCCCGAACTTAAGGCTAAAATAAAAATTAAAAAGATAAAGATATAAGCGGTGGTATTGGTGATGGCAGCAATGATCTAATTTATAGGCTCAACTACAAAAAAGAAAACCCGTTGTATGGTGATGGGGATAGTGATGGAAGGACTAATTTGAATAGTAGTTGTGGTGTGGTTTTGGTGGTAGTGATAACGGTTGCACCACACCGACTTTTTATCCTATTCACGGATTTACCCCATCCCTAGATATGGTGGATCTGTGAATGGGGGCGTCTTTACAGCCTTGACTTGCTATGGGATCATAAGCGATCACTCGGTATTCGCTTCGCATCAAGTATTACTATATGACCTGAGAGGAAGTCGCCGCTACACTGAGATCACCGAGTTGACTCACAGGCTACGGACTCATAGTTGTAGACTCATCCACGAGTCTTCACTCGCCACCGCCACCACCTGGTATCTGCAATCGTGAGCTTCCATGGACTTCCATGGTATTCCAGGCTCTCATGTATATAAAGACAGAGCTTCTCCTTAGATAGTAGAATAGACTTCATCCGCTTCACATTCGTAACATCAAGTGTTGAAATGTACTGATTGCTAGAAGCTTGTATTCTAAAGTACAGGTACATTCGTGATCATATATACGGCATTCAGAGTATGCCTTGTACGCATGCATGCGCACTCAGCTGGCATCTCCAGCTGAGTCTGGAACGACCATCATCTTAAGGAGATTATGCATCAGCTCAGCTGAAGCCCATACACCAGGGAGTGGACCATATATGCAACATCCAGTGTTGCATGTATACTTGGATCATGAGTCTCAGCACCGTCTAATGTCTTGTATGAGAATGAAGACTTGTATGAAGATGGTGGCTGTATGAGAATATGCGTCAGGACCAGGACGATGCGTCTCATATCAGATAGAGCATACGCGTACGCATATGGGAGATTGTACATATACGGTCTTTGGCCCTCGAGATAGAGACGATCAATCAAGTCAATCAACAAGTCAAAGAAGCATCCAAAGTAACATCAAGTATTACTATATGACCTGAAAGGAAGTCACCGATACACTGAGATCACCGAATTGACTCACAGGCTACGGACGCACAGTCGTAGACTCATCCACGAGTTTTCACTCGCCACTTGTATTTGCAATCGTGAGCTTCCATAGACTTCCATAGAGTTCCAAGCCTTCATGTATATAAAGACAGAGCTTCTCCCTCAAATAGTAGAATAGACTTCGTCCGCTTTACATTCGTAACATCAAGTGTTACTTTGGATGCTTCTAAGACATGTTTATTGACTGATCTTCTTGAGGCCAGAAGGCCCGTATATATACAGACTTGTTTCTCATATCCACAGCCATATTCGTATCCAAATCTCTTATCCGTTTGCATATCCGTTTGCACTGATATGAGCCACTCTGCACTGATATGAGCCGCTCTCCTGAGGCATATCTCCATACACCAACTGCATATCAAACGGACCTGAGTAGTGGGTCTCACGATGCAGGTATACATGCAACATCAAGTGTTGAATGTATACTTAGATCCTCCTCCGTAGGACCTGTGGATATGGGCGCACAGTATTTAGCTGTGCTGAAGGTACACAGTTGCGCTGATGGGATCCAGCTGGTGATGACCAGTTGAGAGCGCATATATGCATAGCAGCTGAGAGTGTATATATACGTACAGATGCATACACAGACTCTTGTATATATGCATAGACACCCACGATAAATACAAAATCAAGTCAATCAACCATCGATAGTAACATCAAGACTCCCACGGTGGTTTAGCCCGGGGCATATGGAAGCCGCCCAAGTCAGATAACCCCGGGGATCTCGATACGTCCCGGGGCATCATGAATGAGACCTTGTGGCGAGGATCCTTCGAGGGTAGAAAACTATTAGAGATAGTGGGTACATGTATACTATTCTAAAGGCAAAACAGCTGAGATCAAACCTAGCAACCTCCGCTTCCCTGAGAGTGCGAAATTTGGGACTGGTTTATGAACTTAACAATAGCACCGTTACCGACAACGCCAGGTCCGCCAAGATGGAAGCTGCGCCATGACATCTGTCATTTCTTTTTGTTGTGGGTGTTCAAATAGTGATGCTAGAGAAGCTTGATTGTATTCTATCTAAGAGGGCCACAAGGCCAATATATATGAAAGTGCAAGTACGGCTGAATGCCATCAGCCCGTGTCAGAGTCAACAGTCATCTCCGG
>Ga0307512_10007351_pt1 | contig 10938 bp, 11 predicted proteins | sample 14_EM_MG_FD_200267 | JGI IMG/M metagenome (GOLD analysis project Ga0307512, IMG submission 200267) | Populus trichocarpa ectomycorrhiza microbial communities from riparian zone in the Pacific Northwest, United States - 14_EM | ecosystem: Host-associated > Plants > Roots > Unclassified | place... | reverse complement strand
AAGTCCATCACCCGGTTTGTTACTCACCAGTCGCCTACTCAAAAGCTTGGCTCTTGCGAGTCTTCAATATACTATAAATCTCAGTAAGCATCCTTCTGCTAACGCTACCTCAGGCTCTACCTATAATGGACTCTGATTTAAGTTGTTGTGGAGTTGCCGAATTGCATGGGCTGCTGCATCGACACCGCACTGCATGAGTGCCCGTGCAAGATCCACATTACCATCGCCCAATGCACAATGAACTAGGGCCCACCCGCCCTCGTCCTGGTTTGACGCACCGATGCGGCGCTCCAGGAGCATACGTGCGAGATCCACATGATCATTGTCCAACGCCCAATGCAGAGGGATCCTCCCGCCCTTTTCCTGGGCTGAAACGTCAGCGCCGCACTCCATGAGGATCTGCGCGAGATCTACATGACCATTTTCCGACGATAAATGCAGCGGAGTGGGCCCATCCTCGTCCTGGGCTGATACATCGGCGCCGCACCCCAGGAGTACCCGTGCAAGATCCACCTGACCATTGCAGGATGCCAAATGCAGCGGAGTCCTCCCGTCCTTGCCCTGCGCTGATACGTCGGCGCCGCGCTCCACGAGCATCCGGGAGAGATCCATATGGCCGTTGCGAGACGCCAAATGCAGCGGTGTCCTTCTGTCCTTGTCCCGGGCCGACGCGTCGGCCCCGCGCCCCACGAGCATCCGTGCAAGGTCCACATGACCACTTCGGGACGCCAAATGCAGCGAGGTCCTCCCATCCTTGTCCTGAGATAACACATCGGCGCCGTGCTCCACGAGTATCCATGCGAGGTCAACCTGTCCATTGTCCAACGCCAAGTGCAGTGGGGTCCATCCGTCCTTATCCTTGGCTGACACGCTGGTGCCGTGCCTCACGAGCATCCATGCCAGATCTACATGACCGTTGTCCAACGCCAAATGCAGCGGAGTGCCACCGGACCTGCCCTGGACTGAGACGTCGGCACCATGCTCCAATAGCATCCATGCGAGATCCACATGGCCATTGCGGGACACCCAATGTAGTGGGGACCACCCATCCTCGTCCTGAGCTGACACGTCGGCGCCCTGCTCCACGAGCATCCGTGCAACATCCACATGTCCCCCCCTTAATGCCAGGTGCAAAGGCGTTGACGCGTTATCGAAGTTCCGAGAGTCCACATCCCGTGAGTCCTCATTGACCAATATCTTCACAACATCATATAGGCCGCAAAAAGCCGCGTAATGTAAGGGGGTACCACGGAGCGGAAGCGGCCGTTTGGTTCGTTCGTGTCGCTTCCAGGAGTACACTGTTGGGTCATGTATCCAAAGCCAGATGGAAAGGTGTGGTTTCCTCCTGTCAAAAAGCATTTTCATCCCTTCCTCTGCATGGTGCGACACACCCTCAAAACGGGCATGTTTAAACCAGTGCTCGGCGGCATATTTGGCGAAAGGAAATTGCCTTAAGCTGGGCGCGATGACGTTGTTGTCCAGGTGCAACAGCATACCCAGACATACTTGAGCGACGACGGTATGAGCGGGGGTTAGAGAAATATGGTAACGGCGGGAAAGAGAGCCAGGTTTTTCGGAAAAGCGGATAGACATCAAGAACTCCTTGACAGAGAAGTGCGCAAATTGTACGACTTGGAAATTCTTGACATTGACAAGGGAGAGTAATGTGGAGCACGTGGATAGCACCGCTTCTACCGGATTTTGCAGGCGACACTCCTCATGAAATTCTGGAATCGGTCCTGCCTCGAAGTCGAAGGCAAGAATTTCCGCCAGTTCCTCGACTCGGAGCGGGCGGAAAGCCACTGCAACGCATAGGAAGAGCCGTCGGGCAGCTTCCCAGTTCGTATCATCCATCTCCCCCAAGGTACGTTCATATATCCCATCGAGCGTTGCCGGTAATTCTTCAAGAGCACGCTGGAGACGTACTGGGTGGCAACTGGCGAGGTATTCCAGCTGACAATCCACCCATAGAAACCTACCATACGGGGATGGGTGAGCCGTAAGCGAAGAAGGTATAAAATCGCCCTTACATCCCATCCGCTTTGTTACTCAGGACCTCAATCACAAGCTGCCTGAACCTCAGATTCCAATTTTTCATCTTTTTGTTCGCGTTAACGAACGACTCGATGTAGTTCTTGATGTCTTCTCTTTGTCCACTCTCATTTTGTAAGGAAATCGAGCGGAAAGCCAGGGGTTCGAGGATAGCCTTGATGTCGACCTCAGTCCGACTGGTGACGCATATTCGCAAGTTTGGGAGCTGTGCACCAACGAGGCCCTCCAAAAGCGACAGAAGCTTCTCGCGGGGGAGCGTGGGAGAGGATGTGCCCGGACATTCGTCCAAGGCATCTACGATCAGGTAAACTGGTTGTGATCCTGGGTGTTTCAACATGTCGATGAAACAATGAACAAGTTCATCGTCGCCGGGGCTTTGTGCACCATCGAGGTGTGCTGAATAGAAATCGGAAAGGATACTGTGGTAGGAATCTGACTGGTTGCAGAGTTGGAGTAACACAGAAGAGAGCAGCCAACGTAGGTCCTTCTTCTTATCTTCCCTGAAATCGCAATAAAAGATTGCAAGTGATACGAGCCTAGATTTCTGCATGGCCTTGATCTCCTCGATGATCGTGGAACTAGCCAACACCGTAAGTTCTAGAGACAGAAATCTGAAAGAATTCACTTACCAAAGGACGCTTTTCCCAGCGCCGGCTGCGGAAGGGGAAAACGGTCAGTCTAACAAATGTAAGCGCTGGGTGACAACTGACGTTTCCCGTTGATCCATAGGAGGGAACTCGGTCCAGAATCCTTCCATTCTGAGAGTGTATCGCTGTTGATGGACCACGTCCCGGTATTGCTATGCCGCGATTCGCAGCCGATGTTGTAATTTTTCCAAGGATCGGGGGGAGAGAGCCAGTTTTGTAATTTATTCAGCAACTCCTCACCTGCCGGAGTAACTCAGCGCTTCCAGCCAATAATCCCAACGTCAAGAGACGACTGACGTTTCGACTTGTTCATGTCGCTTGTCATTTCATCTAGTGCTCAGTCAGAGACAGGACCAGCTCGTGATCGCCAACAAAGACGTACCGAGGACTTTCCGCACACCGTTAGTGGTTCCTATGCTATCTTGAGGGTGAAGGGCATTCAGTACATGGAAGATTGCAAGCCGAGGGTATTTGCTCACTGTCAACAAGTCTTAGAGTCTGAGCTCCGACAGTCCGATCCTCTTCTTGCAGGAGTCGGTCCAGCCTCTGTTGGGCTGCCTTGATGTCTTTGACCCCGAAAAAGTCCTTTCCCCATTTGACTGCATCGTACTGAGTAAGACAACACGCTGAAAAGAAAGGGCTCACGCGATCGTCGCTTCTTGAGTTTTCGGGTCACCAGAGCGAGCGTGGAGATTAGCTCTATCATCAACTTGACCACTATGTCGTCCATTACAGGCATCGAGTGAGAGATCTCTGTATATATTCGGAGGCGATTGACAAAGTGCTCAATCGACTCAAGCATATCGGCGAGTGCCTCGCAATTCGTTATTACGCCGTTGGCCGCCTGATTCACCTGGATGTCAGGAGGATATTCACATATGAACCCGAGGACAGCACGTACATCCAGTAGGATTCCGACAGTAGCGTGTATCGCCTTTGCTTGTGGGAGTAATATCTATGAAAGCGGTCAGAGATGTGAAACAGTCCATCGTCGCCTTCCGACGTACCACGCCGACGCCAGAGGTGACGGAAGAAATTGGAGTTAACATCGATACAGTAGTCTTGATCGCTTTGAAGATTCTATCACGTTGTCGGAAATCATTGAAGGACCGTACTTGACCTTGCAGCAACAATGTAATGTCATCGATGGAGTGGCAAGTCTGTAGTCGCGCGGCAAGTGGATCTTCCAAGTCGGCCAACGTGACGCCCGGCGCCCCTTTCTCACAAGCCCGTAAGGCAGACTCTAAAAACGCTTGAAACCGAGCTGATCCGTCAGTCATATGGAAGGAAGGATATTTGGGAGAGGAAGTGGATCGCTGAGACGGCCTGAGTGAAAATGATAGGGAGACAGCGGGCGTGGTGAGTAGAGTTGGGGAGAAGGTCGAAGGTCAAGGTACTACCCCATCGATGTGTTGCATATTCGCACACAGACACAAGTGGCAAGGTGATTGCCTGAAATAGATCAGCACAACTGGTTGGGGTCGAACGCTGAAACATGGTTTTGGTTTGGCACGAGTGGGAGATTAGTGGGCGTCGTAGACTGTGCGGAAGGTGGCAACGTTGGTCGTCCCAAGGGCACGAATATGACAAACTACCAGAGAGGTGGTGAGAGGCGGCAGGTGTTCCAGCTGGTTGCGTTAGCGGCTAGAGACTCGGAGGCTGGACGGAAACCTGAAAAGGGGAGGCGTATTTCGTATTTCTATTTTCGACGAGAGACGCAAAGCAAATGGTCTTAGAGGTGTCTACTTTACAGTATACGCAAAAAAGAGGCAGCAAGGCCCTAAGGAAAACACGAAGTATGATGTAAGGTCCGCGTCAGTTAAGTTACCACACTGTTACCACCACGCGTAACAGTTTGGTAATGTTTGAATACTGCTAGTTAATCGTTCCCACGATCACGTCCTTACTACTGCCATTGTTTCCCTTTCCCTTCACCTCACAGCAACCGAGCCGCTACTCATTGGCGCATTACGAGCAGCCCAAATGCATCACGAGCAGACCCGCATTGGCTTCTCATTGGCATACGCGCGGCCATGGGTAATGTAATCTCGAGTTGATGCATGATGGGCACATACAGAACGCGTCAACTCTCACCCGTTGGAATACCCGCTACGTGATTCAACCCCTTTCAGTACAGACATGAGATCCAATTGCGTCACGCCATCATCCTGTCCTGTTGGAAGACGCATGTAACTTTGAATTCTGTTCCACATTGAATTCTGAGAGCTGATTGGCATTGCGTTGTGATGGACCTGCAGAGCTGTGATATTCTAAGCGGGACCAGTGAGAAGGAAATGGGAAGTCCCACAGCAGCGGCCATGGAGGAGAAAGAGGAAGACTTTGGAGCGAAAAGGGTGAAAGGGCTGGTAATTATTGAAGGAATTCCGTAGGAGGACGAGGGTGGTGCGTGGCCAAACATATTCGCTGCCCTCAACCCATCTCACTTGATATCTCTCTTTGTTCTCTCGTTTTTCAGAACTTACATTCGTTCGTCGTCTTCCTATTGAGCGAGGTTGAGCTTAGACAAGGACCCTAAAAATGAGGGCACCCTGTATGATAGCGCGCGACATGGCACATCCCATCAGCGCGGCAGTTCCTCGTCGAGCGCCTCCAAACCGCATTGGGCCACAGATCTAGTCAGGAATGGGGGGAGCCAAGTCATGAAGATGGTCCCCACAACATAACCGCTTGCATAATTCGCATGAAACGGGACAAAAGACTATGTTCACAAGCATGTACTACGTGTTCACAATTTCTGCGCAGAGCTCTACCACGGCGTTATTGACAGAGGAGCGATATTGCTCACAGTGGAACGCGACAGGTCCCGGAACATGTAAACATTTTCCGGTTCCGAAGCCTCAAGTCAATCAGGTCGCACAGCTGAGAGCACGATTCAGTTTCGGGAGAGAAGACAGCATTTGGCGCAGCAGACATACTTGACCGCACATACGGACTGGAGCTGAACAAATGTGTTCGCAATCGTGCGCGACTGATTGGCGACGTGTGAGGCAGCCATACATACGAAAAACTCAATGGTGTTACCTTAACTCACTCATCTACGCATCTTTTCTTTTTTCCGGATGCACTAGATTGTCCACACGGATGAAGGCCCACACGACATCTGGCGCCAGTAATCATGTGAGAATCAATGCGCATTCATGACGGCTAAGAATCTTACATGTGATCTCCAGAATGTCCCGCGCTGAAGGCCACAACAAGTTAGTAAGGTGAATGACGAACTTGACTGTACCTACGTTTGGCCGCAAGGTTCGGCTGTAAGAAGATCCCGTTGACAGAACGTACAATCGTGGAGGCATTCATGGTTCGTCATGCAGTCGTGACCGCCTTCGTGCAGACGGCTCTGGACGCAGAAGAGGTTACAGTTAGCACACTGAGATCGGCAAATCCGGACGCTGGCTCGCAGATCTATGACAGCACTGTCAAATGTTATGCGCAGTTCTTCGATGCTGGAATTCCCTGCCCGGAATCGTTGTGTATTCGACTTCAGCCATTTATCGACGCGAGCTGTACGCAGGTCGACAAGGTAGGTCAAATACTGCGCAAGATCGGAGATCCATTCAGAGTCGTCGACATGTTGCCTTCCATTTTTCCGGTCCCAGGACTTACGGAGAGTCTGGAGACGAAGTTCGCGATCTGCTGGAGCATCCGGCCCTGCTAGCAAAAACTGGGCTTCTGTATCCTCCCCTTCGATCACTAGGCCCGTATCAAGGTTCTACGGCCATTAGTATAGTGTATGGAAATCGCTACGCTGTCCTTACTTTTAGTGGCTCCAGCTCGGGGAAGACCTCTGAGAATCCCGTCTCCAAGGCATTGGGCAAGATCCCAAGGAGGGTATTTGCCCGATGCGCTGCCATAGTTTCTATAATAGAGATTCAACAAAAGGATATGTATCAAGACGCGCAGGGAACCCACGTGACATTGCTCCCCAATCGTTGGCCTGTTGGGGACACGGCACTGATCAGTTACCCATGTAGGTGAAAAGCTGGCAAACTAGACCTTCAACTTGGCCATCAACGTCTTCAACGTGTGCAAGAATTCGCCAGCGGTGTGATGAGACGTCGGCTGCTGGTCAAGCTTCCTTTTTAGGGCACCAAAGAGCTTGTAGTATTCTTTCGATCCGATCATGGGCCACGGGATAATCTGTAATTTTCTCGCGCGAAGACGACTAATGAAGTTGGCATCATCTTGCTCGTCTTGAACCATCTTCCGAAACCTGAGCGAGAATCTCGACAGCTTTAGTGAAAAGTGGACATGTATGCCTTAGAAAACTCACTCCCTCGTCACTTCAGCCTTGTCTGAGTCAATGACATACTAGAAGCAGACACGAGCGCGTGAGCGACTACACTACCCGTCGCGGAACTTTCGTACCTTGACGATAACTAGAAGGGTCGACTGGAAGAGCGACGGATTCGATGCTGGGTCTAAGACAGACGGGTCTGACCGGAAGGATCGAAAGAGGCCAGTAATATCTCTGCCTAGAGCAAAGTCATGAGGGAAGAGAACCTTCAAACAGAGTTGATTAAGGACGACGGCCACAGAGAGAGGATGTTCCTCACGAGATTGGAAATAGCAGTGTTGAAGATAACAAGGAGACTGTCCTCCTGAGCCGAACGCTCAAGGCTGTGTACGCCTATTGTTTATCGTTCAGATAATATCCAGCGATCCGCGACAAGGTTCGATGTACTCACCCTCAAAATCTAGGGCTAAAATGAGTGTGTCATCAGTAGGAGAAACAGACATCCAGACGCCCTCTATGTACGCAGTTAGTACCCTAATCTCGAGTGATGACAATTCGGAAAACAGACCAGTTGTTCGCATTGCACTCCAGGCAAATGAAGTATCAACGAGATGATTGAGAGTGAAGCTCTTCCCGACCAATTGCTCTCCCATAGACGAAACGACCTTAACAGGCTAGAATCGGCGCGAATGATACTGTAAGTGACGTTCCGGGGGAAGCACAGTGGAAATCTTTACCTTGGATGCCCAGTAAGATTGGAAAATAGACTCATACCATCCGAGGGACAAGCTATCCACGATTTTGTTGACTTCAGCCCCAAGTAATGTCTTCTCGAGTTGCGTCGACACAACTCCATCCGTCAGTGGGACGAACCTGTTTTCGTGGGTGGTCGCAATGTGAATCGGGATGAGGCATAGCAACTCCGCAAGCCATTCTCCGACACGGAAACAGGAGACCGGCCAATCTGGACTAGAAGGGAGCTGATCGGAAAAGGAGGGGAAGGTGCATGCGGACACAGCGATACTCCTGAGTTCGTCACCGGTTGGTTTCAGTGAAGCCCTTTCGAAGGAGTGAATGATATCTGAAAAGTAAGAAGAAAAGGGAGACTTGTCGTCATCGGTGACGAACACCAGTGTCTTCTGTTGCCGCTCGCTGGATGATGTTATGGTATGACGCTTTACGGCAGGCACAACGGGGAAACGTGTCCATACATCAGCGTGGCAGTCGATTAGACAATTGTGGACAGTGGATTTCCCATGGCTAGATGACCCCTTGGATAGTCGTTCCTCGAAGGTGAACTCAGTTGCCTTACAAGCGATCGCGAGGATAACGGATCGACAGGACCGCGACTCTAGGTCAAGACCAATAAGATGGATATTGTTACGATGGACCATGGACGTGAGAAGTGCGGCGCTGAGGTCAACAGGGAAATCAGGGAGCTGGACAGAAATACCATCGGTAGATGCGAATGTGGACCAGTGGTAAGCCGTCAGGGTAGACACGTCGTCCTCTTCATGAATTACAAGCGCATAGGACCCGTCTGGGGAAGAGTAAACAGCACGCGGTACTTGTGAAAGTTGTAGAGACGCAGGTCTACAAAGAAGCGTCAGGGGTCCATGTATGAGGTAAATGTAATGGACAATACTTTGGTTGCAAAGTGATCAGAGAAAAAATCCTTGCCTGAGCGTCTGAGTCGACGAATAGTATCTCTTCAGTTCCGTGAACGAAACATGCATGGACAATAGACACTCCGGAATTATAGAATTGAAGGAGGTCGATGGGAGTGCCGTGTCCCCTCAAGGACTTAAGCTCTTCATCAAATACGAAGATATGGAGTTGCATCTAGGGACCTGTGTTAGTCGGAGCGAAATCAATGGGAAAATCAAGGACATACTCTGGCGGATGCGTACACAGCCAACATGCGTTTTGATTCGTCGAAGGTAAAGAGGCAAGTTTGACCGATTTTATCCTGGTGGAAATATTTGGCATATGTTCTATTCGTGATGGCAGTATCTATGCGATTAAGACGTTCAGAAAATATCATGACGTTTCCCTGAGGGTCGACGAGGCCTAAGAGGATTCGATCCCCTTCCAAAAGATGGGCGTATCTAAATGGCGACGATAAGGACCGTCATCTGCAATTTAAATACACTCACTTGACAACTGTATCGGAGGGAACGCGGAATGAATGAGAAAATCGCTCATTCAGGACGGGCGTTGGGACAAAAGAAGGATCGAGCTGGACATTGTGACTTTGCTCTGCGATCAGGCGTAGAGTGTGAACGTGATATTCGATCTCTTGGTTTTGGAGGGATTCTTGTCGCCCACGAATAAAGTAAGTCTCTGTCCGGCTCGTTAAGATACGCCAACGATTTTAACCGGGTAGTCAAGCAAACCTTGGGAGTAGTATCGCTCCTTCTTTGGTATGAAGTTGTCGACATGGATACTTGTACGACTACATTGCGTTAGGCTATCTTCCATCACGAGAATGTGGTGAACGTACGATCTGGAGCGCTGTCGCGTTAAATCCTCAATTTGACCGACAAAGTCAGACCGGAGGGTCCCAAGTTCCCTTTCTTCTGCGCTGCCAACCTCTCGTTGTATTTGTTTGTCGCACTCTCCTTTCTGCATCGACAAGATCTGTTGGCCAATACCAGACACAAGGCGCTCGACCACTGTCGTAAGACAGCCATAGGCAGCTTCCTCAGTCTCAGCGGTAGCGTCGCGCAAGCATTCGTCGAGGACAGCAGTCTTGAGCCGCGTGAGAAAATCTGAGTCAGATATCGACGATGCAAAATTATTTGCCCCTCTCCAAAGTGTCTCCTTCGTGAGCTTAGGAAATTTGCTGCCCCACGATACTATGCGCCGCGAATCGCTACTACCGTCGTCACTCATCCCAAAAGGGTTCTTGAGATTTTCATTAGCGGAATTGAGCAAGCCACTGCCAGCTCCGCTTGTGTCCCCCGTCACAAAGCTTTTGAGGAGATCCAAGATGGCCCGTGCATCCCGGCCAATAAGTACAGCGTCCGCCAAGGATTTGATTTGATCCCTGTCCATACCATTGATATTAATGAGAAGGTAGTGGAGTATGAGTATGCGCTCCTTTTTGGATTGGAACTCTGGTGCTCTAATGCCTTTGCCAAGATTGGCGGCACGTACGGTACCCCGAAAGGTTTGTTCTGCTTTCGGATAAATGCGAAAGACGTCCTGGAGTGGGTCTAAATGACATGTCAACACGGAGGCGCGGTGGAGGGTAGACACGCTATACTGGTCATGTCATTGGCATCTACTCCGGGCTTGGCACTCTCGGAGGAATTCGACTTTGGCAAGATAGACTCGGGTCGAACAGACCTGTTATCAATTGGGGCGGCCATAAGTGAGCTCACACAGAGATGTGTTGGAGCAGATAATACTCACGGGAATGTTTTTAGAACCTCGGCGACCACAGCCTCCTGTAGCTTGACCGTTATACTCTCGAAACTTTGCTCAAGTTTGACATGCATCTCGGCCTGCCGCTCGATAATGGTTCCCCGAAAGCCTTGCATTACCTCTCTCCTGCGCCTCTCCCATGCCGTGCACTCATTGGGAAACTGTGTCCTGAGACCTAATTTTATCAAAGCCTCCAGTGACTTATCTTCAATGTTCTCGGAGAGACATATTACGTCATCTCCACTGAAACACAAATCTGTCAAGATGGTGCTTAGAAGCCCAAAATGACGCTTACAGAAGGAGGCGGATCTGCGAAGCGCTCTGGTCATTTCGTGAAATATTCTCGACCAACTTCTTCGCAGGCTTGAATTTGGCGGTCATGATACCTTGCTTGGTTTCTCCATGGAGCAGCCTCGGAGACAGGACGTTGTGATCTATATGCATTTTCTGCGGTGGGGGTTGGTTGACGAGGAGTGGCATGTCCATCTTCGGACAGAAGAGTCGAAGTCAATATGAGAAGCGATTCCTCCAAGAAAAATATATACCATGAAT